>Ga0179593_1236366_pt1 | contig 18525 bp, 26 predicted proteins | sample CZODoug2_1_08_16_FD_185931 | JGI IMG/M metagenome (GOLD analysis project Ga0179593, IMG submission 185931) | Vadose zone soil fungal communities from Angelo Coast Range Reserve, California, USA - CZODoug2_1_08_16fungal (PacBio error correction) | ecosystem: Environmental > Terrestrial > Soil >...
AAGTGAACTCTGACACAAAACAAAAACGAAGGAAGACCTTCACTCAAAAGTACCTGGAACGTCAAGCTTTGGGCAACGAAAGAAGAGCAAACAGTGGGAAAGGAAGAACAGCTCGGACAAAGAGGGGGAGGGACAAAAAACTAATATCCACAGCGCCCATGGCGAAGACCAGAATGACCCCAAAACACAGCGTCAAACAAGAACGAACTGGGCTCGACAAAAGTGGGAAAGGACGACGTGAGGTGCACGCTTTAAACAAACCGAAACTAAAAGCATCCCAATTGCTCGATCACCACGTGGCACAAAAAAAAAGCAGCACAACCAAGGCGTTGGAGTGTGATGTCAGACAAAGAACAAGCGGCAACACCACACACGCCAGGACTATACCGCTGGAAATTCCGAACACGGAGGGGCCCAAAAAAAGGATATGTGCAGGGGATGAGGGGGTGCACTACGTAAAGGGTTGAAAAGAGATTTGTTGCTGAAAAACACAGGGGGTAACTCAGGTCGAAGAACCACCCTCCAGTTCTGAGAAAGCCAAGGAAAAAAAGGCCGAAACATCCGAAAAAGCAAGGGAAGGAAGAGACATTAAATTTAACAAAAAAAGGAACTGGAGCGTCTCATCCCCGAGCCTGGGAGAAAAGCAACGATGAGGGGAGTCAAGAAAAAACAATCACAATAATTAAGGAAGGGATAGCGGAATATTGTGAAAAAAAATCTCATTCAAACCGAAGAGAAAAACACCCGGGAAACAAACAGGGGCCTGAGGAAACATGAGGGACCTTAAACCAATCCCACCTGAGGAAGAAAACGAAACGCGAGGAGGAAGAGTTAAACACCCGGAAAAAAAAGATACTCCAGGGCCAAAGCCATTGTCTCGTTAGCCGGGAAAGAGAACCAAAGGGGAATGAAAGAAAAAGTCACAAAACGACCTTTGAAGGGAACCAAAGAAAAGTAGGGGTAAGAAAGCATTGTCCACGGTCGACGACAGACTGCCTTGTGCACCAGCTGAGAAAGGGGAGGGAACGCATAAAAAACAATATAATGAGATAAAAACACACATGTTAACCCAAAGCAGCAGGGTGCCAGCTCAAGCCAGAACTGCTTCAAAAAACACACGCACCAGGCAGATGCGTAAAAAAAGAAAAGAACCCTCAAATGGGGAAGGGGACGGCCAAACGGCAAAAAAAGGGGATGATTCCAAACGAATTCGCAGGCAAAGAAGGGAAAGCGGTCAAAAGGAAAAAGATACTGCCTAAAACAACAAAAAGGGGCGTCAAAACCTGAGCTGAAAACTGGGACCGCAACATCCTGAGGGCACCTTATTAGAGGGAAGGGAAAAAGGGGCAGGGGGGAAAAAAAAAAAAGAAAATCGAACCTACTAAAGACAGAAAGTAGGAAAAAAAACATCCAAGGGAACCAGGCCGATACCAGCAACACAGGGAAGAAAATAAAACGCAATCTTTCGAGAAAAAAACGAAGCCGAAAGCAGGAAAGCCCCGAAAATCAAAACGCGAAGCAACCGCTTGCCGCGGCAACAAGGCATGATTGCGGGTCAAGAAAGTCCCAAAGGGGGGAAAGGTTGGGCGGACCCTGGGAAAAAAAAAAGCGACAAAAAGCCCAAAAGAAAAAACAGAAAGACCCCAGCGGAAAGGGAGGCACGGCCAGTGTGGAAAACGGAAATCAAACCGTTGAGGGTCAGACGGCAAAAACTAACAAACGAAAAAAAACGGGAAGGAAACGGACCTCACATGAGGGAAAAGGGGACAAATCCGTAGAGGTGCAGGAAACCGAGGGAATTACTCAAAAAAGGGGGAGCGGAGCGAGAAGAAGCCGGGGGAAACAGAGGATCGAAAAATTGGTCCGGAAAAAAAAAAAGTGCCAAACCGTACTGGAAAGAGGCATAAAATGGGACGCCATACAGCACATCAAGCATTGAAAAAACCGCGGCAAGCCACAAGTACAAAAAAGGGGATGGCGACAGGGAGGGGAGTGCCAAAAAAGGAGCAAGGAGCTAAAGCCACGAGAAAGGAACGAAAAACTCTCTCCGTAAGGGGAGATCACCTTCTCCCCCCAACTGCGCACTGACAACAAAGAAAAAAAAAAAAGACCCAGCAAGGGTTGGAGAAACCGAAGAAACCGAGAAGAGCACGAAAAACCAAGGGATGAAAAAAGAAAGAAAAAAAAGCAACTTGAAAAAGAAAGAACATAGGGACCCTGGGCTCCCCTTGTCCGAAGGGGGGGGGGGTAGAGTAAAAAGCAAAAAAAAAAGGAAAAATGGAAAAATCTCTTTACGGAGTCTAAGGGAAGGAAAAATCGGCTCTGATGGAAAAAAAGGGAAGGCACTAGTCACCTTCTGGAACATTTACTGGGGAAGAGCTGTTGAGGAAAAGGGAACAAAAAACCAACGGCTTGGAAAAAGTCAGGGCGCCGCCGAAAGCGCTGTATTCCTTGAACCGCAAAAACGGGACAAATAGGGGAAGAAAGATCAAAAGAAACAAAAGTGAAGAAAAACGGGGGCGAGATCAAGCAATAAGGAAGGCAATGGGCGTCCTGGACACAGGGACTTTAGAACCGAAAAAAAAAGCAAACCAGAAATAAGGCACGACCTAAAATGGGGACAAAGGGGGGGAACATGCTAGCAAGAACCTGCAGGAGGCAAAAATGCAAAACAAGAACCAGAATTGAAGCCCATCTTAAGAACAAAGGCCACAAAGAAAAAAAAAAGGAAACTTGCAATAGAAATTGCAAGAAAATAAGAAAAAGTCACAAAGTGCCCTCTAACGGGGATCGGCAAACCGGTAAGAGGAAGGAGCCGTCAGGCAAGGCCTTTTGGAAAAAAAAGGAAAAAGAAGTAGACCTGTTGGCCGGCAAACAGGGCCCGTGGGGAGGGTACGCACAAAAGAAAAGCGAACTTGGTTCGGAAGAACGGGCGCTAATGAACCGAGGGGTGGACCACACCGGGCGAAAAAAAAAAAAAAATCGCCCGAACGGGGAAGCAAGCCCCTGTCTGGGTCTGAGAGAAAAGTCAGGCCGGAAGGGAGACTAATCAAGAAATTGTGTTCCCCAAGGAGGGAAAGGGGCGGTATAACGAACGGAAAAAAAAAAGGAATCAAATGAGCTTGGCTAAATGTTCAACTTTTCCAATGGACAAGGGAAATCCACGGCCAGCCCGGGGTAAGCCTCCAGTTGACGGGTCGGTGTCTCAGAAACTCCACCGAAAAAACCATAAAGAGCGATCAAAAGACCTTTGAGAAATCAAGGGTTGCAGGGGGAGCACCTCAGAAAACATTGAAAAGGTGAAAGACTAGAAAAAATCTCCCCGCAAAGCCCCCCAAAGGGCAACCCGACGTTAAAAGAATAAACGGACTGGGTTGAGACGAGTCAGTCGACGGCAAAAAAAAAAAAAAAAAAAATAAAAAGTGGGGGACAGAAGGACAAGACGACAGTGAGGGGCTGCGCTGCTCTTAAAAGAACCAGAACTGGAAGGTGGGAATCTGTGGAAAACGATGCAAAAGGGGAAAAAAACGTCAATGATCCTTTGGGCCGGCGACAGGGAAAAAAGGAAGATACCTGAGGGATTCGCTGGCTTTGGAAGAAAAAAGAGGCAAACCAACATTCCGAGGTGCCGGAAAGGGCGGCACTGCGGGGGGGGGATCGCAAGGGAAAATGGAGACCATGGTCCAAAATATTGTAAAAGTTTGGAACTGACGAGACCAGGAAAGAGAAAAGCCAAAGAAAACTAGAAAATCCAAAAACCAGCCGGACAAAAACCTGGTTCAAACTACAACACGAGTTTAAGTCCGGAAAAAACAACTAGAAAGGCCCAAACTAAAATGAGAAATCGCCCGCACGAACAAACGGCAAAAGCTCAACACTCATAGTCAGGTGCTTGTTCAGGGGGGAGGGATCGGAAAGAAGAGAAACGTGCGACGAGAAGACTAGAGGGATATCGTGAAAAAAAGGTAGAGGGAAGAGAGAAAAAAACAAAGTTTACAAAGAATGGGAAAAGGTTTGATGAAAAAGAGCAGACGTGACTGTGAATCCCTCGACAAGACCTCAGGGGGGCTATGTAAGCTCCAAAAGAGGGAAAACTTCATGCCAGGAAAAAGGGGTCAGAAAAAGAAGAGCCAAGTGTCAAACGAAAGTTAGAGGGGGGGTACCAGATCCTTATTTCTCAAAAGAGGGTGCATCGGCGAAAAAAAAAGAGAAGGTTGTAAAAAAGGGCTCTACAGAGTACCGAAAAAACGAATGAAGACAGAAGTGAGGGGACCAAAATTGTATTGCGAATTGTACAGAAAGGAAAGCAAGCGAGGGGGGGGGTGAAATGGGAATTTGAAAGGGCTGCGACAAAAGGAAAAAACCATCGACAACTGTAACGGGCTAAGGGGTGGAGATGGGATGAGACCACTTGGGTAAAAGGTGGGAGGGGATGGGCGGCTGTTGGAAAGAAACGGGGAAAGTCCCGGAAAACAAACAAACAAACGAACGTTTGGGCCATATCAAAAAAAAACAAGGTCGAGAGGGGGTGGGCACATCTGGCCTTGATTCGTACCGGGAAAAAGGGGGGGGGGGGGGGTGCCTATCAGGAAAAAGTAAAAATCATGGTAACGACCCAGGGGAAAAGGGATCAGACATTTGCACCGGGGTGAGGGGGGGAGAAAAAACAAAAGTGAGGCCTGGGGGAAGGAGGGATTACTGGATAAGTAAAAAACGGGGTTGGGTCAGGGGGGAAAAGAGACGACTCAATCGACGGGGAACACAAAAACAAAGAACGGACTAAAAGGAAAAAAAATCTCTCAACAAAACCACGAAATCGATGCAAATGAAATCTCTCAAAAAACAAATGATTAAATGGGGTAAGGGTAACGGAAGAAGGGGTCACTCAGATATTGAAGAGGGCTCTTTCCCGCCCAACTCCGAAAAGGAAAAGTCAAAACCGCACAAAAAATAATAACAGTTAAATAAAACATCACGTTGAAGGGAGGATACCTGGGGACGCAACAAAGCGTTTGATTTCCAGTATAAAAAAGAAAAAAGGGAAACGGAGACCCGACAAAACCAAATCTCTGGTCTACATTGGTAAGAAAAGAAAGTAATGGTTTTGAACTCAAAAGGCTATTGAAGCAAAAGCCGGGTAAACAAAAACCGACCGAAGAACGCAAACCAAAGTACTATAACTCCCTTTTGGTAAAACACCCATCGACGACAAATTGTCGTTAAAAGAGGGAGTGGGAAAAATCACCATAGAAAAAGAACCAAACCACACTAAAGGGACGTGTAAAAACCTCCTAACTTACAATTCTAACGAGAGAAAGTACCGCCGTATCTACCACCTCTGGCGCCGCCCGCGGACCCGTGGGGCCTGGCACGGCCCATCGCAACACTACCATTAACACTGCCGACGGGGTCGGAAGACCCAAAGGGCGGTAAGAGTATTCGGAGGCATACTCTGGAGTCGCCAAGCCACTTAAGATGAAGGGAACACAAAAGGACATATAGCTCGCAGAAGAAAGAGGCAGACACAAGGGTGGGAACTAACACATTGGTGAGACTACCAAAGGCATCATCAAAGAATCACAAGGCTCAAACGTAGCCGCAGGCCAAACAACCCTCAAAAAGGGTGGAAAGTAAGCATAGGACTCAACAGAAAAGACCAAAAATAAGAGTAATGAGGACAATAGGAAATGAACTATTCACATGAGGGTGCTTGGTAAAAATAAGGTTCTGAAACAAAAAAAAAAAAAAAAAAAGAAGAAAAAGCCAGGGGGCTCAGGAACAGAAAGGTGAATCGCAAAAAGGGGACAAAAGATCAACAACTGAACTGTGACGAGGGGATTCCAGAATTGTGGTCAAAAGGCAACTACCGAAACCAAGACTACGCAGCAGACAGTCTATAAACTTGCAGGTACTAAAGAGAGCCCGGAAAGCAACCACCCGCGGCGGAAAAATTAGCTCGCCATGGAAAACTATGCCGGTAGAGACCCAAAAAGAAAAAAAATTACCCGGAAGCCGCGGCGCACACCGGGAACTGGGGACAGGACGTAGGGCAGCATGATCCAGAGCATGTAAGTGGGCGCGATAGAGAGCAATACAAGGGGCAGAGAAGTGGGGATCGCGAAGGGAACGGGCAGTCGAATGAGCGGTCCAGATTAGGTACCCGACAGTACATGGGTGCCAAAGGTAGGGGTTAGAGGGAAAGCAGAATGTCGAAGAGAGGGTAGAATCGGGCGTGTCTATGGAGGCAGGGTGGAGAGGAGAGGTGAGGGGAGATTGTGGCGGGGATGATAGAGCCCTCCTCCGGGGGGGCGGAAAAAGGAGAAGGGGAGGGGGGAAGAGAGCGGGGCAGGGGAGTGAAAAGGGAGAGAAAAGGCGTTAAGGTATGGGAGGGGGGGGTAGTGACGAGTACGGGCGGCAGGAGAAGGGGCGGGTGGGGAGGGGCCAGGGGCAGGGTATGGGAAGGAAAGGGACGGGCGGAGCAAATAAGAAAGCGAGAAGAGTGGGAGGACGAATGAGCGGAGGGGGTGAAGAGGGAGGAGGAAAAGATGGCCGAGCGGGCGATGGGGAAGGAGTCGCGAGGGAAAGAAAGAGTAGGAGGGAGAGGGAGGGGGCAGGTTGAAGGGGAAAGAAGAATACGGACTCGATGTGGGAGCTTCGGGAGAGGAGCAGCAGTTAATCAACGGGTTGAGGGTGGGCAAAGAAAACCAATAAGGAGAGGCAGCAGAGGGGCCGGGAGAGGTTGGAATAGTGCGGAACAGGAGAGTGAGGGAGGAGCACTGGCGTGCGTACTGAGGTGGAGGGGTGGTGGGGGGGGTAATCAATTGGGGACAGTAATGAAGGGCGGGTCCGGTGTGCAACAAGAAAGAGGAAGTGCGGAGTGGGCCAGAATGATACGGAAGAAGGTCGGAAAGGGGGATGAGAGGTCGTGGGGAAGTCGCGTGAGTAGCTCTGTGATGTGCCGTGAGGTGGGAAGAGGAAGGGGGGAGGACAGCGAAGAGGGAGTCGAGCGGAAGAGGGCGGGAGGCGGTGATGGAAAAAAGAGGAGCAAAGGGGCGGACAATGGGGAGGGGATAAAGGGAGTCGCAGCGAGGGGAGGTAGTCAAATTAAGCGTGATGCGGGGCGTCGAATCTAATTAGGGAGTATTAAACAGGGGGTGGGGAAGGCGAGGAGAGGGCAGAGGAGGAAGAGATAGCGGAGATGAAGGTGAAGACGTTATTAGAAAAGGGGTGAATAAGAGGAAGGGTGAAAGATGCAACAAGCGGTATATATAGGGAAGCGGAAGGAGGGAGAGAAAGCGACGGATGAAGGGGGAAGGGAAAGAGCGTTGAGTGAGGCGGGAACCGGCGGGTTGGACCGTGGTCAAAGGAGGTGAAAGGTGGGACGGAAGCGAACGGAGTAAGAAGGGTGGGATACGATCTCGGGGGGATTCAGAGCGAGCTGAGGCGGACCTGAGGGGCCATAGTGTCGAGCCGAAAGGTGAAGTGAAGGAGAAAAGAAGTGGGTGAGGTGAGGGAGAGGAGTGGATGGTGAGAGGGAGGACTGAATGAAGGGGACCAAGGCAGGGGGGATTGATCAGGATAATGGACGGGTACCAGGAGGAGCAAACAGGGGCCGGCTCCGGGCAAGCGCACACCCGTGGGAGGTTGGACCACGTGAGCACGGGAGAACACAATTGATAAGGACAAGAGAGTCTGGAGGCTGCGGGTGAGAGGGGGAGGCAGAAGTTCGACTAGGAAAAAAGAGAATGCGCCCTCCCCCCGTCGAACCTCTAGGGGGCAAGACGGGGTTCTACCCCCGGCAGAATAGTGAGTTCCTGAGAACAAATTTGAATCATACAACGATAAAAAGGAAGAACCGCAGTGCCCTTCCGGAACGACTACGACATAGAATTGTGCAGCCAAAGAGGGAAGGGAGGGCACGCCAAACACGATTAAGAGGGAGCTGGTATAAAAACACCAAGGCGCAGAACAAAATCTCAGCGTCTCCAAAGAGGGGTCTCAAAAAAAAAAAAAAACTTCAAAAAAACGAGGCTAAAACGAAAGACGGTAACCTCCTGTGCAAACAGGCACCTTCCACAATCGAAAATCGGCAACCTAAGATGCTCAAGCGAAAACGAAGGAGACACAAGGGGACTCTTACGATGATGCAGGGGACTTACCGACCAGGCTAATTAGAGACAGGACAAAAAAGCAGAAAAATGCCAAATGAGGGAGAAGAGGGTAAAAAGAAGAGACTTGTTAAAAAAGGACCGACCATCACAACCCGCTTGGAGAAAAAAGGCCACACAGAAGGGAAGGAATAGCTCACAACCAACGTCACGGATGAACCGCCCTGGTCCTGTAAGGTCAGCTAATGACCGAGGCTGTTATCCTAGTCGTGGGAATCTAAGCCGTCCATCGAAAGGGAAGTCTTGCAACAAAAAGAAAGGAAATCCGAAACTACCACTGGCGAGTAAGGATCCCAGGGGACCAACGAGAACGTCAATTTCACCGACGCCGAAGGAAAAGAAGAACAAAGGAGGGGTCTAATGGCTGTGCAAAAGGAAACGGAAGAAATCGACACCACGTTGAAACCACGGCAGACTAAACACAATCTGGCAGAATGAACGATCGCCCCGGCGGACGGGGACTGGCCTCCCTGTAGGAAACCGAAAACACCTTTGATGACATCTTAGGGAAGGGGGAAGGCGCACAGGAAAAAAAATCCGCTACTGACTCCCTAAGAAAAGAAAACGAACCGCACCAAAAAAAGAAAAGACAACACACGTCACGGGCATAATGGCACAGGGAGGAAGCCCTGACCCAAAAAGAAAAAGCAGGCCTCAATTGAACGACAGGAAAGGTTAGCACCGAAGGGACAAGAGGAGAATTGAAAACTGGCCGGAAAAAAAGATGAAAAAATCCAGGCCCTCGTAGAACGGGGAAAAAGAACTTGCCGGCAGTAAAAAGGGGACGCAGGGACGAGAACAAAATGAGCACGACAAACAAGGACAAAAGCGCCATTTTCACTTAGAAACTCAAGACCGATCTAAAGAATGAAGAGAAAATAAAAAAACAAAAGAGATGTTCCATACAATCAACAAGAACCCGACACTGCGACGAAAAAAATTGAGAACGCGAAGATGAGAGGCATCTAAAAACCACCAAACGAAGGGGGAAAGAAGGAACGCAGGGAAAAAAAAAAAATGTCGGAGATACCTTATGAGAAGAACGTTCTAAAACGAAGATGCAAACTATCTGAAGTAAACAACGGGGTAAACTGCCAACGGGAGGGGGGGGGGGGGATTCGTCCTGCTTCTGCCGAAAAACGAAAGAACCCAACCGGGAGGGCCGGGGGTCCAAGGGGGGGTCTTGGCGCCTGCTGGTGGGTCCAACCGCCCTCGCAGGAAGGGGGGCCCGGCAAAAAAAGCATGGGGGTTCTCGCACACACGTAACGAAGGAACTGGACAGTCCAGGAGACAAAAAGGACCCGGTCGGACGCCGGCCGCGAAAAAAAAAAACGCAAGAGGAACCTTACTGCCATGACATGCTGGAAGGGGGGGGGATCAAGGCGGCAAGTAAAGGGAAAAATTCTTGCAAGGACGCGGTCACGAGTTGCGGGAAAAAGGAAAAAGGGACAGAGACCCACCAGACGGAAAACCCACAGACCTCTGGATTGCAGCCATCAGCAGACCAAAGCGGGTTGTTCACAAAAAACAACTACGAGGAAGGGAGACCCCGGCAGGGATCCCAGGGACGGCGGAGGAAGGCAAACTCAAGGCAGAGGGAGGGAGACGTACGGACAATGTCAAAGGGGGAGGAGTTGGAAAACAGAAACCAGGCCCAACCAAACAGACGACGAGTGGTTGAGGGAATCGGCTTCGGTCAGGAAGGGAAAAGGTAAAAAGGGCAGACTAGACAAAAAGACCAACCTCGCCCTGCTGGTCAGGGGGGAAAAAAATCCTGAGGGTCGGGGAAGGCAAAACCGGCGGAAGCGACAGAGGGGACGGAACGAGGTGAAAAAAAGCAAACGTAATGGCAGCCCCTACGGTAAAAAGAGCTCCTAGCAAAAAAAGGAAATCAATTGAACAATGTGGAGAAATATCCGGGTCCTTGTGTCAAAAGGGGAGAAGAAATGTTCAGAAAAAGCCCGGGGTGGATTTTAGGTAGATCGAAATAAACCAGAAACAGCCGATTCCATCAAACTGATCGGAAAGGGGGGGATGAAAACGATAGACATGGGAAAAAGAAGCCTGGTGCACGGTTGGCCCACGACAATCAAATAAGACGTAAGAGCCTAGAAACACAAACCAAACCTAAACTACGGACAGCAGAGCATCGGCTGGACCGTAGAAAGGGTTGGTTCAGGCCAAGTCTTACCAGTAAACCGAGGCGGAATTTGGCTCTAACGCATACAGGGAAGGGGGGGGACCGTCGCAAAAAACAAGGGATTCAGACCGTAAAAAAAAACCCAAATGTGGTTCCAGCGAAAAAAAACCGGGAGGGGGAGAAAGAAACGAAATCATGGCCTTTGCGACGCGCAGACAGCCAGGGCCCGGAGAAAAAAACTGCACGGCAGGGAGGGGAAAAAACAGGCAGTGAAAAAGTGGGAGGAGTAGCGTGATGCCCAGGTCGGAATAGACTGAAGAAATCCAAAAAAAGGAAAATCTACCTTCGGAGCCACCGGTCAAACGAACACAAACATAGTTGCGTCGGGGGCCGGAAACACCAAAAAAAAAGGCACTCAAGAAGAAGAAGACATGCAGCCGATCAATAAAAAAAAAAGAAGGCCCCTTTGGAACCATGGGTTCGGAGATGAATCGAAGGGCACGCAGCGAAAACGGGAGTGCTGCGGACAAGAACGGGCGAGAAAATTTGACAGTAGAGGGGGGAAAGAAAAAAAACGAAATTCATAGCTGGTGGTGGGGGAATGTGGAGAGGAAAAAATCAAGCAACGTGCTTCGTACCCTCATACGACATACGGTTATAAAAAGGGAAAGAAGCAATCATTGGTAAAGCCTGAAAAGGAAGACGGCAAAGAGGTCCCTAAGCACATGGAGCCCTTTTGGTCAGGAAGGGAATGAAGGTAGCAAAAAAAGTAAAAAAGGAATCAGAACTGAAGGGGAAAAAAAAAGCGAGAATCGGTAGAAAATGTTTGGGTCATCAAAAAATTAGGGGATCAAGCTAACCCCTAAAGCCCCGAGGCCCGAGAAAGGGGAATTACGAAAGCCAAGGACCGATGGTGAAACTGTTCAAAAAAGAGTCAGCTCGTGTGGGCCAGAGTGTGAATGGCGGGAAAACAATCAAAAGAGAACCAAGAGGGACACCCTGGGCGTGGGCAAGGGTGGAAGTCTGGGTACAAATTGGCCCACATTAGGCGGAGAAATGGGGTTGTCAGGGGAGGAAAAGACACCTCGCAAACCAACAAGAAACTATTGTCAACAAACCCAATGTCCCACTAGTACCGGGTTGGGGATCTACAGGGAAACCCTGTAACGGGGATGCGCATGTGTGCATAGGAAAGAAAAAGAAAGACCAGAAACTCTCAAATACAGAGGCGAATAAAAGGTCCGAAAAAACCATGTGTTCCGAGCATGGGGCCGGGCAAGCCGAAAAAAGAAGAAAACGGGGAGCGAAAACGGAGAGGAGGTGGGGTTCAAGAAAAAAAAAAAAAAAAAGAAGTCCGCCTTGAGGCAACAAAGCCTCGGCCGCCATGGCGACACATAAAAAATAATCGACAAAAAAAAAAGAGGATCAAAGGAGGAGGGGGTCAAAGGGGGTCGCCCAAAAAACGGCCGTGTGCCTACCCAGACGTTTAGCGTGATCCTTCGACCCATCAAAAAAAGCTGAATCAAATTCAAAGGAAGGAACGGGGGAACAGGCCAGGAAAGTGCCCGAAAAAATAAAAAGAGGGAAAATGATCAGTGGGGGCGCAAAGAAAGATGATATGTGAAGTAAGAAATAACCCAGCGCCGGAAAAGGGGAAAAGGGACACGCCTGACCCAAAAAAATCCCAGGGGGAAATTTTTTGCAGCAAAACGGAACAGGTGTTGCGCCGGGGACGGGTGGGGAAGACGGACAAAAAACCTGCGACACCATCCATCCGGAACTGGTGGACCAGAAAAAAAAAAAAAAAAAAAACAAAAAAAAAAAGAATAAGACCACGCCGGCGCGGTGTCCAAAGGCCATCAAATCCACAAAAACCAACGTGCCATGAAAAAAAAAAACGACGTGAAATTAAAACGACACAGAACTACAAATCAGGACGGCAAATCGAAACCTCCGGAGCTGAGAGAATATTGTTGGTCTGCAAAAAAACCCAACTGTCAGAAAGGGGGAAAAAGGTGGAAGAAACACAGAAAGAACCAAGACACAGTGGGATAAAAGCCTGGCTACCGAAGAAGTGGACAAACTCAAACAGGATGAGGACACTTTGGAAAAAAGCACAGAAGGCTGAACCGACACATGACCCCTGAGCTACCTCACAGATAACCTCACACAACGGGAATAGGGAAGACAACGAATTGATCAGGGAAATTAAAAACGATCACACAACGGAATGTGAGAAACTGCTCCTGAGGGGGGAAAGCGTCTAAAAAAAATCGAGAAAAAAAAACCACCTCCGCATCAGACCGGAAACAAGTGTCCGGAAAAAATCTCAGCCGAGAACAAAAGAAGTCCGAAAGCAAAAAAAAAGAAGAAGAGCATTCCGGGGACTAGGTGAGCACAAAGAAAGAAAAGGAGGTGTCAGAATCCACCGCACAGTGTCTCTTGGAAAAGTGGGAGCCAGAAGAACAAGACGGGTCCTTCGGAGCAAAGGCAACGGACGAAAAAAATGAATAAAGAGCAAAAAGGTCAACGGAACTCGAAAGAAGCGAAATTTGTCACAATGCAAAAACGACAGGTCGTCAAAAAAAAAAAAAAAAAATAAGGAAGTCGCTAAAACTACCGCCGCGCCCAAAAGAGACAAAAAAATAACCGCCTCTCGCTCCAACTCCACGAAAAGAAGAATCGGACGAAAAAGGCAACTCGGGACCGGAAGCAAAGAAAAAAGGGCGATCGTGAACCAGCGATCTAGAAGGGAAGAGGGTGCAACAAAAAAAAGATGCACAGGGGAAAAATTGTGAGTAGGGAAAACATTGAGAAGGAGCATCGGCTTTCAAAAAAGAAAAGGGGACCTATAATCAGCGGGGAGGGATCTTCTGGGTGGACAGGGGTCTGGCTGGCAAAAACATGGCCACACACCCGGAGCTGACGAGTGAACAGACTGGCACCTCCACAAGGACAAAAAAAAGGGCGTCAAAACCGGAGAATCAACGCAAGTTGGTCGAGAAATTCTGTCTCACATGAAAGAAAAGGGGGAAAACGAGACGGGAGAGCACCGAAGGCCATAAAACGACCGGAAAAAAAAAAAACTTGCTCACGGGAGAATGAAAAGTTGCCTTCCCAAAAAAAACGTGCGGCAGGTGGAAAAGACAAAAGGGGGGACAAAAAACCAAACGAAAAATAGCACCAAGGAAGAAGAACCAAAGAAAAATGAGTTTCTTGCCAGGGAAGGCATCCGAAAACAAGGTTAAAACCCTGGGGAAACAAAGACAGCCGAGTAAAAGCGGCGCCAACGGCTAAAACCGGTCGACGCGGGAAAGCCCGGGGAGAAATGGGAAAGGGGGACTTTCATACGCCGAAAAAAAGAAGAATGAAAAGAGGCAGCAAACAGGCGGCCGCGCTTCTGAACTACACTTGACGGGGGGCCCCCCAGCAAAAAAGAGGCACCAGACCTTTCAGGAAGGGTGAAGGAAAACAAGGCTCCAGAAGCAGTTAAAAACAGCAAAAAAAAGAAAGAAAAGAGCAGCCGAAGATGGGAGGAGGGGGAACGGGCAGAAGTAAACAAAAGGGGAAAAAGGACGCAGGCCTCGTAGAGAAACATAATCAAAAAGAAGGATTCGAGGCGCGGATACCAAAAAACCAACAGAAGCCAGCAGACTGTCGTTGCGCGAACAAAAGGGGAAAAAAAAGACTCCAAGCCGGAGAAGAGAAAAAAGAGAAGCCCCAAACTCGTGCATAAAGAAATACGAAAAGACCTATCCTTGGGGAAGAGCGCGACGATGAGGCTACAACAACAAAGGAGGGGAGAAGATAAATCAGGGGAGGGAAGATCAAAGAACGGGAGACGATGGTCGGGGGGGGAACAAGAGCTCAGGGCGATGTCAGGATCACCGACTTGGAGATCGGCCCTGCAAGGCGAAAAAAGAAAGGGGCAGCCAAATGAGTAATGCCTCTGGGGGGGGGATGGACCCGCAATAGGGGGTGGACGCAAAGGGACTCGAACAATCCAGAAAACAAAAAAACATCTGTAGAAAAAATACCGATTGCCGGAAGAAAGCAAACGACACTGAAATTAGCCAAAAAGGGACCGGGACTCCACAAAATCACAAGGCCGCAAAACAAAAAAAAACAGGCACCGGACGAAGCTGAGGGGGAACATGGAAGAAAAAAAACCCAGGTACCTGCAAATAGGGAGGGAGGGACGCGGGGGGACAACGGGGGAGGGGTTCTTCAAGGTCGATAGCAGCACAAGCCAGAGGGAAGACGCTCAGCAAAAAAACAACAAGGAGAAGAAGAAGGTTGGTTTGCAAGGCCCTAGACTAGCGAACGGAAAAAACGGTCAAAGGCGGAGGGACAAGGAACGCGCAGAACACGCGGGGGGAAAAAAAACGAAAAACGAAAACAGGGACCGTTACTACGCACCACGACGCCACCAAGGAATGAAAAGAACAAATGGGGGGATGAATCTCGCAGGCGGGGCAAAAAAAGGGGGAAGGGAGCTGTGGTCAAAAAAGGGGGTCACTTCAAAACCACATCACTGGAAACTGGAGGTACGGATCCCATGACAGCGTGAGAAAAGGGCGCCAGAGAAAGAGGATGGGGGCAGGGATCCCCGCGGAGGAACGCGCACACAAAAAAAAAGGACGTCCCCCTATTGATGCAAGGTGGGAAGGGGAAAAAAGAAACAGGGCCAGGGGACAACAGAAAGGGTTTGCAAACAAAATCAAAATGGTCGGGGCGGGTGCACAGCCCAGTGCGTAAACGCCACGGTGCGGGGCGGAATCAACCCATATACCAAAACCCCGGACACAGAGTCAACAAGCACCAGTAGTAAGGAAAAAGGGGGGAAAAAGGAAAGCAGGGCCAACTAAATGTAACAAGGGGCGAAAGGTTCAAGGAACAACAAAAACTTCATCGTTCAAGAAAGAAAAAACTCGGATGGACTGAGCATCAGAACGGCCAGAAAGCGGGAACACAGGGTGGCAAAACGGCCAAGCCCTAAAAATTTCGTCTGTAGAGGAAAAGAGGGACACGTGGACGAGCGCGGGGAGAAGAGAAAGGTTAGGACGCAACGGAGCCTGGTGGGGACTGGCGGACCGTGAGGGATCGAGAACTGATAATTCTCTTCTGGCTGAAGCAAAAGCCAAAAAACTGGAGGGGACAACGGCAGATCTGTCCGCAAAAGGGAACCAAACGCGGGGGAGAAAAAAAAAAATCAAGTGGTCTTGTGAACGCAAGCTTGAAGCAGGGAGGAAGCGAAGGGAGCCCGACCGAAAAGACATCCCAAGGAAGGAATCGACAAACGTGGGGGAAGCTTCGGCGAAATCGCGTAGAGTCTCACAAAGACATCTACGAAAGGGAAAAAAAAACTAACAGAAAAAGGCCGGGGCCACGGGTTCGCGCGTGGAGCGGAACACACCTACCGAAAACCTGAAAGGTCTTGCGGCTTAACGAGGAGAGCTGACCAAAGAGGAAGCATAAGCAGAATTAAAAAGGGACAAGGGGGGGGGATCGGTGGGGCAAAAAGGGAAAAAACCCCGATCCTCGTGTGAACGGGGTCCCAAACCAGCAAAAGCTCGGGAGAGTAAATGAAGACATTAGGGGGTAAAGCCTTTTCAAAGAGAAAAAAAAAAACAAAAAAAAAAAAATAGGCCTCAATACAGGTAGAAAAAGGATGCAGGAGAATACCTGGATTCTCAAAACTGGAAGGAAATCTGGGGGGCCTGGGGAAAAAGAAGATGGAAGAAAAAAGGTGGGGGGTTGGGAAACAAAAATATCAGCTTCAGCATGAAAGGCAAACCCAGAAGGAAACGGAAGAAGGGAGCAGACAGGGGGGGGGTTCTAATTTTTGAAAAGGGGGAAAAGGCCACGCGCAACGTGGAACCGGGGGAGGTTAAGGGGGGGGGACTAAATACAAGACTCAACCACCACGCGAACGCAAGGAGGAGAGGTGTTGCTGGAGAAGAACGAGGAACTGTTTGAAGATGCTGGGTTGCCAAAGAGTGGCAAAAATTTCAAAACCCGACCGGAGGTAAACACCCTAAGGGGTCACCGAGACAAAAAAAAGATCCGAAGACGCAACCGGCTTGAAACGGGCGGCCAAAAAAAGGCTAGAAAGTACTCACGCCAAATCATTCATTAAGAAGAGGATTCGATAACCTGGACCAAAATGGCCTGTGGGGGTCGGAAAAGGTCAAGAACTCACACCCTGGGGATCGGACCGCTATCCGGGGGGGGGGAGGGGAGAAAAAGTCATCAAGGGACGAACGTTGGAAAAAAAAACGAGCAAAAAAGCCGCCATGTGACCATCGTACGAGAAAAACAAACAAACCAAAACTTATTAGGAAAAATGAATAGAGATGCATTCCGCCAGAGTGCACTCCATTCAGAATTGGGGGAGCGTCTACAGAATTGGAAAAAGCCAAAACAAAGACAAGGACCTGCCCCAGGACCAATGTCAGCAGTGAACCATCCCAAAGCAAAACAAACAAAAGGGGAAATCCTGTCAAAGAGGATTCCCATGAAGGGGAGGTCCACCAGTAAAATAGCCAAGGCCAGAAAAAAGAACACGGGGCGGCCCAAACGGACTCAAAAACAAAGACTTGTGTCTCGACAAATTAGGGGAAAAACCGGTCGGTTAAGCACTCCCAGGAAAAACACCTCCTGAATCAGCCCAAAAAAAAAGACAATAAAGTGTGAAAAAAAAAAAACAACAAGAGGGCAAAGAGGTTCTATGTTACTGTTCGCCTAAATCAAAGGAAGGTAACAAAACAACCAGCCTGCACACCTTCTACCGCGGGAAAAGGCTAAACAGGAGGGAGGGGAAAAACACTAGGAAACGTGGGGGGGTGGCTCAGTAAATCGGAGATGGAGTGAGAAAAAAACATAAAAAAAAAAGATGACCTGAACTTAAGCCCACGATGAAAAACTAAACATTTGCTAACGCGAGGAAACTAAAACACTAATCCGGTGAAGAAAAAGATCAGCAGAAAGGCATCTTGGGGGCGATGCCATGAGCAGGGGGAAAAAAAAAATAAAAATTCATGGGAGCAGTAACCTCAAGACAGCCTTGCGGAGGACGAAAGCCACGAGGGGGAATCGGTTCAATGGGAACACAGAAGCACAGACGGAAACGGTTCGGCGAGAAACTCTGATGGGAACAAACGGGGGGGAAACTCCGAAAGAGCGCCAGAAGCAAACGTCCCCGGAGCACGGACCAAAACGAGCCAGAAAACAGCCACCAAGGCGGCAAACGAATCCAGCGGCAAGGAATTGACGAGGGGGAAAAAAAAGCAAAACCGAGGTTGCCTCCTCCCAGACATTGAGGATGAACAAAAAGTAAGCCCGGGCTATCAATCGGGCCTTGAGAAAGGAAAGGTGATCAAGCCGAAAAAATCAGGAACACTCGAAAAAAAGGCAAGCAGGAAAGAAGAGCACATTGAAAACAAAAATGACTTCTATGGCGGGGCATCCAAGCCTGAAGAATTGAGCGGGGGGAATCAACAAACTAATACTCCACATCAGGCATGCCCAAAGAAGGGGAAACGAAACCCCCCTAAATCTCAACCCCGAGATACTTAACCACGGAAGGATGGGTCAGAGCCATAACACGTGTGAACGGATAATGGAACGGCCAAGGAAAATCCAAAGGGAAAGGAAGATGCGGTAGGGGAAAAACCACGTGTGAAATTGACTAGGACAGGTAGCAGGAAAAAAAAATCACAACACGTCCTGCAAAGTATCCCGGATTTTAACCAAAAAAAGAAGTCCGAGAGCTGGAGGATACGGAGTTTACTGGGAAGGGGGCGAGCCCTCCAAAACAGCTTCAGACACTTGCAACAGGGAAAAGGCCATGCCAGACAAAAGAGAGTCGCAAAAATCTATCACAAGCAAGGCTGAAACGGCGGACCCTTTAAATTGACCGGGGGCGGCGGCTGATCATGAAGGCCCAAAGGACGGGGCCGCGACATTTAGGGGGAAAAGCAAAAAAGACATGATGTTCCGCCCAGAAAAAAGCCTAAGAGGGGAGGGGAAAGCCCGGTGCAAAAAAGCTGAGGAAAAAAGAAAAGGGACCGAACGAAGAATACCACTTCAATGGCGGTTTGAGGCCGTGTGAAAAAAAAATCATGCCCTCCCAAATGGGAAAAAGTCCCAAAAACCCTCACGAGGAAAGCGGAGAAAAAAAAACCAGAAAAAAGGCCCTCAGAAGTGTAAAAAACG
>Ga0179593_1315547_pt1 | contig 18525 bp, 19 predicted proteins | sample CZODoug2_1_08_16_FD_185931 | JGI IMG/M metagenome (GOLD analysis project Ga0179593, IMG submission 185931) | Vadose zone soil fungal communities from Angelo Coast Range Reserve, California, USA - CZODoug2_1_08_16fungal (PacBio error correction) | ecosystem: Environmental > Terrestrial > Soil >...
CGGGAAAAAGCGAGCAGGTCTTGGAGCTGATTGAGGGGGGTCTATAATAGAAGTGGAAAAACTCCTAGAGGGGAAAGAAGCAGGGGTGAGAGGGGGAACTACTTGTAGTTAACAGGGATAAAATAGGCTTGTGACTAAACATATCTAAACTCAGGCCAAAACAACCGCTCTGGGAGGGGTGGAACGATTGTGAGTCGGAAGGGAAGAGTGAGTGGTTGGCGAGGATAGGAATTTTGTTCAAGACCAAAAGGAAGGTCGACACTGGCCAGGATGAAGGGAGATGACAGGGTGTTGTAATTTCAAAGACATCAGAAATCAGATTTCGGCCTGGAAAGTACTTCGAAACAGGGCGCAGAAAAGGATGGCTTTCAAGAGGGGTAAAGAGAAAGATGGTGAAAGCCATGAGCCACCCTGGGAGGGGGGGGGAAGACTTGCACTCCAGCCAACAAAGAAGCATAGAACTCTAGGTATTTTAGGAAGAGCAACAATTTGTGGGGAAGAGCAATCGTTCAACAGCCAATACATCGGCTCAAGAATAAAAAAGGACAAACCAAAGATATGATAAAGCTGGCGGGCAACAAACCCTTGGCAGCAGGAAACTGAATGAAGAACGGAGCAAAGTTAAAAAAATACCGGAAAACATGCAGAGGGGGAGAAGATTTTACTAGAAGGGGGGGTGAGAAACGAAACGAAAGAAGAAGGAAGGGACCAGACAGGCGAGGGTAATGGAAAGGTTATCATTTTACGTCCAAGGAAAGGGGCATGTGCGGTTCAATGGAATACCAAGAGGGGTACGACCGCAAAGTCTGGGGACATAGCGGGTTAAAAATGGCTCTCGGGGGGGAAGAGAAAAAAAAAAAAAATCCAATATTGTTCTCACAGAGCAGACTGAGGTCACTTCGCGCTAAGTTCAAGAAGGAAAACACGAAGGGGTTGAGGAAACTGGCCAAGAGCAAAAAAAATGAACACAATCGAAAAAAAGGAATGAAACCGGTTCGACGGATTCGAAGCAGAACTTGGCCAGACTCGATGGAGGTGGGGGGCAACTCTAATAATATGCTCCTCGGAGAATAATGCTCTGTGCCAAGAAACTAAAAAAAACGCCCATGGCCTTTCGGAGGCTCCGTTTGCCAAAACTCCACAACTCCCTCGGAGGCGCTCACAGGAATCTCAATACAGGATGAACGAATGGAAACTTGATGGCATGTCAACTACTAAGTAACTACCACTCGATCAGCTCAACCTTCGGAAATTGAGGTGGGAAGGGGTTTTGTTATTGGACCGTCGGGGAATCTAGTGGGTTTGGGCGAAACAGACCTTCGGGGTATAAAGAGCGCCAGTCGAAAAAAACAGGGGGAGGGGCAAAAATGTGTCGATCCAGGAGGTGAGGGTCAAAATTAAAGGCGGAAGTTTTGGGCCCCTGATGGAGTAAACACTAGTTGGGGGTCGACAGGTGTGGAATCCAGGAACTTCCCATCAAAACAAAAGGTGAGTGAGGAAAATTTAGTGGCCGGGGCAAAAGTTTCCCAATGAATAGAAAAAAGATGGGGGGAGTCCGAAATTGGGAAGGGGAAGTAGGTCACAAAACTGGAGCTTGGGGGACTAGGTCACCATTAAAGAACTGGGACACAACCGGGTCGAATTGGAGGGTACTATTTCAATCCTGTAAAAATCTCGAGAAGAAATAATTCTAACGTGAATAAAAACGCAGGGGTTGGGGGGGGCTTGCAATTGCGCAGGGCGACAATGAAGGATAGTAAAGGGGAGGGGTGAGAAATGGGGACGTCATGAGGTGGGGAATTCACATCTGGGAAAAAAAACTGAGACTCTTAGGAGCTTAAGTTGTTGAGGGAAGGGGTAACATAACAATCATTCCAAGACATGGAAAGAAAGGCATCTAATGGGGTTAAATAAATAATCTAACTCTAAGAGGTGTAAAAAGGCAAAACAACGTCTTGGAGGAATCAAGAGGCGTGGCATGGTCAAGGACAAGGATAAAGGTATAACGGAAAGACGAGCGAAAAAAGTGGTAGAAGCTGTTGGGAAAAGAGTTTGCAAAAAAGGTATGGGGCATCCGACCAAAGGTAACTCGTCTAAAAGTCTGGGTTGAAGGGAGAGAGCTCTGAGGTAGAGCATTGGGAAGGACACTTGGCAATAGGAATTAGGAGGGGCCGACGCAACAATAATGCAGGAGTGTGAGAAAACGCAAAAATGTAAAATGGATGGAGTCAGAGAAGCACAAGGAAGAGGTGTAAAGTGGGGTGGTGTGTGTACCCGAATTGACCTGGTATCCTTAAAGGAAAATACAGGGGGGAAAAATAGTGGGTACGGCAAGAAATCACCCTGATAAGAAGAAGCCAAGAGCCCCGGGTCACATTGCTCATGAAGGCAACTGGGCAGAGGAAGTTACTTGACTCAACTTCGACATCCTGGGGAAACCAGTCGCCTGAAAAGTGTTACTAAAGGAGTCCACAAAACTACGAAGAAACCAGGGCAAGTGAAAGAAGAGGCTGGAATCATCCCACCTAAGAAAAGGGGAGAATGTGGGGGCGGGGAAAACGAACAAAAAAAGAAAACATCATTCACGAGAAGTGAGGATGTCGTAGAAGGAGGCACCGAAAAATGGCTTGCTTAGGGGACAGGCCACAGCTTCGTCTTCACACTAAGACTGGTGAAAATTGAAAAACAGGAGAAGACAAACCGAAAAGGGAGACTGAGGCTAGGCGGGTCAAAAAAGAACGATTGTAGTAGAGAAAAAAAGTCCATGAGATTAATTCCTGCCGGGATGACTCATTTCAAGAGAGCAGTAAGAAGAAAACCTGGAAAATCAATTGAATAGGAAAGGGTGAAAGAAAACAAATAAGAACACATTAAAGAAACAGGGGGGGGCACCTAGACAGAAAAGAAACTTAGCTAAAGGAAACACAGCCTTAAGCAAGGGAGGGAAGAATCTAACAGAATTGTAAGGGAAGAAAGGCGTAAATATGCTCAAGGAAAGGTTCAGACGTTACTGACAAACAAAAACCGAGGAGGACGGGAGGGAGGGGAGTAAGGTTTGGAAATGGGATCATGTGACATCAAGTCAACTCCAAAAAAAAACGGTGAGGTAGGAATAGATCTATGATCACTCACGACCTCCGTCAAGAGAGATCCGTGCATCGCAACATCATAATATTACTTTTAGGGGTGCATACATTTACCCAAGGCATAGGTGATATGACAAGCAGCGGAGACTTAAGGGGACCCTGGCGAGCATTGCAGCACATTAGTTCTTGCCATAGCTGTGGACAGTAGATAGAAGAAGAAAGGGGGGAAAAACAGGGTTCATTGTAAAATTGAATTATTGGGGGGTTAGGAATATGGTAAAGCTTCAACTCATAGGTGATCTGAAGGTGGGCTCCGAGTAGGGGAAAGCGAAAAGGGCGGTACATGGGAATTTAGACGAAAAAAGAGTGGCTGGAGAACTGCGGTATAAAATCTACAATAAAAAATTTTTCAGGAGCCGGAGGGGGGCACGTGCGTCTTGGCAGACGTGGCTGAAAAGAAGAAAAGGAGTCAGCTGAGAGAAATAACTTTATCGGGGACATGTATTGTCTCAAATGATGGGGATGGACAATAATTTTCAGAGTGAGGGGGATGGGAAGACAAAGCCATCTTCACACCCAGACGTCGGTATTCTGAGTGAAAAGAAAAAATGGACAAGCTGGTGAGAAACAATAGCTTTCCGCAGGATTTCACAAGTAGAACGAAAGAAGCGAAAAGGGGGTGAACTGCAACCTCGGAAAAAAGAAAGCGTTGCCAGGGTCAAGGATGCGATTTTTTAGGTGTCGGGGATCAAATACAGGAGGGTGAAACTGTTGGGGAAAAAAGGATACCCGGGAAAAGATGAAAAGTAAAACTTTTCACAAAAGGAGACTAGTCTACTTCGGTTGACGTCCATCGAGGGGTACTATGTACACCGTGGGATAAAAAGCCGGTGTCTTGTAGGCGTTGGGCAGGAAAACGTGTAAGAGACACTGAACTTTAAGAATCTGACCTGATCAGAGAGAAAGAAAATAAAAAACGTATTGGTGTATGCCCAGAAGGGGGGGAAAAGAACTTACATTATGAACAATGGGGAGGAAAAATAGGAGGGGGGGCCTGCAATCACAAAAAGTATCAGTGAGACCTACAAACAGTAAGAGAAAAGAGGTTCCTGCCAACGTGCGTTGAGATTTAGAAGTTCAAAGGGTACTTTGACGGGAGAGGACGGCCCTGGCCTTGCCGAGTTGGTTGGGAGAATTGGGACCCCCTGGTGGAAAATGAAAGGCGAAAGGTAAGCGCTAACTGTGGGGGGGAAAAGAGTTAGAATAGGCTCATCCCGGAGGACCAGAAAAGGTAACAGCCTGGGGCGTCGGACGTCAAAGGCGCCCAAAAAGGGACGAGACTGCTTGGCATGGCAAACGCACTCATAGTAAGGTCGAGTGAAAGAAGCGAACTTAAGGACTAAGATGACAGAAAGTCAGGGACCAAGGAAAAAAGGACCTTGGGGGAAAAAACAGGGGATTGGAGTCTTAATGGCAAAATAAGATAAAGTGCCCAATGGTTAAAGCACAATCTCAAAGGAGAGTAAAGAGACCCATTGAAATTCAGGGGAAGCGAAACATTGCCCTCATCGAGCGGACGAATCACATTAATCAAGGGGTTGTTGAATGGGACCGATTTGAGGACAAAAAGGGAGACAGACTTTTAGATGGAAGACATTGCAGAGGTTCCTACGGGGGGGAATTTGGAAAAAGTCAAAAGGACTACGTCAAAACACCTTAAGAGGGAAAAGCGGGCGGTTTGATGGGGAAACGGTATACCGACTGTACATGTAATTGAGCACCAAAGGAAATGAAAAAAAAGCGTCCACTCACCCAGAGCTCAAGCACAAGGAGTGATTGTCGCGGGGTGGCGAATGCAGGATTAGGGGAAATGGGTACGAAGGAGGAAAAGAAATCAAGGGGAAAAGGACGACCGTCTTTAGAGCGGCGAAACAAGGGGGGGGGGGAGTTTAAGAAAGATTGGAAGTTAAAAACAGTAACTAGGGAGGGGGGGGTGAGGGTTTCTTGGAAAGAGAATCATCATTTGGGCACTCACGATGAGAGGAGGAGAGAGTGCCAAAGAAATCGAGTTTCTGCTTGGGGAGAGTAGATACTAAAAGGAGTCGGGACATCTGTTGGGCATTGCCAATAAAATATGTCTCACAACAACCGGCAGTTGGAACTGTAGACCTCCGCTGGGGAAATAGAAAGGATAATTTCCCGAAGTGGGTGGGAAGAAAAAGATTTTGAAAAAAAAAACTAAGGGGAATGGGGCTAAGTCGGAAAACAATGACCCTCAGTATACGGAAAATCTTAACGGAGACATAGGATTGACCCGAAGTATAAAGAAAATCGAAGGTCCGCGGTCGGACTGCATAAAAAGATCGCAAATTTCTAATGACGAACAATGGATAGTAACGGGGGTTACACTAGGGGAAAAAAAGAAGGGTTCAGCTGGCTACAGGAGGCTTGCATCTGATTTTCAGAGTGGTTGGAAAGAAAAAGAGGGAACGAATCGGTGGAGGAAGCAGGGGGGGAGAGACGAGAGGGGGGGAGGTTTAATTCTGAGAGAAGGAAAATGTGGTGTGGCGCGTCAAGACCCCGAGCTGATTAGGGGGGGGAAAGGTGAAAAATGATCACAACCACAGGGGTGGCGGAAGTGGTAGAACACAGAAACGAAAAGAAGTGAAAGAATGCTGGACACAGGTGGTTGGCGAAAGTCATAATGGAAAGGAAGAAAGCTTTAAGGGGTAAAATTCAAAAAAATGGGAAAAGAACACAACCCCAAGTGGTTCCCCTAAGAGGAAAGTGCGAAAACATATAAAAAGGTGAAAAGAACAGTACAATCATCGCAAAAAAACAAGAAAATTAAGGAAAAAAAACGCACCATTGGCAAATCAAAACAGCGCGTCTTTGGGAACTGATTGGTCATAGAAGAGCGTACAAGAAGAGAGCATGAAGAAGGTACTAAGAAAAAATAAGGAACCCTGCCAACCCGTAACCTATTTTCAAAATAGCCGGAAGAGCTAGAACCAAAAAAACGCAAACAAAAGACACAAGCTCCAACCTATTCCGCGAGGGAGGGGAACAAGTTTTTCTCTCAGCACCACCACAGGGGAAGAAAGAAATCGCACGGGGGGAGAGAAAAGCGCGGAAAGAAAGGGTCTTGATCGTTGTTGAGGGTGGGGAACTAGAAAAAGAGAGAATGGCTCTGCCACATGAGGGGAAAGAGGGAGCCGGTGTGAGAAGGGTCATAAGTTGGTCTTCAAAAGATCGAGCGGGGGGGAAAGAGAACAAAAGAGGAAAAAACGGCAACAAATCCAACCGGACTCTTGGGGGGGGGGTGACCAGGGGTTCGTGGGAAAGTAAAGGGGCTGGGGGGGATGCGATAAAAGGGTTAACGCAACAGAAGAGGGTAGGAAATGGCCGAGTGCTTAGAGCAAGGAGGGGTGCAATTTGGGGGAACTTGCAAACCCCGAAAGACGAAATAGTGAGTAAGGTGAAAGTAGAAGTCATCACTCCCCACGAAGTGCAAAAAGGAGGGGGGCATCCAATCCATCGGGTTGGGTCGGAGGGGATGTTTCACACTCAACATTCGAGCCACATTTTTAGGGAAAAAGCAAGGGGGCAAGACAAGCAAACACCAACGAATCAATAGAACTCTGAGGGAATGTTCCATTGAAGAAAAAAATTACATACGCAATACGGACAACAGAACAAATACATCGTGAGACAAAGAGGAGGAAGAAACCACTGTAGACCTCGGGAAAAAAAAAGAAAACCGGTTCTCGGAAAAGATCAATCATCGTAAAAGTATGAAGGAAAGGGAATTGAGGATGTTGAGATAAGAATGCGTGGAGAACCATTTTTTGAACGAAGGAAGCTAGGAAAGGCCGAAGAACTGGAAAGAAAAGCGGGACCTGCTGGATGTATTGTCGGGTAAAATGAAGAGCTGCGTTAATGCTTTCAAATTACAAATCGGTAAAGTGAACAGAGATGGGACCAGCTTGTCAGGCTCTAGGGGGGGAAAGAATCAAAAAAATAAGCTCCTAAGGTTAAAAAGCAAATCTGTCATTCGAGTAGGAGGACGGGAACAAGTAAAACCGGGGGGGGGTTTGTGAGGGTTGACAAATGGAGGGAAGAGTTTGCAAGATCGGAAAAAGGGGACTCCTAAAGGGAGAGGATAGGTCCATGATACAGGACATAGGAGTGGAAGGGGGGGAAGCGTCATACCGCGAGGACATGAGAAGGCAAAGGGAAGTGTTGTAAAAAAAAGACAGACCCTGAGGGTCAAAGGGACGAAAAAAAATGTACATCCTTGGTCAAATAACTCCCACACAAAAGAGGGAGCCACCGCCATCTACCGGAAGTTCATCCTGTGGAAATATGGAGGCACAAGCAGAGAAACTCATCGAAGCCTATCTAACCATCCATAAATTAGGGTGAAAGGGGAGTGTAGGTTTGTGATGGGGGAATCGGGGGGGTACCGAAGAGGGGGTTGCTAGAAAACCGGAAGAGAAGTGGGAGGAGACGCCACGTCGAAACAAAAAACCGACCGTTCCAGCTGGAAGTGCGCCGGGATGGGCAAAAGAACGTTTCATAAAATCGAAAGGAGGGGGGCTGGAGGGTAAAGCTCACGCGACAACGTGGTAGCTTTTTGGCCTAGAACCAAAAAAAAGCAACCCGGGAGAGTGTGAAATTGTATAGCGTGGGAAAATTGCGCTGACGTACCAGGGGATTCAGGGAGGGGAGAGGCTGTCGACTGGAGGTTCAAAAAAGGGTAAAAAAGGGGGAAAGCAGGGCCGTGGGGACAAGTAACATAGCCAAGGAGAAAAAGGGGGCGCGGAAAACCGGACCGTTGTCTAAATGAGGGGGGGGGACAGAATGTTCTGTAATCAAGGACAGGAGAGGGGAAAGAGAACGCGGTAGTCGCAGGGCCAAGGAAAGGAGGGACAGGGGGAACAGGCGAAGGGGAGGAAGACGTGGAAGGATATGATTAAAGGAATGGGAAGTTGAAACATCTGTGAAAAAAACTTAAGCATTACCCTAAAATTGGTATTGAAAAAAGCCATCAATAATCGTCCAAGGGCCAGGGAATAGAAGGGAACTGGTGATAAATAAAAAGAGAGAAAAAGAAAATAGGGGGAAAATGAAAGATGGAGAAGCTCATCTTTTAGAGTCAGCAAAGAGAAATGGGGAAAAGAGGCGGTACCACGAGACCAGTGAGTAAGACCAAATATAAAAAAGAAGTTACCCAGGGGTAAGGAATAAGGAAAAACGTAATAGGGCGTTCGGTGGGGAGCAATAAGGTCGAGCTGGATTCAGGTCAAAAGGAGATAGGGGGAGGAATGATGCAGAGAAACGGAGGCCCAGGAATTGTGAGCACAAAGGAAAGTCAGAGGATCCAAACCCAAGTCTCAGGAAACCGTAAACTGTTGACCCATGCATGTGGGGTAGCTTTGAATGGGAGGAACCATGTTAGAAAAATCAAGGGCGCATCCAAGACAAAAAGAGAGACGTGGCCGCCCCACGGGCCAAGAGGGGGAAATGGTATGAGAACCAGGGAGGGGGAAGATGGGTACAATGACTGAGGAAAAGAGGGGGGAGGGGAACAGCAATACTCTGTCCCGTTTTGAGTAAGAAAAAACAGGAGACGACTAAGCAGTAAGGGGTGCAGAGGGAGGGGGGGAATGATCACTAAGAAAATTGGAGTGGGGGGGACTGGAAAACGTAAGTAACTCCCGCTATAAAATCTGCAGAGAAAGTGAAGGACGGGAGAAACCATATTTCCCTTGAAAGAGAAGAAGTCGGGAGAGGACTGGTTCAAAACAAAATCTGTAAACGTCGAAGAAAAGGAAGTGTGGCCAAGTCCAACGGCAGAAACTTGAGGTGGGGGAAACGGGAAGGGATAAAAACGTGTTAGGCGAAATTACCTGCGGAAAGGAAAGGCATTCGCTAAAAAGAGGAAACCGCCCAATTAAAAGAAAAAGGAAATAAAAACGATTCAATTAAATCATTACCTAAATCAATAAAGAAAAAGGGAAGGGAAGGGGTTCAACTCTCTGTGCATAATAGAGACCATCTTAGGGGAAGAAAGAAAAGTGTGCAGTAAAGGTATAAAGGTTTACTAAGAATAGAAGAAATACACCTATCATAAAGTTGACGTCCCCCAAAAAAACTAAAGTAATTTATTTGCTAAAGAAAGGATGTGATGATGTCAGCTCCAGGGGTCAGCATCTCCTCCACACCAAAAACTCTTCCCAAATAGTAGGAATTATTAATACAATACAAGATCGGAAAGAGACGAGAGGGCCCATCCATAAGAGGAGGTGTCGGGGGGTTTACAACGTTGCATGCTAGGAAATAGCCGTCCGCGTTGCTACTGGAAACAGTCTTGGGAGATTTCAATGGACATGGCGGCGCGAGCTGTGAGGCGATTAATAGCCAGAGGGGGAAAAAAACTGGTTCCACGTAATGGGTGGGGGGATAGTGATTAGTCACTGCGGTGAAGCTGAAAATCGTGATCGTTTGGAGTAGTGGAAAGGGGATCAGGACAAATGCGTTGGCAGCGCCGAGGGAATTTCGACGAAAAAGAGGGAAGAGGGAAAAGGCCGTGTAAAGCAGCAGAAAGGGATTGTCGGGGGTGTCCACGGTAAATGAAAGTGCGGGAGAAACGAAAAAGGCTGCAAAGAAAGAGAAGAGGGGGAGGGAAATAGAGATAGAAAAAAGAGAAGTTGTCTGGGATGGTTTGACCTGGGGGGGGATAAAGAAAAAAAGAGTTGACAAGAAGGTTACTCGCAAAGCGGAGGAGAGGGACGTGAGCGTGAGTGGAGCTGTCATCAAAAAAACGTAAACAAGGGATCTATTCAAAAGGGGCGCAGGATTAGAAGAGTCATGAAAAAGAGAATGCGGGTAGATACCCCCGAAAAAAAAGCTTTGGACAGGGTCGAGGTTCGATCAGGGGGGGGGGAATGTGTGAGGAAAATAAATTTTTTGGAAAGGGGGAAAAGGGAAGATGGGAAACAACCATGGACAAACTGTAAAAAAGAAATCCCGCTACTGGAAAACTGCAATGGACGCCAGCAATGGGGCAATATCGGACGTTTGAATCGGCCTTGGTTGGAGGGTCTCTAAGGTGAGAACTTCGTTCGAAACACTACTGGAAAGAAGTCACGCTCGACTAAAGACAAATGAAAAAAAGGCATGGAGGGTTGTAACTTGGTAACCCAGAACAGGTTTGACCAAAGGGGAAGAAACAAGGGCTTCATCACGTGGATCAAACAGGAAACCTTATCTTGCTACAAAAGGGGAGAAAACAGTAATAGAGGGGGGAGGTCCTCAACTTGCAATTAAAAAATATCTAGGAGAGGGACGGGTAAAGAGGGTCAGGGATTCGGACGAATGAGAACCAAGGGGAAAAATGAATAAATCGTACGAAATAATGGGTGGGTCAAAAGAGGGGACACGACTCTCCAAAAAGAAAAATTTCAACGAGCCGAAAAGGACTAAAGAAGAAAACGGGTCGGAACCGCCGGAAAAGGGCGACCGGACTTGGCCTTGGGGCAAGAGCCTCCCTGGAGTTAAAAGAAAAAAAGAAAAATCCTTGGACAGAAATTAAAGAGACAATTCGTTACAAAAATAATTGAGAAAAGGCCTGGCACACAAGGAAAAGGGGGTCTGTTAGAAAAACTAGAAAGCTCCAAGGAGACCAAAAAAGAAAAACTCAAAAATAAAGAGAGACTACGCAGTCATGGACAAGAAAGAAAATTTGCCTAAATCATTTGAAAAATGGGTAGGGCCAGTGAGGGGGGGCAAAATGGAGAAAACCGGTTTGGAAGAGGGTCAGCAAAGGGAAAGAGGAAAATAAGACTTTGAGATTTTGGACCCAACAAGTACTCGGACAAAGATTCAAGCATGATAGGGCGGGGGTTGGGAGAAATGGGAGACCGACACGGGAAAAGTCCGTAGAGGAAACAAAACAATGAAGGAGCCCAGACGCGGAACACTCAAAAGAAACTCCGACAAAGGACAGGTCGCCTGGTATACTAGACGAGGAAATGTGTCTTCGAGATAAAAAAAGAAAAAACGCCATAAAGTGCCAGGAGACCGAAGAGAAGCAGTAGCCAGATTGGGGGGGGGCTGTCAAAAGGGAGTTACATTTCGACGGGCAAGAAGGGAAGGGGGTGAGGGTGGCGTGAAAGATACAAAAATCAAATGTGCCCAAGAGGCGGATATTATGGATAGGGAAAAAAATTCCCTCCTGAGGCAGGGGGGAGATAAGGCGAACGTAGAGAAACAGTATTTGGTCAAGAGTGGGTTCAGATGGTGTGCCCAGAGGGGGAAGAGGGAAAAAGAACCTGAAAAAGGGAATATTCAGGGAACCTAAGAGGAAGAAAGAGGAGTAGGGGGATACAATAATGAGTGGTATGATAGGAAAATGCCTGGGAAGAAGCTGAGGGTCAAACAAGATCCGGGGGGGGGAAGGAACGCGGGATTCCTTAAAATAGTAAGGAAATACAAATAATCCAACGATAAAAGAAAAAAAAGTTGGGTACAAGCAAAACTCGCAGGTCCTGTAGGACACTCACGGTATGGAGCAGGGTCGGAAGCTAAGAAAGAACATCTGAAACGATTGGGGGCACGAAAGGGTTGGGTGAAAGAGGAGGAAGAAATCTGGGGGCGAACGATTTCTTGTAAGATGCTTTTCAAGAACCCAGTTGGGTTCTTTGGAAGAAGAGGAATAAATCGGAGGAAGCCGAGGAAAAAAAATGGTATGGGACTGTTGAAGGAATTTCTCAGTCAGGAAATAACCTAGAGTCTTGCTGGGCGTTGGGGGTTGTCTAGGGCAAAGGGGACACATAACATGGTGTCAGAGGGGAAAAAGGAAAGAAAAAATTAAAAGACAACAAAAAGATTAATGAGGAGCAATGGCTGGAAGTGATGAAAGTCTCTTTCAAAGTAAGATCTGAGTTATCTGTCACAAAATGGAAAAATTCAAAAAAAACCAAAAGGGAAGCTACCTGGAACTAAGGGACATTGAAAAAGTCTAAGGTTGGGCCACTAACTCGAAGAAGGATATCGAGCACAAAGGCACGAGTAAATACGCACATGTCCCAGAAAACAAGGGGGGAAAATTGAGTGGGGGAAGGAGTGGTTTGAAAACTTGAGTTTCGCTTCCAGCCTATATCTAAGCCGAAAAGATGCAAACCCCCCTACACCCGGCTAAAAGAGTTCAACTCAGGCGCAGGGAGGCAGAGCAAAGTACCGATTATAGAGGTCCACACACAAGAAAGAAAGAAAAACAAGCAGAAAGAGTAAGAGAGGAGATTTAAAAAGTAGATCGAGCAAGCAACGAGGAAAGGGAGGAAAAAGGGGGAAAAATCGAAGAGGAAGCAGGAAAGAAGGTCGGTGCGTTGGGGGGATAGAATAGGAAGTAAACCTCCCTGAGCGTATCCGGGCATGGGAGAGGGGGGGGAGCGTAACAGGGTAGAGAGATCTTTACCAAAAGAGGCAAAAGAGCAAAAGCAAACCGCTTTTGAATATGGGCAGGGGGGTGCTGTAGTTTGAGGCATTTGGGAAAAGGAGGGGGGGAGGTGAAACGCAACCGGTCGAGATGGCCTATATTAGTCTGCCCTACAGGGGGAAGGGTGGAAAGGGGTTGACTGCAAGCAGACCTCGTAAGGAAAAAAAAAAGGACTGAAAAAGTGAACGGGATTCAGAAAAAGAAAGAAATCTACAAAATGAAGGGAGGTCATCGGGGTTCGGGAGCGATTTGTGAAACTGAAGCAAACCTGTGAGGGTAGCCGGAAAGGTAGGAAGGGAAGTTGTTTCAGGGCGAGTGCCAGTACGAAACAACAGTGAAACGACGCCAAAAAGGAAGGTTAATCTTAGAAGAGAGACATTTGGGGAAGGAGTCAATACGTCAACAGAAAAGACAAGCTTAGGTAAATCCAACAAAAAATTAGTAACAAAAACACTGGGTCTCTGAAGAATATGGAAAGGAGAGGGGAGCAAGATTAAAAAGAATTACATGTCCAAAAAGTGTGAAAAGAAATTAGGGGGGGGTTACTAGCAGTGTGGGTTAATCGAAGGAATACGGGAGCCGAAGAGGCCTACCGCGGAAATTAGAGGGGGGATGAATGGTTATATGGGGAGCGGAGTATCTGGAATTAAGACATTAATACCACGAGAAGTAAGGGGATACCCGGTATCTGGTGGGAAATAGCTGGGACAATGAAAGGGGGGGGGAAAGATCCAAAGCGACTAGTTATCCACAGTAAGAGCCCAGACGATACATTCGAGACTGGAGAGTTTACCAATATCATTAAAATAAGGGTTGTTAAAAAGGGTGGCCCAGGGTGTGGGAAGGTCCTAAAAGAACCAGAGATCCGTTTTGGGTTCTACCTCCAGCATGAATAACCGAAAAGAGAAAGGAGGGAAAGAGAAAAAGAAGAAACTCAGCAGATAGCACATGAAAGGGAATTGGGGGGTCTTTCAGAAAGCCCATACCGCGTGGTCAAAGGGAAAATGGGGGCCAATCAGGGGGGGACAAACGAAAAAAAACTCTTAAATCCGAGAGAAAAGGAAGTCGGCCTGGCAAAAGGATGAAAAGACGGATCGACCGGACGAGGAGAACAGAAAGTGAATATGTAAGGGGGAGAAGGTGTTTTGTCTTGGAGCGGAGGGTACAAAAGAATTGGGGTGGGGAGCACAGAAAGTCACCCTTTAGAAGAGAAGCCCTTCGAAAAGAGGGAATTGGGCAATAAGGATTGCTGAAACGAAGGGAGGAAATGGGGACGTGGAAAAGCTCAATTTTTGAACCTCTGGAAAGCGTAAACGAATCGACAAAGTGTCTCAGCCAATGGGGGAATAACGAAAAACAGGACAAAGTGACGAAAAATTGCTAGTGGGGGGTAGCGGAGGACCATGAATGTGACATGTATAGTCTCAGGGAGTGATAGGTACTGAACGTCCAAGGGGGGAAAATGGAGCTTGAAGGGGGGACAGTGGACAGAGCAGAATTGGGGTGTGCGAGGGGAAAAAAAAAAAGGAGAATTTGGGCGTTTAGTAATAGAGAAAGTGACAAGAGCGCAGAAACTAAAGAGGCTCTTAAGGCGGAGGAGTTTGACTTGGGAGGGGTTGCGGCAGCGAAAAAGGTGAGAACCGGTAGTATATTAGAAAAAAGGGGGGCAGTAAAGTGGGAGCTCCCAAGCTGGAGAAAGGTATACTTATACCAAGCAACTAAAAGAATTCATGGACAAAGGGGGGAAACAGAAAAACATCGTAACAAGGGGGCCCAGGAGGATCCGGAGACTAAGAATGTTAAAAGAAAGAATATAATAGAAGGAAGACCTGGGAAGGAAAACAAAGAGAGAGGTTGGAGACAGTCGGTCTGGGACTGGGAAACGAGAAGACGGGGGATGAGGGAAAATTTGCAGAAGTTGGTAAAAAAGGGTTCTAAAGAAAAGAAAGTTTTTAAAACTGGGGGGGGGTGTAGCTAGGAGGAGGTCGAGCGTGAAGGACCTTCCTGATATAGGACGAGAACGGGGGAAAAAACCGCTTGAAAATCAAACACGGAAAAGGAAAAAAACAGAGTGATAAAGAAAAGAGATTGTTGAGAAAGTGGGAAAAGGTGTTTGTACCTCTTTAAAAAAGAAGAGACAGTGTGAAAAAATCAGGACAGGTTGGTGAGTCCAAAAGAACAACTCAAAAAAACGGAGAAAGAAAGCAGAGACAGGGGGCCACCTTTTAGGTCTCCATTGGAAGCGTTGAAACAGTGAGAAAGGATGCGAGGACTGGTGAATACAGGAGTACGATTGAAGGGATTCAAAAAGCAAAAGAACGCACGGAAGGTGAAGAGGGGCTTTGAGTCATCCTACGAACATTTGTCTTCAAGCAAAAATCAGAAAACAATCATAAAACAACGATAAAGTGTAGGTCGTAGAGCTTATTTCAGACCGAATAAGGAAGATTGAAAAGGCAACACAGCGGGGGAGGAGGACAAGAAAGGGGCCAAGAAAGGGAGCAGGACAACAGAAGCAATTCCAGAGACGTATCGGCAGAGAATGCGTCAACAGGGATGGGTAGGAAAAATTCCAACAGAATGGCGATAAAAGTGACAGTAGACAAGGGTGAAAAGACCGTCGGGAGGACAACACAGAAGGGACACAAAAAACATGAAAACAAGTTCCAAGGACAAGGTTTTTCGTGGACCCCAAAAGAAAGGAATAAACTCACAGGCAGGGGGGAAGCACTAAGGGCGGTAATGGTAAATCTCCAACCTAAGAAGCAAAGAACGAAGAGAGAAACCGATGAAACTTTTTCGCAAAAAAAAACACCGGGCCTAGGTGGGGGCGAAGGAACGGAGGCGGAATGAGTGTAAGTATAGGACCTGTTCATCAGCGCGAGAACACAAAAAGTAAAGTGAGAGTAGAAGAAGGCTGAAGAAATAAGAAAAATCAAACAGGACCCTATCGACGGGGGAATCAAAATCCATCGAAGGTTCAGGCGGTGGCAAGGGATTACTAGTGAATGGAGGGCGACTAGGATCCTTCTTACAGGAGGAGGGATTAAATTGACGCTTAAGTGCTGCAATCTTCTGATGATGACTAAAAGGAGGGGGGGAACAGGGTGACTTGAAATTGGTTGATGGGGGGGTCACCTTGAAAGAAGAGGGCAAGGGAAGGTGAAGGGCGGAAAGAGACTTTATGGGGTGCAACGGCCGCGCAAAGGGGGACTTTCGACGATCGTTGTAGGGATTGATCAGGAAGATATCCTTGAAAAAAAAACCGGAGACGGACTGGGGAAGGGGGTTGAAGTCTGTAATACTCAAATGGAGTGTGCTGCAAAGGAGCATTCGGAGGGAAAAAGAACGACAATACGACTTAGAGGGAATGATTGGTTAGGCTGGGGGGAAAAAACATAAGAGAGCTGGTAAGAAAAGCCAATCAAAAGGAACGGGGCGTAGTCGTACGTAGGGGGAGACCTGCATAAAAAAGGGAAAGAGAGTAAACGGGTAAATTAGGAAGGGGGTCTCAGTGAAGAAAGGAAAATGGTGAAAGAAAACGGTGGTCAAAAGAGGTTAACAGATGGAAAAGGGGGGGAAGGGGGGGGGGGATGTGGACGGAAGAACAGAGGCACAGTAAATGGGGGGGGAATGGGAATTAAAAAAGGGGCACCTGTAAAAAGAAAAATGGTCACAAAAATTGTCTCTAGGAGCACTAAAAACATCAACGAGGGGGTACTCTGACTGACCGTGGGGGAGCACAAAAGGGATGGCTCTCAAGGCGACGGCATATTCAGAGAGCGAGCTAACGTTCAGCAAGAAGATCCTAAGGGGTAAAGGACAGAACGAGTGAAAAGGGTTGAGGGTCCCAGTAAGCCGTTGGGGTGAAACTAGGAGCAAAAAGTAGGAAGAGGTCTCGGGAATCCTGAATAACCGGGGCAGATTTGGAGAACGAAAAGAGGAGAGAGTCCGCCATCAGTGATGGGAAAACTATTAGAAGTAGATAGGGTATGAATGTAACAAGTTGAGCAGGGGGAGCTTCCGGTCAGGGGTGAATTCGGGGTTGGAACTTGGTAGAGAAGTGTATAAGAACGGGAGAAGTCGTGACCGAGTCGAACAAGGGGGGCAAAAAATAAAAGGTCATCTGAAATCACTGAAGGAAAAATTTCCGCGGAGGAAGCACCTTCCTCTCTAAACCTCTCCCTGCCAGGGGAAGAAAGGCTTGGGCCGTGAAGAAGCGCCGGCAGATTCGTGAATAGAAACTATTCGGCAAGTCTATATGACAGACATAACAAAGTAGGGCCAAAGGGACGGGGCGCGCACACACGAGGCTTACTGTGAGGCACCCTAGGCAAGAGACCAAGTTAGAAGGAACGCAATTACCGAAAAAGAAAAGTCGATTGACGAGGTACGAAGCGAAAGGTGAACACTAGCCAAAAAGTCATCCATTCCACAGTTTTGTTTAATTTTGACGTGAGGGTGGGAAAAGGGAAAACTGTGTAGATTAGAGGACGCCATTGAAGAGAAAAATTTCCGGCTTGTGATTTGAAAAAGGGGGACAAACACTAAAAAAAGTCAAGATGAAATCGGTCATTGGAGAAGGAGCCTGAATACACAGGGAATGTCTGTGCGGCAGGAAACAACCAAATGAAGGAGAAAAGACTACCAATAAAAAAAAAAGAACTCTCACTCTAAGGACAATTCCATTTATGTTGGACTACTTGGGGGAGCGGAGGGTAGAAGTTGGAGAGGTAGGGTGGAAAACGCCAGCAAGGGAAAGAAGAAGTTCCGAAGAGGTCGCCTCAGGAAGGGGTTGGAGGTAGGGGGAAAAAGAGGTTCCTGAGGAACAGGGGGGGAAACGATGTCTGGGGTGAGGAGGAAACGATACAAAAATCCTCAGGTAAGAGAGGCAATCTTGGGCTTAGAGTTTAAAACCCCGAGAGAGGGCTGCACGGGTAGGAAAATGCTGAAGAAGATAAAACTAAAGAATTTGTCATATGGGTGTGTGGGAAAGCAGTCATGGCCCATAGTGGGCCATCTTTCAAACTCAACAACAGTTTAGAGAAACCATACAGCTCTGACTGGTGTATAACCCGAGAGTATGGTGTTGGATAGTTCCACAGGAACGGGAAGAGGGCACACAATACAGGGGACGTAACTTGGGGATGAACCGGGAAGGGAACGGGCAGGAGCAGAAGTAAAAAAAAGTACATAAAAAGACCCGGGCGGGAAGATGAGGAATAAATCGGATTTCCTTTCTCTCTAAAACAGAAATTAAAGGAGGGCAAACTCTGACAGTGGACAAGGAGGGACAGAATACTTTGTCTAAAAAAACGAGGCTGAAAGAGATGGGGTCTAAGAAACCAATGGGGAAAGAAAGGCGGGAAAGATAGCGGGGGGAAAAGATAAAAACTATGTTTGGCTGGGATAGAGGGGAGTGTTTCTAGGAAAGGAACAGAAAATGAAACCAAAAGGAAGAAAGGAGGGCTTTTTTTTTGGATTTAAAAAATGGACGAAAATCCCGGAAGGGTTTAAAAAATTCCATAGGGGGACGACCCAGCAATGAAGGTGGGATGCAGGAGTGGAGGTCCGTAAACTGAAACCGGGCAAGTGGGCCGAAGAGAGGTGACGGCAATCAACATTTCAAAGAACAAACCATGAGGGGGCGCCTGTTCCAAAAGAGAATAAACAGTAGGACAAGAAGAGGGGTCTAACTCTCACAAAGAGATAGAAAAAGACCAAAAATTCAGACAGAAGAAAAACGGCACAATAAAAACAGAGGTTGACTTGGCTAAAGGGTTCAGCTTCTGTGGCAGGTAACCAAGCAAAGATCTCTATCCCAGGGTAGACAAATGGAGAAAAAAAGGGAGAAACCCCCATAGGAAATCGCTCAGGGGGTGCAGAGAAAGGGACTCATATTCTAGATCCAAAACCGCACCAAGAAAACCTCTCCAG
>Ga0179593_1407666_pt1 | contig 18525 bp, 19 predicted proteins | sample CZODoug2_1_08_16_FD_185931 | JGI IMG/M metagenome (GOLD analysis project Ga0179593, IMG submission 185931) | Vadose zone soil fungal communities from Angelo Coast Range Reserve, California, USA - CZODoug2_1_08_16fungal (PacBio error correction) | ecosystem: Environmental > Terrestrial > Soil >...
TCCCCTCTTAGAAGGGTAAACAAAAAAAGAAAAAAAAGGGTAAAGCCTCTGGCATAAATCGTGGCGGAGAAAAATCGAGCCTGCTGGGGAGTCTACTGTCATACTCCTAGGGGACTCATCTTCCTTTCGGCGTGTGGGGTTGGTCAGAAAAGGAGAAGAAAACGGGGCGACGGGATGGTTCTATCTCAAGCCCTCTACGGGTGTTAAGAGGGAGTGAAACAGGGGAAGGGAAACGGGAATCGGGGGGGAAGGCGAGCCTAATCTAGGTCTCCTTTGCCAAGGAGACTGGAAGTTTGTTTGTTGCGCCTCAGGGGGAGGTGGACCAACGTCCGGAAGAGCGGGATAAAGGTTCAGAGACATGCAAAGCCAAGGTGTCCGTATGAGGCGATTAACGCCCAGGGGACTCGTTGGAAAAAAACTGAAACTTTCCGGGAAGGGCCGGATGGGGGCTTTTTCGATCTTCGACCTTGTTCGAGTGACCGGGGGAAAAGTTTTCCGGGCTGGAACCTGGGAGAATTGAGGGGGGTAATAACCTGCTCTAAGGGTTCTAGTAAGGGGACTGGATGCGATCCCATTTCTTATATCTCCCTCTTGAGGGCACCTATGAGTAAACGGGGGGGGCTGTGGAGGCAAAGTAAAAAATAGAAGAGCACGGGATGAGGTGGTGGTTAAACGCCGGGGGGAACAGGGGTCAGCCAGTAAGAGATGCGTTCAGATCCTCCTAGTCCCTGTCTGGAAAGCCGCAGCGGGGTACCTCGGGTCCCTGTGAGGGGAGTCCGGCCGTGAAAGTCTCCAATCAGGTGCCACACGGGTACTGAAGGGTTGCATTTCGGAGGGGAGTCGGAGACTTCAAAGTTTCGGAGGTGGTTTTCTCAGATACCACTTTCTACGACCTGCGGGGCGGCCTTCAAGCCCCTATGAGGGGTCTGAAGAGAAGACGGCAAGGGGACGGAGGGTGGGACAGCCGACAGCACTGGTTCACCCCCTCCGGTTCGGGTCCTCCGCAGGAAAGCGGAGGAGTGACTTCTAAACGATGAAGGAACGTAACTCATGGATGGAATCTTTCGGGAGGGGAAGTCTTTGACTTTTGGGAAATAGTTTCTTGGCGTTTTTGGGGGGGTCTCAGGTCCTGGAATTTTTTAAGACACGAGAATGAATCAAGGGAGACATGCTCGCGGGGTCAGGGGGGACTGTCTCTAACGGGGGCTTTACACTTCCCCTGGAAAGTAGGAAGGTTCGGGGGGGAATGAGGGGAACGGAACCAATATGCCGAGGGGTCTTTTCATTAAATTAGGGGGAGTCAAACGGTTTAGGGGGGTAGATGGTCATCGGCGCTCAGAAACTTGAAAGGGAGAGGGCCTACGGGCAATGACTGGGAAAAGAGCTGGATTGGACGACTTACCACTCTTGTCAGGGAGAGTAAGTATTCCTAAAAAACAAAGAAGATCTGGGGAGGGCGGAAAATTATTCTTGGGAAAGAGGGCAACAGATTAGAAAAGCTTAAAGGGGGAATGTGCATTACGGGGTAGTACGCCTGTTAAAGGAGGGACATACTTCCTTTCATGATGGGAAAGTACGAAACAAGGGATGGGGAAAAAATCCCCCGAAGCACACGCCATCTTAGACCGGACCTCCTTTGGAAATCGTGTTTACCTAGGGCTATAAAGAGAGCAAGTCTGATTTCCAAGGGGGTCCCGGAAACTGACGGGGGGATAAGTCCGAACAACAGCGACTAGGACTGGACATCGGGCGTACAGTCCCACCGGAAAAGCAGGGAGAGGGGGGAGGGCAGGAACAGCTGATGGAGGTGGAGGTTATGAAGGGGAACCGCGGAAGGGAGAGTCCACTCATCGTCCTTCAGGCCCATATTTCTCAAGTCAAGGGAAGGTCCCTAAGATGACGGAGTCTCACAACCTTCATGCAGTATTTTTCTGAGACCACTCTGGTGGGGGAAACGCTCCTGGGGGGGGGAGAAATGGGTCCTAGAGAGGGAAAGGGAGGACCTCCGGGGTTATCTCACTGTTGTTGGGGGCTGTCCGGGTCTTATCTTAAGTCGGAAGGGGGGGGCGGCGTACTAAGGGGGGAAGTTCTCGAATACAAAGAATCTCAGTGGACAATAGCACTTCCTATAGGAAGCCCAAGGCTTCGGGGAAGGCGAGCCATGTCCTTGTCGGGTTTGAACGCAAAGATCACCCTCCTTACTAGGGGTTGGAGAGAAATAGGGGGAAATCCTCGACACTAGGTTGGCTTTGTGTCCCAAAGAAGAATTAAGAAATGTCCTTAGACAAGGTTATGTCGATGACTGCAGCGGGGTTGGGGGGGGGGGGGGGGGGTGGGGAGGGGGGGGGGGGGGGGGGGGGTTGGGGGGGGGGGTGGGTTGGGGGGGGGGGGGGGGGGGTGTTGGGGGGGGGGGGGGGGGGGGGGGGGGGGGGGGGGGGGGGGGGGGGGGGGGGGGGGAGGGGGGGGGGGGGGGGGGGGGGGGGGGGGGAGGGGAGGGGGGGGGGGGCTTAAAGACCCCCCCACAAATCCTATCTTGAATCCATGTGCACGGGCGGGCACTGCCGGCGAGAGGTTCGCTTGGGGGAGGGGGGAGAGGTGGCGGCACGGACAAAACTCTGAGTTAACTCCGCCGCGTTGGGGTGCGAAGACGTCAAGAAGATTCAGAGGGGCGGCGGCGAGGGGATTCACAGTGGCTGTTGCTAAAGACGATCGAGACCACAGCCGTCAGTAGTAACGAAAAAAAAAAGTTAGGGAAAGAGAAAAAGAGGAGTCTGCAGGTGGGTGAGCGATCAAGGAGGGGGGAGAAAAAAAAAAAAAGAAAAAACTCTCAGAGCGAAGCGAAAGACCGCAGAACTCCGTAGCTCGGGGGTACAGGGCTACTGAGAACAAAAAAAGCCTGGGGGGGGTGGAAGAGGGATGGTGGGTCGTGACTGACTCCTTGGAAAGGGGGCAAAAAGCCTGACCGGGTGATGAAATCCTTTCATGTACCACCTATGGTTCAACTCTAACTAAGAAGATTCTTCTGGGTGTTCAACAGGCGTAATTATCCTACCGAACCTTGGTCATAATAGGAACGGGCTCCGGAGTCAGGGGGCAGTCTCGGAAAGCTGGTCAGAAGAGCGAGGTCCAGTTAAATTAAAAAGAAATGAGGCGAGGGGTAGGACTCCACGGAAGGTTGGGAATCTCAAGCGGGGTCCCAAAGGTTGTGAGTCCAGCGGGGCCTTTCGGATGTCCTATAGGTCAGGGGGGCTGGCTATAGAGCACCGGAATCCTCAGGGCCGACAAAGAATGAAAGCCACAGTGTGATGGCCTCTACCTATCGGTAAGACTTTCACACTCGAAAGTACTAAAGAGGGGGAGACAGCCATCGGCGAGGGCCAACCCCTTTATTAAAACCACCGACGAATGCCTGGTTTGGGAGAGAAAGAATGAGGGAAAGGTGGGAAGTGAGCCAGCATAGGACTGAGTGGTTTCCGACGTAAGGACTTAAATTAGGCGCGTAGCAGACTGGAGTGTATTGACTACGATGGCCAGCAGTAAGGGACTGGATTTGTTCCGATGCGGCCTATTAGTCAAGGTGGGGTTCTTAGGCAAGTCTTGGACATGGACTTCAAGAAGGAACGTTTGAAAGTAATCTCGGCTGATGGAACGAGAGGATTCAACCTGTTCACCGTCGAACCTGAGATTGCGTTGGAGGGGTGACAATAAGAAGTGTCTGACTTGGCCAAAGTACGGCAGTTATCCTGCTTTGAGAAAAAAAGAAATAAAGAAAAGCATGGAAAAAAGAAGGGAGCTTGGAGAATCTTTATCTCAAGTACGAAAATCCGTTCGAGAAGGAGGTGGGGTGGCAGCCTTAAGGAGGACGGGACAAGACCGAGGTTTTGTAAAAGTCAGCCCTAAGGGGCAAACCGTACAGGGCTTTAAGGCCTACGCTGGATGGGGCACTGAGGAGACAGATTAGACCAGGAAAATTCAGTGTGGTGTTGACCACGCAGAAGAACGCCCCGCACTCGATCCGAAGGAAGTCTAATAGGGCCATACGTAATTCCAACTTGAAAGAAAGGGGAAAAAGGGGTCCAGAATCAGGTCTAGACAAGCAAAAAGGGAAGAGGGGGTAAAAGGGGAATCGGGCAGGTGGGGAAAAGGAAAACCCTGGGAAAAATCCAACCACCCAAAGACAGAAAAGACCAAGAAGGTTTTCTGACTTAAAGGAGGAAAAAGACGGCGATGGTAGAAGAGGTAGTAACGTGCGGGTGTATTCTAGCAAAAGGGAGACGAAGAGACATTAACGGGGGGAGGAAACCAGTGGGGGCGAAACCAGAGACAAGAGAAAGAGACGGAAACTCTGGGGAGCAAGCCGCTAGAATGAGGCGTCGAAAGAGGGACAAAGACTCGACCAGGGTGAGGAAGTGACCCTCCTGGAACAGTACAGGAACGGGGTCAAAGGAGGGGAGGGACTAAAGTATAATAAAGACCGAGTGCTATTTTTTGGGGATAGGGATGTGTGTGGCTAAGGGGATAGAAACACTGAAGAACTGTCCTTTTCTGGTCAACCGAATGAAAGCTTGAGAGGGGGGGGGGGAGATCATTGATCCTCTAAAATCGGGTTCCGAACGATTTTCGTCTTAAAGGAAAGAGCAGAGAGGCCAGGTTAAAAAAAAGCATGCTAATGCGCGACAGGTTTCTGGGACACCCCCCAGAATCCATGTGAGAGGAAGGAAAGTAAAATTGGGGTGTTGTTTTTGTTTTTTGGGGTGGGGTTGGGGGGGGGGGTTTTTTTTTTTTTTGGTTTTTGTTGTTTTTTTTTGGGGTTTTTGGGTTGGGGGTTTTTTGGTGGGGTTTGTTGTTTGTGGGTTGTTGTATAGGGGGGGTTTGTTTTGAGGGTGTGTGTTGGATGGGGATGGAGGATTTTGATTTTGGTTTTTGAGTTGTAGGTGGGGAGGGGTGGGGTGTGTGTGGTGTGTTTTGGTTTTTGTGTGTGTTGGGGATTGAGGGTTGGGGGTTGGGTATGAAAGGTGACCTCGACAATGGCGAAGGGCGAACACGTCCTTCACGCCCGGAGGGGCGAGGGAAAAGAGGACAAGACCGAAAACGGAAGAGGCCGAAAGAAAGGTTTTAGGATGGGGCCGGAGCTGGAACCTGTAGCATTCCGGGTCATCATTGACGGGGATGAGGGGGAGAACCTCACAAACAGGGGAAGAAGGCGCACCTATATATCTTCTACTTGAAAAAGATCCGGTGATTGGGTCCACAGGGAACAAGCAAAAGAGGAAATTGGGGGGGAAGTTGAGGGGAACGGAGAGGTCAGGAGAAGTTTGGGGACGGCCACAGACCTAAAGGGAGGAAGCGGATTAATAGCGGGGTCAAGCGAAGGAGGGAAGCCAGATTCTATGTAAAGAAAGAACACTAAAGGATGCGAAGGGAGGGAACATCAACCGCAGGTATATTCATCAGCTCTGACAACAACGGAGTGGAAAAAGGAAAGAAATTCCCCTATACCGGACTGTTTCTTCCGCCCCTCGGAATCACAGCCTCGTTGAATCGGTAGAATCAGCTTCGGAGTCGCCGGAGGAGGGATCAAAGGTGAAACGCAAGTCAATCCCTGGAGGGGATCGGCAGTGGGTGGTTCGTACAACTTCTACCGAAAAAAGGAGGGAAAAATTGCATGGGTCACAAATACCAGGGGCGGTGGAGGGACAAAGGTTTAATGGGAACCGGGGAGGGGGATGAAACGGAAGAAATCTCGGACTGGCGAAGCTTTCCAGCGGGGGTTGGTCTCCCCCCTCTGGGACGCAAGGGAGGGGGTGAACCAAAGGAGGGTCTAGAAAAGCCCAAATCCACTGGGATGAGCTGCGCGAAATCACCTTCCCATGGAATCGCTGTTAAATGTGCGGGGGAGAGAAAAAAGTGTAAGGGTGCCTGAAGGTTGGCGCGCGGCGCCCCTTTTCTTCACGCGGGGGTTAGAAAGGTCCTTGAGGGGGGCAAAAAACATTGCTACTTTTTGTGGGGACGAGCAACGGCGCTCCTCTAAAGGCGGGGGGGGAAAGTATAGAAGAAAAACTGGCGTCGTAAGTCAGGACCTCGGTCTTCCCGAGGCAGAAAGAAAAGAAGGGTCTGGATGGGAAATGAGCTGAGCAAATATGTTTGTAAGCGCCCGGACTCTACGGGACGTAGTCCTCTGAGTACGGGGAAAACCACACGACTGGCGCAAGAGTCCTTGGGAATCTCCCCCGAATCGCCGATCGGTTAACCAGTTTTTAGGGAGAGGGGGGATGGGGGTGGAAAAGGAATAAACCTCACAGTACGTTGAGAGTCCGCGAGTTTGCGCAAATTTAGGAACTTCTTTCTTGTCTATACAAAGGGGAAATTTGCGACTTCGGATCTGAAATTTTAGATCAGGGGGCTGTTCCCGAAGACAGCTTTCCTCCCACATGGTTCGAGGCATTTCTAAAGTTAGAAGCTTGGGGGGAATTCCGAAAAGACCCGAGGAAATCACGGGGACTCATGGTACTCACTTGCAGTCCCTGGAACATTCTTGGTCTTTCTATGTCTGCGGGGGTAAGAATGGGGAGGAGGGGGCCGGGGGGGTGTCAGAAGAGAAGGATGCGGACCCGGGAAGATCTTTTCTGCTTTCTCTACCATGAAAGGAGGGGGGACACAGCACCGGCCATAGGAAAGGCAAGGGGTTGTTTACGGGACCTGTGCCTATGATATTGCAGGGGATGCTCGAAGAAGGAGGGTGTGAAACTTCTTGGGACGCGGGGGATTTCTAGGGAAGGAATAAAAGTGCCAAAGCCATCGGTAGTAAATAAATAAAGGGGTAAGGGGGGGGGGGAATTGAGAGCTGATTTCTCTTGGGAGAAACGATCTTTAAGTTTCCGCGTGACATACTGAAAGCAACTTAAGAAAGACGGGTGAGGGGAGGGGTTCGGGAAGGTAAAATAAGATTATAACAGCTCCGGGTTTCATGTTGTCAGGATGGGGAAATGGGGGAGGTTCGCAGAATCAAAAAAGGCCGTCGCGGAGGGAAGAAGAAAAACCAACGCTCAAGGTGGAAAATCTGAGATGGGGGCACCGCGAGAGTGCGGACGGGAAGAATTTTTAGCCGGGGGGCAAGAAAGGGGAAGGGAGAGGTATTGGAAAGAAAGGACTTAACACTGAGTAAAATACCCATCCACCAACTCGGTTGGAGAGAGGGGGCGCGAGGGGGAATGGAACACTTCATGCGGAGGGTGTGCAGAGCTAAGGGTTCTAGCGGGTCGAGGAAGGCGAACCGAGCATGCTTCCTGTAACGATAAATAAGACCTGGAAAAAGGGGAAAAGCGGGGATCAGGTCAAAAAAGGATCCTTCGTGGGACGCCAAGACGGAAGGAGGGCTTGGAAGGAGACCGTTACCTCTCATGTCTTATCCAGCTGTGGAAAGAAGAAAGAGGAGGAGGTAACAGGTGAAAGGGTGGGAGATCTAAAAAATGGTTTCTTGCGGGCGCTCGTAAAGGGATGCGATACTACTTGAGTAGAGAAGAGCTACGAAAGAAAGCCAAAATCAGATCCCTTACGAGAGTACGCCAAACCAGGCTTGCGACATCTATTTACACGTGGAAGAGCATTGGGGAATCGGGAAAAAAAATGAAAAAATCAGGGGGTCAATCACGTTACGCAATATCCGCGAAAAGGATATTGTCTGGGGAATGAACCAGAAGGTGAGAATGGTCCTGCATTGCAAAGGTTAGGGAGGATCCTTCGACGGCCTGAAACAACCATCCATAAGAGGTAGGAATGGGGGGAACCATCGGCGGAGTCCCTGAACAAGCTAGTTAGGGGGGAAGCGTTTGGGCGGCTCTTAAGAAGGAGTCAGCGACCAACCTACTGTACAAAAAGGAATAGGTTTGGGAGAAGGTCTCTGCAACCCAGCTGACTGGACGGGGATTGGAGCGCTAGGGGGGATAGCGTGGATTTGCCCAACCCGGCGCCTTCACAGAAAGGAGCTAAACTGCCTCTCGCAAAACCCCCACTAGGTAGGAGAAAATTATAGAGTCAAGAGATCAGAGGGGGTAAGTAAAGTAGGATAGTGTTCCGCAGAAGGGAACCTCTCCAACTTCTCTCAGGCCGCCGGTACAGACAGAAGTGGAACCCTGAGGGAGACACAACCAAAAGACATCAGTTGTGTTGTGAGGTAGGGGGGGGTTGGGGGGGGTGGGGGTGCGGCGTTGAGGCGCCATAAGAGCAATAAATAAAAAGTCCTTAAACTATCTAAGAGTCAAGAAGAAGCGTTCCCACGGTATACCTAGCTGAGGGGGGATGGGGGGGACGAAAGGACAACGGAAAAAAGAAAAAGGGGCAAAGGGGGTCATTTTCTAAAGCGACACTGGGGAGAAGGATAAAGGGAAGTCCGAAAAAGTGGTCGGGTCTGTCGCAAAGAGCGTGTATGGAACGAGGGACTGTTCTACTCTCCAATCAGGCCGACAGGGGAAGGAATCGAAAATCGGGGGAAAGCCGCTCGAATTTGATTGGCAGCATTCTGCTTATTCGATAGACAAAAGAGGAGCCGTCAGAAAAGAAATCCCCGCCCCATGGGGAGATGAACTGATCGGAAGAGTTCCTTCTCCTAAAGAGCAAGATTGAGAAGAAAAGAAGGTGCAACGTGCACATGGAAAAGCTGCCGGGCTTTGTGAAAAGGGGGGAAGGAGGGATAGTTGGAACGGGACAGTGCCTTCATGCTTTCTTGATTACACAATGGACTAGTAAGAGAAGGTTCAGGAGAAAAACGGACTCTACTGGGCTCCGCAAATACCTTCCGCACAGAAAGGGGGGACAGCCTGATTCCCTTGCTCAATGGTGGGTTGGGAATAACAGTCGTGGAAACGGGGGGGGGGGAATGAACGGACTTCAGAGTCTGCAGGGGGCCACGAAGGATGGGGGGAAAAAGCGGGCAAAAAAGGTCAAACTCACGTCACTTTGGGCTGAGGGCGATTCCAAAAGAACCGGGGGGGAGTATTCCATCCGAGGAAGGGTTTAGTATGTTGCAAAAGAGAAGGAAAAAGCATGAAAGAAAGAAGGAGCTTCAGGGGGATCTCGTCGAATAGTCCGTCAAAGAAGAAAATGGTGGGCGTAAGTAGCGTACACTGAAAGAGATTGGAACATAGTCATCTAAGGTAAAAAATGAAAAGTCTTGGGTACGGATCTGTCTGGGGGGGGCACTGGGATGAAGATAAGAGGAAAATAATAAAATCAACCGGAAAAAGAAGAAAAAAGAAACGAAGTAAAAAAGGGGATAAACCGCAATCGGCATAGGGCAGTACATAATTCCACACGGACAACTTATATTTTGTAAAAATGTGGGAAAAAGGGTTCAAGAAGAAGGGGGGGAGGACAATACACGAGCGGGAGGGGTGAGCCTTTCCATTCTTATTAAAAAAACCCTTGAATCCCTATCACCACATCACTACAGAGAAAAAAAAGGAAGGTTCCATGGGAGAAAGGAACGATCCTTCGGCCCGTTCTTGAGAGCCTATTATGGCGTCAGCGCGTATGTCAGCGCGAATGGCGAAAGCCGATGTTGGGGTCTAACCGATGTGAGGCGGTCAAAGGGGACGGCCCAGAATCAAAAGCAGACTTACTACAAGTAATCTTGGGGCGAAGCCGCCAATTAGTGGAGAAAGATTCTGTACGGAGAAAAGGTCTAAACCAAGGAGGGGGAGAAACAGGGGCTTCCATGAAGCCATTGTGAGTGGGTGTGGGCTTTGAGCAACCGGCGAGGGGGGCAGTTGGGGTGTTTAAAATGCCTCTAGGAGCTGCCCTCCCCGAGGACTGAAGGTCCCAACACTTGAGGTTAAGGGGGGGGGCGACAACACCCCACCAAACACACCAACAACCAAAAAACACCCAACCCACCCCACAAAAAAACCCCCACAAACAAAACACCAACATAGGTGAAGAGACCTCGCCTCGGTGTTCGAGGCCCGATGGTTTGAGGTTCTATCCAGGAGAGATACCTTGGGGGGCGAAGTGAACTTAAACGAGTCGGGGTTTACAGAAAAAAAAAAGGCAAACCGCCCAGACGGATCCATGGACATCAATTACTAAAAATCAGAAGTGACTAGAAAAGGTGGCGAATGAGGGTTCGAAAGGTCTTTAAGGCCTCCCCTTCATTAGGGAGACTCGACAATAAAGACAGCTGTTCGTTTAGGAAGGACCTCCTACTATCCACAGGGTGTATGAGGGTGTCAGATAAAACCTTAATACAGACTGGGGAATTAACGGGGAAAGAAAGGAGAGGTTAAGAAAAACCGGGGGGGGTCTAGAGTTTCACCACAAAGCCACTTGATATTGATCTCAATTGAACCACGAGCCTTTACAACAAGGAAAATAAAAGAAACGGAGAGTACAGGGTTATATCGTGAATCCCTGGGGAGCGGTTCGTATTTTAGAGGGGTCCACCAACCCACTATCCCCCTTAGCTTAGGTCATCTTCTATACCGCAAGGAAGAGACGACAAAGAGAGTCGCACTTCTCAAAGGTGCTTTCGAGAAAACTAAAAACGGGGTTATTCCCTCAAAGCTGATCATTGCATCTCAGTCTCAAAACAAAAAAAAACGGCTTAGGAGTAATATATAGATTCAACTCTAACAAGGCCGTTCTGGAAAAGCCAAAGGCTGGCATCAGGGAACTACCCTCAGAGAGCTACAGAGAGCTTCTGGAGGGAATTTTTGAGTGAGATCAGATGAACTGACTCGGCATGTTCGGGGGGGGGGGGGTGGCAACGTCAAACTTCTCCGAACCACAGGGGGTGGTGACAACGGAAGAGACCAGGGGGGGGGGGGGGGGGGGGGACGTGGGGGGAACATGTGCCATTGCCAGGACGGTGAAGGCTAAGCCATATCGGATCACTTTGGCTCGGTCTCGGGGGGGGAGGGGGACTCCAAAGAACTGAATCAGGTGACCAGGCCTAGAACGGTTCCAATGACCCAAGCCATTCCTTTTGTCTCGGTCGGGGGAGGAAGACGGCAACATGGAGATGCTTTTCTATCGCCGGAGGGCTGACGGGACGGAAAGTACTTGTAGATGTACGGGACAAGGTCTGGGGGACTTGGCCGTTCGGCCGGTCGATGTCTCCTTCGGGGGGGTTGAAGAAACGAAAGGAGAATAAAGAACGGCGGGAGGGGGGTGTCTCCGCCTGTCTGAACGAACCGGAGGGTCGGCCCGGTCTGAAGCCGGGGTTCCTATTCTTAAGAGACTAAAGAAGAAGTGTGGGGGTCTCCGTCGGTCTAGATCTTCGGGTCTAGCCTGACAGGGATTTGGGACCAAAAAAACAGAGTGTCGCCGGATTCCTTGGGGTGAGTCTCCACGCTAATCTGAGGTCCTGCCTTGCACGAAGGGGGGAGGGATCGGAGGAGTGCGGGAATTCAAAAAAGGGGGGTCTGAGGTTGACTACGGCCGAAAGTAACCTCTACTGACTTTGAGGAGGCGATAAAAAGGAAAGGGTTCGTAGGAGCAAAGAGGGTTTAGATCCGGCTGCAAAGCACCGACAATTTCCCGCACCCTGTGCCTGGGGGAGTGCCTTTCTTAAGAATCGTCTTCAGATACAATAAGTCTGGAAGCAAAGGACTCAGGAGGGGGATCGCAAGCCTTTAAAAAGGGTTTAGAGGGCCTTTGAGGGGGTGGGGTGATGGCTGGGCTATTTGTTCATCAAGATCAGGATAAAGGGAGAACCAGAAAAAGATTGGTTCTTTGATTGAGAACAACAGGGGGAGGGAAAAACTGCCCACTATGCCTTTAAAGGGGAATGAAGGGGGATCCCAATATGCCATAATGGGGGGATACAGACTAAGGAGGGGGGTCGAGTTGGAACGAGGGGTGGATATGGTCATCGCAAGTCTACATCCAAGGCCAAAAGTAAGTAATAAAAAGACCAATGGCTTGGTACAACCTAAAGAGATTATGAAAGGGGCCCCAAACCTCTTCAGTTTGACGCGGGAACTTACGGTAAAAACGCACTGAATAAAAAAAGAGAGATCTGGGAAGCGTATTTATGGTGAAGAAGCCCAATTCTCCCAGACCCCTGGCATGGGCAGGGAGGTGGCAAATAGAACAGTGTTGTCAAAACTTCTAAGAAAAAATGACAGGCAGATTTCCGGATCAAAAAAAGCGGGATAGGGGTCCACCTCTCCATCAGCAAAACCGGCCGCGGGGAGTTCTAGGGGGGAAGGTGGAAAGAACTGGGGGGGGGACTCAAGCGAGAGGCAAGGGTCTGGAGGAAATGTAACTGACAAAGTGATAAGCTCCACCAACTCAATGGACTTCAGTGAGGGGGAACGCTGGAAACTGGGAATCAGTCGGAACGTATATTGAAGTCGGGAAACAGGGATTTTTCGCGGGATCCATAAGGGCGGTACGGAAGGACTCTCATTGAAAATGCAACAGGCTTGAGGGAAGAATGATCAAGGGGAAGCGAAGTCTCTCACTACGGAATTGACTGTCGTGGAGAAAGGGGTGAACTACGGGTATGTAGAAAAGTCTGTTAGGGAAGGTGTCGAGAAACCGGAGGGACTAGTTCAAACCGAATTCAACTGGGTTTGTCGGAAAAAAAACTCCATGAGGGGTAGGAAGGGGGGGCGGTAGAATACGGGTAGTACTCAGAAGAAGCATCTCAATCGATCGAACAAGACAAAGGGAAGATGAAAAGAAAGCCACCTTCTTGAGAATCTGGAAAAGAGTACTCCTTGAAGAGAAACATTGCCCCGCATACCGGATAGTAGAGAGGAAGGAAAAATGAGGCACACTATTTGGAAAACTTGCCCCTAGTCAGGCGACAAGGGGTAGGGCGGACAGGTAAAAGGAAGTGGTCCTCTGGGATGAACCCAAAAGATCCGGAGATATGGTGTGGAACAGTCAATCAAGGCTGGCAGGCCGGACATTCGTCGATTGCTTGGGACTGGGATTGTGGGAAGGGTGGACTGACTTAAAGTTCTTAAAGTCGACCACGCGATTTCCAAAAAGCATTTGCACTCCGGGGTGGGGGGGGGGGTGTGCGGGAGGTGATTGCCACCAAAGGCCTGGGCATGAAGTCTGTAGGATGGAGAAGCGGGGAGGGTGGCGGCAGACAAATCGAGACCAAAGCAGGAGCGAAATAGAGCAACAACAAAGAATTGTAGGTAGGAAAAGAGAAGGAGTCCGAGATTAGTTTTCTCTATGGACTAGGCAAAACCGCAGCTCCTAATTCGAGACCGACGAAGGAAATAGGACGGGAATACGGATCACACAATAAAGGCGGGTTAGCTTTTTGTAAAGGTATTTTTGTGGTCGATGCCTGCAGGGACTCCGCGGCGCCCCAAACAGCAATGCCCGGGTTGTTCTACTTCCTCCCTGAACGTCCGAACCTCGGGAAAATCAGCCTAGAATCGGCTTAGTTAAGGGGGGGGTGAGAGTGGGGCTCGTTACTAAAAGACCCAAAGGGGGGGGGACAAGAGACGGTCGGACGGCGTAATTTTTCATACGCGAAGAAGGGGTAGGGGGTAGATGGCGCATATCCTGAGTGAACGGGGACCTGGGTCTCTCTCCCCTCGCGAAATGGGGGATCCCATCAGAAATCAGTGGGGAGGGGAATGCTCAGGGGGGATGAGGTGGAAGAGGCTTCTTAGGCCCATAACACAAGGTTTGAAGTCCTCAAAGCGTACGATAAGAAAGGGAAAGCAACAGTTTCATTACCGAGCGGAAAGGGGGGACCTTCAGGAATCCCGAGGGGAAAGACATGGTCAAAACCGGATAAACATACATCCTGGCGTTAGGCGTGCAGCCTGAGAGAATGGGCCGGAAAAACAGGGGTGCTGGAAGGAGCGGAGTGAGTTACTCTAATTACTCGAAAGGGGATCTCTTAAAAAGCAGAGGAAATTTCAGCTGATTGCCTTCCTGAAGGACTGGGGAAGTAAGTGACAGTCTCCAGTAAAGTTTGTGAGGGGGCGTAGAAAAGGCGGGGGGAAGGACGGCAAGAAATTCTATACGGGAAAGACGAGGATGGAAACGTAGTTACAACCGTACGCAGGCGGCGGGCTTGAGAAAGGGGGAAAGCCAGAAAGGGGTAAAGGAACGCCCTTACGCATTTGGAATGACTTCTTTGAAAAAATATTGAACCAAGCCTAAAAACCATAGTATCGTGATATAGGGATAAGAAGAAAAGAAGCTCAGACTAGACGCTCTTAGTAAGTTTCGACGTATACGGACCGAGGCACAAATGAACCGAGTTGGAAAACAAAGCGAGAAGGGTCTTTCATGGGCCACTCTGTCTGAAAATGGATATAAAAGACAAATCACAGCTGGAACAACTCTTAAGAAGCCCCCGCAAGGGGGCGGACTACCCAGAGGCAGAGGGTTCCGTAATATTCAAAATGGAAAAAATTCATATTGTAACAGAGACAAGGTTTACGTGTACATAAGAATTGATCAAAGAAAATGACACGGGGGTAGACTTTCGGGAATCCCTTGATAAGGGAAATCCGGGGGGGATGAAACTAGAAAAATCAGAATACGACCAAGCAGGAAATGAACATAAGCAATAAGTTGTCCACAGGACTTTTCAAAGATGGCAAACCTAAAGGCGGGCTGAGAGAAGGTTATGAAAATAAGCGGCGTATAGTGAAAAAGGACGACGAACAAGACATTGGGGGGCTAAACTCGTGGATTGTCAAAGAAGGGGAGACACCGAGGCTCTCTAAGTACATTAATAGGTGGATCGAATCCGCTGGACATCATCAGTGTCTTGCTAAGGTCTAATCTTGCGGACGAACTAGTGAAAACTCGAAAGAAGGTTATTAATAACTCAAGACTTACCGTCCCTCCAAAGGAAAGGATAGGATATGGGGGGGGATGTTTAGAAGCCAGTACGATGGGAGAGGTGGTTGACAGTGTTCCCATATGGAGAGGAAACTCCTCTCTCGTGAGAGGGAACACCACGTAGAGGTTTGGTAAGTGGCGATCATTGGCAGGTAGCACTCTTTCCTCCCTGGGAGGCTTAGAAGTAACCGTCGCGCTCCCTGTGGGGAAGGTCCTCGACGTAGCGCTCGGTTCTAGTAACCGCAGGAGAAAACCTTGTTCAAGCAAGGACAAAGCACGGGTTCCCTCGAAGAGTTCTCGAGCCAAAGACTGCAGCCCGGCCACTCCTTGCGCGGAAAAGGACACATCACGCTCAAACTGTTCCCTTTCTCCTAGGGGGCAATCCAGTTGGGGGATTGGGGAGGGGGTTCAGGACACGGTTAGACAGGACGGGGCCAAAGGCCGGGGGGGTATTAGTAGGGGAGACGCACAGGAACTACCTAAGGCAAAAAGGGATCAATGACAGTAAGGGATAGCGGGACCCGGTACTGTAAGTGGGGAACATTTACCTCGCCAAGCTCAAGGTCGAGGATTTAGATCGAATCCTGTGGCTGTCTTAGAAGGGGAAGTAACGGGCAACGTCCCCGATTAACGTGCGTGAAGTAGGGGGAAAACCTGCGGGGCAGCCGCAGAGAAGGGATGTCTCCGCTCAGTTCTTCTATTGACCAAGTCGGCAAGAAACGGAGGGGTAGGGGTGATACTAGATACAACAAAAATTATGATTAACAAAAGAGAGGGAGGAACTCTTCTAGCAGTCCGTTTGATTCCTGAAAGGCAAGGAAAAGATCCCAAACGGGGGGCTGCTGCATCGATTCGGGGGAGGGAGACTGCTGGAGTTCGCGCCTAGGAACGATAACTACTGTGGATCATGTTTGTGTAGGTCACTCTCACGACGCGCAAGAGTTACACTTACTGAGGGGAAGAGTTTAGGGGAAAAAAAGGTTTGCCAGTAGGAGGGGTGAGTCAGACGGAGAAGGGGGGGACCTCTCGAAGTTTTTCACTTGCTCCACAAGAGCTGGAAAGCATTGAAAACAGGGGCATGCACTTGTTCGCTGACATGAAAGAACCAAGAAAAGGGACTCGTGTCTTCTGAGATCACTTCCAGGGATCTTAGGTGTCGGACGAAGTACCAGGCCCTTTCATGAATCGTGGGAGGAAAAATATCGGGGCAGGTACGAGGGGGGCCGTGGAGGGAGGGGGGAAGTTCGGGGGGCGTGCTCCGGGGGTTTACTAACATAGCGAGAGAACGAGGGGGGGCGGGATTAGCGCGAAATGGCTGGCGGGGGAAAAGGTCCAGAAACCTCGGCGGGAAATTATGTCGAGTCGAGGCCAGGAGTCGAAAATAAAATCTTCATTGGGTTGTAGACTCGTCTAGTAAAATAATCAGTTCTCGGAAAACTAGAGGAAGGCTGTGGCCGGTGGAGGGGTCCCTATTCCTGAGTACAAAACAGAAGACGGCCCCCTAAACGGCGGGAGGGGCGGGGATTTGTTCTATTGAAAGAAAAAAAATGGTGGGTTTTAGCCGGTCACAGCAGGAGTCTCCTAATGCTTGATCGGCGGCGGAGAACAGGTGAAAAGGGGGGGGTGGGGGAAATAAGAGTGGAGGACCTGGCCAGGCCTTCGAAGCGTGAGAAAATCCTGTTCGTAGCCTTTCCGAGGAGGAGGAGAAGACGTTCAGACTACAAAAAAGAAACTTAGGGGCCAACCCGGGGGTTAGCGTTTCAATTCAAACCTTCGTGGCGTCAGAGGAGGGCGGGGGGGGGGAGGATGGGACGAATGTTTAAGATCTTAGAAAGGAGACCGAAAATCGCGGGGGACGTGGCAAGGCTCCGAAGGAAAAGACAAGTTCCGGCAAGGGACCATAGGGGGAAGGGGGCATGAATTGGACCTTCCCATGGCACTGTCTTGAGGCATCGAAATGAGGGGGGGGGGGAGGTCGGGGGGTTGGAACGGGAATGGCTCTTTTAAAGCTTCGAGAACAAGTGAAAAGACAGAGTATGGAATACAGCGTTTGGGGGAATCGAGAGTGATTTGAACTGAACAACCTCGGTATGCCGGGAGCGGGAAAGGCTTACGAAGCACTTCATCGAAGAGGGAGGTGAGGGGAAAGGACGAGTGATTCTGCGTACCCTGTATCCAAAACCTTGGTATGTGAAGGGAGGGGGAAATGTCAGGGGGTTACAAAAGCAGGGAGCCAATCAGGTACGGTAGTGAATTAGACAATCGTCTACATGGGGGAACCGTCGCACAACCCTCCAGCCTTCTTTTCTAGGGGGCATGGGTGTCAGAAGGTGGTCCAAAGGGAAGAAGGGCTGGCAGCGGAAAGGAAGTCTTGCCAGACACACATTTGGAGATGCACGTAAAAGGCTGGCCAACTGCCCGCACAGGAGTATATTGGCGTGCTGAACGTCAGAGAGGGGGGGGGATAGGGAGTAGACGCTCTTACTTCAGGGGCCGAAAAGCTAAAGGAAGTGGAAACCCGGCTCATGGCCAATGCCTTCTCTTGGTAAGAAAAAAGGAAATGGGGCTTTCCGGTGGTTTATACAAGTGGGGACATCGGGAAGGTGTGTTATACAGGGTAGATGATCGATAAGTGAAAAAGGATTAAGATCTGGGTCTAGATCAAAATGTTGGCGTGCCAGGCTGTAGTTAGCTTTGGCGTAGACTAAGGGGAGGGCACCGAAAACTAACAATCTCACTTTTCTCGCGAGGAGGGACCTGAGCGGACGGCGAAAGAGCAAAAACCGAGGGACGTGCTGGGAAGGGTAAAAAAACTTCTAATGTATATATCCCCCTAAAGTACAAGAAAAATGTGGAGGTAAGGGGATATCATGAAGAACATAGGTTCTAGAATAGTCCACCCCGGGGTGCGAAAAAAGGGTAGGATTGTTAAACGAAAACAGGTTAGTTGACTTACTTCCTCAATTCAAAAACCAGAAAGAAAGAGGGATAACGGGATGTGCCCGCCAGGAGCGCCTTCCAGGCTTCCTAGGGGTAAAGGGATTGGGGGGTGCTGCGCGGGGGAACGGGAGCAATCGAGACCAAAAAAAGAGGGAGTGCACAGAAAAATGCCAGCAGGTGGTTTTCTGCGGGTATTCGGGGGGGGTGAAAGCACTTCGGGGGAGTAGGAGATCGTGATGAGAGTTGGCGTTTTGTGCTTCAACAAAAACAGGAGAGAGATCCCAAAAAATGAGATAGGAGCTAGAAACAAAACCACAGGGGGGGGGATTATTAAAAGATATCATGATTCGATAAATCGGGGGCAGCGATCTTCCTCGAGCAACGTCACAGATAAAACGGTCGTCCTAACTGTAGGGAGCGGCCGGCGCACGTAACACGCAAGCCTGGCAACTGTTTTGGGAATAAGGTGTTTGAATGCCGCCAAATCGCATGACACAAATCTGACCTTAAGCGAAGAAGGGGGGAAAGTCTCCCACGCGTTTCGAAATCGTGGAAGAGCCTCATGGCGTATTGTCATTGGGGTGACAGAGGCGGAATTCCGAAAAACCTAAAAGTTTGAGATCATCGACCGTGTCTTCCTCTCGGGGACAGGTAATAGGAAAAAAAAGCTTTCGAAGTTTCAGAGATAAGGATGGTTTGGCCTGGTATATCCACTCGGCAGGACAGTTAGACTCATCTCCATCCTGTGGAGGAATAAGG
>Ga0179593_1459442_pt1 | contig 18524 bp, 22 predicted proteins | sample CZODoug2_1_08_16_FD_185931 | JGI IMG/M metagenome (GOLD analysis project Ga0179593, IMG submission 185931) | Vadose zone soil fungal communities from Angelo Coast Range Reserve, California, USA - CZODoug2_1_08_16fungal (PacBio error correction) | ecosystem: Environmental > Terrestrial > Soil >...
ACACCCGTTACAAACAGCAAGGCAATAGAGAAGTGGCCTCAATCCTAAAAAAACTCACACGGGCCAACTCATCAAAAGGTCGACCCTCAAAAAACGGAAAAAAAACAGAAAAGAGGTGTGCCACCAGCACCAAAACACCGGACAACGCTAACACAGTGGGCACATTGGAGTAGTACAAAAGGTGTCCGTGAGACAAGAACAGAAAGGGCAGGAAGTCACCGGCCGAAGATAGGGCAGGAAAAAGACAAACGCGTGGCACAAAGGGACTTCGGCAATACAACAAAGAAAAGGAAAGGAGGAATGTAAGGACACGGCAGAAATTTCAGAATGGCGAAAGAAAGAAGGAGACTAAGAACTAGGGGGAAAAGGAGGATTCACCTAAAACCCTAAACAAGATCGATCCAAAACCGGACGGTGAGAGCTTGGGGAAAGACGGAGCGGACAAAGGAATACGGGAAGGAAAACACACAAGGATAAGTTGACAAAGTCCCCGAGGGACAGACACAAGAGGAATTGAGGAGACCGAAGGGGTGACCGCGAATACAACTCACGGGAAGTCGAGAAGAACGTTCTTGGGCGGGGAAGGACGCCCTGGAAACATGGAAGGGAACATATTCAATACGGCCGCTCGGAGGTATGTAGCGAGAGAGGAACCCGAGCGGATACTCCTACACTGAGAATAGCTCCCACAGATACCTCGCTAAAAAGAAAAACGTGAAGGGTTTTAACAGTGGGTCAAAAAACAATGCTTAGTGGGACAAGGGGGAAGGTTCCGCACTCCACCACTAGGAAGGATAGAGAAACCCCCCACAAAACAAAGAAACTTCCTCTTCGCGTTGGACATGACCCATAACTGAGGGAATCCCGACAAGAACTGCACAAGATATTCTCTAGTCAAAAGACCAAAAAGATCAGAATATTAGGTCGACAACTCCTGACGACGCTATTAAGCCGCGCCTCGGCCCGAAAGGATGAAACCAGTCCGGGGCCTGTTCCTGCACAAAAACGGGATAAAAGGCCGTGCAGCACAAACGAAGACGAACCGAACGGGAAAGCAATCTACCACGTCGACGCAAAACACCGCACATCCGGGCGAAAAAAGCGCCTCAATCTTGTGCAGTGGGGGTCTACGCAAAAACGAAAGCCGGAAAAGAGAGCTACGAGACAGCAACCCATAAGGCGACAGAAAACCGGTGATCCGGAAAAACGGCGAACTTCTTGCAGTGGGGGGCGGGAGGAGCACGAAGGGGAACCGGGTAAATAACAAAGGAAAAAAGACCGCAGACAAAGTGAACAGAGGGGAAGAAACGCTGTACCTGCTTGGGAGTCAACGCCCGCCAGCGCTAGACCACTACGAAAGCGAGTCGACGGAAAGCTCGACAGGACAAAAGGGGGAAACGAGAAACAGAAAAAAGAGCGAAGAGGGAGGGGGTAAGAAGTACGATCCAGCCTCGCCCAAGGGGGCATCGGTCATCCGGGAAAGGAGGGGAAGGAGGGCCGAGAGGGGAAAGGAGGACGAGAACAGCCGCTCGGAGAGTTGGCCAGGGGGGGGGCAGTGGCTGGGGCGCGAGAGCGTTTGTTTCATGACCTTGTGAAGCGAAAAGCTAATAAATAAAGGGCAGGTCAACAAAAGGGGACCGACTTGCGGGTCGAGGAGCGTTAAGCTTTGCAAGGAGACCGTTTTCCTCGTCGCGGCCAGCGGTCACCGGAAAGCAAGATCCCTCAGATCTACCCGTTTAGGACAGGAGAGGGAACGAACAGGGACATGTCCTGGTCGCACTGGGGCGCCCAAAACCCGCGAAAAGTGGCACTGGAAAAAGCGGCGGGTGAGAGGAAGCGGGGCATGCACGGACTGGCGTCGACCTGGACACGACAGGAATAAACACCCCAAAGAAAGGAGGAAGAGAAAAGCCGTACCAAAGGGGAAGAAAACGAGGGGCCGGGGTCGGCGGGAACCGTTAAAACAACTCGCAACTCAAGCCCGTGGGAGTGTGCAAAACGCAGTCGAAAGAAAAAAAAGACGCAATAAAAGGTGTAAAAGCGTTTTCCCCGAAGGAGGAACAACGCGCAGAACGACTCAGGGAGGAAAGACAGCCGTTCACGCGGACCAAAACCCGCCCAGCGTAACGAAAAATCTGGAGCTGTAAACACGCGAAAGCGGGCAACAAGCGTAGGGGGAGAAAAAGGCGCGTCGGGTGAAACAAAAAAGGTTTTGGCACTGGGGGGTCTCCAACTCCATGGCACCTCGAAAGAAGGGCAACGTGGAGAAAAAAAAAAAGGCACGGTCAGGCCTGAATCACTCTCTCAACGGAAGCGGACGGTGGGACCATGTGTATAGACGGGAGAAAGAGGCAGGGGCAACGGGGAGGTACGGAAGAAGGGCCGTCCACATCGGAAAGCAATTCATCCCACAAGGGAAGGGATCACACTCAAGGGGACCGAAAAAAACTGTCGGACTCAAGTGAGAACAAGGTAACAAGACGGCTTTAAGCGTGAGGTACAAAGGAAAGTCGGAAAATAAGACACGAATCTAACATGGACCTGTAGTCACCACACGAGCGGCAAGGAACGCTGTGCCGCCTTGAAGGGACACTCTGTGTTGCTAGCGGGAGTACTTGCATGCCAGAACGAAAAAGGGCAGTACCTCGCTGATAAAAAAAGGGGAAGCCATGAAATCTTAAGCAGAAAGGCAAGACGCACTAAACAACGTCGCGAGGGAAGTTCTCAGAAGCAAAGCACTCTCGGAAATGAATCCAGGGGGGGGGGCTGTTCATTCAATGCAAGACACACCAATGTTACCCGAACGGAAAACAACACCAAGGGGACAAAAACCGCCCACTGAATAACGAAAAAGTCTGGGTGGATCAGCCATCGCTGCGGCTCGAGGGACAGACGGAAACTAGCGTCAAAAAAAAAAAAAAAAAAAAAAAAGGCGCGATCCGTAACATGAAAAAACACGAGGAAGGTTTTAAATTGGGTGGAGGAAGGTGCTGGGGAACAACTACTCGGAGAAGGGACAGTCGACTAAAAAAAGTACAGTTGTGAACCACACCAGTCCGACAGAAAAGGAGACAAGGTGGCATGGGGGCCGGATTTCCTGGAGTTGGGCGGAGGGGCAACCGTATCCGTGAGGAGGGAACACAAAAAAAAAAAACTCAAAAGCTAAGGATCGCAGGTGCCCTTCCGATGATGGTAAGTCCAACTGGTGTTGTGACATTTGCTAGTTTGAAAACCGTGTGCAAAGGGGGGGGGATGAAAAGGAGACGGGTAGAACCACGAAAATAAAGCACAGGGGGGAAGACTCCGTAGCAAAAGGGCGGAAGAAAAGTGGGGAAGGGGGGTCAGGAGGACAATTTGTGGCAAAACGGGTCGAACCGAATGGGCCAAACACGCCAAGACTAAGCAGGACAACCCGTTAAGCGAACGGTAGGGGGAGACTCCAAGAGAAAAACGCAAACCATAGGGGATAATATGCCAGAAGGGAACGAGGCGTGAAACGGGGCGCTGTCGAGGGAAAAAAAAGGTTATTACGTACATCCCCCAACTGTCTTTGCGGGGAGGAAGAAGACAGGGAGGGAGGAAAGGGGGAGCCACGGGGAGTCAGCCAAATCCCAAAAAAAAGCCTGTTGGAGGGAAAAGACGGCCGCAAAGGATCTCCTGGCCGGTGAAGAGGGAGGTGCTGTTAATCAGCTCATGCAGTCGAATGTCCCGTTACTGGGAGGGCGATTCTAAGCAAGCAGCCCGGAGGTGGGTTTAGAGCGCGTCACCTGGGCGCGGCGAATTTTCCTGCTCCGAGCGGGCTGTGCGGGAGCGGCTTACGCAGCCTCGCGCGACACTGATGGGGAGTGGTAGAGGGAATATAACAAGCGAGAGAAAACAAAAACGGTAGGATAAAATAGAGAGTATCTCAACGGGATAAAGAAACAAACGTGCGCAGATCGAGATTAGCGGAATTCCTAGGAAGACATAAGTCGGTCATTATTCGACAAGGGACGAAAGGAAAAGGACACCAACCTACAGGGCTTCCGTTCCCGCGAAGAAGGAAAAGTCTAAACCAAAACTGAATAAGGGGACTAACCGCAACCTCACACGAGAACACAGGAATGAAGAAAAAAAGCCTGGGAAAGAAAAACGGGAGACAGGAGTAAACGAAAAATGGCTTGATTTGCGCGAGCCAACCATAAACATCGCCCCGGAGCAGAACACCCACCAAATGGGGCAAGGCGAGATGGGGGAGTGGATGACTAAAGCCTCTCGAAAGGACTAATCTTCACGCCCGGCCATTCTGGCATCAGTATTCACTTTGAGGTGGGCTTTAACAGGTAAACATGAATCGTGGCACGTCTCCGAGACCAGGGGGTTAGAATTAACGGTTTGGACCACAAGGGAGCATGTAGGTTTCGTGGACATGTCAACAAAAAAGAACGCACAAAGAAACTACGAGAACAATCTTAAAAAGGGGGCAAGCTCAGTAGGTAGACGAAAGGGAGCAGGGGCCCGCGTGCTTTATCGTCGGACTCTGGGGGGGTCAAGACCGAGACAGTGGAGCTTGCATTTGGGGCAGGGAACAATATGCTAACTCTCATACCGAAGTAGTCGGCAGCACCGTACAATAAAAGTCAGTTCAGGCTCCCCCAAGAAGGCTAAAACGTGAAACGGGGGGTGTGGGGGCGCGACCGGTAGGAAGCCCTGCGCAGCCGGGTCTTTCTCACGAACTCGCCAAAAAACCACCAGCGGTAAAAAAAAAAGTTCATCTGGTTCGCTAAGTGGGCCGGGACCGAGCAACGCAGCGGAATACTAGACTTCTCTGCGTTCGGTGTTCGGCTGGTCAGGTGCAGTGCGGTCAAAAACGTAGATCTGTGAAACTGGGCTTGAATGCCTGGAACACAAAAGGGGAAAAACGGGACGGCGTGCGGTGAGACAACTGACGCGCGAAAGGTGGGATGGCCCCCCCAAAACGTCGCAGAGAAGAAGGCAGTCATTGGTACTTCAAGGTGCCTTGGAAAAAGGTCTCTGACGAAGGGCACTTCGAAGTCATCCTGAGGGGAAAAATCGAAATGATGCGAAAGGAGAGCAAGCAAGGCCGCTCTTGGGGGGGTAGATTGGTTACGGGTGTTACAGGAGGAATAGTTGAAGGGGGAAAACTAAGGTCGGGGGGGAGGCGCCGGCGATAAGTTATTTAACTAAGAGGGTCGGGGGATGCAGGGGGCAGATGCGTGCAGAAGCATCAGGAAGCACGAGCTGAAAGGAGGAACGCAAGCACGGGAAAGGAGAGGGTGTGGTGGGGCAGAGCGTGATGAAAATGTGGAAAGTTCTCGCTGACGATAAACATAATGGGAAAAGGCGTCCGAGCAGGGGTCGAACAAAGTTCCGCTGCAGGGGGTTAATGGGGAACATCGACCCCGCCGGGGTATTTTTCAGGTGAACGGAGCGGAAAACGCAGAGGGAGTAGGCCGTTGTCGCACTTCGGGACGTTTAGATCAATGAAAGCCGCTGTCCAGGAAGGAACTGAAACCCGCCCGGCGAGTGAAGAGTTCAACCTGCTCTCAAAACAGGCGTCTGAAAGGGAGGAGGGACGTGGTGAAGTGACTCATCAAGTGAGGGGTTTCGAGGGGGGGGAACCTGCTACTGAAGACGGGAATTCAGAGAATATCAACAGGAAGTAGCGGCGAAGTGTGAATGGGGCTGAGGGCGGGGGGGGGGGGCGTCAGCCCCCAGGTGCTCCTAAAGAGGGGGCGTATAGACAGCAAGGTAAGCCGCGAGGTCAAGCATTTCGAGCGGGTTACCGAGGTGAAAACTTTCAAGAGGCAGGAGTGACCAGAGGAAGATGACCAGACCGACAATGAGCTTTGGAAAATGGTACCAAGAAAAGTTAAGAGCGGCTAAGTTAAGTTAACATAGGGGGAACTTCCACAAAGCATCTACTCTCTAAAAGAAAGAAACAAAAGAAACCAAGCCTGGGACGGCTCTGGGCGGAACAGCAGTCTTCTCCTATATCTACTGTCGGGCAGAAGGCGAAATCTCACCTCGCGTCAGATCTAGTCTTAAAGATACTTGAGAAAATTTGGACTCAGGAAGGAAAAGAGGGGAGGAGGGACCAAGAGCCTTCCAGGGGGAAGTCAGGCGAGAGTTTCCGGAAGGACGAACGGTGTGTGATAATGTACAGCACTTGCGACGAAGATCAGACGGACTCCCTCTTTCCTGTTTGAGACATTCAAAAGAAGGAGAAAGGGGAAGAAAAAAAGTCGAAAAAAAGGGGGGAGGCAAAGTCAGGAGGATGCGTTCAGGCGTTTTGATCGCAGGGGAGAATTGCACCGGACTGGTGAGTGGGACCGGAGGCGATTCCATGTGGTATTATCTTGTTGCTTTAGAGAGGCCCGCGAATGGCTAAACGATTAAACGGACGAGGGATCGAGAAGTCTGCCGGGGGTTCCCCAAAGGGGACTGAAGAAAGCGGCCGTCGCGTCGTGACGGATCTACAGATTGGAAATTAGAAGCTTGTGGTAAGGGGGATTGAGGCTCCGACCGGTAGTGGTGAAATACCAAAAAAAAAAAAAAACCCCAGCGAAGGCAGCAGTAGGGGTGTCGGGGGGATTCGCCGCTACCTCCGAAATTGGGCAGCTGGTACCAACCAGTAAGAAGTGGGGGCCTACAAAGCTTGTTACAAAAAGGCACTGCGTGCGTGGCGGGTGCAAAAAAAACGGTAAGCAGTTGCAGCGAGTGCGCGCCGACCCGCTGAAAACGCGAAGCGCCGAGCAGCTTTGGACAGTGAAACGTGGCGGAATGGGGAGATTCACAGGGAAGAAAACGGCTTCTGTCTTCAGAACAGAGGTCGAACTTAGAAAAGGATGTTCCCCCCCCCAACACCCGGCGCTCAAGACATTGGTGTAGGGGGCCTAATTAATGGAGGAGTTTTCAGGGGGGACGGGGGGGGGAAGGAGCTGGGGCCGCTCACAAATCGAAATAAGGTTGGGGGCAGGGAGTGACCTGTGCGAGTGGGGACTTGAGATCGCCCTCTTCTCTTAAAGAAAAAGAAAGTAAACGGTGGAGGCGAAACGTCTCATTTTCAGGGAAGTCGTTTCTCCGTGGAATTTCCAGGTGATTTCTGCACAGGTCAGAGCTTCGTCCGTTTGCCGGAGTACTGGCTTCTCGGTCAAGGGGGGGAAATAGGCGTGGAGGGAGCCCGTGCCACGGTCAGGGCGGTCGAATGGTCTGGACCCCTAGATGAGCGGGAGGAAGACCTTCGAAGCGTCGAACTTGGATCGGGGACTTGCTCAGCCGAAGAGGGGCAAATGAAGCCTTGCCGCCTAGAGAAGTTGGGGGATAGGAGATTGGCGGCAACATCTTTTGCGTGATTCAACAAACTTAGGAGTAGGAACCGCTATAGATCACAAAATATGTTGGAGACATCAGAAGAATAAACGCGGAGAAGTCGGGAAAGAGGGTCATGGTCCGCACGCTCGTTATGTCTCCGGTTCCTAACTCTAACAAGTGCGAAAAAGCCAAGAACCCTGTATGAGACGCCAGAAAACGGCGGCACCAGCAACCCTAAAAACCTGAACACGGGGACGTGCAAAAAAAAACCCGACGGGTCAATTGAGAAAGTCCATAAAGGACAAACGCCTCTAAAACGGGGGGAAAAAAAAGAAAAAGGCGCAAGGGGTAAAAGGACTTACGGAAGACCACTGAAAAACAAGAGAATTCCACCGAAGAGGAAGAGTGGCCTCAGAGAGTCGGGCCACAAGAAACTAAAACAGACACCACCTGAAAAGGGTAGAGAGGGGGGTATCTGGAGAGGGAACACCTAGGCAACCCAAAAAGGGAGGAGTCTCTACGTGCAAAGTCCCTACGGCACCGACAAAGAAAGGAGGGGGTGAAGTCGGAATCGAGGCCGGGGGGAAGAAAAAGAGCCTTTCTGGGGGGAAAGATCAAACTAAAAAGGAATCTAACAAGATTCGTCAAATGTCGAATTTTGGGGGTCAGCTCGAACACGCGAAATGCGAGCCGAAACCGCGCAAACCCTACCCAGAACACCGTCAGGGGGGGACCTCGGCATCAAATTATGGTTGGGGGTTACCGCAGAGCCGTAACGGATGCCTTCCTCGTGAGAACTCCCAAACACACAAAAGTGCTCCGACCTCTCGCTTTCGAACCAAGGATTTTAGCCTCAAAGAAACTGCACAACAATCAGTCGGATCGAAAGAAGGGGACCATAGAAAACACAACTGAAAGAGAAGGAACCAGTCTCGCCGTAACCGAGGGTGTATGCTGTGGACACTGAAACCTGGAGACGTCTCGAGAAGAGCCGCACTCGGGGGGACGGAGGGAACAGAAGGAAGCAAAAAAGAGGGCGGACTCAAACAATGGAAAGAAACATCGTACGTCACTAACGAAATGCGGCAGCTAGAGAAAAAAATAAACTACAACCCCTCAAAAACATCTCAGCGGGAAGGAAAAAGAAGCAACAACAGTTTTGAAGTGTACGAGGGAGCTTCGGGAACATCTAAGAAAAACGTCAATGGGAGAAAAGGGTTATCGAGTAGCAATCTTACTTCTGAACCCGTGCAGGAAAGGCCAGGGTAAAAAAGGAGCGCCTCGGGCCGACTACATACTATCAAATGAAGGGGAAAGATGACTAAGCCCACTCTTTAGACTAGGGATAAGAAACCTTAGATGCCAGAAAGAAGTGACGACGATCGGCAAGGGGTTCGTTGAGCGAGAGAAGCACGCGGGATACAAGGTCTCACCTCAGAGAGAAGAGTTGGAAGAGGGGTTCAGGTATGGCGCGAGTAGCGAAGGTGTGAGTTGAACTGATTTGAACGAAACCCAAGGGAGCGGTCAAACATAAACCGCTCAACAGGGGGCTCGTAAAAAGAGGGGATCATTGAAACCTTTGCAACTCGTGAGGGAGCCCGCGGTACCCCGCGGGGCGAAAGGAACAAGCTTAGGCACGAGGCGCACTAAGGACGATGGCACGCTGCACCAACTGTTGCAGAGGAAACAAGCTCCAAGACAAATGACACGGGGAAACGCCGGGTTCTAAAGGAGAGTTCAAGCAGGAATACACGGGGAGGGGGCAGGAGAAGGTGGACACCTTCTGAAAAATTTAATAAACAAAGGAAAGCAGTACCCACCGGGTCATCCGTGAAGGTTGGATCTGGAGGGAACCGCGAAAGGAGAAGGGGGGGAGTGGACGCACGGCCCCACTAACGTGAAGGACAGGGGGAGTCTACGTGTCCCAAGTTTCGAAAACGCAAAATGGGGAGGGAAAATATAAGAGCCGGGAACTCGTCAAAACTCCCCAAAGGTGAGGGGGAAACTGGGGGATTCACTACTGAAAACCTGGCAGCGGGGAAAGGAGTCGACAAAGCGTCGGAAGCTTTAGGAAGCAGCGAGAACCAGAACCTCCACGGCTGCAGTCAACGCTTCCCCAAGGGGGAAATGCTCTTTACAGAACAGGTATATGCGTTACCTTAAGGAAGAAATATCAGTGGTTCACGCCCATCTTGCCGAAAGGAATAAGACTAATCAGGAGGGCAGCAAGGACATAGAACCTGGTGACAAAGAGCAGAAGCGCATCGACCTTCATCTGGTTAGCCTTGATACCGGACAAGTCTCACAAAGCAACGTGAAGCTGCTCTGGAAGTTGCATAGCGGTTAGGCGAGCGGGAATGAAAGGGATTCTGGCCGAAAACTCACAAGTTCACGTGACCGAGCTAAAAAAATGGGAAAAGAACAAGGGAAGCGTTAAGCCGGATACGGTGAAGAGAAACCCGACAAACGGGCAGCGATGATTCAATTAGAAAATCCGGAAGACTGAATCCTGTGTGCTGGTCATTCCCCCAAATAAGTGGTGGAATCAAGGCATCCAGTACCAAAAAAAGAAGAAAATCTAAGGGGGGGTAAGAAGAACCCAATCTACGGTGCAGCGGACATGAAAAATGTGCATTGTGAAAAAGGGCTTGTTTTTTGGGAGGAGTTCTGCCCGATACCAATAAAAATCAAGGGTCATGGAAAGAAAGCATACGCACCCACCGAAAAGAGGGTCAGGACATATTTTTTGCTTGCTTTTCGGGCAAACAGAGGGGGGGGAACACGGTGCCCCTACTAACTAAAAGGTATATTAAGGCTTGCTATAAGAAGGGTTAAATGGCACACCTGCACGATCCAGCAACCTATCTTAAGGAACCCCCCTAAGAAACGGGAAGGAACTACTCATTTGCCCAGCTAGATTAAGGGGGGGATCAAACGAACGGGATCTCACCGTTGTGGAAAGGAAGGGGTGGGAGCTTATCCCTAAAGAAACCAAATTTGTGGAAAACTGGTATAAGGAGGGGAATGTCAAAAACACAAGGACTTCCAACGTGGGAAACAAAAACGTAAGTCGTACTCTCACGTCCTGGAGACATTGGGCAACGATTCGAAACTTTTCACCAAGACAAAGTTAAGAAGGCCCATAATGGAGCGCGTGACCAGTCTCTCTAACAGTCTGATTGGACCCAGTTGGATTAACGTTACAAAACTAAATATAGGGGGAGGGGTTTTCTGCGGACAGAGAACGGGTGGGGAAAATGGTACCTGTTTGTCTCGCAAAAAAAATCCAGATCCACTAGAAATAGACGGGAAAAACGGCCGTCCTCCGGCGCCGTGGGTTTCCTCACGGCAGGATAGACCGGGACGGGTTCATAGGGGTTCTGGCGGGGGAATACGAAAAACTCCAGTAGAGGTCCGTTACTGTACGAAGACAAAGCCATAAGAGACGGCGGGGGGGGTTTCAGGGGGAGAGAAACTGTCGATCAAAATTGGAGACTACCACTCACAGATCTTAAGAAGAAATCGGATCGACAAAGAGAGAGGAGGACAACATCTGTCTGTCTACGTTGGGCCAAGATAGCGTAAAAACAAAAACAACGGATGGGGAGGAAGCTCTTTCCACAACATTTGGGAGACGAACAAGAGTGCGCAGCACTACGGGGAAATGGAATTCGTTCAAGAAAGAAACATCGTGATGTTAGAAACCGCCCAGAGCGACCCTGTGAAACTCCTGAAACCAACAGAGGTCGCTTCTATTCGAAAAAATCAATCCAGTAAGGGAAAATGAATGAACAAGAGTATCCACGCACCGAAAAAAGAAAAGAACCCTTACAGGAACTAGAATCAGAAATCTCACGAGACGGAGACGTTCAGTGGGTCGGATCGGCTCCTAGGGGTGAGGGGGGCGCAATATCACACAGTATAATCACTTTATGAGGCAAACAACCACGCGAAAAAGGGGAAAAGATTCGAGTTAGGGTAAAAAAAGGGGGAAATCCACAGGAGAGGCTCGAGTCGGGGCACGAGTTGGCATCTGATTCAAAGTTCGGGGGGATTGTGCAAAGTTTTCATAGAAAATTTCAACCGGTCCTAAACCAGGGGGGTAAAGGGTGGGTCCGGAGGCAGGACCTGGATTTGAAGAGTCACCTTCGGTGGAAAAAAGGGAGGCACGAGAAAAAGAAAAACTCTGAAACAAGGGCCGCTCAGTCGTGGGAACGTGGAAGGAGGAGGGCAACCTTGGAGTGTACGTCGGGATCAGTAACCGAAGTCAGGGAAAATGGTACGCGTCAGGCGTGCATTTGAAAATTCGTATACAAGAGTGGAGGAAAAATTGAACAGCAACGGGGAAACCGAACTCTTGCACGCCCGAAAAAACTGGCCAAAGAAAAGGATAAAAGTTGCTGTTGTGCACTACAAAAGCCAAAATGAGCACGGGCGGGTAGTCAGACGAACCACCCCAAAAAACTATGAGGGGGCCTTGCAAGGTAAAAATGTTAAAGGGAAGCGCAAGGGCGAGGGCACGGAAGGGAAATTCAGGGAGGGCTTTTCTTCGGGTGGGCGGCAAGGGTCAGGGCCGGTGGGGTAAAGGAGCGGGGGAGTTCAGGGAAGGAAAAGACAAACAGGGATTCACGAGGACTTCAGGGTGCGGTGAGAACAAAGGGAGCGCGAAGTTTTTCAGGTTAGGGGGATGGGCCCGGCCTATTCGAGCGTCCGGTGGGCTCACAGTGCACTGGCGCGCGGAGTCCAGAAAAGCGGGCGCTCAATAAAGTGAAGGCCAGCCGAGAACGAAAATGCGCAAAACCTCAATAGTCAGCGGCAAGGAAGGACTCGGGGGTGCGTGTGGGAAATCTTGCTTCCTCAAGAGAAAGGTGGGAATAACGATGAATGTGGAGGCTGCCGGGGAAGGTCGGGAGGGACTCAGGAGGAGCAGGGGATAACTTTGGGAAGGATGGAAAGTGCCAAGGAAAAAGGAACGGAGTCAAAGAAGACCCAAAAGTCCTGCACCGAATTTAGAAAGCTCGGAGAGCCGGGGAAGGGTTGACTGTACTAAAACGAAGGGAGGCCCATCAACAAAAAGCAAAAAAAACTGGTCAACCAAAAAGGGGGCAAGCTAAAGGGGGGATTTGAAGCACAGATCAGGCTTTTCCGCGTGAAAACAGGAGGATTCCGCAGAGGTATAATTGGGGAAAGGGAAAAACTTCGTGATGCAAGCAAACACCATTAGGCCGCTTGACCTCCGCCTTAACCAAACTACGATGCCAGGTTCCTATCTCCGCGATTGGGACACCAAAGGAGGTGATGACAGTTACTGACCGGTGTTGGCTTGGACAGAAATGGATGTGTTCCGAGGTCAAGAAAAGGACCGCCTGCAGTGAAGAGGAAGATACCTTGACAAGGCTGCAGGAAAGTGCGGAAGGGTGTGAATCGGTCTTCAGCCCCGGGGTCGAAAGGAACGGCGAGGGGAATAATTCCATCATTGTGGCGCCGAGAGGGCGAAGAGGCGCGCTGGGTTGACTCGCGCTAACGAGTGGGGGCACAAAAGGTCGGCAAGATGGGAACCTCTTCACGAGCCTTACCGGAAAGGGAATTTTATGGCCTCAAAACTTGACTTCAGGAGGAGAGGGTGAATTAAAAAAAAGCAGTTCACGTAACAAACGAACAGCACATGAACACCAAAGTAGGGCCCAAGAAGGAGGAGCTTCAGCAAAAGACAGCTTCCTAGTCTCGCGAGCGCTGAGGAAAGCGCTGAAAAAACTCAAATCGCACGGGTCCGGAGAGGGGACGCACTCGCGGGACGTCGAATGTTAACGTAGTACGCAAAGGTTTTCGTCACGAATAGGCATGAAGGGATGATTCAGCGAGCGGGAGGCCTGGGGACGTGAAGAAGGGGGGTCAAAGTAACTCTCTGACTCTCATCACAGGAAAACGTGAGGTGCCTGTGATAATGCGGTTGGGCAAAAACAAGAGCCTACAAGAAAAGCGAAAGGGTTTCGGATCACCGCATATAGTCATGCGGCGGGGTCAAAAGTAAAAACTTCTTCTTGGACTGGTCGTTGGGGGGAAATGTTGCAGTGAGGAGGTGCAAAATAAGAGGGCGGTCGAAGCGGGAAACAGAGCGGACGCGACCGCTGAGGCGTCGGAGCCGTCCAGCTTGGTTCAACAGCAAAGGGCCGGTGGAGGCGATCGAGTCCTTCAGGGGGGTCGTAGGGCTGCGAAGACGTGAGAGGAGCAAAGAAAATCAAGCTTGTTCATTCGGGTATCTAACAGTAAGGGGGGAGGGGGGGCACCAATCACAGGAGGCATTGGTTCTTTTTTAGGTACGAAAATGGACCGAGGGGTCAAAGGAGGGTGCATACAAAAACAAAACAGGAAAAGATTGTGCTGAAAACTCGGGGAACGACGCGTGAGGTGTACTGGGGAGCATCTAGAACAGTCGCGAGTTCGACCGACCAACCTGACAAGCCGCCAGAGAAGTAGAAAGGAGATGGGGAGCTTCAGGAAGGGGAAAATGTTCAAACACCGAAAAGAACGAGACTTCTCCTCCCTGGAGGAAGGAAAACACGCTGAGCCGTCAAGAGGCATGGGGGAAGGGAACGAGGAAAGTGCACGGAGATTTCAGCTTTGGGAGAGGCAGAAGATCGTCGCCAAAGCACCGGTCCAAGGGGTGGGGAGTGGGAATGCGAGAGTGTGAGTTATCTCGCCGCTTCTCTGAGGGCCTTCCTGAGAAAAAAAGCGGTGAAAGGGGGAAAACTTCCCTTTGAGGGGCTTGCAGAGGTCCGTTGGTCAAAAGACTTGCGAAGTTTCCTTCACATTGTAGAGGAGAGAGGTTTGCCTATTAAGGGCTTCCCGGACAGGTTTCAGGGAAAGGGTCGACGCAAAATGAAAAAGGGTTGTCAGTTCTTCTCCGGGGTGAACGGTGACACCGCAGGAGGCTGTAGTAATCAAAGGGGGAGGGAGAGGGGGGGGTCGCCATTGCAAAGGGCAAAAGAATGAGGCAAAGAAAGGAAAGTACCGTTCGGTTTCTCCAGCGGGGATGACACAAAAGGGGAGGTTGAGAGCATCAAAAAAAAAAGGGAGGTGAGGAGGAAAGAATGTTGAAACAGAATCGGCCGAGATCAAGACGTACGTTCGCAAGGAGTTCCATAAAAAACCTCAGGGCTCAGCGGAAGGGAAACGACTTTCGCCCCCGCTAACCAAAAAAGGAGGTAATAGGCCATCCTCCGCCACGGTTGACCACAGACACCCAACGAAGGCCGAAACCTGAAAAAAACAAGGGGGGGCACGGAGAACTAACACGTCCCTTAGAAAGGCACCAGAAGGAAAGAACCGCGAAATCGAACATGTGAAACCTTCGGGCTGAAAACAGTTGTACGGTCAAGAACTCCCTGGTCAATAAGCCACCGATAGTCGCATGAAGGCCGAAGAGACAACTTTCAATAATCAAAACCAGAAGTACAAAGGACAACCCTGACGGCTATTTGGAATACGGGATAGAACCAACTATACGTCCCCCACGTCAAGGCTAACGAAAAAGTCCGCGGGGGGGAAACTAAAACACGGAAAGGGGGCAATTGAGGGGAAAGAACGGGGGGGTATCCGGGTAAGGAAGAAGGAGACCGGGAGGGCAGAAGCCTGTTCTTTATTCTTGGATGACGAAACCAGGAAGACAAGAAGAAGTCAGGAAAAAAAAAAAAATCTTAAACTACCTGACCGCGAGGAGTCGGGAGATAATTGCGGGACTAAAGAAAAAGGCGCGAACTGGATCAGTCAGAACACACGCACAAAAGAAAACGTCATGGGAAAAGGAGTGGTGACCAGAAAAAAGTAGTTTGTTGGTGGGGGGCAAAGCAAAGACAAACAATTCGGTGGAGGTTCGCGGACCGGGGAGGAGCGAACGAACCCCACCCACTAACTAAAGGCTCGATAGAATGCAGGGACCCGAACTCTGGTCCTCAAGACGGGCCATCTTTCTGGATAACAGAACGTAAAAGGAGAAGCATCAAAAGAAGAGGAAAAAGAAAAGAGATCGAAGACCAACGGTAACAACCGGGCGGAAGGAAAATCAAAATCAAGTCAAAAAAACGACTGAAAGAGAGCAAGAATCGGGGTCCGCGAAGAGTGCTCTCCATCTCTGCACACCGGACCATCGGGGGCTAAAACCAAAAATGACTACGGAAACAACGACCAGTCAGAAATAGACGCGCTAAACAGCAAAAACGCCCGAAAGAGAAATGCGGGAAAAAAAGTTCACTTGGGTAGCGGGACAATAAAAAAAAAGCACGGAGAAACTGCAAGGGGCTAAGATCGCGGGTCGCAGAGGAGGGAAAACGGCTTGACAACAACCCCGTTCGGGAAGCCCGGAAATATACTAACGTCAGACTGAAGAGTAGGGCCGGTCGGTACAGAGTCCCTCGAGGTCCTCCGGAACCTTCGCCACCAACGCAGGTGGTCACGAGAGAGTCCGCGCGGGAGGAGGGATTAGACTACTCACTCTCGCCATAAGGAGAAGGTACGGGCTGGCGCACTCTCAAGAAAATGATCGTGGGGTTCAGGTTCTGTTCGCAGAGTAGGAAGGTTGTGGAACCTTGCGTTAAAGGGGGTGGAAGGAACGAGCCAAAAAGGGGAGAGGGGAAACTAAAATTGAGGGGGAGATGGGAAAGAGGGTACTCATGAATGGTGGCAACATCAGGGTCGAACCGCTTCAAATCAGCCATACTTAGAGATCGGGATAAAAATTTCGGGCCTTCAGACTCGGCGATGGATTCGGAAAACAGCTTAAAAAAACGAGCCGCACAAGGAAGAAATGAACGCATAAGTCTATCTGTGTTATCGCTCTCAATGAAACGTAACGTGCCGCGGACGACCTTCAAAAACAAAGCCATTGCTGAAGGAAGGAAAAGTAAAAGACCGTACCAAAAGGTCATAACAGGAGGGGTTCATGAAAAACTAAGGAAAAAGTGAACCATGCCTTCAAGCGGTGCAGGGGGTAGGGAAGGAACTGCGCAGTCTGGTCCAGGGGGAAGAGACCTTTTCCCTAAGGGAGAAAAACGCGACGACCTCTTCAAACTCCGTCACGGAGGACATCCGAAATCAGATGCTGAAATTAACACCGGAAAAAAGGCGGCACAGCGTCGAAGCTGGGTCACCATTCTACCTCTCAGCTATCCGAAAACGCAACCAGCTTCAAAAGAAGACCCACACTAAGGGAAGGCGCGGGGAAGAAAGTTCGAGCGGGTCTTACCGGCCTGCCTAGCAGGTCAGGCATCGGACACCTTGACCCGAAGCAGGGGACAAAGAAAGGGACATCTGAACAAGCAGCAACAGACTGGGGAGCTTTTCAAAAAGAAGTCATATGAACACCGGGGGGAAAGATCAAAAGCGCTTCCCTGACCCGAAGGGAAAAGGGAGCAATCGGGGTCGAGCTGGGCATGGTTAAGGAGCAGGACAGAGCCCGCTGGGAGGGGAAACTCTACGTAAAGAAGGAAAAAACTTTAACCAAGGACGAGGGGTACGTCTCGGCCAACTTAAAGGGGAAGACAAAAACTTCTGATACGGAGGTCAGCACTCACCGCACGCAAAAAGTCTCGCGGAAGAAGTTGGGGAGTTCCTTCCAGGAAAAAGCACATCTAGAAGTGGGAAAAACTCAACCGAAATCCACCAGGACCCAGCGAATTGATCAGCAACGCTAAAATTGGACTCAGCGGACAGAAACAGGAGCAGGGGGAGACGACTCGCTTTGTTGGTGGGGGGGGCTCAGTTATGGCGCCAAGCAACCTAGGAAGAGGGGGGGGGAAGGGGATAAGGGGGGTCCTCTACGCAAACAAATCACGAGGGCAGACATGTTTGGAATGGAAACGTTTTCTTGTGGCGGCGGTATGGTGAAGGGGCTAAAAACGACGTACTTGAATTAAAATGGGCTGGTCAGGAAGAGGGGGAACCTACGACAGACCTGACACTAGTACAAGGATGAGAGAAGGAAGACTTATAATACTAAAGAAGTACAACCGAAAAGCACTTCGGTCAACAAAAACCAGGGTCGGCACAGTGTGTAAGGAGGGGGGGTTTTTGAAGAAAGTGCACCATAATTGCAAGTCTCCAAGGTAAGGGTCAAAGCCAATACTTAATCTCTTAAAACACGCAGAACCTTTATGGAGAAAAAAAGGGCAAAAGGGACGAAAACTTTTCAATCAAAAACAGAACAGAACGTGAAAGAAAGGAAAATGGGAAGAGGAGGGCTTAAGAGAAAAAAGTTAAGCGAGGGGAATACCCCTTGGTAAGTACATACTCGACATAAGGTCTTTGCGGGGTGTTTACGGCTTCTGCCTCAGGCCGGTGGGGAGGGTCTCCGGGTGTTCTCACACAAATATCACACGGCGATCAGGAGCAGCACGTCCAGGGGGTCTCCGCTCGTGGATGTTCGGGACGGATGCAGGCCTTTTCCTTTTGGCAGGGGGGGTTGGGGGCGGGTGCTCAATCAAAGCTCAAAACAAAGTCAGAAGGGGAATGAGGGTAGGGGAACCGACGAGCAACTAAGGAGAAGGACGGGGGGGAGGGGCTCTCACTTTCGCGAAGCGTTCTAAATCAAAATCAAACGGAATCTTCCCAGGGCGCTCCTAATCGAGATTTTGTATCACAAGATCATCGTCGAGTCAACCAACACTGAGGGAGAGGGGGCCAAAGGGATACACGGAACATGCGCAATTAGGGGGCTTCAGGCGAGGAAGGAAACAATATCGTGAATACTACAATTACCCGGGCAACATACTTGAAAACCGCGGCGCGTAGGGAGGTCGACGTCCCGCAGCCTAAAAGTAAAGAAGCAGAACTGAGCGTGATGAGAAAAGAAAAACAAGAGATTCCATAACAGCGAGAAACGGAACGGAAGGGGAAGGGGCAAGCTGCAGGAGGATTTGAGGGCGAGCCACAACAGGTACATCTAAACGGGATGAGGCCATCCCCCGAAGAGAATGGCAGAGGATACGGTAAAAAAGGGTGACAAGTATTCTTCAAAGGGCGTGAACTACAAAAAGGTCTGGGGGGGGGGGGGGGGGGGGGGGGGGTGGGTCACTTTGCACGTTCTGTGTGACTTTGTGCAAGGGGGTTCTGATGGCCCGGGAGAAAACCGGGTCGCGCCGGGGGAAAACGAGGAAAGGAGTACATTTAACTGATGAAAGGTGCCACAATGGGGGGGAAAAGGGGAAGAACTAACC
>Ga0179593_1626613_pt1 | contig 18524 bp, 23 predicted proteins | sample CZODoug2_1_08_16_FD_185931 | JGI IMG/M metagenome (GOLD analysis project Ga0179593, IMG submission 185931) | Vadose zone soil fungal communities from Angelo Coast Range Reserve, California, USA - CZODoug2_1_08_16fungal (PacBio error correction) | ecosystem: Environmental > Terrestrial > Soil >...
GTTCGCGCCGAGGGGGGTGGCCAAACCTCAGAGGAATTTAACGTCTGTCCGGGGGCCAGATCAGAGCGTTCTTTCAGGGGGCAACTCGCGTGGGCAGGGCAAAGAGAGCTTCAGGGACCTAAATTAATTGGGGGGGAGGGGTTATGGCCATTTGGTGGCCGTCAGGATTTCAGTTTTCTCCGAAACCCCCTCTAGAACCACCACCCAGGGGGTCTGTCTAAGTCTCGGTCCGGGTTCAGCGACACGACCTGAGGAGTCGAACGACGAAATCCCCAATAGATTCGTCCACGAGAACGGGCGATGTTGAAAACACCAGGGCACCGAAGAAGCACGAGGAGGAATTCAATGGGTGGGGCGGTAAAGGGTACTAATAAGTCTTTGGTCACGCCTAAGCTTGGAAATTCCCAGCGAAGCAGCAATCTCATTCTGGAAACGGCTCGAGGAGGGCCAACGCAATGAGGGGGGTACAATCATGAGAAAGAGTACTGAGCCGACAGAAAAGACGGGAAGGGAAAAAAATCTCTGGACGCGCAGAGTCCGTCGTGGAAGAAGAAAAATGGGTCTTGCGGACGACCTGAAAACCGGAAGGGGGAGGCGGGCATCGCTGAGTGGGCAGCAAAAAGGAGGGAAGATCAGAGGTCAAGGGTAAGGCGCGAAAAACCTAGGGGGGCGGAGTGTGCCTCGACGGGAAGGTAGAACGCCAGTAGAAAAATCAAAAAAAAAGGAAAGGCCACTTGAATTGAACCTTACACAAAAGGAGGACAAAATGGTCAAAATCGTCGTTTAAAAAGACAGGGTAGATGGGGGGACCACTTAAAAAATACCTAACACAATCAGGGGGGAGTGGTAAAGAGTTACGCCAGAGCGGGAAGGAAAAGGGAAGGACTGAAGAGGGAAAGAGAAGGGTTGTTCTATTGACTGGCACTCTTCAATGGAGGGAGTAGTCAGAGGCTCTTACGCCGGGGGGGGGGAAAGAGGACAGGGGGGGGGGCCTCAACGGCAAAAAAGGTTGGAACCTGCACAAAGACAGCTTAACAGCGCGCGAAGAGAAAAAAAAAGAGTTCGTAAGGGCGGAAAGAAGGGGGGGAATAGGCTGGCCACTCGCGAATGCAGCAGCGGACTCAAGATTCTGCAAATAGAATGCAGCAAGGAAGGGCGGAAGTTTCTTGGGGCTCGAACGAAGGCATGGAAGAAAAACAACACGAGTATAGCCTTCGCTAATAGGGTAAAAAAGGGCTTGGGGAACGAGTGATTAGCAGGTGGAATACCTCGGGGGGGATCCAAGAAGAGCCTGTTGTCTTAGCCCGACTAGAGGACAGGGGAGTGAGCGGAAGAAAGTTCAAGAGGTGAAGCTTTTCGGAGGCTGGGAAAAAGGCCAGGGAAAAACCAGCGTGAAAGGAGAGTCTTCGGGGACTTTAACGGTCCCGGAGATACCACTTCACCACTCTGCGGTGGGGGGGAGCTGTCTTCCTAAGTCCCAAGGGCAGACAAGATCCACCAAACGGGGAACCTCCCCCTTTTATTTTCTGCATCACATCACGCAGGTGCACCTTAAATCTCCGATCGGTACTCCGGGAGGGGTCGGGTCACTCGAGAGAGGGGAGAGGGAATGTTCGTAGCAACACAGGCCGTCGTGGAAGAGCGAACCGGGCCAAATCGTCGGGGACAAATGCAAGACAACCCTGCGACCATAGGGCGGCACACAAAAAATCTTGGCCCGAAAAAGGGGGAGCGAAGAAAGGTGAACGGGGCCTTCGCCCAGAAAACCTCTTAAGGGGAGAGATTGCCGCGGTGGTAAGCATCCATGGGTCGGGGGACGTTCCACTTCCAGATCCTAGGTAGTTGTTGGGCTTTTTCGCCTCCGAAAGGAGAGCGAGCGAGGAAACTCGTGCCATATGGCGACTAGTAGGAGCCGGTGCTGGAATTCCGGGCGAGTATATCCAATCACTCGGGGGGAGGCGGGAGCCGGCGTCGAGTACATGAACCAATCTTCAGAATCCTCGAGATTGCAAAGGGTAAGAGGGATCCGGTTATGGGGGACTCTATAAAAAAACTGCCAGAGCGCTCCGGAGGTGCAGAGTCTCAAGAAATCCTCCTCAACCCGAAGGGGGGGGAGCGGGGGAGACAAGGACGCAATGACGGGTGGAATACTAAGGGAGAACTCTGACCTAGCGGTGTCGTGTAGCCGTCCACAATGTGGGGCAAAATCTGCATGATGTCGGCGCGGCTGCCGCGATGTCTGTTGGGGAAAGACAAAAACAAAGAAACACTATCAGCTCTCCAAACTTATTGATTCAGAAGAGAACTCGTGGCTTTTGTGTTCAGGAACCCCCCAACGTTCATGGCGGACCTAGCTAGTACCGGAGCCACATTGTGGACAAGCAATACATAAAAGGAAAAAAGCGGCTTCGCGGGAGCCATGTACATGCAACGTGCAGGCCGAAAGACGACCGCCAGTCCTTAACTTAACCTGTCTCGGTCGGCGCGATGGGCTGCCGACTTCGCACCGGACCGTCCGGCTCGCGTCACACTCAGCACGGCCGCAGTGCAGAGCAAGCGTGACCCCTTCCAAAGGAGGTAGCCTTCGAAAGGGGACGATTACCGCAACACCCCGAAAGTTCTTTATCAATCTCACGTTCGTACCATGGGGCCTTTCTCCACGTCGGCAAGAAGGGGGGGGTCCCTCTCTAGTAAATTTGGGCACGGGTGCCATGACCTCACAGCAAAACCACTCGTCACTTCTGCTTTCCTTTGCCCGACGGTCCATGAGGCAGAAGTCAAACTTCATAAGGGTCCCCGCACGGAGATGGGCGATGCCGCAAAAAAAATTTAAGACGGGAAAAAGGGTGGTCTGCTTCCCCCCTAGTTCTGGAGAATTATTTTGGGTGCCTCGGGTCTGGCAAGACGAACCTTCCTCCTTTTGGGGGGGGTCTCACTCTTCACGCACAACCGATCTAGGGAAGAAACTGGCTCTCATCCTCTCAAGCCTTGGCGTCCGGGCGATCTCTCGTTATGGAGCATATACCTTTGCCATTGTAGCCGAGCTAAACCCCTCCAGCAAGCCAAAGGTGGATGTTTGTTGAGCCCACGATCCGAATCTCGGAAAATACGCGTTGTGTTTCAGAGAGTGGGCCTGGACAGCAAAAAAGACCCGCTACCAAAAAAAAATGGTCAAACGCCTGCTAAAGTAAAAGCCTCCCATAGCTTAAGTTGAACTGTCAAAATAAAGTAGTAGTCAGGCGGAGGCCGAGAATGGCCTAGCCTGATTCAAAAAAGGGATCCCTCTGCTAGCAATAAGCGGTACAGGAGGAAGAACTTAACGTAAAAAAAAAGTTTTTTGGAACCAGTTCGTAATCTCCCAAGATCCAGAAAGGGGCCGGATTGGGATCCGGTCAAAGGGCGCGATAGGGTCTCGGTTAAAGAGAGGACCGAGAGAAAAAAAAGAACTGGTTTATGAGGTCTTTTAAGACCAGAGGTTATTTGGTGGTCAAGATTGACAAACAAGGGAGGCCCTCCTAATCGCAGTTCGGCATTCTGAAATGCCGGAGACAAGAGGGATTGCATAATACCGAGCACAAAAAAAACTGTCTCAGGGAACAGGCAGGATCCGACCTATAGGGAGAAATCATTGGTCCAACCCTTACGGGGGGATGGAAGGCATAGGGGGCAAAACGGGGAAGGGAACCGGAGATCGGAGCTGAGGAAAAGCATTGACAAAGGGGGGGGCAAGGACAACTGTAAGGGTACCGGAAGAAAGGGGGGGGCTGTGGGAAAACAGACTCGACCGTCGATGGAACCGACTAAAAGAAGCGACTGGGGCGCGGGAAGTCGAGACGAAAAAAAAAAGAAGATTCGCATGCAAAGAAGGGGCAAAAAAAACTCCTGGAGAAGGCACGGACACAAGAAAATAAAGGGGTGGGACCGGGCCAACAGCAAGTGAAAAATCGAGCAAACAGGAAGAAGGAATAGGAGCCACAAGAGCGAATGAGTAAAAGAAAAGGTGGTGGCAAAAACCTCGGGAGCAAGAAAAAGAAAGGGGTACAGAGAGGAATTGCGAAAAAGGAGGAGTCAAAGGGAAAAACGCCGTTACATAAAACAAAAAAACGCTCGGTCCTAGAAGGTATGAGAGTGGAGGGGGGAAAAAATCAAGCCGTACAGAGCTAGCTTGCTTGGAAAAGTAGGGGGGGGTCGTAAAAACGGCCGGGGCCAGGTGGCGGTCGGTGGAAATAACAGAGCAAACATACGAGAACCAACACCCTGAAGGGAGGCGGGGGTGGGAGCTCGGTAAAACGCGAAAAAAAAGCGAAAAAAAAACGTAAAAAAATCACAACCAATCATCTTGGCGGGGAAATCGAGAAGATTGTAATGAAAAGATGGGGGAAACCGAAAACGGGAAATATCTGGAAGAGGGCAAAGGTGTTGGGGGGTGCTTCAGTCTTTCCTTAATGGGTTAGGGATGATCGAAAGCCTGCTGTGCAGAAAAATTCGGAAGGGGAAAAAAATGAAAAAAGAGGCAAAAAACTGGGGGGGGAATAAAAAAAGGAGAAGAAAAAATGGACGGCCTCTGAAGAAGACGTGTGGGAAAGGACTAACTCAATTATGCGTGGAACTCGGCAATAAAAATGTTGGAAAAATGCTAGAGAAAACGCCAGGGATCATCTCGGCTTGGAAAAAAGGCAATCTCGCTGCGGGAAAATAAGGGAAAAAGGGAAAAAAATAAATCGCTCTTTTTCGAAAAAAAAAAGAGACTGGAAAAAGTATGGAGGTACGATTTCAGAAACCCTGCAGGAAAAAACCGAAAAAGGGGAAAGGAGGTAAATCGATTCGTCGCGGTGGAAAGAAGGAGAGGTGGGAGGAACAAGCTGAACCCAGTTCGCCTACAGAGGGGGGGAAGGGAAGGGACCAAGTATTTCACGCAGAAGGAAGAGAGGAAAAAAGGGAGAAAAGGGGGGGGGCGAGCATTCAGCTCTGAAAAGGCGTGGATCTTGGAGAAGGGGACTCAAGGCAGACTAAAAGGAAAAGGCAGGAAAAGGAAACAAAGAAACCGTTCAATCGAAGAAGAAGGGTTTCAGGGGGTGGCTCAGGTAAGAGAAAAAGGGGGCAGGAATCTGCAGACGAAAAGAAAAGGGAGGAGAAAAGGGGGAGACTCGCGAAATTGGGGGGACTTTACGTCCGGGGAGGGAAAAAAGCATGGAATCAAAAAAAACCACAAAAAAACAGAGAGGGCCGAAAATGCGTGGAACGGAGCAAAGAATTGGGGGGAGAATCCGGTTAAGGTCATGCCCCGGGGGAGCGGGGAAAACCTGCTAGAGCGATCTTCCTGAAGTTAAATCGGGGAGAGGGAAGGGGGGATTAGCCGGCTGCGAAAATTGTGGGCGTTGGGAGGGTCCAGGTCGGAGGTCAAAGGCCCTTACAGAAAAGGCAAAAAAATCTGTAGTGGAACTTCTGGGAAAAAAAAAACTCGGTCAAGGAATAGAGGGCAGAGCAACCAACCAAAGGACTGGGGGTTATGTATGAAGAACACCGCCTTGCCTCAAAAAAAAAAATGCTCAACCGATCGATCGGAAAGGGGAGCAAAGCGTGAAGGATGCGGTAGGAGCGGAAGGTCGGCGCGACACCAGGATAAAGGAGGGAGGCCAAGTGGGCTTCCTCCTGGGCCGGACTTGAACCAGAAAGAAAAAGACGGCAAAACGAGCGAATAAAAGCAAGGTTAATCTGAAAGGGAATCAGGGGGGGGGGGGGGGGGGGGAGCCAGGGGCGTCTGATGAACACTTTCAAGGAAAGACAAGTGGGTTGAACGTGGGAAAAATAGAACGTCCAAGGGGGAGGGCAACAGAGGACTTCAAAGTTAAACTCTAAAAACCGAAGGAGAGGGAATAAACGTAACCGAGGAAAAAAGAATCCAAAAGGTCTTGGTTAGGCATCTTAATAAGCTCCGGCGAAAAAAATCAAGGCTTCATTGTCCATGGGGGAAAAGGGGGGGGGGGGGGAAATCGGGCATAATGCTTTCAAAGTATCGAAGCGATGAAACAAACGGAAAAACGGAAAGGGGGAGGGAAATCAATCCATACCTCCGCCAGCGAAGAAGGGGGTAAGTATCGGGAAAAAAGACTGGCAAACCATATGAAGGGCAAGTGGCCCAAGTCGCGCAAAAGCAGGACTGGGGCTTATTCGCAAACAAAGGTGGCAATCGCACTTGTTGGGGAAAAAATCAAAGTCGCTGCCATAAAAAAAGATCGGTGGGGGGGGGTAAATAAAAAAAAAAAAGAAAAGAAAAGATAGAGAAAAAAAACAAAAAGGGAGTGAGGGGGGAGTGCTTTTTTTTTTTCAAAGGAGAAAAAACCCGTTGGTGGGAAGGAGGAAGAAAACGAAAGGAAAATTCATTCGATGGACAAAATACGCAAACCCAAAATAACCATTGGGGGGGGAAGGAGTGGAGCATCAACACGGGGAGGAAACGTCGTATCACTTCAGGAGAAAAAAAAAAAACCGTCCCTGCGGAAACTGCGCCGAAAAAATGATCCTCGGAAGGGGGGCTTCCAAAAAGAGGGGGGGAGCAGGGTAAAAAAAGACTTTACAGAAAAAAGAAACGAAAAACGTAACATCGGCACTAGGGGAATAAAAACCCCTGTGCGGGGGAGAAAGAGGGGGAAAGTACCTTAAAGAGACGGTCCACAAAAACGAGGGAAAAGAAAAACGGTGCTGATGAAAGAAAGCGGAGGAGGAAACGAGGAACAAGAGCAATCGTAGTCATAACCCCAGGACACCCCTCATGTAACTCAAAATAGTCCATATGGGGGAACAAAAAGAAACCACTCGTTATAAATGGGCCATCCGAAGGTACCTAAAAAAAATAAATTGCATATGAGGGGAAGCATCTCGGGGAAATGGGACCAAGAAAGGGGGTCCTCCTTTCTGTGTTCTCTGGAAACGGGGGGGAGGGGGGGATGTTGGAATCTACCTAAATCATTAAATCGGGTGGGAATTCCCCTCCTAAACTACGGGCAAGAAAAGGCAACTCAATCCATGTTGCCGTCTAAACTGAAAAGAAATCTGAGTTTAGAAGTACTTGAAGGGAGGGAGGTGGGCAAAAAAGACAAAGGGGGTATGGTCTCTTTAAACTCTCAGACAAAAGGCTGGCCTAAAGCGCCACGCCCGCTTCAGGGGGATCTGGTCCAATGAAAGGACAGCTAATGGGACCACTCTAACCTGACGAAATCAATTGGAGAGAGCGAAGTTCTAGAATGAATCCAAGCCTCCACAAGGATGGCCTGAAAGCCGATTACCCCAAAAAAAACCGGCTCCTCTTTCCTTTCTGAAAACAGCGCGCAATATCCGAAAAGGGGTTAGAAAAAATGGGGGAAAACTAACCTTAAAATCTAAAGACACTCAATAGGAGCAGCTTCCGTGAGGATACGTTTTTTTGGGTGTGGTGGGGGCAGCGTCCAAAAAGAACTTACAAAAATAAAAGAGCGGGGTAATTCAAGGGAACGCTTGGGAAGCGCAGACAGCGGAGGCGCTTATGACACTGTCGTAAGAAAAAATCGTAAGGGGGTTAGGAGGCCGTTGGGGGGGGCGGGCACGTGCAACATCCGTTGGAGAAAAGAAGGCCTCCACGCTTCCAAGGAGAAAGCTTTCTAAAAAGGAAAGAAAGGGCAAAGGGCAGTACAGATACTGGCACACCGTGCGAGTCACAAGGGAAGAAAATTACGGGGGCGGACCCTAAGAAAGATCCAAAAACGAAAGATGGGGGGGGCGAAGAAAGGCAAGCGGCCTTACTACCCAGCGGAACGTTCAAACGGGGAGAAAAAAGAAGCAAGGAGCATTTGGGGGGGGAGGAACCTAAGTCGACGAAACGGGTGCTGGATTGGAATACTGGGGGAGCAATCCTTCGCAGGAAATGCCCCTAAGAATACGAGGAAGGAGACGGCCAAAGGATAGACTGAAGCTGATCTTGGGGCCACTTCTCGATGCCAAACGCATCTGGGGAGGGGAAAGGAATTAGGTCGGGTCCAATAAGAAATTTGAGGGGGATCCCAAGACAGCCACTCAGCAAACGGCCGCCGAATGTCTACTCGTAAAAGAAACTAAAGGAAGGATAACACCGTCAAGGATTGCCAGAATAAAGAAAAAAAAGAGGGTTCAGAAAATGCAGCGGCGTGTCGAGATTGAAAAGAGGAGTAAGGACATAACTACGCCCCCAAAAGGAGTTCTCATCGTCACGATATGGGACGAGTTTAGGGGGAAATCTGACTTTCCACAAATCTGCTTGAGCGTATTGGATGTAGAAAACCGTCGGAAGGGCCCTTTCTTGCAGTGTGCGAAAGCGAGAAACAATCGACACAGCAAAAAAAAGGGGTAGGAAAGAGTATTCTGTGGAAAGACCAACGGCAGCTCGGAAAACTCAAGGTAAAAAGTTCTAATCCAAAGGAGAAACAAGGAGAGATGGGGCAAGGGACAGGGGGGAAACAACCTGCACGGCGCATTCGCAGAGAGAAGGGTTTTGGTGGGCGTAAGGGGTCAAGTAAGGAGGGGAAAATCTTATTGATGATCTACCCGGGAAAAAAAAAGCCTCTGTAACGCTGTTTTTCTGGGAAAGAAAAACCCTTAAGGTGGTGACCGACGACGACCAATTTGGGGACTTAGAAGGGGGGGGCAAGGTTGCATCGATGACGCTGCGGGCGGGGGGAACTGGCAAAACCAAAATGTTTCGGCGGGTTAAAAAGGGAAAAAAAAAAAAAAAAAGTGAAAAAAAAAACCAAGGCGAGAAACAAAGGGGGGGGAAAAGAAGCGGAGCAATGTCGACTGGGATATCGACTTGCAGGGAAAAAAGGGAAAGAATGGGGGAGGGGGGGGGGTCATTCGGAGAGGTGCGGGGAAAAGCCCCAGAGGTAAATCCCGATGTCTGGGGCGGGGGCAAAATTATTTCCCATCAGATAGGTAGGGTTGGCCGGGGGGGTAGGTAAGGCCAGAGGGGAAACCAGGAGCGACTAGGACCTTAATGTTGGGGAGGAGGGACCAAGATGTAGCCAGATCTACAGAAAGAGGGTCGACGGAAAAAGAAGCCGTGGGTTCGAGGTCTGCCCCCAAGCAAGGGATTTTATATGAGAACGGCATCTTAGCCGTGCCATGGAACGGGAGTCCTAACGGGAGTTGCCGGAACGCCCGAAGCGGGACAATCGCCTCATAGGAAAAAGTTTTTTCGGGAAAGGTGAGATCAGTGGGGAAAGAGCTACGATGGGCAACCGGCGTCGGGCATCATCCGGCAAAGGGAGGATGGGGGGGGCGTACGTTCTTGGAAATGAAAACCACGAGGATAAGCAGAGAGGCAAAGAAGGGCGTGGGAAGAAAAGGGAAGTCAGGGAGTGTGGGCCTCCCAGGGAGGTTGGAGTCCGTACCCGCCCATTGGAGCCTTCGTCCAGGAAACGGAAGTCCGAGGGGCGGCGGGGAGCATGAAAGGAGGGATTCAACCCAGGGCGGGGGTCTGGTCGGTTCTAAAGACGTCCCGGTTGGGAACGCGACTTCCCACCACCTGGAGTGGAGTTCGTCAAAAAATCTGGGCGGAAGATAGCAGGACGACCACAGGACTGGGAAGGGAGTCACCATAACCGAACCAGGTAAAGCCATCGATCGATCGGGGGAGGGGGCCTGCTTTGAGCTTTCAGGGGATCGGTGGGGAATCCTTCCTAACACCGGTCAAATCGACGCAGATATCTGCCAAAAGAGGGGGAAGCGAAAAAAGGAACGGACAAAAAAGAGCCGTAAACCCAGCGCCGTCTGTGCCCTATTCGAAGCCGTTGTTGGAAGATCCAGGGGCGGATTACAGAAAAGAAAAAATCCTCGTCTATTTGTTGTGACGTCCAAAATCAAGTAATTGGCCCGCGCTACGCAGGGTGCGGAGAAGGTCTTGCAGCGAGACGCGCCTTGGAACGCGGCCGAGAAAACATTCCAGCCGGAGGGGGGGGGGGGGGGGGTGGCGCGGAAAACTTAAAGAAGTTCAAGGGAACTCATAGCACGCACGGAGGCTCAGGAAGGGGAATGGGGCCATGGATCGAGAGGTAGCGCGCCGGGCCCTTGCAGAGGAAAAACGAACAAGAGCGCGCGCGAAGAAGAGACGCGGTCGACGGCCGAGATGACGAAGGGAACTCAAGCGCGCTGAGGCCCAGGAAAACACAGTTATGCGTTAGGGGGGGTGGGGAAATCTGCGGGGGTTAATTCGGCCGGGTCAGGAGCGCGGATGTCGTTTTCCAGAAAAAAAAAAAAGGCCCGGCATTCTCACAACAACCAGGAGGGAGGAGAGAACAAACTCGTCGGGGTTTGGTTTGTGTCGGGACACCGACAGACGCGCAAACATAACCATTAAAACTGACCATTGGGGAAGACATTAAAGAGAGGGTGCGTAAAGAGAGCGCCAGGGGGGATAAGGTCGTCGATGGCGCGGTCGCCGCAGGGGAGGGCGCAATTCGCCGCGCGCGGCTGTGTCTAAGAGTGGGGGAGCCCGGCGAGTGCCGTGTCATCGCTATCACCTCCGAAAACGCGCATCCCTAGGGCAAACCTGCTGCGGAAAGACAGGACTTCGACGACTTTCGGCCCTAAGAAAACCCGCTAAAGTGGGAAGCAGCGGAAGGCTTCAAGCAGGAAAAACTGTCGGCAGCAGCCACGAGTTTTTCCCTCAGAGCGCACGGGGGCGGACGGCAATCGTGCGACACACAAGGAAAATCGAGGGCTGGACGTGGCCCGCAACCGAAAGACCCGACAAGGGCCTCGCACGCAGATGGGAGGTCCGGCTCTTGTAGGGCCGTTTCGGGAGCTTCCCCGGTAGTGGGAAAGGAAAGGCGTGGAGCCTATTCCTGCATTTACATAAGGTGTGGGGCCGAGGGTCCCCGCCGACGTGGACACAGCAATAAAGCATGTCCCGGAGAGATGCGCTGGAGCGGAACAACTTGAGTGATTTGGGGGGCAAAAAAGCCAAAGGGGACGGGCGCCCCGCTCTATCACGGAAAGGAAGAAGGACGCACTTCGGGTGGGGACAGGGTGGGGCAAGAACATGATAAATAAGAGAAAAACCCGACAGGAGGGGGGACAGCGACGTGCTAAGCCTTCCGAAAAAAAACCCAAGGTAATTCCGATCCGAAATAGCCGGTACACCGCAAAGGCAAAGTGTATCAACGGGGAGGTCCTAAACATCGAGTGTGCGCGGGGAACGGAATCTGCTAGTATCCGCTTGTTGGGGAGCCATGCAGGGGAGAAGAACGTAAACCACAATATGCTATCGCCGGATTGCTACGTGGTCAGACTTGACAAAGGACATAGAGGGTCCAAGCTCTATGAAACCGTCAACCTGTCTAAATAAGGGGGGTAGATGAGGGGAAGAGCTTTCATTGGCGGAAAACGAACAGAAAAGCCGTCCTCTCAGCGCCACTGGATGAGTCTCAAGATCAAATCCTTGCTGGACAGAGCAGGAGGACGACGCACAACGAAGGGTCACGCCGTCTACTCTCTCCGAGGAAAGAGGGCTTCCATCCAAAGACCCAAAGCGTCTTTGATCCAGAAAATGAAGTCGTGTTACTACCCAAGGCGCCGGTTCACGCACAGAGATGGGCTCATTTGTCTAAAAAGGCATCAAGGAATGTGAGCCGGAGGGGGGGCGGGAAAATTGAAATATTGCGACGAAGACTAGTCCGCTGGATATACACTCCCAGCGTATTGGCGAGCACATGATGCCATCGTCGGATTGCAAAGCAGACACCGTTCCGGGCGCACATAGAACCCAAATTGGAAGCCCGCCATGCCAGCGCGCGCTCCATAGACGGCCAAAATCGCGTACAACATTCTGTCAGGTGTCCCACCTGCAAGGGAAGGCCCAGAACACATCAGTTTCATTAATCTAGTGTGGGTAATCCATATAAAACTAATAGTGACAAAAAAAGGCCACCAAAAAGCTCGATTGCCTCATCGGATACGCTGTTGGAAGATCGCCGTGGGCGCAATTAGACTCGAGCTGGGGGCTGAAAGGAAAAGTGTGGGGGGAGTGGGGGCCGAACGTTCGGTTCCGGGCTAGCAGGACCGAGAAACATCTCTCACAAAAACAAAGGTAGGAGGATGTTTCGGCATCGGGTGGTACTCACCGACAGGCAAGCAGAAGGCCAATCCCCCCAATACTTTCGGAAAGGCAGCCGCTAGAACCGAACACGGCTGGGGGCAAAAGACGCCGCGATACTGATGAACGAGCGGTTTTGGGGGGCGGGGTGTCCCCGAGTCATCTTGGGAATGGGATCGGGACACACGCTTGCTCGCATCTATTCGAAAGGGTTGAGGGGACTATCTGAAATGATTTGGGAATTCAATAGGGGAAGGCCGTCGGCGGCTTGCGCGTCAGAGCGGCGTGAGAAAGGGTCTTTCTTGAAAAGGCACGAAGAAGGCTATTTGCATGGAATGGAGTCGGTTCTTCCGCTAAAGACGCGCGAGGGAGAATACCAACGACGGAGAGTATTTCGTCGGAACATATTCATCACTGCCCCTGGCAGCACCTTCCAGGATCTCGACAAATGAATCATGCGGTCGTTAACGCGCCCCGATGCGGGAAGGCAAGCCCCCGCAGTATCGCCTGACATCAACACCCTTGGATCTGGGGGACAAAGGATTTCCTCAAGAGACGTAATCTTCAGTAGTCGTCGAAACGTGAGAAGTTTAATCAGCTCTGCCAACAGGCGTTGTTAGACGTGAAAAAGAAGCTTCCTGCCCAGAGGCACTTGCTTTGGCCCGTGGCCCGAATCCACGGGGGAAGAAGAGAAAAACTGGCGTTTCGGACGGTGTCGACCGAAGAGGGCCAGATCGACGCTTCCGGCGAGGAAAGCACGTAAGAAATAGTCGCTCTGGGGTGGGAGGATTCCACCACACGAGGATAAAGCAGAAAAAGGACCGCGGCAGAGCGAGGTCTCATGGGGAAAAAGTGATCATTGCGAGTGAGGGGAGTAACCCCTGCTATAGCCGTCGTCGTTCAAGCGTCCGCTCTGGGTCTGTGGGGGGGGCTGCAGTGCGCTGCAGCAATTAAGTGGGTCATCGTCGGGAGAGACCAGCCCTGCCGCACCCCTGCCCAAGGTAGGGGCTCTTCTCAGAGATCAGAATAATCGAGCGCCAAAGGCCAACCTGTGTACGTTCCTCAAACAAACCTCCTTAAAAACGATCCGAGCTAAAGAGCGAACGGGGTTATTGGTCAAAGGCGTCGGCCTCCAACACCATGATCCTGGAGGAGAATTCAACTCGCTCGCCTTGCCCAGACATGGCGAAGAACGTGCACGGAAGCGCCCCAGCGCCTTGCTGAAAGGGACCTATTGTATGTCGCCGAAACCATGGCGGTGGACCATCATCCTCGGTGAGGGGGGGGCTGGGTCGAACGTAATTGACGTAAGAAGTTGGGGCGAGCGAGTAAACTCGGGTGTGGTAGATGATAGGTCGAGGGGGGTCCCTGCTGAGGATATATTCGGGTTGGGCAGAACGTTCTTCGAAGGTCAGCTGAGAGGGCAGGGTCTAAGGAGGGCATCGGCATAGAATGGCGAGGGATCAAGAATTAACCGGTCCTCGAGCCGGGCTTGAAATTAGGGGGAAAAATCGCGACGCCCGCGCTTGCAACAGCGTAATCAGGACGGGGACGGCTTCGACCAGGGCCCGTTACGAAGGGTGAAGAACCTCTCGCTGATGAAACGCGCGAAGGTAAAAAAATTTGTCTTTATATGCCGCCCAATGGTGCACCTTTGTTTATGTGGCTCTTGCGCTGCCACTTAAAGGAGGAGGTGGGACATACAAAAAAAAGCCATAATCCTACAACAGAGGAGGGGTAAAATAGCGGGTCGGGTTTGTGGGTCTTGACCAGACAGCCGCCGACGCAAAAAAGAAAACTTATTCCGGGAGCCACAAAAAAGACCTGCGGCTGGGCGTCATCAGCGAGCGGAACGTGGGAGGAAAGTCATCTGGCGCCGTCGCCGCCCGCAGTAACTTACCCGCGCGCGAGGACGATGGTCGGCCGGGTGCAAGCCAGAAAAAGGACACGTCCGTGTCATCGCTGCCTATCCCGACCGAGCACTCAGAGATGAGATTCCGGAGACTTCCGCCTCCAGGGGGGGGATCAGTTAATAAAAAACGACGACTGGCCGCTGGGGGGGCCGCCAAACCAAAAGGGGGATATCAGCATGATAAATTCTCAAAGAGGGGACATTCTGCGAAGGGAAGCCCAACGATTTTCCTCGTCTTACGCAAAGGTTGGAGGACGGCCAAAGGCGAACCCAAACGCTTCACACCCAAAGCGACCGAGGTCCAGCCTCCGCCGGGAGGCCGGGGACACGGGGTCGGTCGAAGGCGATGTCGAGGCCGTGAATGTCCGCCGTGCAGGGGGGCGCTTCAGTAATTATTGGTATCGGTACTCATGACCATGTGGGGGAAATTTCCTCCCCGCTCTACTGGACCCGAAGAGGAAAGGGCCGCGCGCGAATCTCTCGCTGGAGCGGGGGGGCGTGCGTTTGCATGCACGAGTGAAGGGGTGGGGCTACGCCCAGACATGCGAAGCCGCGCCACTCCCCCGTGGGGGCAGGGGCGCGGCCGTGGCAACATCCTAATGAAAGACGGTGCCCCACAGCAATTTTGCCAAAACGGCCGGCTAAACCTCACCACCCGCAGATCGGAAGAATTCGAAGAGGAACAAACGACTGCTTTCTATGTCCGCGAAAAAGGCGCAATGATCCGAACCGGTAGGTCTCCAAACGAAGAACGAGATCTGTGAAAGGTCGTCATTCGCGGCAGATCTCTAAGGGTGGGTGTCATGCGGCTCCTCGCCCAAGAAAGTACGCCACAAGCGCGGCGAAGGTTTCTAGGAGAGCCTTGGACGCGCAGCGGGCAACTATGACCATAAAACCACGACAAAGCCCGTCTAAAAAGAAGTTTTTCGGGGGGAAACTGTTTCTCTCTGGGCCCGGGGACATCCGGCGGACCCAAAGAACTCTAGCAACGGCGGAAGGTTTGAACGCCTGGCGCAGGCTGGACCAAGGGCTCTTCACTCCGTGAACGAGAGACGGCCGCTCTGGCGGACATCCTTGGCCAGATCAAAAAAGGATTTGATGTCAGTCGATAATAGGCATTCCTTACCACCCGTAGGGAACGACTACTCGATGGAACAGGGGGAAGGAACTTGCATCATGGAGGCCTGGGGTCGGATTGAAAAGCGAAAAATCCTCCGTGTGATGGCCTCCCGGCGGGATTGTCGCGGCAAATTCGATACGACATCGCTTGAATCCGAAAAGGCCCAGCGTGGCACATTCACCGGTTTCGTTACATAACATTTTTGGGATTTTTGCAGAAAAAGGCGTCTCGTCAGACGAAAGACAATCGGCTACGTCAAACAGAGTCAGGACCACACCTAACAGGGACGCGTGGCCAAAGAGCCGCAAACAATATCGCTTGAGTAGCAACGGGGAATTCCAGGAAAAACTAATTCCGGGACATAAGGAAGCTCCCCCCGAGAAAAAAAATTTCCATTTTCCTCAATGAAGTCCAGGATATGAGCGGCGTTGTCGGTGGCAACAAAGTTTGCCGGACGGAGCTGGATGCTTAAAGTATATTTGGGTGAAAGTTTCCTTGGCCGTTCGGCTTTGGGGAGGTCGGTGTGCTCACGAACCCAGAAAAAATCGCAAAGGAGGAGGGGAATAGAGAAGGTTATCGAACGCTCCACCGCCCTGCGAGGGGGCGCACGTGCCCAATAAAAACCCCAAGCTTTCGCATCATCATGAATTATTGGTACCTCGACACGGCTATTTGCCACACAATCTACTATATTAAATCCGGCCTGTGGGGTGTGTGTTTCACGGAATCGTTATGAGGATCGACCGCCTTGCTCGCAAGCGATTCAAACGATGTTGCCTCTCGCAGGACGCGGGAAGTTGAAGTGGTGGACATCAGGAGGACGACTCATGGACGAGCCATTCGCGTCAGGGTATGAAATGACGACCGTCCAGCAGAGGGCTGTCGGGGCACCGGAAAAAAAAAAAGGGTATAGGGACGAAAGTACGTCCATGCTCGACGCAGGGGAGGTGGCATAGGAGTCCCGGGACAGTGTCGTGAAAAGTGAGAAAGGACCTCTGGGTCTGGGAGGGCATTCCATAAGGGGTCGTCGCCCTATCACCCTCTCCAAGACTTCCAATGCTCGTCGACAAAAAGAAATCTATCTGTCCGCGCGCCGATAATGGTATTAGGAACGCAGATAGCCTGGACATCAACACCGTATGTGGATTGACCAAGGGGTCCTCCAAGAGGGGAGTCCAGTGAAATCCCGGTGGCGAGGGGAAAAGGCAAGCAATTCTTTATCTTGAAGAAGCTCAAATGTCATACGGAGAAGGCAGCACGTTTGCCTGCGCAGACCACGTCTTCAAAAGCCTCGACAGTGGTTCTACGGTGTCACAAAGAGATATACGCGTGCGCCCAGGAAACCAACGTCTGCACGTGAAATCCGGCGCATTGGCGTCGTTATGGGGCGGGCCGGACGCAACACACGATTCCTAGCAAGCGTGCGATATGCGGGACCTGCTGCGGCAGAGCAGTGCAAACGGGGAGCATCCCGGTCGGATCATTGGAGAAGTTGGGGTCCCGCTTTAGAGCCGGCAGTAAGGATGAATGCCGCGGGTCTTCGAGGGTCATCTTCGGGAGGCAGCAAGTGGTTCGGTCGCAAGAGGGCAGGGCCCGTTCCAGCGACCAAAAACTGTAGTGGGAGGGACTTCATTATCTCGGAGCTCCAAGTCATTGTGGAGTCGTGACAGCAACGAACGAACTTGCCCTTCGTCCGGAACTCGGGGCATGCCACACTTCTGTGAGGTCCATTCGTCGGCGGTAAAAACCACAATATCAGCGATACGTCTCGTCCGGTGGCCAACTCGGGGAAATGAGGGGAGTGCCGGATAGCCCACGCCCTTCTTTAAAGGAAGACGATTCGTCGTGATGTGAGGAGAACACACTTCCATAATAAAAGGGGGGTGTGGGTCGCAATCGTATTGCCGTCCGCAAAGGTGCGGCGTTCCTAGTAAAAAGAGTTTGGAAGGCTGCCGACTAGGGAAGGATGAACTGCTAAAAGTAAAACCAGCACTTTCGTGGTGGGGAGAGGGTCCGTCGGCGAAGGTCATGAACTCAAAAAGGCAGGGATCCGGATATTGCATCGTGCCGAAAGCGGAGGATCGGCGCGCACGGCCGTCCCTCTGCGGGAAAAAAAGAATTTCAGTAGCAAAGACAATCTCGTCGCCCGGGTGCTACCCAGGAAAAGGGGTCGAGCCGCCAGATGTACGTGAGGGGACGCTCGCTGCCGCACCAAAGCCAAGTTTTCGGTATTGGGAAAAATGCATCGCAAAATGGTTAGGCGGGAGCGGTCGCTTGACATGACGAGTTCGGTGGAAAAAAGAAAGAAAGCATCTCTCTCAAAAACAACAGAAGATGGGGGCTTTGGTGGGTACCACACCAAAAAGAAGCATGGCAAGCAGGGACACTCCGTACATAACAATTCCAGATCGGGGGGAAAGGAACGCAGTAAACTGCGGGGGGTTAAGGAGGGGGAGCAATGCTACCTCGTCTCTGGCGGGGAGGCCCGGGGACTTACTACTTGGCCCTCGCGCGCGGGCGCGTGGAGGGCACAAGGAAAAGCTCCAGGGACCGGCCTTGCATCGCTGACCGAAACTCCGATCCCACGATGCCATATCCGGAGAAAGCTGGCGGTATAATTAGGGGAGTCCTAACCTGGGCCAGCCCCCACAATGAGAGCCTCGCTCTAATGGCTTCAAAAAGCGACAAAAATAGGGTCGGCAGCATGGCCACGGGTTGAATAGAGTAACGACGAACCTTTGCGGGGCAAAAGAAGAAACACCGAACCACAAAAAGACGCCGAGGACCGAAAGGGAGGGGATCCTACGGCAGCGCAGCTGGTCAAGGAGCTGGCGATTCGAAGGGTCGCCGTTCCTTTTTCGTTGGCGAAACTCCCGGTGGGCAAGTCGAAGGTGATGATGCCTCGCCCGGTAAAATTAGACCGAGTAAACCCGCCGACGACTGGGATCATAAAGAAAAATCACAGGGGGTGGGCCATCCGCGAATCGGATCGGGAGACAATTGCTTGCTTTGGGGCACTACAGAACAAGTGACGGTGTGCGGAAAACTGAGCCCTGAAGCTAAGCTCACTCAGCGTCGAGGCCTTACACCACGAAAGAGCCTACACCACAGAGTTGAAAAGGCCTGCCGACCACTCAAGCGGAAGTCAAAAATATTCCGGGCGTCTGAAGAAGGCCTGGACCGAAGCCCAAACAGAAATGAAAAAAAAAAACGGGATGCCACAAAGGCGTTCCCAAGGGTGCAGAATTCGCGGCAGGAGAGTATATAAAAAACTGGTGTTGTTGGCTCAAAAGGGGGGGCGGCGTCGCAGCGGCCCAAGAAGGTCCAAAAAAAAAGCTAAAGAGGGATTTTACTATGCAGACTACAAAGGGAGCGCGAAGCTGTCGATCTGG
>Ga0179593_1300940_pt1 | contig 18522 bp, 24 predicted proteins | sample CZODoug2_1_08_16_FD_185931 | JGI IMG/M metagenome (GOLD analysis project Ga0179593, IMG submission 185931) | Vadose zone soil fungal communities from Angelo Coast Range Reserve, California, USA - CZODoug2_1_08_16fungal (PacBio error correction) | ecosystem: Environmental > Terrestrial > Soil >...
CAGACCTGGCCTAACTGGGAAAAAGGGCTCCGGGCTTATCGATGGGTCGCGAATTCCCAACGTGGCGACGGATTTTCCGTGAAAAGACAGAGGGAAAGGGGGGGCCTGTAATTGAAAAGGGGAGGTCCGGACGCCCGAGACCGGAAAGCCATTTCGTATAACAAGGACCCAACAACGCTGAAGGAGTTTTTGTTTGGGAGGAAAAGGAAACTGGGAACTAAGTACAACCATCAACGGGAACTCTTACGCTGGTGTCCTAGAGAAAAAAACCGGAGGAACCAAGGAGGTGGAAACGGACCTAATTCCGGCACTCTTTGGGAAGGAGGGGAGAGGTCCCGGCCGAGGGTAAAGGGCTGGGATGGCGACGATGAATGGGCCATGAAAAGGAAGTGGGGAACGCAAATAACGGCTGAGTTCCGACGAACAGGAGAAAAAATAGCCGGTTTCCCGTCCCCCTATTGGGACTAGACATCGCCAGGGGTATCCTAGAAAAAAGCGGACTTAGAAAAGACTGGAAAAGAAAAGAAGGGCGGAGGGGTGGGTCGATCGAAGTGCCTCAAAAAAAAAAAAAAAAAAAAAAAAAAAAAAACGAGGATTGACGTACAAAAAAAAAACGTTGAAGCACAGGGGAAAAGATTGGGTGACCTTGAGAACAAGTCAATGTGTTACCAGTTCGGGAGAGGGGGGGGGGAGAGACGGAGTGGCTTACTTTCCTGAGTTCTGATTATCCCAAACCGCAAAAAGTAGGAAAAGACCTCGTCTTACCCGTACTGTACGGAAAGTACGAGAATCGGACATCAGGGGGGTTTAAAGCCGACTAGGGGGGGGGGGAAAGCGGAAATTAGGAAGAGAGAGTCAAGCAGTCCAAATGATTACGGTTTCCCTAGGTTACCGGAGTCCTAGTGAAGGGGTGGTACTGAAGCTATCCAGTACAAGCAACAATGGGGGGGGGAGAAGGGGGGACAACCTCAAACCCAGAAAGGGGGTTGTGTCCTGGGGGAAGTCTTAGAAAGGCCAAAGAGGCTCTCCAATTTGCGGGGGTTGTTTAAACATGGGGAAGGGTTCTCAGGGGGAAAAAAGCGCCTCAATTGTGGGCTCGTACGGGGGGGAACAGGGAAAGAGCAATTGCACTTTAAAGGAGGGGGTAAAGGGATTTGGACCAGCTGTCCTGGGGTTCGAGCTCGAGCGAGGGAAGGATACTTAGAAGGTCGACAATGCACTCAGAGAAAATGGAAATCTGTTTCGGTTTGAAGGAAAAATGCCGGTGGGAAAGTATTGAAGTTGAAATTCAGTCGAGCAGGGGGCGGAGGGTGCGGCGGGAAATTTGGTTGGATACGCCCGGGGGAAAAGGGTCGGCGTCCATCGGGAAAAACAGTACGTTGCGCGGCGAGGAAGGAAGGAGAAGATTTTTTTCGGGGAAATACAAAAGAAGTCCTGAATTTTTTCAAGAGGGGTAACAGGAGGGAAAAAAAGGCGTATCGAGGAACCTTGGCAGCAATGTAAATCGACGACTAGGAAAAGAGCATGGCCCGGCATTAGGAAGGGCCTCATTGAACGAGAAAAAGGGTAAAGGAGGGGATGTCCCATGGGAATGCACGCTTGTAGGACAGCGGAGTACCAACGTCCCCTCAACCGGGTTGGGGGACTGGGGATCAGAACGAAAAAGATAAGAGGTGTTCGGGCTATGACAACGGATTCACAAAAACTGCTTTCAAACACTTCCGAACCTTTGCTTAGGGGGGGGGGAAAATTTATAACGGGGGGGAGTCGACCTCTGAAATGGAGGGGGGAAATAAGGCACGTGGACGCAAAAAGGTAAAAACCGGCATCCGGTAGGGCAATTACCTAAGCTGGGTGACTGCCTGTAAAGAGGGGTGCGTTACCTTCTTAAAACAAGTAGTGACGAAAATACAAGGGAAAAAGGCAAACGCATAGGGTGTTTCGTGGGGGGAGGGACTGCTGGACGAAATTCGTTCGCGATTCGGCTATGCTTGAGGCATGGCAAGTAGCGTACCTGTGAAGGATTGAGAGGGACTGGCCAAATCTAGTCCTGCCGCCACCTGCTGGAAAGGGGGGCCCCGCAAAGGGGGAATCACCTCTGGAGTGTGTGACCTTGTAACTACGGCAATAGTCCTATGAGGGAAACTAATTGAAGATAAGGAGAGGGAAATCGTTATGAAAAAGTCAAAAAGGTACAACTCGCGCCCGGGAAGGGTTTTGCTGGTTGTGTCACTTCAGGATAGGAGGGGATGCGGGGGAGAGAGAAACACAACAACAAATGAGTTAGTCAAAGAGAAGGCTCAAGCATAGAGATATTTAGAGAAGGGGGAAAGTGTCTTCACCACACCAAAAAAGGGCCCCGGGTCTCGAGTTCTGGAAAAAACGGGACCCCAAAGTTTGTAACCGTTCCCCAGGACTGTATCTGTAGGGGGCATCATAGAGAAGAAATGAAGAGTAAAATGGAAGGGAAGTGATCGCGGTTCTTAAAAAAAAAAGGACACAGGGAGGGGAAAGGGGACCTTGCACAGAAAGGCATTCAAAGGTAACGCCCTACAAGAGAAGCAATATCGCCGAGAAAGCGCAGATTATTAGAAAAAAACGGACGATGGCGTGGTGAAGGGGCGCACGGCGGGGATCTGCACTAATTGGGGGGGGGGAATAAGACCGGGATGATGACTGCAACCGCGGTAAACGCGCAGCCAATATTGGGGAACCTTGGGGAAAGGGGAAAAACCAGCCTGCTGATTTGGGGGGAGATCTAAGTTAGCAATGGACGGTCCGCTTCCCTAAGTGGTCACCGGCAAGCAACCGGGGATCGGATATTTAACCCGGAACGGTTTGGAGACATCGTTGAAGGGGGATACTATGAAATAACCCGTATAGAGGCTTGGGCGCCAGCAAAAAAAAGAAAATAAAGGATGACCGTGGCTGCTTAAAGGGGAAAACCAAATGTGGCAAAGAATGCACATGGATAGAAAAAGAATGTTAACCGTGAGGGTTCGCCAAGACCCAAAGAGGCCGTAATGGCGGTAGCCAACCCTAGTCATAGGGAAAAAAAAAGAGATCTAAGAGGAGAAAATCAGTTCACAACTGTATCCTCATTTCAAACCAGTGAAAGGAAGTCCTCGCGGGATTACAGAAGAAGTTTAGGTTGCAGTACGGAAAAGGAGGGAAAACGTAGGGGGGAAAGGAACGCGAACCAAATCGATCGCATCGAAGGGGACGTCGCCACAAATGTCGGAGTGCTCTTACCGCTCAAGACAATCTGCAAAGAGGCAGAAAATGGGGGCACCTGGGGGGTCTGGCATTGGACAGTAGACGGGATACGAACTCGAGATCGCTCAAGGACGAAGCTGATTTGAAAGGAAAACAATACCCCTTCATCATTTTCAGGGGAAGGGTCAAAATCGGGGGCAAAGGAGCGCCGCTCCACAACACCTGCACAGCAAACAAGCGAGTCAAACCAATCCCGAAACGCCCTTGAGGAAAGAAAACGTTTTAAAGGGGGCTTCAAACCGGGACAAAAACGCTTATTTGAGGTGGTCCCAATACGTAGGGGGGTTGCTAAGGGGTATCCTTCGAGGGAAAAACTCCGACCGGAATTCCAGAAAGAGGCAGGCACATAGAGTCGTGGGCCTGCGAGAAGAGGTACGAATTTCCCCGCAAAAAAAGGTGTCTCTTTAAAAAGACCGAGGACTTGTCCAGCGGGGAGGGAAACCCGAGGGTGGCACTAAGAGCGACAAACAATTTACTGGGTGTTCCCGCCGAGGATCCAAAAGAAGGGAAGAATCAGGATAAACTCTCCCTAAGAGCCCAAGAGGAAGGGGAGAAGTCCACCCCGAGAGTGTTACAACCTAGGTGTACGTCAAATAAGGTAGGGGAAGGACCTAAAAAAAAGGCGAGAACGCCAAGGGGGAAAGTAGGCGATTGGGGTAAGGGGGAAGATGGGTTTGGCCACGGATCGTCGAAGTGGAAGTCCGGACTTACGAATGAACTGGAAGGTGTAGGTATGAAGGCGGATTCCAGGGGAAATCAGCGAAATTAGATGGGGGCTCCCGAAAAAAAAGGTAAGCTCTTCATCTAGGAAATCCCCGGAGTTCCCGCGAGGGGAGAAAGAACGGGTCAAAAGGGGAGGGTTCCTTAAATTACATGTCCGAAAGGGGATTAATAGGTGTGGGGAAGGATCGGGCCAATAATAGTAAGGCTTAGTGTGATTGGTCAGAGGCAAAAGGGAGAGCCTTATAAAACAAAAACCGAAGCTTGGGTGGGTGGCTTTAGAGAAAAGCAAAGGAGTGTCCAAAGGGTCTGGGCCACTGGGGGGACCGTCAATCGGGATGCAAAACAGGTGTAACGGGGCCCGAACTAAGCGCAAGGTGGCCCTTAGCTGAAACAACGATCATAAAGAGCAAAGTCGTTACTCAAAGAAGGGAATGAGAAAAAAATTCACAAAAACAAAGAAGAGCTTGCATAAGCAGGAAAACAGAAACTGGAGGGATGGATACAGGAAGTGTCTTTCGGAAAAAGTAAGCTTGACTTTGAAAGGGGGGGGAAGGGCAAAGGGTGTTCGGTTCCTGGAATGGGGGAGCTTCGGGCACTAAAAGGAACATGAGGGAGGATCCGCGCCCCCAAACACGGGAGTTTTGGGGGATAGATCTGAAAAGTTGACGAAGACCATCACTTTGGAGCGGAAAGGGTCTGACCTCGGAGAGGGGGGGGGAAAAAAAACATGCTTTAATGGTTTAGTCCGGCACAATCGGGGCAAAAGTCTTTCCAAGAGGGAAGATTTGTGGAACTCCGGCTGGGATTCGGGGGACGAATTAAGCGCTTGGGGAGGAGGAAGTGTCGGTCCGCACAATCTCCTGGAGTGTGGGGAAAACGTGGAACCTAAACGGTTACGACCCGTCAAAGAGACAAGAGCAAGAATGCATACACATTGAGAGACTCTTCAACAAGGATAAGAACCAAGGGCAAGTAGGTTGCTCGCCAGGCATCCCGTCAACCCTCAATTTATTGAAGGAACTCTCGTTGAAAGGAAAGCTCAAGGGGTGGGTTACTTTCTCCTCGATTGAAAGGCAAGACGGGCGAGTTTCTGCGTCTACCGGGGAGGGGAGGACGAAGAGTTGAGGGGACCCCGGGGAAAACTTAATCGATCTCGGGTCCGGACAAAAGGAGGGAGGGGGGAGAATGGCAGGCGAATCGGCAGGTTCAGCCGCTTTGTGAAAAAATCGGCAGGGACACCGGTCAGCAACGACTAAGGGACCCTATGGGCGCTAGTGGGGCTGTATGAATTGAACAAAAACGGACGGGCCAGCCAAGAAAAAAAACAATGGTACGGAAGGTGGGGAAAAAACAACTCAAAAAATTGTGTAAACCGGGTTGAATCTGGCCACGGAGAAGGGGGAAAGAGACTCGTTGCACGTGAAAAACGTGGGGGGGGTTTGGAAACTCTCTGGGGAGAAAGGACTCGCAACTAAAAGGGTGGGGATCGTCGCTAATTGGGGGGCAAGGTAAGAAAGGGGCAAGTGCTTTTGGGGGGTCCGTCCATCTGTAAAGGCGGAAGGGTGCGGAAGCTCGAGAGAGCAAGAGCTTAATAGAGGGGCGGCGATAGTCCGACACCTCGCAGGGGGACGGAAGTTTAGTTTTTTCAAAATGCTGGAAGAGTGGACGTGGATCAACTGGGAAGGTCATTCGGACCCAAAGACGAACTGGAAGGAAGCTCTTGTGGTGGGGGGGGCTAGGGGGTTGGGTGCGCGAACTTAAAAAGGGGTGTAAAAGGAAAAGTAAAAGGACGTCCGATTTCGGGCGCCCATGAAAAAGACCCGCACAGACTGCCTTGGGGGCAGGGGGTTTAGAGAAGTTTTTGGACCCCTGTCAGGTGGAAAAAGGAGAACGAGATGGAATTAGCAGGAAATAGGAATAAGGGGTAACGCAATGGCAAGGAGGGGCGCGAATGCTCCAAAGGTTAACCAACCCAACCAGGAGTTCAGGGCCCATGTGGAAATTCATAAATAAAATTTGGATCACGCGGAAAAGAAGCCCCAGACCCCGGCTAAGGACATTTTTTGGCGGAAAATTACGCCAGTAAGTAAAGTAGAAGATTCTAATGGCCCGCTTTAGTAAGACCGGCAAACCTGGGCCTTTCACGGGGGGGTGAGGGGGAGGACGGAAAGTTGAATAAGAGAATCGCTACATCATGAAGCGTGGAACACAGTGGGTTGAAAAAGGCAATCCCGGCTTCGCTACCGGAAAAGGGGACCTGGATAAGAGAACTTCTAAAACAAATTAAAAAATGGGAAAAAAGACGCCTTGCTCCTCAAAAGAAGGCGGATCTTAAATCTGCTTGGACTAAAAAGGAAAGCGTCTTAGTTCGCGATTCTGGAAAGGAGCAGAAGTCAGGGAGCTAAACGTAATTTTCTCTGCAAATTCTCTTACTACGGGAAAAAATCAAAAGGGCTGGAAAGGGGTTTCTCCCCAAAAGGGGAAATCTGAGTGTTGGGGGGTCCATGGGTAAAGCACGCCTAGTCCTATTGAAAGAAGACAGAATTTGTATATACCTTCCGGGGGGGGGGAATGTACCGACGGTGAGGAAAAGTCACATAGGTGCATTTAACAAATCTCACAACAAGTTCAAGTTATGTTGGGGGGTGTCCCAGGGACAGGCGGCTTATCCAGTAATATAAGAGGCTCGCGAGCAGCAACAAAGGGAAGGGAAAAGATATTATCCTCATTAAAGTTAAACCTCCTGAAGTGTCTGAAAAAAAAAAACAACAGGGGGAATCCGGGGTCTCTCTAAGGTCGTGTCCATGTACGACTATGGGGGGAAAAAAAAAGGTATACCGGATTTAAAAAACCGGGATGCATAGGCCTTGGAGCATAGTAACAAAGTTGAACGCAAATAAGGAAAGGGATGTTCGGGGGGTAGGGAAGGATGCGCCGTAGTACGGGAAGGAAGATACCATATTCAAGGGACGACCCTGAAAATAGGAATACCCAATACAGCGAACTCCAAACGCAACAAGAGTCGTCCAACAGAGGAATAAAAGGACCGCCAAAAAATTACGGCTGCAGGGGGGGGGGGGGGGGAAAGGGGCGCACGAATATGCAGAAGTCAATGGGGGGGGGGGAAAAGGGGGGGGGGGGTAACTCTTTAAAGACCCCGCTGCTGCAAAAGAAAAAATCTTCGTAAAACGTTTGTTCATGGTGAACACGCAGCCTAGGGGAAGAAACTGCAGCTTAACAAGTCAAATTAACTCCACCCTAAGGCCAGTTAAGTGACACCGAAGTTTTGGAAAAGAAAAACTGTCTATCACTTTCTAACATAAAAAAGTAAGGCGGTAAGGACAGAAAACCGGCTGAGATCCCAGGGGGGAAAGATCGACCTCGTGGGAGAAGAAATGGAGTTCAGAAAGGTCCTATCCAACTGGTAAAGAGGGGGCTGGGCGACAAGAAAATCAGGGGAGGGGGGTCTATATCTTGACCCTATAAGTCTGAAGGAATTTAAGGGTCGAGAGGAAATCATCGACGAGAGCGGGAGGTTAACAACTATATTGACACACCAATTGGCAGTGATTCGCGTCTCGTGGAAAATGGGTCCCGCCAAATAAGGCAGTGGGAATTGTGAGGAGACAGTACTGTGGAAAAGGAAGGAGATAGAACACCGTTCTCTCTGGGCCAAGGTAAAAGGGAGGGCCTGCCAGAAGGCAACGACATAGAGGTTGTCTCTACTTACGTGCTCATACGTAAAGGCAGAGCGACTTGGGCCGAAAATAAGGGTTTCGGGGAAAAAAAAACTTGAGAAGGAAAGTGAGGGAGGGGAATCTTAAGCTTACTATCGGAATAATCGGGGGGAAAGAAGGAATATCGAAGTCAATCGTACCAAAAGGGACACTTGTGAAAGGAGCTGGTAGCCCTTATTGAAAGCCACACTTTATGAAAGCCGTTGGGGAATAAAAACATACCTCTATTCCAGAACAAAGAAACAGAAAAAGACACTGGGGATTTCCGTTTGAAAGGCAAACCGGACCAAAACCTCTTCTGTTGTTGATGGGAAAAGGCCAAAAAGGGGGGTGCAATTGTGTAAGCCATTTCGAGTGTGTACATCCACTGGAAGGAATAAGATGGGAGCCTGAAAAAGAAATCCATTAAGTTGGCGGCTTCGACGAGTTACGAAGGTACCCGCTTAGACAGTCTTCGGTGGACCACAGAGGAAAAGGGTGCCTGAAAGGGGAAGGGCGGAGACCAGACGTTGTAAAGACGGGAAAGCTTCGTTCACCGCATAGAGGGTCCAGGGGAAAGTACCCTCAAGTACGAGCAAATATAAGACAAGGGATCGACGACGAAAGTCACAAAACCGTGCCAGAGTTTGGGGGGGGTCAACGCGAGTTGGGTGTTGTGGGGGGGCCGGGCAGTAGGACGAAGAACGCCAGTGGACCTTGGTCGCTTATGTCATGGGACGAGGGTGGTTTGGGAATAGGAGCTGGCCGCGTTATAGGGTTGAAGAGCTTAATCTTTTATTAGAGGGATTGCTTTGACTTTAGTGTTACGGTATTCACGGTAACTCATTATATTGGCTTAAAGAACTAATATTGTCAAGGCGATTCAACAGGGAAGGGCCAGCAGCCATCAGGCCGATTGGGCAATAAAGACAAGGGGAAATAGTTTTGCTAACTCAGCTATAGGGGTAAGGATCGTTGTTTTAAATGCTCAGGCGGCCAAAAACGGAAAATCGGCCACCCGTGGCGATTTCGGCAAACGGCCGCCCACTCCCCAAAATTCAATAGGAGGGTGGGAGTTATCTAAAAACGGGCGTGTCAACGTGACCGGGGGGAGAACGGAAGAGTCAAGCTGAAGACACCGTCTTGGTACCTTGACCAATCAAAGCCAAGCGCGTGGGGAAAATCGTCCGAACATTGAAGAAAGAACCGCCGGATGATACTAAACCAGTGGGGTCAAAGGATAGGAAATCCGCAAGAAAAAAAAAAAGCAGGAGGGATGGGGAGAGAGGATCCGACCCCGGGAAAGAATTGGGATGGGCTCCCGGCCTTAGGGAGATGGGGGAAGAGGGGGAAAAACAGGGGACATTGAGAGGTGACGTTCAATTAAAATCGGTGGTCAAAAGGTGGTGGAGGCAGATGGAAGGTGAGGAAGCCGTGCTCGCCATCCCGGGAAAATGTGGTAGGAGGGAAACCCAAACCACGCACTGTCTATTTTTTGAGTATACGGCGTCCGGACCTGTGGGGAAAGAACATCACAGGGGAGCGTAGGCGTGGTGGTCCTGAGAAAACCGCTGTAGCATGTAACCGAGTGTCAGGCCATTAATAACTGCACGGATAGAGGTCATCTCGACACCTCCTATTTGGCTCAATTTTTATTTGATTAAGATTGGGGGCAATGCGAAGGTGAAAGGGTTCATCAAGGGATCGGGGGCGGGGAACCAAGTGGAAGTACGAAACTGGCTACCAGATTAAGACCGTTGACTAGGGCCCCGATTCAGCGCAAGGAAAACCAGAAGACGACAAGTCGAGTACACACAAAAGTCGGCATTAATAGAGGAAGGCAATTATTGGGGCAGCAGAAAAAAAGGGATGCACAGGGAGCAACTTGTAGGGGTAGGTGGACAACACCGTCAAGGATATGCCGCTTTGGGAACTGTTCTCCGGGAGAGGAGGGAAATGACGGTGGAAAAGGGTAGATAGGAAGGGGAGTCAGGATGTATGGTCTGGATGCCTAAAAGTAATGCGCGAAAAGGGTCCGTTCCGGGGGAAAAAGGAAGGCCAAGGACGTCATGAGAAATGACCAAGCAAGGAAGCGATTTTCGAGGGATGAGAGGATGTCATTCCAGGGAAAAGGGGGAAGAATTAACGGGGCCGCCGTCTACATTTAGAAGAAGCAGTGGAGGATAGAAAGGGCATTTGTTCAACAATTTGGGCGTGGGGGGACAAAATAAAAAAGATTGTTTAATTTTTAGAAATGAAAGATCCAAACGTTAACCTCTCCGGGCTTTTAACCCGGACGGGGAGTTGTGTGATTGCATCAGTTGAGACTTGCTGCGCACGGTCGAGACACTTTTTGGGAACGTCTAGGTTGTGTGCCCAGGTAGAATAAAAAGGGGGAAAAAAAGGGGTGGTGGGGGAAGGAAGATTGACATGTAGATTAGATCTCTCGGGAGGAGGAAAACTGGGGAACGCGAGAAAAAGGAAGCCTGAGAGGGTGAACCGCGGGTGCAGTGGGGGAGACGTTCGTCGAGGGAAGAGTTGTAAGGGGACCTGGGAATTCATTCTACCCATCCGAAACAGTTGGCTAAGAAACGTTTTTGGTGGCGATAGCTTTGGTGCGGAAAAGAAAGAGACGGGGCTCCTTAAGCTTCAGGGAAGAGGAAGGGGCTGAAGAACCAGAAGAAACCATACTCGACTTCCTTGGGGAGGAAAAATGTTGTTGGGAACCGCGATTTTAGCCGCTTAGTGTTTTGAAGACAAGGCCGGAAGGGGGAGAAGAAAATGGACCCTTATCATGGTGGAAAAATCTCCAAGGAATGTTTACACGTTCTTTAGAGCAGAAAGGGGAATTCGAACAGTTGGGGGGGGGAGGAGAGACACCACGGAATCCGTCATGTTTTGGGCGAAAAAGATAAGTTCTGATTAAAAGCGATGACTAACGGATGAGTCAAAAAAACCGGCTTCCGGCATAAAGACAGAGACCACCTGGGGAATTGCGTGAAGGGTAATTGGGAAAGGGACTCCCAATGCGAGGGAACATCAGGCAAGAGGTAAAAAAGTGGGGAACAACGAAAGAGACTTGGCTGAAAAACTTCCCGGGAAGAGGAATTCTTGACCTCTTCGGACCGCTTAAAAGAGGATAAAAGAAGCCGTGCGCCCCTGAAAAGGGGAACGGGAGGTGGTTGAGGGTCTCGATCTGCTTGGACTAAGTAGAAAGATATTAGGGGAAGGATTCGAAGGGTTCATGCCGTGCAGCTTTATGGGGGCTTGCATATGTCGCTTAGCGAGAGGGGGGCAAGCACTGCCCTTGCCGGGGCAAGACAACCGAATCAACTGGGAGGAGGTTGGGGGCTTCCAGGGGGGGTAGTGAGACGGTCTCTAGTGATGGAAAAAGAGGGGATATAGATAAGTCTGCACAAGTTATATAGAAAAGCACAATATTGAGTAATGTGAAAAAAGAAAACTCAGGACACTTGGGGGGGCTTGGTTTTGGGAGAAAGAACCTGGCTTAGGAAATATCATTATGGCGGGAATAGAAAAAAAACCAAAAACGGAGGTAGGAGGGGGAAAGAAGATATCCCGCTGAATATTTAAAAAAAGATAAGGCTTCACAACCAAAAGGGAACCGGGGAGAGGAGGTTCTGACCAAAAACGGAAGATGGACAAAGTTGAAGGACGTTCCAGCAGGAGGGGGGGGGATCGTGTAGGCTTGTCAGAGGGAGAGGACTAGGAGGCATCTGGGAAAAGTGAACTCAAATAAGAAAATGGATCTTTGGTTAGGAAAAGCCCAGGGAGGAGGAAGGGATACTATCCGTGCATCAGTAGGAATCAGGAAGACCAAGGTCGGGGGGAAAGAATCAAAGAGCGAAAATCAACGGTCAGTCTCAAATCAGATTGAAGGAAAAGCCGAAAAAGGAGCTTATGAGGGGGGGGGAAGCAAGTGGCGTATTTCGAATGGAAACAAAGAATTTGGGGGAAGAGGTACGGTATAGGTCCAGCAGACCAGTGAGAGGGAAAAACATAAGTATTCCTTTTTCACCATTTGGCAAAACGGTCAACGCTTCCTGAATGGGGGGGGAAAAGCGGATGAACAGTTAACGGGAGCACTTCCCCCGCGCCAATTGTGGATTGAACAGAACCTGTTTGTGGAATAAGAAAAATGATCGCTCCTTTTCACTATCAAAAGAATATCGGAAAGTTACTGGGGCAGAAAGCCAAAACAGCATGGACGAAGGGGTCAGGGGATGCAGAAGAATTTCTCCAACAGTGGAAGAGGGAAAAAAAAGGTGATGATCCACTCCACTTTGAACAGGGGGGTTAGCTGGAGTTAGCCAACCCAGGTAGAATGGGATCAGGATTCATGGTTCAAAACATCTTCGTACAGAGGGCTAAGGGTAGTAAATATCGATACTCTAATAGGAAAAAGGGTCACGGGGAGCTTTCAAAACAATTTTCAAAGGATGTTGAAGGGTGCGGTCCGGACGAATAGCTTTAAAGGGGATGAAGTTCACAGTCGCACCCCGGATTGGGTTACGGATTTTCGACCTTTCTCCCGCAGAAAACAGGTCTGCCGGAAAGGGAAAGGTCAGAGTGGCAGCAGATGAAAGTTCACATCAAATAAAGTCCACTAAAAAGAACGGAAGTGGGAAAAAAACTAAAGGAAAGGGGGTCAACACCTTTCGAGATGGAAGATGGGCACTAAGCGGAAACGCTCGGGGATAAGAGAGGCGGGGGGAGCTGTCGGAAGGGGGAAGATCTAATATATTCAACCCAGGCCCCCCTAAAGGCCAATTGACATTAAGGGAGGGGGGGGCAGTAACCGACGAAGAAAAAAACGTGGAAGGGAAAAAACAATAAATGCTCCTGGAAAAAAAAAAAAAAAAAAAAAAAAAAAAAAAAAAAAAAAAAAAAAAAAAAAAAAGAAAAAAAGAAAAAAAAAAAAAAAAAAAAAAAAAAAAAAAAAAAAAAAAAAAAAAAAAAAAAAAAAAAAAAAAAAAAAAAAAAAAGGAAAAAAAAAAAAAAAAAAAAAAAAAAAAAAAGGAAAAAGAGAAAAAAGAAAAAAAAAGGGGGGGGGGAGGAACCAATCCCATAAGGAGGGAACACTTGAGAAGTACCTGGGTCAGGGCAAGTAAACAACCGGAACAACCGATTATTTTGGGGAATGGTTGTCCCAAATCAGGACATTGTGTATAAATGTTACGGGCCAGTGTTCCGATTCACACAACCTCACCGAACTTTTACCAACAGGGCACAGTAATTCAGTGGGAAGTAGAGGTCTTCAAGAAGAGATACGAAATTTCCCCGTAAAAAAAGGGAGGAACATGGGAAAAAACATGCCGGAGGCGCCGACCAGGTCGTACTGAAAACGCTGAAAGGACGGGGGTACGGCCGGCGCAGGAGGGGGAAAACCGATAATCAGAAAATAAAACAGGGGATGAATACACGACTTCGCGAGTATACCACGCCAAAAGGAAAGCAAAAATCGAGGAAGAAACCACACGCGGGGAGGTGGGGATTACGAGAGGTGGTGGAATAATTGATTTTTCCAGGGGGTTCCTTGGCCAGAAAAAAAATAATTGCCAATTGGGGGAAAATAGGCGGGGAATTGTGCCGAGGGTTTGGAAAGAACGCTAGTCCCTTGATTTATTAAAATGTAGGGATAAGGGGGAATAGGGAAGGGTGACTGTGCAAGTTGCATGCCAAGGTAAAAGGGTAGGACTCCTGAACTTTCAGTGACAAAGAGCTTCACCTCTGAAAAAAAAAAAAGAATGCAGCGCAGTAGTGCCAGAAAAATGGGACGGACTGTCACCAGGGGGGGGGGGAATCATGGCCGAGACAAATTAATGTGTTCTGCGAGGACAAAGAGATTAAAAGCGGGGAAATGGGCTAGGGCAAAAAGGGGCAGGTATAAAAACAACAATCCTACAGCGTGGTTTGTTCGAAGAAATCACGTGCTGGGTTCCATTCTGGGGAGAAGGGCAAGAAGTACAAGGAGGAAGGACTCAGGCGTTAAAAGGGGAAAGTAAAAGCTCGATCAACTTGTGGTTGTCCCGTCGACGGAAAACAAGTATCCAGGGGTGGTGCCGGAGCACTCAGGGGGAGTGTCATCTTCTAGAAAGTCAGCGAAATAACAAAAAAAAAAAAAAAACACAAAAAAAAAAAAAAAAAAAACAACAAACTTCTGAAGAATATTCCACTAAGAAGGACACGAACTTATGAGAACGGCCAGTCTTATAAGATGTTAGCAGGGCCCAACGTGGGAAGAGGTTCGGAGTTAAAGGTGAAACGCTTTGTCGTGCAGATTTACTCTGTCTAAAAGGAAAAAAACTTGAGCCATAGGGGTTCGAAATAAAAAGAAACAACCCACTTCTTGATTGGGGGGAAAGTTAGGGCTCCCGACGGAAAAATAAAAACACAAGGGGAGCTCTTCTTCCTAGATCAGAAAAAACGCTGGCAGGGAAAACCTATTTTTTGAGAATTACGGCACCACGAGCAGGGTATTTCTCTGCGAGGGGAAATAGTGTGCGAATGGCGGATTTCGACATGAGAGAGTTTGGGAGAGGAAAGTTTAGGGCCTAAAAAGGGAGGGGAAACCGGGGAAATCCTAACTTCTAGACTAATTATACACTGAACCTAAGGGCAAAGATTCAGAGACATAATTCAACAGCCGCCAGCGTACTTCCCAGAGACACTCGCACATTAAATCCAGATTCCCCCAAGGGAATGGTGTGTCTTTCAGAACACGGACAGAACCAGGCCCACAACTGGGTAGCCAAGCATCTTTGAACAAAAAAACGCAGGGGTGGACCTTTAGCAAAGGGGGGGGGGGAGCAGTGCGGGAGAGTGGAAGGAGGGGGGAGTCCGCCTAGTTTCGGGGTCCCGGGGAAAAAAAAAGAAGGACGCTGAGGTCAGAAAAGGGTAAGGTGTGAAGTACGCAATAAATCAGATTGTGGTTTGAAAGGACGAACGGAATGGGCCGGGATTCGTCAAGAGAGGAAAAGCCGCATTACTTAAAAAAAAATTGAAAAACGGGAACTGATTGGCCGGCGAAATTGCAAAAAAGGGGAGTGAGGAAAAAGGGGCCAGCCAAGTATCAACCAAATGGTGACTTAGGAACCTCAATAAAAGGGGTGGGGGGTCGGGGGAAAGCGGACACTAGAAAGGGGATACCACAAACACGGCGTTTCTGCGGTGAGTGGGTGTGAAATGGAATGAGCGGGACTGGCTGCGCAAAAACGGAGCTCGTGGTGGGGGCTCGGGGGGGAGGGGCGGGGAGTTTTCCATCTGACGACATTGGCCACAGGAGGGGGGTGCGGGTTTGAGCATTGGTAATCTTAAAAGGGGGGAAGGGGAAAAGCACAAGGGTCATCGAAGTCTAGGGTTCTACTCGCTACAAGAAAGATCGAATGGGTGGGGGAAAACCTTCTGTTTATTTTTGGGGGGGAAACACTGGGCAGATTTGATTTTTTGAAAAACGGGGTGAGTCGAGAAACCAGACATCAAGTTGGAAGGGGCTTCCGGGCCCGCTCTGGTTGGGTGCAGAGGCGCATGTGGGAAAAAAATCCGGAAAAAACAGGAAGTGGGAAAATTCAGCGAGTGGAGGGCGCCCCAGAAAGAAACGCGAGAATTCTGTGTTTTGGGGACGGTTTGGGAAAAGATAAGGGTCATTGAACGTATCGCGATTGCGGGGAAAGGCATGAAAGGCAGGAAATAACGAACTCGCAGGGGACTGAAGCGGGGTCTAGAGACACAACCGATTGGACCAGTGCGATCGCAGAGAAGAGAAAGGGGATAAAAAAAAAGCGGAAGAAAGCCAAGACGTCACCCGGGGGGGGGGGGGGAGGGAGGACAAGAAAGCGAAGTTTCGGATAGAAGTACGAGGACGAAATGAAGAAAAACAGGCTTCCCTGGGAGTGAAATATCAGGCTCCACCTTGAAAAATTTATGGTGGAGAAAGCGTGTGGGGAGGGGGGCGGGTGGGGGGCTTGCATCTCTAAACAAAATGAGCTTGAAGTACAAAGTGGTTGACAACAGGGGTTCCTTTGATGGATAACATTAATCACTCGTTGCACCACCTGACGAATCGAAGGTACCTGAAGGCCAACGGGGGGGCGAATACGCAGTCGCACCGCAACCAGAGCGTAATTTGTTCTGTTTAGTGGACTTAAAGTATGTCGGTGGGGATGGCGGGAACGTAGAATTAGCTTTTCATTTTAAAAGGGAGGGAGCATGTCAGCAAGTAATGGACGTATCGTCTTTCAGACTAACGTCGCCGACCTGCGGGGGTGTGTGAGAAGGGAACACCTCTAGAAAAAGGTCACTAGTTGGTGATCCAAGTGTAAGATAGATCCTAGTCTCTATTGAAAAAGACCTATTAGGAGATACAGTCTGAGGGGACGTGGAGGGCACAAATGGAAGGAATGGAAAAGTAACTCGAAGGGACCGGCACGGGGTTGGGTGTTGTGGAAAGACAACGGCCGTACACTGTGGGGGAAGCTCTATCGTGTAGACTGAAGAAAAAAAACACTGGAGGGTTATGAAGAATAGTCCGCATAGATCTATGACCAATGCAAGCCTGAGGTCTTCAAACACCAAAGAAAACGGAAACGGGGATGGAAAGGTATTTGGGGGGGAAAGTAGAACTATTGAATGTATATGATGGAACATTCAGAGACGGTAGATAAAGAGCTGGGCAAGTAAAGACGAAGGGATGCATTATGTGGAAGCACAGTACTAAGTGGGGAAGCGCGGGTGGTTGGGAAGCATGGTCGACAGGGAAGACTCCTGGGAGAAATTAATGGGGAGAGGAAATAGCTCGGGAACTCACGGAAAAAGTAGCGAGCGAAAAGGCTAAATTACTCCCCAAGGGGGGGGTGGGCCTCCAGAAACAAAATTAGGGGAGGGTGGGGTTCAGCAAGACTTTCTTATTTCCGAGCACTAATTGTGTGAAGAGGAAAGGTACAATCATTAGGAGCTTAGTAAGCAAAAAGTCCCAAATGGGGTCCTGGTCCAAAGATGGGCCGGGGGGGGTAATTAGAGGACATATAAAAAGTCCACGTACTCATGAGAACCGGTTATCTGATATAATAAAAGTTGTTTTGGTTATCATAGATGCGAAATGCGCATGTCCTCTATACCCTGGGGAAAAAGGAAGTGAAGGGCAAAAAAAGAAAGGAGGAGTGGGCTTTGGATCGCCACTGGAAAAGTGCGCTCATGAAAGGGGAGAGAGAACAGAAGGAACATCGTGGGTGGGGGGGGGGTCTCGACCAGATCGCGGACAGGGAATATCTAACCACCCATCGGTAGTCCGGGGGAGGGCAGGAATCTCGGGTCCCTAATAAGCCAGGGCACACTCTTCACAAACAAGTGACAAAATTAGCTTCGCGGGGCGGAGGGGAATTTGGCACCGAAGGAGGCTGATTAATGGTCTTTTGGCAAAAGAGACCCACTTACTGGGTGGGGAAAAGGTATTTCAAATTGGCTATCGCAAACAAACTCTGGGGGGTGCAAAAGGAAAAAAGTGTGTCTCTTCGTGTAGCCTTCTTAAAGAGTCTCCAAGTCACGGATCTTGAATCAACGATGAAAAAAGAAAAGAAGTTTTAAAACAAGGTGGGGGACGAATGAGTAGGTCCGCAGCAGCAGAACGTCTTAGAGAAATCTGATCTCAAGAGCCTGAAGAGGGCAGAGAAAATGGGAGTACCAAAAGCAGAAATGGTGTGGAAAGGGACCGACTTATCTTTGGAAAAATTCAAAAAGCCACACCACGTGAGCGCAAGGGAGAGCAGAACGCGCTTTCGCAAAAAAAAAACCGACGAAAACATAAGAGGGGGATCCGTTGAACGGAAGCACAAAAGGAAAAAAGCGGAGGTTGTGGGTGGTCCCCAAAATCTGGCCATTTTTGGGTGTGACCAAAAGGGTATTTAACTTCTTGATTATAACGCGAAAAACTATAACAGTGAAGGACGAGGTAAACCAGTATGGAAAGGGGGGAGAGTTCAGAGCTAGCCTGACGAGTACCCTAGTAAAATAAGGTATGAGGGACATTGACGAAACAAGATGCCGAGACGGGGGGAAGGCCAAGGTTACTGAAAAGGCCCACTGCAGTTGAAAGTCATAAAGTTGACCCGCCGTATACAGGAAAAGGAGAAAGGAATTCCGGATCTCAATCTTAACTCCACTTAAAGATGGAACATGAAAAACTCTGGAAGGGAAGGACCAAACAAGCGAAGGTGTGTTAAAGGAAAAATAGGGGGGCCGGGGGACAAGGGGACGAGAACTCCTAAAGAAGTGCCAGGGGGGGGGAAGGCGGGAAAGTTACTAGGGGGTTGTCAAGAGGGGATAGGAGCACTGAGGAGATGTCTTCCTTAGCGCATGAAAGAGAATTAGGGTAAAAAAGGTCGGATTCGGGCCAGGTCGATGTCCCACTGTCCCTCCGGGGGGAGGAAAAACATCCTGTAATGGGGACATCTAGTCCGTCGAAATAACAGCCGGAAGAAAAATTTGACTAGAAAAGAACTGAATAGTGTGCCGGACTGGCCTACAGATTAACGGTTTTTCGAGAGGGAAAAGGGATATGGTTATGGGGGGGGGGAAATTAGTTACTCCTGGTCCGAAAAAGCCGAAAAAAAGAGGAGTTAATCGAAAAATCAGGTCAGGGTGGGAAATCTTTGGGACGCACTAAATCAGGGAAGACTCATTACCGAAATGTTACCTTGAACCAAGGCCAAAGCGAAGCATCAATTGTGGGGGAAAAGGCGCGAACAAAGAAGAAACGGGCAGCCAACTCAAATGTCTTGGGCAGCCCAGG
>Ga0179593_1359326_pt1 | contig 18522 bp, 16 predicted proteins | sample CZODoug2_1_08_16_FD_185931 | JGI IMG/M metagenome (GOLD analysis project Ga0179593, IMG submission 185931) | Vadose zone soil fungal communities from Angelo Coast Range Reserve, California, USA - CZODoug2_1_08_16fungal (PacBio error correction) | ecosystem: Environmental > Terrestrial > Soil >...
GGGAAAATGCTGCTAAGAGAGAAGAACGGAAAAAGAGAGCTGCTCAGGATCGGGGGAGATGAAGGAAAAGTTTGTCATCTCTCCTTCGGGTTCATGCTCTCGAATCTCGGAGGTTTTCGAGGGAGAGGATCGGGGCGGAGGAGCGGGGGAGGCGGAAGAACGCAACGAAGTTCGAGGCGTGCGAGAAAAATAAGGGGAAAGAGGGCATTATTGACTCATGGAGAGCGGGCTGGGCGACATTGAGCGCTTGGAGGGTTTAAATCTCACCCAAACGTCGAAGCGCCACCGTTTGAACCAATTCAAAGTCACAAGGGAGAGAAGGGGACTCAGAACGAAGCGCTAAAAAGAAGGGAGCATCAAGAAAGATGGCAAATCAGAAACCCATTCGCCATCGGAAACACGATACTATTACTATATGTCTGAAATCGCTCTACAGGCTTTGTCTCACCATTTCAGAGGATTAGTCAATATAGGAGATCGGAGGGAGAGATCGGGGAGACGCGGGAAAGGGGGGAGAGGGCAAGTGAGAAAAGAAAAACTGAAAGAAGGGGATTTACCGCGCCACGATGGATTGGCCAAGAACGACGTTGCCTAGGATGGGAGCCCTTCTCTGGGAACCCTACCGAAGGGTAATTTAGGAAGAAGACATGGAAAAGTTCGGAGGGACACCGGCAAGCAGAGACTGGGGGGGAGGGGATATGATCGGGAGCGTGCGAGACCGAACGAGGGCTGGAGCATGTAGCCAAAGGTAATGTTTGAAAAAGGTTCAAAGAGGAGCCTGTACTTGACCTGCACCGATGTCGCCGTTGGTCCCGACGATCTGACACCTATCAGAAACAAAAAACAAAAGGGGGGAAGAGAGAAAAAGGGAAAGAAGTGAGAGGAGGGACAAACTCACCATAGTGCAAGGAAATACATATCCGGGAAGGGGGGAACCACATTAAGTGGACGAAACAGCATAAATACGTACGTTATGAGGGAAAGAATATCTATCATGCCGGCCGACTCCTCAAACGGCACCTTTCAGTTCTCTAAAACAAATACAGACGGGGTGTTTGACAGGACAAAAGGGGGAGAAAAAAGTCTAAAGCGGGCAAAGGAGAGCCAGGGCATCAACAATGGGGAATGACAATTAGGGGCAGATTAGAATCAGGAATCACAGGTCTCAAAGGGAAACCGCCGGTTAACCATCGCCACCGCTCTCACTCTAAATAGACGTATACTGGATCAAGATAGAAAAGGGGAAAGGACAAAACTAAAAACGGAGAAGAGAGAAGGATATCAAGCGTCCGCGGTGAAAATAGTAGGGCGGAAGGTATTTTCTAACTAACTTGAATAATACTTCGATTTCGGGGCATTCATTCGTGCTGCTCAAGTCAAGGGGAAGTGGGGGGGGGGGGGTGGAAAAGTGGGAAAGACGGTTGGAAGCTGAAAGGGACTCCGAGAGGCACCAGAAGAAAGCAAAGAAAAAGAAACAATCGGGTCCTCACATCCCTCTACCAATTTGCGCAAAGGCTTCCGGATGCCTTTATCTTATCTCATCTCTGGGGGAGGCAGCGGAAAAAAGGAAAGAAAAAAAGGACTCTCCCAAACTGATCACGAAAGAAGGATACGACAACGGAGGGGAAGGGAGGGAAAGGGACACCCCGAACGGAGAATGAAAAAAAAAAAATAAATCTCCTGCAGATACAAATTGGCGATCTATCTGAAAAGAAAATTGCGCAAAAGAGATAGAGGGGCACGGGAAAAAAGGGGGGGTTTGGAGGAGAACCAAGGTCAAAAGCGGGAATGAGGAGATATGGACGATTTTTTCTTCTAAAGGGGACTCATCGCGTGAACTCCTTTTGCTCTGTAGGAGAGGGCGAAGAAATGCCCTGAGAGGCCTAAACGAAGAGACAAGGGAAAGGGAGGCTAGACTATCCCATTCTTGGATCCGGCTCTTGGCTGGGCGAGTAAAAGAGACTATGAAAAAGTCAAAAAGAAAGGGGGGATTTTTGTAGGACCGCCGAGAAAAAAGTCAAGAAGGAAAAGGTAAAAGCCGGGGATGCCGTTCGGGAGTTTGCGGTGGGGTCTTACTCTTTTCGACCAAGGTCGGATCTGGAAAAGGCAGGGAGGGAAAAAAGAACGTAGGGAAGGGAAAGGAGCGAAGAAAGGGAAAGGGAGTCGAGAGCACGGAGAGGAGGCGAAATCCGAGAGAATGGAAAATCTCGCCGAATTCCACTTCCTAGGCGAAAAACGGGATAAGGAGGACAGACTCAGAAAGAAAGGGGGGGAACGGAACCAGTCAGAAGCCAGGCGGGTTGGCCAGTTCCAAAACCCTAGCACCCAACAAAAAAAAAAACGTCCGAAGAAAAAAACAAAGAACCGGGCCATTTTCAGCCGTCTGTCCCCATGGGCCAAGCGGCGAGGAAAAAGAAATCTGGAGGAAAGTAGTGCGGTAGCTTAATCAACACACTTCCATGCTCAGCGGATTGCCGTGCTCAAAGCAGTAAAGTTTTGGAAGGGAGAAAGAGAGAAGGCACCTTCCAGGGAAACAAAATCCGTCCAGAGTGACACCGTATTCTACCCTGAACCCAGCCTCATTTTCTCCATGCATCACGAAAAATCAGGCAACAGGGATGGTAGGAAAAGAAGACCGGACAAACCAATGGAAGAAAGTACAATAGAGGAGGGGTTCTGGGGGACTCACTGTATACTAAGGGATCGACTGTGCTACCTTCATCGAAGTGAAAGGAGGAGAGACAAGGGAGCTTGAGTAATGGAAGGGAGAGACGGGTTAGAGGAAAAAAAAAACAATGAGGAGGAAGAAAGATGAGATAAATTCTACTTCACCTCATCTTCATCGCCACATGAAAGGCCCTAACGTCAGAACAAAAAACAAAAAAGGAAAAAAGTCAGGTCAAGAAATGCGCCGGAAAGTCTGCCAATTCGAGCTTCACACGTCGTATAAAACAGCAGGCGACTGGACTGTCGGAAGGGGCTTGGGGAGGGATCATCCCATAGGCCAGGGACAGGGGAGGGATTTAAGGGGGAGAACCTGAAGGGGGGGACAGGGGTACAGAGAAAGGAAGTGAATTCGGGAAGAAGCGTAGTAAAGGGGGGCTGGTTGCAAAAGGTTCGACGTCCGCATGTCTGCAAAAATCTCCCTATGCGTAGGGAAACGGTGAAGAAAAGATGAGAAGGGAAAAAGCTGAATGAGGAAGACGAAGGTCATACGCATACGCGTCCGATGGGGCTTACATGGGAGGGGAAAACTACGAAAGCACCGTTTAATGGGAGGGTGGGTTGCTGAGGGGCGGGGAGGGTGGGGGCCACGGCGGGTCGGGGGGAAACAGAATTAGGACGCTGCCTTTCCGAGTCCGGCTGCCTGTAAGATAATGAAAAAGGACGGAAGGCGACGGGGAAAAAAAATCTTGGGGCAAATTTCGCCTGCCAGACTTCTCTAAGGAAATTTGCAGCCTCTTGCTGATAAAGAATTAGGGCGTCAATGAGGATCAGGTCTCGCAAGGTCAGGAAAAGGGAGTCAGCGGGAAGAAGAGGAAGCCTGGGGCGACCCGCGGGGGGAAAAGCAAGGGACGATTCCAACCTGCACACGGCCCATCCCCTCTTTATGGCTTCCTGCTTGGGAATTTTTTATCGAGGCTAAAAAAAGAGCGGAGTGAGAAGGAGAGTAGCTAGGGGCGAGCGACGGAAGAAAAGAAACGTAAATGAGCCACGAATGGGGATGGCGGAGAGCTACGACCAGAGATTTAGTGCTTCTCTTCGAAATTCGGAAAGCTTCTATGCCGAAAAAACTGCGAGCCTGGTAGGCGAGAGGAGGAAAAGAGAAGCCACAATCGAGGGACCTAAGCTAAAGAGGGGTGGAAAGGGAGGGTTCGAGGTTCAGAAAGATCACCCAAAAAATTTGGTCACTGTGCAACGCGACTCTGCGCGGAAGGATATTACTCCAAAAAATCCTCGTCCGATCGGGGGAGTCGAAAATTCTTCTATGGCTAAACTCTCTAAAAAGGGATAGGCGACTAGGAGGGGGGGGGAGGAAGGTGACTCCAATAACCGAACTGATAGAATAGTGCGAAGGGGGAGTAGAATAGGGTTCGGAAGTAAGGAGAATAACCCGTTCGACTTCAGGTTCTGCTTCACGACATCAAATCGTACTCTGGAGACAGGCTTTGCTACGATGAAACGAGCAGGCCAGGAGGGACTATAAGAGAAAAGGAGAAGAGGACAAACTGATTGAAAGGAAAAAAAAAAGGGAAAAAGGGGCGCAAAAAGAAGACGAACGAATCAGGAAGAGAATACAAGTAATGGTTTCTCCATACCACACGTATTCGTCACAATCTCCGAAATACGATGAGAGTCGAAGAAGAACGGTTTCGTGGGGGAACAAAAGGAAAACCGGGATGCGGAGAAGAGAAAAGAGAATACGCAGAGCGGTGAAACGCGCGAAAGGAGGGGGAGGACAAGTGAGACCGAGCAGCCGGAGGTCTCAGCCACCGAATGAATTTTGATCAAGTCTACTTTCAGAGGGAAGGGGTGCCTGGGAAAAAGGGAAAAGAAGGAGATAGTCGGCAGTTCAGAAAAATGGAAATCTTGAACTTCCGGGGAAAAAGGGAGGGAACGGGGCGAAGATCGATTTAGAGTCGAGTCTCCTAAACGGAGGAGTGCGGTTTCTAGGCTCACCGAACGGTTATAAAGAGTTAGCGCAAAGGAGGGGTGGAAAGAAGAAAAAAGTAGAGAGAAAAAACAAAAAGGGAGAAAAAGAGGAGGGGGTGTCAAAATGGGGAAGGACAAGAGGTAAGGGGAGGACATACGATCTACACCGAAAATTGAAAAAACATACACATTAACCGTGGGGCCTCACAAGACTTTCGTATCCGGAAATAATATCAGAAGCCAATCCTCATTAAAAATAGAAAAAAAGAAAAGGGTAAGGTATTATGGGGGACACAACCTTAGGAGACTTGGGGGGGAGGAAGGGTTCCAGGAAAAGAAAACGTAGAAAATAGACAACGTCGACAGCAACTTGCTCAGAACAATCCATCTTTTGCGGAATCAGGGTCTGGGAATTCGCACTTGACCGAATTTTCCAGAAAAGCGCGAGCGAGAAATAGAAGATTACACTTGAGAACGCAGCGCGCAAGGAAAAAAAAACCGAATACGAGAGAGAGGGGTACGAAACGCTGGACAGCATCGAGGGCTAATGGGAAGGGCTAATCCGCACCTTCCTAGTCGGACTGAAGTCGGATTGAAGTAGGGAAAGGAGTGCTGCGTAGTCGAAAGGGTGGGGGGGGGGAAGGTGTGGGGACCGGTTCAATCCGGTTGAAAGAGAAGGGAATCAAAGAGTCCCGCGAGAAGCAACGACAGACTCAACCAATCGGGTCTCAAACCAGAATGGATCTCGTCACCCACTAGAATTCAGGGGGTAAAATTTATCGCAAGCAAAGCGAACCAGAGAAAAATGAAGACAGGGAGAAGATGAGAAATACCCTTCCAAAGAAGAGAAAGGAAGGGGAGGCTTGGGGGAAAAACACGCTGACAACCGAGGAAAATGAAAGAAAGATAGCGAAACGGAGAAAGCTAGCCTTTGGCTACTCATCCGCGACTTATTATCAACTAGCTTTAGCTCCACGAGAAGAGAGAAGACGGGAGGGGCAGGAAATGGGGTTTGGGAAATCGGCGAGAAGAGAAGGGAAATGGCAACCCGAGAGAGAGGAAGCGGATTGGTCCTGTGTTGGAGGCAGACTGTTACTAAAGAAGAAGAGAGGATAAAACGGGCGAGAAGTATAGGAAAGTGAAAGGGAGGGAAGCTCAGGGGTAGAAAAGGTCGAGTAGGAGCGGGAGAGAAATTTAGGGGGGGGATAGCTCGACGCAATACATGAGTTGCCTACCTTCTCAGCGTGGCCGTAAATCGGAGGAAGCAAAAGAACACAAAAAGGCGATTTGGCACCGGAAGAAAAAGCCAAAGGCCCGCAAAGGGAAAAGCAGGGGGAAGGGGTCGTGAAAGGGAGAGAATGTAAAAGGAAACACGCCGTCGAGATCTGATTCTCTGCGACCAGCGTTCCCTTCTTGCATGACATGAGCGCGAAGATCAAGAAGGGGAAGACCAGGGGATCGTAAAAAAGAACGGGAGAAGGGAGAAATACGAAAGCGGAGGGGGAAGAAGGAAAGCCAAAATGTAAAGTCGACTTCTTTCTAATCCGTGGGCACTTCGACGACACATCGCATAAAGCCTAGGGAGATACACAGTCGGAAGTGGACGGTGACCAAAAAACAAGATCAGGACAGCACCAAAAACCAGAATCTGACTCCCCACAAGGCCAAAGGGGCCCTTGAAGCCGAGGTCCCTCCCATTTGATACCCATATCTCGAAACGTTCGGATTACGCTAGAGGAGAGTAATATGCAGTGGCCCGAGAAGAGGAGACACCTGGGGTTAGAAAGTGAAAGAAGGATAGACGGAGACTTTTGGGCAGACAGGCTACTCAACAAGGTCACAAGTGAGAAGAAAGAAGGAGATAGAAGGAAAGTGAGGGGGGGGGCACTGTAACAAGGTCCATGCAGTGCGAAGGGCACTAAAAGAAAAGAAAAAGAGGGATGGAAAAACAGAGCCATCCACTCTCCGGAAGGAGCCCCTTAGAGGCTTGTTCTGGAAGAGAAAGGGGGGAGAGCATTGGCTAAAAGCGTGGTGATGGGTGCTGAGTGGAGGGTTGAAATGGGTGGTGACATCCATACTAGTCCTGTTAAGGAGGGCTTAAAGGATCAAAGAGGGAGGAAAAGAGGGGAAGTCTACTTACGGCAGAGGGGAAGCGACCTTCGGCGGGAGAAACGGGGGGACGGAGGCAGGGTCGTAAAAGGACTATCGCGAGTTATTACACTTCGTCAGCAGCAGTTCAAAGGAAGCTTGGGCGAAAATCTAAACCCCAGATAAGGCAGGAGGGGTACTCGGAGCAAGGCAGGCATCAGGGAAGAATCAGTGCAAGGTGAAGATCTGCGCTGGTGGTAGTGGCCTCGGCCACAAACTCAGGGCGCTTCGCGGAACAATCCGTAAGGTGGACGTCGAGGGGGGGAGAGGCAAATTAAGACGAGAAAGCCGGGGAAAAGGGACAAGAAGAAATCGGCGAAAAGGGGGAATCAGGGGAGGACCGACCGGCGGCTAGGCACCTTCGTTTGTGTTGCGGGGTTTGTTTGAGGGGAGGTCTGGGGGCTGGGTTACAAAAAAGTCAGTAAAAAGTAGACAAGGACCGAGGGCTTGAAGCTGGGAGGGAGAGTCCGTGATAAAATACTAATAGAAAATCTTGTGAGATTATTATCCTTCACAGAGCGCTATGGAATGCTCCGCGATTCAAAAGAGACGCGGACGATAAGGAGGGCTATTCAGGCGCCCTGTAAGAAAAGGGAGCGGTCAAAAAAGAAGGGAGGAGCCACGGGGGGGGGGTCCGCGCCACAGGTCAGATTGAAAACCATCACGACCCGGCATCATACATTGTCGCAGCCTGGGGGGTTTAGAAGGAGCAAAATACGATTGAAAGGGAATAGGCGCTATGAGGGGGGAAGAATACATCAATCAGCAGGTCGCAAAAAGAAAGGGGGAACGTCGAAGGAGAAAAAGCACTAATTTTACAGTAAACTTGATGCAATACTGCTAGGACTGGACTATTCTATTAACATTTGAGAAAAATACCAAGAGACAAAAAAAAAATCGAAAGAAGTACACAAACGAGCGAGAGAGGGGGGCCATGGATGCAGGGAGAGAAGAAGTCAAAACCCCAATTTTTGAAGGGAAAGAGATCACGGAATTATAGACTCTCAAGCTCGTGATCCTCCTCCGGAGACGAGCGCCAAATTCGAGGCTAAAAGAGCGGATCTTCTTTTTGTGAGTCTCCTCTTTAGTGAACAAAAGAGACCACAAGAGGGAGTCATTGCGAAGGTCGGGAAAAAAAGGAGGAGGGGGGGAAAGAGGACGAAAGAAGCAGGGACCTGAAAGGGAGCTGGCGCTCAAAATCCAGTCCTCATCGTAAATTCTTACCGTGCGTTGCTACAATTTTCTCGCTTCTGGTAGTGAGGGAAGAAGGGGGACAGCGAAAGACGAAGAAAGGGAGAAAAAGGGAGGACACCGGGGAGGGGCCAGGAAAAAAGGGAACAGGAGAAACTGGAAGCAGCACGCAAGGAGAGAAATCCGTCCTTCTCAGGAAAGGGAAGTACGACTCCCTGCCTCGAGCGTCACAACTACTAGTTACTATATAAACGTCACGGTTCTTGGGACATCACTGGAGCTATGCGGAGAGGGACTCTAGAGGGGACGGAGCGGAAAGTCGGCGAAAAGGGAAAAAAAAACCAGACTGAAGCTGCCCCGAGGAAAGAACGCTCCACGATTTGGATTTGATCCTTCGAATTTGTCTGGGAGGTTTGGTCCCTTCGCCTTTAAAACGAAGCTGTGAAAAAAAAGGGGATCGCGATTCAGGAGAAAGGAGGGATTGCATGCCGGGGAATCGCAAGGGTGCTGGCGGATTATCGCTGGCAGGGACAGTTGCTACACCTATTCTTGAAAGGAAACTTGTGGGGGATTTTCACCGCGACAAGTTAGAAAGAAGGGCAAGAAGAGGCGGAGTGGAACGAGACATAAAACCTAATCTCAGATCAACAAACAAAGAAGAGAGAAAGGAAGATAGTGGAAGGGAACAACAAAAACATAGGGGTTCAGAATGTAACCTGATCTCAACATGGCATCTACGGACGTCCACTGCAAGAAAACGGGAGATCGTCCAACTGAAAGGCGATATAAAAAATAAAGGAGACCGGGAAAAGGAAAAGACGGAAGAGGACTAAAAAACAAAAAACGAAAACAGGAGAGCGGGGTGCGGGAGGGAAGAAACGCAGATAAAAGTATAACCAAAAGATCGGCGATTTCCTCGTGTCGGTCTTCCTGATTGAAAGAGGATTTAGGGCGATCCTCCCAAAGCCGTTTAAAAGGGTCACCGAAACCGAAATCTGGAAGGAAAGGAAAAAAGTCGTAGGAAAAGGTGATGGACCAACGTACGCCGTAAGCAACACCGAGATCGTGACAGCATAGGGGGGCGATGATTTTCTAAAGAGGCGAAAGGAAGAGTTATGAAAGAGAAGTTAGCGTCAGGCAAAAAGGAAAAAAAGAGACCCAGTGTGTCCCAGTGGGGGGGGGGGGGGTTTAAACTGGGGTCAAATCGGGAGAAGTTTCTACCCTCATCTGAGTCGTTCGAGAACAACGACAAAAGAGAGGCGCAAAATCGTGCCGCTCAAAGGGAGTGACCAGACTTCAAGGACGGGGAGAGGGAGCGCAAAACCGCGCACCGGGAAGAAAGAGCATGACGAACGTTAGATCTGCTCACCACCCGGGGAGCACTGAAGGACCACACAAAAAAAAAAAGGGAACAGGAAAAAACGCGATAAAAATGCAAACGAAGAAGAGAGAGAAAAGAGCCAGCGAAGCAGGAAGGGGAATCGAGAAGGAGATAATGAGGGAGGCATCTCCTCCGCTACTAAAGATCTCGTGCAAAATAAACGTCTATAACCTCGAACCAACGAGTGGAACCTCTGAGAGTCGGATGAAAGAGGGGAAGGGGTTTTGGGCTCGGGGAACGCAAAAAGAGAGGGGGAGGAGGGGGAGAGCGTACTCGGCCTCGAAAGCGGAAACGAAGTTCCCTTTCTACTGGTCTAACGCGCTAAATTTTTGTCAAGGCGAAGACTCCCCAGTCTTGGCTACCAAGAAAGGAGGAATAGGGAAGAGAAAAGTCAGGCAGATGGGGTGGAAAAGCCGGGACGAGAGACACAGTCAGCAAGATGTAAAAAGGCCGGTGTTCCGATGTGGTTGGAAGCTCCTGGGGGAGCGGAAAAACCAAGGAGGATGAGGCGAAAGAGGATCCGAACTGGGAAGACAGGGGAGAGCGAAGGGGAAAAAAAGAGCCACGGTCGATCTACACTTAATCTCACCCTCATAGAGGGCATGTAAAGGGAAAAGGAGAAGGAGGGAGCGGATAACGGTGCACGGAAATCGAACAGGAAAAACTCAGACTCCAGCTGACAGAGTTCCGAGACTTTGGGACCAAGTTAAAAAAGAAAGCAGGCGCCACCAAAAAAAAGCAGAAGGGGGCAGGGAAAAAAGGCCACAGGGCAAGGTGACAGGAAGAGGGGGAAACCGCAGTTGATCCCAGCGGATAAGAAGATCTAAGAGGTAGAACTCAGGGAGAGTATAGACATCTTGAAAAGAGAGAAATCAAAAGGGGTGACGAAGGACACTCATAGTGCCGAGAGTGGGGGGAAAAGAGAAAGGGGGTGGGTACTGTCGTAACTGAAAACCTGCTCCCAAGGAACTCGATCAGACGTACCTCCAACAAAGTGAAGAACCCTGGTAAAAAATGGAAATGTCAGGCGTCCAGCTCAGGCCAGCAGGAAAGTCCGGGGGGGGGGGGAAGAATTCTCCACAGTCATAATGACCCCAGGCGCTGGGTGTGAGCTCTGGAACGTTGATACAGGAAGGGAGAGGGAAGGGGAACCTAAGCAGGCGCAGTAAAGGAAGAAGGGATAGAAGAGGGCCGGAATGACGTGAATTTAGTCACGGCCTTATACGGTGGGCTACATAAACAACAAAGTTATTAATTAGTTAAAATATAAAGCCGCTATCAAAGTCCTAAAGACCGGAGGGAAGTGACCTCAAAATTGAAATGGGGGAGGGCCTGGGGAAGGGAGGGAAAAGCGGAACTTCTCTGTCACAAGAATATAACTCCGCAATGGTTACGTTGCAAGAGTGGGGGGAGAAAAATGAGCACTCATCCCCTCGGCCGCAAGATTTAGGGGGGATGGGGCAAAATGGTTCCATTTGACAGCTACGGGTGGTGAAACGTTCGGACGAAAGGAGAAAAAGAGGCGGTGGGGCAGTTTTAGGATAAAAGTGTAAAAAAGCTCGGTCGAGGGGCGTCTACTTCGTCCCGTTGAAACTATGGACATGGAAGAATTTACCACCGCCTAGGTCATACGGAATATCTTCAGGCGCCGAAATTAAGGCTGGAAAGGGGGGGACGAGGGAACAGGCCAAGGGGCGGGGGTAGGCTGGGGGGGGGGTTTAATGAGCGGTGCTGTGTAAGGTAAACCGCTCCTTCAACTAACTCGTCACCTCTTCTTAATTCGAGACTTATTTCCCGTAATTCAAGAAGGGAGACTGAGGGAGATGGGGGAAATCTCTGCATGCGAAGAACGGGATGGGCGCAGCGCTTCCCATTGTCTAACTTCTTCTTCCTGCTGATCCCAGCCTGTCAACAGACGGAGTCATGGGTCCCATAAAAAAACGAGGGGACAAACGAAACAGAGATTTCAAACAGACAAAGAATCATGAAACCAGATTGGAAATGGGAGTCCTAGGGTGAAAAAAAGGGGCGGCCTACACAAATCGATTCTTTGATGTTGAGAGGGGAGCTATTTCCGCATTCCCTCGAACATCCAGGGATAGTGAGAACACTACCGGTTTTGAAGAAGAAAAAGGAAAGGGAGACGTAGAAAATTACTACTGCAGACGACTGGCTGTAGAGGGAAGGCAAACGAAAAAAAAGGGAAAAACTCTTCGCGTCCAGGAAAGAAAACACAGATAGACTGAATCTCTAGGTTTTACACTAGGGGTCTAGCTAGAAAAAAGGGAAGTGGCCACGAGAGAGGTCGCGGAGGGGAGGGGAAGAGCAAGATAGGAGACCTCGCGCGATCGCGAAAAGGAGTGAGATGGCTCGATCGAGGGAATAGTTGAAACATCGGATCGTCGTGGGAGGGAAGAAAAAAAGCTCAGGAAAAAAAAGGAGGATTATCATTCATTCGGCGTGCGTCATTCAGGAACGTCCACTTGGAAAAAAGAAAAGGGGAAGGAAGTTACAGACTGGGGTGACAACCATGGCGACGGGCATGAGAGATTTGAAGGAAAAGGGGGGAGGGAGGGGCTATCGTTAGAAGAATCGAGGAAACGTCGAAAGAACCGGGAACAGTAAAAAAAAGGGACAACCTTTTCTCCTGGGCAACCTCTAGGAATCCGGAAGGGACTCAGCAAACAAGAGGAAGGGAGAGGGGGTCGCAAGAAAAGTCCAAGAGGTCGGCACAGAGAGAGAGATAAAGAGGGGAGCTCTACTTTGTGGAACAACGTTTGGAAGAAACTGGACGAAGTGAGTGCGAATGAAGAACCGAAAGGCGAAAAGGTTAAACGCTGCTTGGAAAGTGCGCGTTACAAAGTGAGAGCGCCGACAGAAGATCAAAAGAGGTAAAGAAGAGGTTGGTGCGGGTAGAAGGGAAGGGGGGAAAAATAATGGTATGCCCTCTATGAACCCGAACCCACATCTCGCCGAGGAAAGACAAAAATTGAACAGAGGGAAAATAGGGGAAAGGGCTTGGGAGTCAGGGGGCAGTACTGAGAATAAGACGACGGGCTGAAGGAAAGGTAATTTGGGTTACAAAAGGCCTCCGGTGGGGATCGTAGGGGAACTCTCACCGCTGGGCGCGCTTTTTTACCCGGACACCTACACAACCCCTTCGGAAGAGATAGGGGGAACAACGCAAAAAAAAAAAAAAAAAAAAAAAAAAGGAACACACAGAAGGAAAGGGGGAAGGGGAAAAAGGAGCACAGGACACGGGGGAAGAAAGTGGCCAACCAAAATTCCAAAGATCACCCAGCAGAAGCGAATATCGCCAACACATCAATTTCTCCTAGGCAAACGGATCAAGTCTTAGGAAACACGCCCTCGGTCTAGAAAATTGGTGCGGTGAGGTTCAGGAAGGGGAAAAAGTACTAAATAGGAAATCACGACGCAGGGATAAAAAAAAAGAAGCGAGGGCCGTCAGCATCTGAGCGTCGGGGCTCGTCTACTTTGAAACGCGTCCTTTTGGCGAGTTTCAAGAGCACGCTAAACTGAAAGGGAAGGAGGGGGGAAAGCGCGGGCTAAAGAGAAAAAACGAAAAGAGTCGACATCATCAGGGAGGACGCTGTGGAAAAGGAATGGGAGGGGCGAATAGAGGGAACAAACGGGGACTATAGGAACTATTTCTCGTAATTGCTCCATCACCAGGTTGGGGGAAAATGTTGGTGGTGTAAAAGGAGGTCAATAGGGGGGGGAAGGTAGAAGTGGGCCGAGAGGAGAGTAAAGAAGGGAAGAAGACAGGGAAGAAGGAAGAAAGGTAGCACGAACCGCTCGCCAGGAGGCGAAACTTCCGATGAAGTCCTTTTCAGGAGGATGGTGCTCGCGAAGAAAGGACCTAAAGATAATAAAATGCACACGAAAGAAAGGGGATCAAAATACGGGGTTCGGGATGGAGTTAGATGAAAAACGGAAGACGATGCAAAAGGAGAAAAAAAGAGAAAAGGGGGGCATTGGCGCGACTATCCGAGTACTTAGTACAACATCAGACACTAATAGATACGCGTGTACAGTGAAAAATTGGTGGGTGAGAAAAGGACGAAAAAGGCAACTGAAAAAAAGACCAAATCTCGAATGAGGTCTAGACTGGGAGATTTTTTTTCGCGTCTGAAGAGAACTGCTCGACTTTAACGGCCGAAGATGCGAGGAAAAAGGTTCGACAGGAGAGGACGTCAGTTGGAGGAGATCGACGAGAAAGACTTGGCGGGGAATGACGAGGAGGCTGGAGGGGGGGCAGGTCGAAGAGGAATAATCCTAGTAAACAAAACTCTCTGGTTGATCCGACGGATCACCAAAGTCAGCGGCCGGAAGGGGAAAAAAGGGGGAAGGGCAAGGGGTACGGGATACGGTTGAAATAGACCGTGTCGCAGGGAACCCCACGGAAAGGCGATCGGAAGGCGCGGCAGAAAGCTTACGAAGTTTTCATTACAGAGCGAAGATCAACTAGGTTAAAACGAGTAATATAGAAAAGAGGAGGAGAATCTAAAAATCGTGCAGGGAGAGAGAGAGAACAAGATCTGCCCGTCATTCGCTAATCCGTTCAGCGGACTCGAACGACAGGCGCCTGGAACAGAGAATTAGAAGATCAAAGAGCAGGGGGGGGGGGTTCAGTTTCCAAAAAAGCACCGAAAAGCCAACACCACACACCTACTCCTGCCAAAACTCCACAGTCACGGTGCAACGGAAGGGGACAAGAAAAAAGGTTCAGACAAATCGGAGAGAAGATAGGAGGATGACAGGAAGACGGCGCGGTCAGATTGCCCTTCTCCATCGTCACTCGTAATCAATCAAAAGAAAGGAAAATTTTGGGGAAGGAAAAGCGAAGGGACGGAAACTGAAACTTCGCAAAACCCTCAGCTAAAGGAAAAGGGGGAAAAAGTGCAACCGAGAGACCCTGTACATTTAGGCGCAAGCATCACTCCGCCATTCAGACGTAGGGGAAGTGAGGAGAATTCTCAAAAACGCTTCCGAGGTACCCCGTCAAAAAAGAAGATGTAACGAGAGGAAGAAGCGGGGGGACGACCTTCATCTGTCTGGCATCACAGTAGGCTCGAGGGGGGCCTTAAAAAACGGTGGTGAACCGGTATATATAGAAAAAACAACAAAGGAGAAGGAAAAGAAAAGAGAATGCGAGACGTGAACGCATGGCACGGCAGCTCCATCGAAAGGCGGACCGGGACTGCACGATGAAGGTCAGGTCCGCGATCCCTGAGAGTAATCAAACGTCGAGAGGAAAAGAGAGCGGGACAGGGCGGGGTCGGGAATCTTTGTGCAATGATAAGAATACCTTAGTAAAAGGAGTCTGTGGAAAGGCGGAGGGGGGGCTCCAGAGTCCCGTTAAGGGGACTCCTTTAAAGTTCGGGACAAGGAGAGGGAGACGAAGGGGGACGGAAGAACGTACACGCTTCAGGAAGATCGGAACGATGGAGAGGAACGTCGGAAGAAGGGGGGAGCGCCACCGCTGATATCGAGACCACGAATTTCATACAATAACGTAGCGTTTGACACAAAATGGGAGGGGGAAAAAAAGAAGCTGGGCAAGGAAAAAGGGGGGAGGTGTGACTGAGAGCGGTGTTTGTTTGCGGCGGAAGGTGGCTGGTGGGGAAAAGAAACAAGAATCTCTGACGAGGACTAAGTCGGCGTCGTTCTTCTTGTTAATGTTCGAGCCGTCACCTGAAGGCGACTTTACTAGGGGCGCTGAGGAAAAAAGGACACGATCAAGAGTGAGGGTCGCACGAGCGGCCACGGTACGGAGGAGGAGGCTACACTTGCGGGCACGAGCCCTTTCCTGCAGACTTATGCGGTCGTCCTGCTAAGATCCCCCGAGAGAGCCCTAAAAAGACAGGAAGGGGGAAAACCGGTCAACAGAACACGAATCAAAAGGTTGAAATCTGCACTGCTGGAAAATTTTGATAGGGAGGTCCACAAAACTCTCTTTATTGACTCGGCGCTATGGACGCAGCATGCGAAGAAAAAAGAGAATTACGCAAAAAGAAAAGAATCGAAGGAAAGAATAAATGGGCGTCCTTTCGAAGTCAGAACGCAGAAACTCGCTTTAAAAAGGAAGGAGACCGGTCGTAAAAGGTAAAGATTCAGCTTCCCAGACAGCCACACATCACGTAAGAGGGGGCCGGGTGCGGGGCGGAAAAGGGGGCTCAAGATCACGAACAGGAAAAAGAAAAGTCTGAGGGGAAGCGATGACGAGGATCTTATCCAAGCAGGAGAATCGGGAGACGCCAATAAAAGAAAAAATACGAGGGAAGAGTCTTGAAAAAGATGGGGGCCCTTCTTTTGCGCAGGTTCAAAGGAACAAGTCGTCGGTAATTGAAAGGGGGTCAGGGGAACGAGAAAAAAACAAGAATTAAAAAGAAAGTCACACGGTGCAAGCAGGCGGATAAAACCCGATCAAAAGGCATGGCATCGGAAGGAGAACTCTATGGCGAGCATGCTTACTACGAGGGCGAGGAGATTGGGAGGTTGCTCGCTGGGACTCCCTCTCTAATCTTCACAAAGGGGGAACAAAAACCAAAACTTAAAAACAGGGGAGAGATAAGGGCGCATACGCTGCGAGAAAGGACGTCCCAGCCAGAAAACAGAGGAAGGGAGACAAACTGACAAAAACATTTAGCACTCAGATTCTGAAAGCGTACTGGACTAATCGGAGGGGAGCTAGATAGGTTTGTCTCACCTTAGATTCTTTGATGCTCTACTGGGGAAGAGCTGGAAAAGGCGAGGAAGAAAAGAAGCTCAAAAAAAAAAGACCCGATACGCGACTCGAGGGGGGGGAGGCCAAATTCAAGCCGAGGGACGTTGACCCTGAAGACTTTCTACCCTAACCATCACTTCTCTCGAGCAATTCATAATACCTTTACGTCGCTCAAGGGGAAGCGCTACTTGGAAGGAGTGTAGGAAGGGGAGAGGAACAGGAGTGGCATAAAAGGAAGTTCAAAAAGGTGAAAGGCCACGGTCATGGGGGGTGGAACGCGCCAGAAAAAAGGTGGGAACGTAGTTAGAAAAAGTCGCCGAGGCCGCCGCTGTTGGGAACAAGCGAAAAAAACGCGTCTCTCAACAACCAACTTATGAGGACTAAAAGATATATATCTTTGCCAACGGAGTGGACAAGAGAAAGAGTTGAAGAGGGTCACCTAATCTCCACACGGAGAAAAAGGGGAAATCCCCGAACGTAACCAAAAGAAGCAAGAAATGAGGGGAGAAAACGAAAAAAAGCTTCATCGACCCAAGCCATCACTGGGGATCCTATTCCAACATCAAGACTCACCTCAGACAAGATTCGGAGAAAACTTGGGTGAGGGATGGGTACCATGCAGAGGCTACAACGTCACGGGGCAAAGGCGACGCTTAGAAAACAATCCACTAGTGGCGCAGGAAATCCTTCAAGAGAGGGTCGGGCAAAAAAAAAATCAGCTCACCTACTTTGACTCCCTTTTCACGAGTTGCGCGCAAGTGAGGACGGGGACAGGGGAGAAACAGAGACAGGGTGATGCCCAAAACGAAAATTAAACGATAGAAAATGGAGGAAAAAAGAAAGGAGGGGAAGCTCGAGGACGAAGGGGAGGCGAAAGACCACCTTCCTCGTTGGCTGAACCCGATTTCTCAGTCTTCAGACAAAATCCTCAAACCTGGGTGCCAGGGGGGGGGGAAACGGGGAGTGAAAAGGTTTGTAAAAGAGGGATCGAGGCCCAAAAAACGACAGAAGGAGCACCATCGTCGCAGGCGTCAACATTTAGTCCCATGCTGTCACTAAGGCTTGGGAGTCGAGACAAAAAGCGCACCGGGGGGAGGGGGGAGCGGAAAAATGACGAACGGGACAAAGGAACAAACCCAGTCAAATGGAATGACGACGGGGGAAGGCGGTCACACGCTGAAAAAAGAAAGAAAAAAAAAGGATCTCCGCGAGAGTATAAGCAAGGGGGGGTGCAGAGCTACGGGCCGATATTCAAAGAGCTTGCGGAGGAGCCTCCGGGAGGGAAGTGGAACAGGTGGTGATCGGCGAGCTTGAAACAGGGGTGCCAAAAAAAGAGCTTCGCGGAAGGAAGAGGGTGGCTGCTCTTTGAACGCTATAATCGCTAGCGACGTGGAACTCGAGGCATCGAAAAGCGAATGAGAAAGGAGGCCCGTGGAGAACTTCAGACGACAAGGTTGTGAGGAGCATAGAAGAATTCCCATTCTGCGACAGGGAGCGCGTGGAAGGGGACCAGGTCTAATCCACACTACAGGTTCCCTTCAAATGAGGGTGGGTAGTCCAGATCAAAAAAGGCCAGAGGCCCGCACAGTCAAGAACGGGGAATAGTGGTCTCAAGGGTTTTGGGGGGAAAAGAGGGGTGAAGGTGCTCGGCCCCCTCGTAGACTCTCGGGAGAAAACTTAATCCGTGAGTTGGGAAGGACAGGAGCGAGAAGAGCAAAATAGGGGAAGACCGAAAGGGTCGATCAGACACAGGAGAGGGCCATCCTCAAAGGAGAGTTCAGGCGATCATCACTCCAAATATCTTCACCCTTCGACGGTGTAAATCACTTGTGGAACGGACTTCTAAGACAAAGAGGAAAAAGGGGAAGGACGAGAAAAAGAAGTCCGATACGGGTCGGTCAGGGGGTTCCAAAAAAGACCGTCCTCCGGAACCAACCACCAAACCTCCTACACGCAAAATTGCCCTGAGCCGTAAGGGAAAGAAAAGGTTCTAAAACGGCGGACGATCTGAGTAGACCGAGGGAAGGGGAGCTTATCTCGTGACCTGCTCATAGACTAACGTAAGACGTCCTCTCCCAGACTCCTATATGACGACACTGAGAAGTGGGGAGAAATGAAAGGAGAGAACACCAACAAAAGATCGGAAAGAAACGTTTCAAAGGGAATACCCTTAACCCATTTCGAAGGTCAGCGCTACACTCCAGATAGAAATGCAACGCCGAGGAGGGGAATCAATAGCAAAATCCAAACACAACTCTTCCTCCCTTCCGAGGCAATACGAGGGGGAGTTTGGAGAGCTTGAAGAAAAGAAAGGGAATCGACTGGAAGCCTTCGGAGGTAAGCATCACTAAGGGGAAGGATGCTGGGAGCTTTTTGGCACACCTGAATGAGTACGGCTTTA
>Ga0179593_1755281_pt1 | contig 18519 bp, 15 predicted proteins | sample CZODoug2_1_08_16_FD_185931 | JGI IMG/M metagenome (GOLD analysis project Ga0179593, IMG submission 185931) | Vadose zone soil fungal communities from Angelo Coast Range Reserve, California, USA - CZODoug2_1_08_16fungal (PacBio error correction) | ecosystem: Environmental > Terrestrial > Soil >...
ACGGAAAAAGAAAGAGAACACGCTGGGAGGTCGCCGACACCGTAAAAAATGAATCGGTACCATAAAAGTGACTCTAAAAAGCTGACCAGAAAGGGGAAACGGCATGAGGCTACGGCGCAGGACCACTCAACTACCCACCAAGGTCTCTTGCTATGGAAAAACGTCGCGGTCCACCGGGAGAGAGACGCCCATTTTAAATTAGTGTGTTGAGGCCGATCCAGAACCCATGGAAAAAGGGAAACCTCAGCGAAATGACGGGGTGGGGCTCTACCCGGCGATCTCCCTACGGAAAAAAAGGATCGTTCAAGAATAGGAGGCGGCTCTGGACAACGGAAAGAATTCTTCCTTTTTTAAAAAAACTCCGGCTAAAATGCGACCTCCTGGACGGAAAGGACTAACGTCCTGATCAGCCGGTAGGTGCACGGGAGACAGGAAAGAAAAAAGCCGGCCGAGACGAGATAAAAGAAAATCTCTTCAGGGAATCCCCCGTGTTCAGAGAGCCGGTCTTATAAAAAGATCCAAAAAAGGTCGGACAGAGACGGATCGAGAGGGAAGCAAAAGAGATGTTCCCTAGGGGGAGAAGGGCAGAAAGGGACTTTGAGCTTGGCCGTGAGGACATCTCCTAGCAGAGTCATCCGGAGCCCGGGTCTCAGAGGGCTTTTGAAGGGAGGGTCCCTAGTTCGTCGGAATACTGACTTCCAGAGGAGACGAACCTGGAAGGGGACCCTCTCCTGGAAAAGAGAGGCTTCTTACTACTAGAGAGAATAACCTTAAAGGGACAGGTATCCTAGGAGGCCGAAAGTGGTGACCTCTGATTACAATTAGTTCACCAATCCCAATCGCATGCGTCGGAAAGCGCTCCTCTTTCCAAAAAAATCTCCATTTAAATGAAGACCGGTCGTTTCTCGAAAGGAATTACGGAAAAAACAGACGTTGGGGGTCGTAGCGCGCTTTCTTCTTCCCTGTCAGGGGGAAAGAGGGAAAGATCATTCGTTTGGTCAGCGCAAATTAGAGGTCTTTATCCGTAAAACCATGGTTTGGGGGGCATTTCTCCGAGATGGAAGAAAAGCCTCTTCTTGAAACGAAAGCGCCGGTTGCAGCGGAAGTCGGACCCTACAGGTCTTCAAAAAAAAAAATCACAGTTTTACGTTCCCCCTTCTGCTTAAAAGTCCTAGAGATTAAACGGGAGGCCCCCTCGACGTCGTTTTAACCATCGGATCAAAAAGATACGTCGAGAAAGGACAATTGAGTTGAGGAAAAAGGAAGACCTCGCCCGATTTGATCTGAAAAAGACGCGCCGCTCTACGAAGGGGGGGAAGAACGTCTCGTAGACCTCCGGTGCAGTCCAAAGGAAAAGGTCGACGAACCTTCCAAGACGGCTTCGAAGGGGATGGCGTCGACCTGTGAGGGGAGGGAAAAGCTCTGTCCGAAGGATGGGACCCTCAGGGAAGGGCGTCGAGTATACCACTCCGGAGGGGAGGGGGGGGACGGCCTCTATCCTCTCTTGGGGGACTGAAGGAGAGGGCGATTTTATCATGCCAGCGTGGAAAAAAGAATCCGGGAAGGGCTTCAAAGCAGCTCCTCAACAAAAAAACAACGAGGGGGAAGATCCTAGGAACGCCCTTCTCTAATACCTGGCATGAGGGGGGGGAAAAAAAAGACGGGAAGGACTTCTACAATAGCCAGCTACTCGAGGGGAAACTAGCTTCCTCGTCCGAACACAAAAAAAAAAGTTTTATCCTTTCGACAGAAAAGGATCGAGGAAAACCCGGAGGTCCGCAGGAAAAAGAGTCTTCCGCGCGTAAAATCTACCTTACAGAGGGAAAGAACTGGATCCGTCGCAGCCACTCATGGAAGGGGAAAGAGCCTCTTCTATCGTCATGAAAAGTAAGTTCTACGATAACGCGAAAGAAAAAGGGAAAGAAAAAAAGGAGTCGAGTGGCCAGAAAAAAGAGAGAGGAGGGCCGAGCGCAAAAAAAGAATCTTTTCTTCGGCGAGAGAGGGAAAAAACTTCGACGTCGAGGGCAGCGAAGCAGTTCTCGAGAAGGGACCGGAAAGGAGATGCCGACTCGAGAAAGCGTCTCCCCATCAGAGTTCCTCCTGTCTTTTCGGAAAGAGAGGCTCCAGATACCAACTGGGAAAAAAGACGCTTCCCTTAACCTCATTTCGTAACGAAAAGAGGAAAAACGAAGCCTTCTAATGTATCGGTCACGCCCCGAAGTCACAAGAAAACTTTTGAAAGGGTGCGTGCTACCTCGCCGGACTAACTCAATGCAAAAAGGGAGATCCTTGTGGGAAAAAGGGGCGATTCGCCGGATAAGATCTCTTCTCCTTGGGGGGGGTCATCGAGGGAAAAAAAGGGGAGGAAAAGGGGCGGCCTGCTTACCGGAAAAAGGGGAGTCCGAATCCTAGGGGAGAGCCCTCGCCTGGTTCCGCGAAAAGGAAAAGTGCCGCATCGACAGAGAAGCCAAGAAATCACCACGATGAAAAAATAACAGAAAAAAACGTCTCCCTTCTTGAACAAAGGTCAGAAAGGAAGAAAAGAACTTCCACCTCTCACCTTCAACCATCGGGAACATCCCGCCGAAAAAAAAGGAGGACTCCTTCCTCTGCCTAAAGGGGGACTGTTCTTTCTTTCCAAAGACCCTGCGGGAGAGAAAATGGAAAAAAAGAGACTCTGCGAGACATCGTCTCTGCGAAGGGGGAGGGATCTTCCCCGAAGGGGGACCTTTATCAGGACGTTATTAAACGGATAAAAGAAGGAGGGGGGCGAGCCCGGCGCCGTTGAGAAAAGGGGATATCGTTGCCCGGCCGGAAAAAGAAGAAGCAGTTTTCCCGTCCAGGGAGGAGAGGAAGGTGGTTAGCGCCCACAACGTCATGGAAGGGGGAAATCTGTCTTTTCGGAAAGGGGATGGGCTGATAGCCACGGGAAAAGAGGGAAGGAAGAGGCCCCGCGCGACCGGACCGAATCTCGCTGTGGGGGGGGGGGAAAAGCTCCTGTCTCCTTCCCAAGAAAGAGTGAAGACTTTTATACTGGTGTAAAGATTAAGGGAAAGGGGGGGGAGGCGTCCTCCCAGCGTGTTTCAGATAGACCTCGAAGAAAAAAAAGGAGAGGAACTCGATAGATCCCGAAAGAAGAATGAACACGCTTGTGGTTAGGTCGCCGGAAAAAGAAAAAAGGGGGGAAAAGGACTCAAGTCTCTCAACCTCGACCTCTACCCAGTCCCGGAGGCGGGCCGACCCCGTCATCTGTGTAAAAGCGATTCGTTCACGGGCGAGGGGAAAAAAGGGGAAAAGGGCTTCCGCCCAGGTGAACATCGGGGCAAAAAAGAAAGGGGAACATCAATACTACCAGAAGGGGCGACCTACCAACCTCTCCGAAAAAAATGAGGGAAAGGAAGGCCAACGGCGGAGAGACACGACAAAAAAAAAAAGGGGAAAATAGCCAACTTCGGAAGAAAGAATCAAAGCTTCCCGGGCTTACGACCAAGGAGGAAACCGTAATAACGTCCTGATCCAGGTGAAAAGCTCCGGCAAAGAGAAAAACGACTGCGGCCGAGAAAAAAAAAAACGTCGCGTCAATTGGCGGAAGACAGCCAGGGAGAAGGGGGGGGGGAAGAACACCCGATCCATCCCTATGGGCCTATACGGAGTCAGAACTGGAAAAGAAAAAAAGGGAAAGGAGGGGCACGTCGATCGGCTGGCCTTTGGAAAGGAAGGCCGATCACTCCTATCCAGGCCCTGGGTATAAAAGGGGAGGTGGAATCTTCTCGTGTCGGCAAAGTCCGAAGGCTCGTACCCCTGCGGGAAAAAGCGGGGGGAGAATTGGGAACTCGGCCTTTAGGAAGACGTCAGAGACTAAGGGGGCGGGCCGGTCAGCAGGCCTCCCTGGTGAAAATGCTGATTACTAATTCGGGGGAAAAGGAATAAAACCCGAGACAGGAGAAAAGAGGGAAGCGCCCGTCTCTTAGAAAAAAATTGGATCGTTGGAAAAAGGACAGTGCGGAACGTACTAGAAGAAAAGAAAGGAAAGGAAAAAAATTCCCGGGCGGGCGTCCAAATCTTCAGGAAGAAGGGGGCGACCGCCGGGCAGACCGCGCACCATGGTGGGTAGGGGGACGATATTTACCTCTGCCGACACGAAAAAAAAGCCTCCGGAGAGGGTAGTCCCCTACCTGGGGAGGGAAAATAGCCAGTTTACGTTCCCTCGCAATTCTTCCTGTATATCAGAAGAGAATTGTTTTTTAAAAAAAACAAGGAGGAGAGGGGAAGCCGACCATATACTTAAGGAAGAAAAAGCCGCATCTTCCCGATTTGATCAGGAAAAGACGACGTTCTTACGAACAAATCGAGAAAGAGCGGGGGAAAAAAGGGAGAGCCCCTGGTTCAATGCCGAGGCCGATGGGGGGAGTTCCCTTGATTCTTTCTGCGACGGAAGCAGGACGTTAATCTGGTTGATCACTTGGAAAGAAGAAGGGGGGAGGAGCTGACTCCGGTGGCCCTGAGAAAGAAGCGTCTGACCTCGGTGTCGGGACAGAGGAAACGAGCGGCGTTACTCTGGCGAGAAGAAAGGGGGGGAGGAGGAAAGGAGGGAGGTCGTGTTCAAACAAGAAAAAAGACCATACTAGTATCTCTCTCAAAAAAAAAGGAAAGAGAGATCCTCGTATGTGAAGCAAAGAGGAAAAAAAAAAAAAAATCTGTTGAACATCAGGAAAAGAAGAAAAACGCTCTACCAGCGTAAAGGATTCAACGAGCGGCTCGCGCGCAAAAACCACCGCGTCCGACCGGAGATTCGACGCCCACGTAGAAGAAGGAGAAGACCATAAGGATCGGGGGAGTGTATAAAGCACATGCTTCGAAGGAAAAGGAGCAGCCTCTCATGACTGTACCGGGGGAGGAAGGTCGTGTCCTGACTGGGAAGATCAACCGTATTCTAAGAGAACATGAAGGAACGAGAATTCGTCATAACGTAGAGAGGGCGCGATCAAATCGGGGGAAAAAAAAGACCAGGCTCGCGACGTATCGTGGACCGAAGGAGAGGATGGTTTCAAAAAGAGGGACGGGAGGCCCTGACTCTCCAAGGCAGTTCGGCGAGAAAGAAAAAGAGGGGAAACTGGCGAGTTAAAAGACCAAAAGAAAAACTCCTCGGGAGAAAAAGTGCGGGAAGGGACTCATCTCTTCTACCGAAAACTTTTATAGAAGCGTCTGTCGTAACCGAATGGGGGAAAGGGGGGAAGCCGCCCGGAGAATGTATCGTAACAAGCCAAGAACGGTCGAGACCGCCCTTTCTTCAAAGGGGAGTGATCCGTGTTAATAAGAAGGGAAGGGGGGATTCATTCCTGGTGTCGAGCCTTTTTGGGAAAGGCGTCCATCTGATGTCACAAAATCCGGGGCGCGGCCAAAGAAAAGACGACGTCTTCGGATCGAAGGAGCGCGCCATCTCACCTTCGAGTCGCATCCCTCAAGCGGATCCCCGCGGAAAGGGAAAAGGGTCTCATGGACCAGATCGGCCTCCTTCGTCTCAAAAAAAAATAAACACCGCCATAAACAAAAGAGAGGGGCCGCCTGCCCTTCTCCGGATTGATCGAAAAAGCACTTGCCAAGATCGACGTGCAAAGAAAAGGAAGAAATCTCGTCCCTCTACATACGCTGGATCCTTGGCACGGGGCGGGGTCAAGGAGGAAAAACCCGTCGGGATCTTCAAAGACTCCTCGGCAGGGAGAACAAAAAAAAAAAGGGGAGTAGTTTCGGCTTGCCAAAAGTAAAAGAAAAGGGGAGACGGTTCACCCTGGATCAGGACGAATGAATTACAGGAAATAAGACAGGGGAGGAAGAAGGAAGGTTTTAGACGTAAAAAATAAAAAAAGTCTTCTCTCGTGGGAAGAGTCGTGGAGGGGAGAGGAAAAGCGGGGCGATCGCAAGAAGCGGGAAGAGGGGGGAAAAAAAAAGGGTTTTGATGGTCAAGGGAAAGAAAGTAGGCGCCCCCGGATGTTCACAGGGAAAAGGGGAAAAGACGTTGCCGGCATCGCCCGCGACACGTGACCGGGGGGGAGGCGGGTCGGCCCGCGCCGTCTCCCGTCCAAAAAAGAAGTTAGAGACTTGAAGACTGTGAGGCAGGGGCGTTGACCGTACGGTGTCCAAAGTAAAGACAAAGAAAGCGACGCCGTTTCTTTTCTCCTCAACAAAAAAAAAAAATAACTCAACGGCGGATAGGGGAGACAGCTGAACAGGGAGAGAAAGGTCACCGACCTGCGGGACAGTCTCAAAAAGTCTCGAAAGAAAAAAACGTGGGACGGGCGACGCGCGGCAGAAAAAGGGAAAAAGAGCGATTCGTCACTGTCGCGGCGGGAGGAAAGAAAGGGGAAGGGAGAGAAAAAACAGGTGAACTCCGGGGCGACGAAAAAACCAAAAAAAAACAAACCCTCATTCTATAAATGACGGAGAAGACGCCTCACGACGGAACCTGACCAAAAAGGAGAAAGGAAAAGAATCGTCGGCTGAAGCAAAAATCGGAACATAAGAAAATCACGGCGGCCCGGGCCTTCTAGAAAAGTAACGTCCTGAGTAAATGGGGAAAGAAGATCCGGCCATCGAAAAAGACGGCAAGGGGGGGAGGGGCGCGGAGATCCCTCCGTGGGGAAATCAGGCTGACAGCACGACCAGGTAAAGAAAGGGGCCGAGACTGAGTCGTATCTTGAGCCCCTGGATCGAAGTCTATCGGGAGGGGAAAGGGGGAAGCCGGAGCACGAAAGGAGAAGGAGTCAAGCCGGAGCCTGTCAGCCCGAACGCAGAAAAAGAAATGTCGGCGTCCTCGAATCGGAAAGGAAAGAAAAAAGGGGCTGCGGTGCGCGACCACGAGGGGGAGAGGATTCGGACTACTCTATCAGTACAGATAATGCCTCCCTTGTCCGAAAGGAAAGGGGATGACGAAGTCGTGCACCAAGTCGAAAAGAAAAAAAGAAGAAAAAGATCTCCGTGAACTCCGGCGCTCAACTGAGGAAACACCTTTGTATCGTGGGGAAAAGGAAAGGCCTTGCGGACGTCTCGAAGTGAATTGCGGACGGTGAAATCTCCGTGCTGCGTCCAAATTCGTGACAGCAAGGGGAAAAGAAAAAACAACTCGAAGTTGCAAATCTGAATACCCTAGAAAAGGGAGCATAGATTTCGTAGGATGTGAACTTCCTCTAACGCTGGAAAATCGGACCCTACCTTGAGTGTCAGGGGGGGAAAAGAAAAGGGACGGTTCCAAAACTAACTTGCTGGAGAGCGACGTCAGGCCCTCGAAGCGGAAAAACCAATCTATCCACGCCGCCGTTCTTTGTCGCTCGGAAAAAGAGTGATCGCGCCCAATAGTCCTCTCCCCACAGAGTAAGAGGTAGTTAAGTTTTCTTCCTCGTAGAAAAGGGTCTTCCCTGGTTCAGGAGATGCTACGGGAAACCATTTCCGCTGAGACGCTTGATCCAGACTCGTGCGATAATGCCTGCCTCCGGGACGAAGGGGAGACTTTCCCCTCCGTGGACGCATTTCATCAAGAGCTCGCTCCTCTGGTGGAGGTCCTGAAAGGAAAGGGAGTTGTCCTCCCAGGAAAGGAATGTTCTATATCTTTCCCTAGTGGGAGGGGTATTCCTTCGAAAAGAAACACCGTCCCTCCTGGAAGTATCTCTTTCTTCAAAAGATAGGAGCTCTCTCAACCAACAACAACAGGAGAGATATCCTCGGGCTCTATACCGGCTTAGGGTCTGGGAAACTAAGGGAGAAGGGGAAAATATCCATCTCTCAGAAAAAGCCTAGCCTGGGAGTAAGATAAAAAAAAGACCCCCCTCCAGAAAGAAAGAATCTACTCCAAGGCCCGGATTTAACAGGACCATTCATTCAAAAAGGGAAAAGGATCCCCCTCTACGGGAAGAGAAAAAGACCATTATCACAGCGGAAAAAGCGGGAACTTAAAGGAAGTTTTTTCTTCTCATGCTTCATGAAAACACAGTTGAAAACGTAATGGTCTCGAGAACGCGGGGAGAGAAGTCTTCAGATAGCTCTTCTTATCTTTGGAAGGGGGACAGATGCGGAGGCCTAGCGCAACTCCCGTCAGGAAGCGGGGAAGGCGATCGCTTGTTTACTAAAACAAGGACTTGAGGAAAGAAGAAAAAAAAAGTCACCTGGCTATGTTCCTACAAAGGGGAAAGACGCGTTTCGATACTTCCACCAGGAGGGCCGACGTCCATCTCTTCTCACTGATAAGAAAAAAAGAACGTTCTTGTCTAAGAAACTCAGGGGAAAAGGCATATCCCTCCGGGGACGAAAAGCCCGAGAAGGGATCTTCCACGACTCAAAAAAAAAAAAAAGGACCTCCCGTCTTCCAACGATAAAAGGACCGGGCGAGGACGCCTGGTTTCAAGAAGAGAAAAAGGAGTCGCCTTGGTGTCGAGCCCCCGCCGGGCCGCGGGAAAAGGGAAACGAACGCCGGCCGACGTCAGAACGGAGAAAGAAGAATCCGGGTCAAGAGATCTCCCGGAAAAAAGAAGAACGTGGGAAAGCTCTCTTTCCTCATCCGAGGACGACCGAAAAAAAAGATCCACCTCCATCACCAACATAGACCGAAAGGGCTCTTCTTCAGAGCCAACATCACCGTTCCAGCCGAGACGACCGTAAGAAGAAATTTAGAAAAGGGGTAATCTTCTCTTCCCGAGACAATCTTTCTTGATCCGGGTAGTGCGGGAGGGGAATGAATCGACCCGGGCGGGAAAAGGAAAAAGCGAGTCTCGGCCCGCCGTCGGTTAGGGAGAAAAGGGGGGTCCCCTACCGTATCCAAAAGTTGAACGGGGAAGGGTCCTCCGGGTCGGAGAAAGCATGAGTCGCCCAAAAAAAATACGGGGATATCTTTCAAAGCAGCAAAAAGAGGGGGTACCTTTTCCGTCGCCGAACCTTTTTCCTTCCTTTCAAAAAGAGGTTTTTAGATCTTTCCTCCGAGGGTAGGGGGGGATCTTTTCGGAGGGAAAGGGGCGCCCCTGATGGGGAAAAGACGGAATCCCTTTTACCGTGAAGGGCCCGGAAAAAAAAACCTAATCGACAAGTACGAATCGTCTCGGGTGGAAGGGAAGGGTCGTCCTCCAAAAAAGGACACCACTGCCGGGGGGGGGAGAGTTTAGGAAAGCTCAGGGCCGTGACCCTTTGACTGGTGTCGGGGAGGAAGAAAAACAGGGGAGAAACTCTGCACTTAGAGATACGCAACAAACCAAAAAGGGAAAAGTGTAAGATACCTGTAAGGAAGGAGGCTGACCACATCTTTGGAGGGAGGGAAAAAGAAAAACGGATCAACGACCTGAGCGGGGACACAAGAAAGACCTCGCCTCGCAAAGTTTGAAAGGGGCTACGAAACAAACGGAATCGTCACCGGGAACCAAAAAGGCTATTCTTCCCTGTCGCTGAATGGCGAAGGGGGCTCTCGAACAGGTTAACATCCGGGAGCCCGCCCCGAACACCATAAAAAAAAAGGCTTTTCAAGATTTCTCCGAAAATTCTCCTCTCGGCAGAGCACCAACTTCTTCGGATTCAAAAGGTCTTTCTCTGGAAAAGGGGAACTAACTCGTCAAAGGAAGAGACTGCCTCCAAAAAAAAACCCCTCAATGATTGCCCCGGAGGAAGGATCCCATTTTTAAAACTGATAAGAAAGATCCGGCATCCGAAAAAAAAGGGGACCGATACTCTATAAAAAGGGAAAAAAGCATCATTTCGAAGCCGTGCGATCTCATGGCGGAAAAAAGCCATCCAGGGAAGAAGACGGGTCGATCTTGAAGAAGAAAAAGAGGGGGTTCCCGAGTTAACAGGGGGAAGAGGCTTTGCCTTGATTACGCAGAAAAGGAATCCGAGTCAATACTTAGACGAAGGGTCCTCATCACAGTAGGGGGGAAAAAGGGCCCTCAGCGGCTGGAATAGTGAGATGAACACGTCTCGAACAGGGTCTAAGTAGATGGGGGAGAAAAAGAAACTCCGATAACGAGAAAGAGAGGAAAAAGTGCCTTTCAGAATCCGAAAAAAACCCTGGGGGAGATTAACTAATCCTTAAATTCTCCTGGAGAAAACGATCTGTGGCGGAAAGGGGAACTCTCCAGTTCTAAAAAAGCCCTTCCCTGTAAGAAGCCCTGGCTTTCGTAGGAACCTCCTTTACAAAAACTAATTCGAAGGTGCTTCGTTAAAAATAGAAAGACGGTCTCTTCTTACGGGAAGCCACGACCGCCCGGGAAGCGTCGGTCGAGATACCAAAAAAAGAAAGAGATGGACTGCGGACGGGAAAGAAAAACGTCACTCGAAACGCTGAAGGCGGCGCGTTCGGAAAACCTTTAGGTCGAAAAAAAGCGCCAGGTGACGGGGGGGAAAAAATAGTATCGCGTAAAGAGGTCGTCATGAGAGAGGAGAAGTTTTGGGAAAAAAAAAGCCGACCAGATACTTAAAGGGGGGGGCTCTCATGAAAGAAAGGGGGTGATCGCTCCATCTCCGGGCAGAGAAAAAGTGACGATCTCTGGACTGATTGAGGGGGGGAGGAGTTCCCTGGTTCATTCCTATAGAAAAAATTCCCATCCATTGAAAGACCTGCTCTACGGGATCCGGAAGCTGTCGGGAAAAAGCCCTTTGCAGAAAAAAAAAAAAGAAGGATTGTCGTAGGGGAGGACCTCACAAAGGGGTTTCGTCGGAAGAAAGTGGCCTAGTCTTATCCGGGGAAATTTTAATTCGGGAAAAAAGAGGGGGGCGTGACGCGGGGGAGCTATTGTAGAACAGGAACAGACCGTAGGAATCTTTAAAGGTCACTACGAGTGATCTAAAAAAGGGGGAGGAAAAAGATATATATCCTACTCGTGGGGAAGAAAGCTAATACCAAGGTTGAACTTCTACGAGCCTGGAAGAAAGGGAAAACATCTTCAAACAAAGAAGCTCTCGAGGAAAAAGGACGACGCGTGCAGGGTAAATTCTACGCCACAATCAAAAAAACAGGGGAGAAGCCTTGCAGGAAAAGCAAGTTTCCCCACTGGGAAAAGGGTCTACCAAAAAAGCATCCTACTCAAAGGGGAAAGGGGAAGTTCTGTCAGGGGGGGGAAACGTAAAGGGTAAGAGCAAAAAGGGAATTTCCGACGCTATCCAAGTCGTCATACGGAGGAGACAAAGGAGGCGTAGCTGGGCAGCGGGAAAGTCGGTGGCGAGGGAGGAGCCAACTCGCCGTGAAAAGAGTGTCTTAAAAGGGGTTTCCAAAAACACGTCAAAGGAGCCTGACCTGCCGTAGAGAAGAACCGGAAGATCATCGTCGTTACCGTCCAAAAGGGGGCCGACCTCCAAGGTAGGAACCCAGCCGTCCTGAAGAAGAAGGTGTCGTTCCTACCGTCACAAAGCGACCTGATGACCAACAGGGGAGGGGAAGAAAACCTACAAACGGAAAGAAGCGTCACGAAGAAGAATCCCAAAGGGGTCACGCCGCCTCGTCACTACCCAAGCAAAGTGGAATAAACAAGGCTTTCGGAGAAAAAGAAAAAAAAAAAAAAAGAAAATGACACAGTCCTGGAAGAAAGGGGGACGGGCTAGTCGCGACCGGGGGAAGGCGGTATCTCGTCGCTTGGGGGAAAAGAAGAAAAAGGGAGAACCGCCCCTCCTCGCGGCCAAGGAAAAAACGGTATCCTACTAGAAGAGGAGTAAGCATCCGGGTTCAGCATCCTTCTATGTAAAATCGACAAAGAGCCTTTAACAGAGATACGGGCCGCATCGAGACAAAGGGAACGACACTAAGATCACCTAAGAAAAAGGGGGGGCAAGGAGCCGTAGGGAAGAGGGAGTTGCCTCGGCGACCAACAAAAAAAGACACCTCGTTATAACATCCCGAGAAGACAGCGACTCCTTCTCGGGGGGCCATCCGAAAGAGAGTCCCTTTTCGGAGGAGATCTACACAAAATTCGGGCTTTCCAGAAAACCCCAGCAATGGTAAGGCTGTCGCCGGATATTCTGTGGGGGAAATCCGGAGGGCTTTAAGGTCCATGTTCCGAGTAGGGTCCCCTACCGGGATTTGGTAGTCCACCCTGAACAGGATTCTTACGAAAGGGGGGGGAAGCACGTCAGTCAGAAAAGCCCTTTCACGTAAATCAAAAAGAAGCCGTTATTAGTAGATTTTCCGGTCACGTCGACGATGAAGGGTTTTTCCGAACCGAGGGTGGGGAAGAAAAAGGCGAGACCAGGCCAGAAAACCACCACTGTACGGGAAAAAAAAAGGGGAATGAGGTCGTGGGCGGCCGGAAAACCGGATTTGGAAAGGGCACTCTACCTTTGCAAGCCCTCTCCCGTGAAACATGGGGGGGGTTCCTTTCCGATTAAGGGGGGCAGAGCCGGAAAATCCCCACTTGCAGGGGGGGAATGTCTATGTTTGGAAGAAAGGGAACTCTCCTTTTCCTTGGAAAAATATGTCGGCGCAAAGGAAAAGGGGATGCCCCTCTCTTCAGGGAGCGTCGAAAAAAAAAAGACTTCGTTCTAAAGGATACCGCATCGCTCAAAAAGGAAGGAGAGTACATTTTACTAGATGAACAACGCGACACAGAGAAAAAAAAGGAACAGAGACGTTTACCGTCTCACAGCTCAAACAAAGAGCAGGCGAAGGTTTTAAGGGGGCAGGGGACTCTGAAGGGGGGAATCATCGTCAAAGTATCTTGAAAAGGGACTCGGTTCAGGGGCACGCGTCAAAGGGGGGGGGGGGATGCTCCGAAAAACACCTTTGAAGACGAGACACTAAAACACTTACCATAAAAACCCCTTCAGGAGTTTTGGGGGGAGCAACCCTGCATTTGCAAGCCTCTAGAAAAGTCCCTTCCGGGGAAGGTACTTCGGCAGGAAAGGGAAAATCCCTCCCCTGACGAAAGGAAATCTGTTCACCCTCTCAAATAGTCGCTTTGGAGAGGTAGACGTTGCGCTCAAAAATTTGCAGGCTAATAGTAGGCCTTCTTCCTGCCTTATAATAACCGGTGTCACTTGGATCCATTTTTTCCGCCCCGATATTCTTGTTCCCTCGAACTAAAAGTGCCTAGGGCACAAAATCTGTGCCGAGGGTAAAGTCCGAAGGTACCTTCTTGAACATTTGTTAAAAATTGTTTCTATGTTAGCGGGATCCCTTCCGTGGGACAGAGGAGGAAAGCAAGGGTTAAGGGGTCTATTTCAGGCGCTAAAAACACCTAACAGCTTTTTCTCTGAAAGAGGGGATGGGGCCAGAGAAGAGGGTACGGGTATCTCTAACTGGGTGGGAAGGAGGAGACTTGTGTTTAGTAATCCCTGGTCGTCAGCTTCTGTGACTTCTTTCGGAGGGTAAGTTCTCGGTTGAAAAGGGCGCCTTGAGGAATATCCGAGAAGAAGAGACGGAGAGGAGAGACACGTGCTGCGACAGTCATTTACAACAGGGGAACTTTGCGAGGACTCACGGGGGTCTCCTTATGTAGACCTTCAAAATAAGCATGTACTCCGTCATAAAAACAGTAGGAATTTACGGGTGGGTGGAGGGAGGTTGGTCGGAACAGTGTCGGTACCTACTCACCTTGATAGGGGCGTAAAAGAGTTCCCTTCTAGGACTTTGGCACCGAGTGCTCGTGTCGCCAATGTGAAGTGGGCGGTTCTTCCCCATAGGGCAAGGTGAGATTGGCTCTCCAGCTTGAACAGTGTGAAGAAGTTCTCAACGTAAGAGGGGAAGGGAAAGAGCCTGAGAGACGTCTGACCGGCTGAAAAGCCGCCCTTTCCGCTCGGGGAATGCCTACTTCCGGTAAGAAAGAAAGGAGAACCAAGATCGGCCTTAAACAAGTCCTCCGGCACGGACAGGAAGAGCAAGGACCTTGGGACGTTGGCAAAGTACCTCCGTGAGGGAATTTGGCGGGTCCGGGACCGAGGAAAAAATCTATGAAGGGCAGGGCGGGATCTTCTTTCTTTACCTATCAAGGGGGGGAACAGACCGGGCCGCGTCGGTCGGGGAGAATGTTGGTCATCAGTGAAAGCAAGAGAGCGGGGGACCAGAGCACTAGGGTCCGGATGGTGGACGACCTGTATTTCGCCCTCAGGGAAGGGAAAAAAAAGGCGTCCTCTAAGGGGGGGAAAGGGAGCCCTCTCCGTCAGTTGGAAAACGGCTCCTCCCGAAGAGAAGGAAAAGAGGCGTGGGAAAAGACAGCCCGATTTGATCGCGCCCAGCTAAAAAGTAGAAACGACGTTCTGACGCTGACGGGCGGCTATCCCCAGGGAAAAGGTCAACGGTTGCATCGCTCCGATAAAGGGAGGAAAATTCCCAGGGGGAAGATGCTTGACGTATCCGGGGAAAGGTCATTTCAGGCAGGAGGGAGATGGTCGGAGGAAGGTTTGTCCTAACGGTAAAGAGGGGGAAGCTCGTCGGCCCGGGGAAAAAGAAGAGAGGGGAATCCCCGGATCGGGAGTGACCGCCGAAGAAAAAATTGTAGGAAGGCCATTCCGTCGTCGCTGTAGAAAGCAGAAAGGGGGGCGTCACATACTAGGATCTACGGGAAAAAAGGGAGAGGGTAGGAAAAGATAGAGAGTAGGGTGGACCGCCCCGGCGTCCTAAGCTGCGGGAGAGCTGGGGGGAAAACGGCTGTCCTTCTACAATAGCAAAGAGAAAAAGAAAAGAAGAAAGCAGGTGATTCAAGGCGTTTTAGGAAAAGGCAGGGAAAGCGCGTTCCGAAGTTGGAAAAGATAAGAACCACTTCGAAAATCACGGTGCTAAAACAAGGTGAAGACGAGCTTCCTGCACGTATAAAAAAACACATCTTCTCCTCATCAGCCAACGTTTAAATTGCCTGGGGAGGAGGTCGCATCGCGAGGGGAACCATGTGAATATAAAAAGAAAGAGAAATTCCCCTCTCCTTCGGAACAAAAAAAGAGGGGGGGCTCTGCGAGCTGGCTAAACGGCGATGAGGGAAGGCTCCACGCAGGAAAGGGATATCTTGTCAGGCGGTTGGGAAAAAATAGTACTTAATGAGGGGAAGGGGGGGGGGGGGCTCTCTACTCAAAGGGGCAGTGAAACCGAAAAATGTCTATTGTTCCCAATTTCGTTTACGAAGACAATCTTTCTGAGAACGGTGACACCAAGCCGCAGTTTCTTCCGACGTAAAAGTCCCTTAAAAAAAAGGGTGACCAGACACTACTGCTGCAAGGGGGAAAGGGGGAAAGAAGACAATATCGTCACGAAGAAGGGACGTCAACGACGAAGAACCCTCAACTGGAAGAAAGGAAAGGAGGAGGGTCGATACCGTAAAGACAACGATCCGCAATTTCCAGGGGAGGAGGGGGAAAGAAACAGTTCTGAGTCGCAGGGGGGGGGTTTCATCTTCCTAACGAGGGGGGGCACTACTTCGTCAAGGGAAAAGAAGGGGGCGAGTCCAAGGGGGAGGAAAAAAGCCCGCTACGGACAGAGAGAAAGTGCGCCATCTCCTTCTATGAAAAAAACCAAAACGGTTCCAAACGAGAAAAGTACTCGGAACAATCGAGGCAGCAGGTGGAGGTAACACGAAGCTCCCCAGGGCCGATAAAACCACGCCAACCCATTTCCACAAGAGGGAGAACGGCTTGACTCTTCATCTGCTGAAGAAAAAAAACTCACTGAAAAAGCCACAGCCGATCGACTTGGAAAAAAGGAGGGAAATCCCGCTCAAGTGCGCAAAAAAAAAACTCCGTTCGGCCCGTCTCAAGGCCGGTCGTCTGAAGAAAAAAAAAGGAGAGACACGCGGGATCTGTCCAAGAAGCTCAAGAAGGAGGGGGGGGAACATCGAGTCTCCGAAGAGTCGTTTCTGAGGGCAGGGTCCCCTACAAGGAAAGGAAGGACGTTGATGACAGGGGGAGTCACAGATTTTCTCCTCCCTTGGAACCGTTTCTTGAAAGGAAAAAAAAAAAGCCCCCTTCGTAGGGGATGATGACGATCCATCCGCAGAAGAAGGTTGCCTTACTCTGCCTTTTTAACCGCATCATAACATCGAGAACGGAGCGAGGGTTGTGATTCGCCATGCGGGCAAAGACCCTATCATTTGAGGGGCTAGTTTTCTACCTGGAGCTGAATACGTGGGAGTCGGAAGCAGGTCTCCCCTATGAAGAAAAAAGAGGGCTTTTCGTCCTCTACGGGAAACTGCTCGCTTTGAGATCGTACCCTCTCCTGAGTTGACCAGGGGGTTCCTTTTAACAGGAAAAGCAGTCGCCCCGTCCCCCTGCAGGAAGAGGGGGGAGGTGAGGAGACTTTGAGACTGGTCAAAGGTCGTTTACCGATTGGAAAAAGGGGGGGAAAAAATAAATATACGCCGTGGGATATCTCTCAAAAAACAACAGGGGGGAGGATACCTCAAACTTCTTCGAGGGGGAAGAAAACGCTGTGAAGGCGCAAAAAGGGTCAACGACCTTATCTTAGAAAAGGTCACCACGTTGATGAGAGGGGGGGTGATCGTGGGGAGGAGAGGAGAGGAGATAGATGAGGGAGGTATGTGGGGGCCGGTTACCAATGAAGAAAGGTACGATGATGGGTGTAGGGGGATCATAAGAAGGGAATTGAAAAAGGAAACATAGTGGAAGTAGACAAATCGGAGGAAGAGGGGTATAGCAGGGGAAGAAAGTAGGAGGGTAGAGGAGGCGTGGGGAGTCAAAGGAGCCCCTATTTGTCCCACGAACACAAATAAGGAGAGGACCCGAAAGCTCCCCCCCCAAACTCACCAACACACAAAAAAAAAACATAATCTCTCCTCTTGTAGGGAGGGCTCTTGCGCCTTCTCTGCCGACAATTCAGGTGAACCACAAAGAAAGAGGGGTGAGGTCCACGGGAGTCGTATGGGCAGGGGAAAGGGGAGAAGGTGTTATGACCATCGTTCTCTCTTCCAGTGCAAAGGGAAAAGGGAAAGACAGGGATGGGCGATGGAGGATTATTGGTTTTAAGGGCGAAAAAAAGAAGAGTGAGAAGATGGGGGAAAGAGGTGTAAGGGAATTGAGAAAGAGAATATGCGGCCCGGCCACAAAGTCGCGTAGTGATAAGCAAGACGAGAACAACAACGATCGGGAGAGGGTGACTTTTTTTTGATAAAATGGGCGACGCTCAGCATCCGTTCAGGGAATCTCCCTCTCAACTATCCAAGAGAAGGGTGTCCGTTAAGACAAAAGAAAAGACAAGTAGATAGGCGATTGCGGGCGAAAAGTATCCTCCCCTGGGGGTACTGGGGAAAGATCAAACTGGCGCTTACACCCCTCCACGGGGGGGAAGGGGCTGATTCTGACACGGAGAACTTTCGCTCTTAGCCCGAAGGGGAACGGAGGAGAGAGTGTTAACCGGATCCTTTAGGAGGAGAAGGAATACTAAACGACGCACTGGGAAAGGTCTCGGCCGCTGTCTCTTTCATTGAAGGAAAAAGATCACTGGTGGAAAAAAACGAATAAGCCCTATGGGTACGATGGTAAAACGAATTCTATCTTGAAAAAAAGCGGGATTTCCCAGGAAAAGAAAATCTTCTAGTGCCTTTAGTGAAGCCGAGAGCGGACGGAAACCGAGTCTCCATCCGGCAGAATTCTATCCCTGTGTAAAGGGTTTGCTTGGCGGGGAAGAAGGGGAGGAAGGGGGGCCGCTACGTCAGAATCCTCCTGCTGGCTGACAAAAATCGCGGGAAAAGGAGAGGGTGCGCTACCGGAAAGAATTCTCTTTCTTCCCGGGGCGAGTACGTCCCTTCTTGGCCACCAAAAAAAAAACCGAAGAAAAAAAAAGGCTGGTGTACCTCTCTTCCTACGCTTCAAGGGGAAAAGAGCTACCCAGTGCAAGATCGCCTTGAACTCCGGCGACTCGGAAAGAGAACCCGGCTCTCCTTACCAGGGGAGGGTGAAAAGCCTTCGTAACGTCTCTAGTAGAAGAGAAAGACCTTCTCCCGGTGCGGCAGTCAAAAAGAAGGGAGGGCGATCAGTTCAGTGCTGAGGGGGAAGGATCGTTCTTTAGATGAAAAGTCGACACCATGGTTAGGGAAAGATGTACTTCTGCTCTGAACCCAGGATGAAAAAAGTCGGCGCCCCGGAAAAAAAAAACTCAGCCAAGCGAACAGATGATCTCTAACTTCTGATAAGAAAGGGTTGTTGTAAACCAATCGATCTCCGGAAGTAAAAGGCGGGTGGGTTTGCGATCGGCAAAAAAGAAAAGGGAGCCCAGCTCCGCCGCTTCCTAAACAGAAAAGATCTCTTAATCGCTGAAGGCCGGTTGAATCTGGGAAGGCCTCATGGAAACCGTCCCAGTCCATTCACCAGGGGGGGGAAGAATGGCGGTCGAACGCTTGTGCCAGAAGGGGGAACGAAAGATCACAGGGCTTCTCCGTGACCTCGGGTGGAAGAAAAAAGGGGAGGGGGAGAAACTTGTCCGCGCGTCACGGGAACGGAGGGAAAGGAAAAGCTCGTTGAATCCCCTTAAGGAGTGGGAGAGGGGGGAAGGGAGAAGTCCATTCCTTCGGAGAAGGGGGGAAAAAGAAAAGAAGAAGTCTTCCGCGAAAAATACGAAGT
>Ga0179593_1461466_pt1 | contig 18518 bp, 19 predicted proteins | sample CZODoug2_1_08_16_FD_185931 | JGI IMG/M metagenome (GOLD analysis project Ga0179593, IMG submission 185931) | Vadose zone soil fungal communities from Angelo Coast Range Reserve, California, USA - CZODoug2_1_08_16fungal (PacBio error correction) | ecosystem: Environmental > Terrestrial > Soil >...
CTACCCCCGGCCGCCCGAGCAAGTCCGTAAATAAGCCCTGGAGGCCTCACTGAAGTGGACCAACCGTACTGCGTTTGCCTGAAAGAAAACTTTTCAAAAAAAATCGAAAAAAAAGAAAAAAAAAAGAGAAGGTACAGCGGGGGAAGTAAAAAATAAGCAAGAAGCCGAGCAGAGACGCCCGGCGACCTAGCTCTGACCAGAAATGAAAGGGAGGGGTGCTGAGAGGGGAAGACGCTCTCGGGGAAAAAAAGGGGCAAAAAGGGATTGGCGGGAGTGCAGGGACGCAAGGGGGAGCATGAGAGGTCTGGCAACACCCATGGCTAGAAGAACATAGCCAAATTATCAAGAAAAAAATAAATCGAAAAAACAAGAGGGGGATAGTCGGGTGGGAGGCATGATAAGTTGGGGCTCTTTTCGGGGAAAAATACAAACCCTTATATTGTGAGCGTGCCCTTCGGCTAAAAAGGTAAGGGGACTGCGAAGAAGAAATGACAGGAAGGGGTCAGTCGGGGGGGAGAAGATCTCAAGATTAGCGGACAGACGCAGCACCAAACTGTCAAAAAATTTTAGCAGAGGGGGCGAAAAGGGGTGCGCCATGAAAGGTCGGGGGGGGGGGGGGATGTTCCCACCACTCCGCACAAACGCGAGAAGGAGCCCGCACGGTGCCCGGCCAAGGGAAAAGTAAAGGTTCTCCAAACAAAAAAAAAAACCAGTCAGGGTATAAAGGGAGGAACCTTCAGGGAGACAGACAAAATACTTGGAATCGTTTTTAACGGGGTGGGGTTGGAACGCAACAGGAGGGGAGTTCAAAAAAGACACCGACTGCCTTTGACGTTCCAGGTCAAGAGAACACAAAGGCCTTAGGGGGGGGGGAGGTAAAAAGGGAGGAGGGCAAGAGTAGGAGGTTCCCCGGAAGTCAAGAGGTGGGGGAGCCCGACGCTCTTAATTTAGAAAATGCAAGGAAAAGATGACTCTAGAAAATTGTGGAGGGCAGAGGGAGAGAAGAGCTGACCTGTGACCTTACACATAATGTCGTAAGGAGAAAAGGAAAAAGGTGGGGTCGCCAAAACAGAGGGGTGGAATTTGTCAACCGGGTCTCGAATGCGGCAGTCCGGCTAAGCCCTAGACTGGCTATAAAAGATCTTCCCTATTCTGGAAGAGTATGCGCGGGAGATCCTCAGAGAGGGAGAGGAGGCGTCTGGCGAGGCGGGCTAATCGGACAGGAAGCAACACTTTTCAACTTACCACATCCATTCAAAGGAAAGAGGACATTGGAAATGCGTCCTTCCACATCACTCAGAAAGCTCTCGCTCATCCTTCGAGTCTCGGGACAGAGGTAAGGTGGCCGGCTCACACCTTCTAACGAGGAAAACTGAATCTCCATCAAAAGGAACAGAGAATGGACTGATGCCTTTGTTGACGACATATCCGGGCGTTCAAACCGGGACAGAAAAACACGAGCAAAAGCGAAGGGCACACTCGCAGGCACTACTCAAAAAGGGGTTGCGGTCTGTTGGCAGAGAGATCTCCCACCCCAATCTGAATGACCATGTGAGGGCCGGGGTCTCTCTGACTGGGCGAATGGCCTCTTCAAGAAAGGTCAAGGTGCAGCCCGTGGAAACTCAAGGGGGGGGCTGGTATCCCCCCTCAGGGGCTTCTGTTCCTATCACCGTGAATGCTTTCTTCTTTCAAACGGGTGGGAGGTAGCAAATTGAGGGACCCGGCCTCGGCGAGTGACGAGGGGACCGCTGTGCTATCCCTTGCAGCAAGAGCATACCGCTGTCAGTCGGGTTCTCTATCTGCCAAGAAAAGACCTTCAAGGGGGCGAGGTCCCGTCACCGGCACGATATCTAAAAAAAGCGCAATTGGAAAGGCCAGACTAAGTCTCGCGCAGCAGCATTCGAAGGGTGGGGGAGCAGTGCACCGCGAGGCCGCCAAAAAAGCGAAACCGCGAAGACCCCCGTACCCAGAACTCGTCGCTGGTGCCTGAGAAGGAACAACGGGGAAATGGCGAGCATCGGTCAAAGCTCGCTCCGCACCCGGGAAAAGTCAAGATAAACGTAACTCGAAACCAAAAAATATGAGGACTGATCCTTCCTACTCGAGTCGCAGTCGGCAAAAAAATGAGGAGTAGGAAAAGATATCTGGTAAAAGGGAGGAATTGTCAGCTAGCCTACCGGTTCGATCGGAAAAAAAGTGATAAAGGGAGAGGCCCTAGTCGCTTTCGTCCGAAGGAGGGGTCGGACCGTGCTCGCATTCCTTCGGGGCTCCCGCGCGCAAAAAAAAAAAGCCGACGGGGGCGTGCAGAGGGGCGCTTTCCTGGTTGTAAGAAAAATTTCTGGGAAGGACGGGGGGAGCTGCGCAAAACACAGAACGGAATCTTTATGCGCGAGCATCTATCGCAGTGGGGGTGGCGGCAGAACTCACAAAACAAGAGAAAAGTGCCGGTAGGTGATGCCGCAGCGGAAACGGCTCCTATGCAGATCGCGCACCACCTGACCGGGGGTTCTTGTGAGTCTCTTCATCCCGTAACTATAAGATAACTCAGGCCGGGGGAACGGGGGGTTTTTCGATCGGGAACACCTTGAGAAAGCGAACTCTGATTTATAAGGCCCTCTGCATCGTCTTCTTCGCTGGAAACACCGCTAGCCAACGAGTGTACGAAGCCTGGAAGCAGGCCGCAGGGGAATAGCAGGAGAGCATCCCTTCTACTAACAGGAAGCCGAAGGGGGTCATCCAGGGACCGAGTCCGCACATAGTAAAACACAATCTGTAAGTTTCGGGCCGCGGTCCTCTTCCTCTTGGGGGTTGCACGCCGATCATGATCATCATTGGTTAGGGGTAAAGCATCTCCCAGGCCGATCGGAGGGGGAAGATTGCGAGAGCGGTCTGAAAGAAAAAGAAGGGATGAGACGGCAACACTGCCTCGTCAAACGAGCTAAGATGCTTGATCAGAGCGCAGGGGGGGGAGAGTGAATGGCCTGCCTCATCGCCGCCCAGTCCTTCAGAGGGCCCAAACGAGGGGAGCGAGGGCATATATTTACGAGCATCCACCGTCAAAAAAGGAAACCGAAGTGTCTCTATTCAAAAGAAACCTTCTCCTATCAGGAAAAAAAAAAAAAAAGACTCTTCAGAAGATACGCGGCGTATGCGAGCCGAAGGTAAAGGACGGAAACTCACCTTGGAAGCCCACAAAGTGCGGATGCGCAAAAAAGGAGTGCGTGTGGTCGAGCAATGAAAGGGGGAAAAGGAGCCTCGCCAGACGGATCTCATCACCCCATAGGTCTTCGAAGGGAAAAAGTGGTCCTCAATTACTAGGAGGGGGACAGGTCAACAAAGGCAAAAGAACGTAACGGGGAAATCATCATATTTAAAAAGACATTTAACCCCCGGGGCCATTAACACTCGTCCCCCCAGAAGGGCCGGGGGGAAAGGGGAAAAAAGGAGGCGAAGGGCCCGGCCTTCGTGGGGGGTGGGCGAGGAGGGAGGCATCTCGACAACCTCACCTTCACCTGCAACCACGGAAGTCGTAGCCACTAGCAAAAAAAAAAGCTGGGACCCCTTAAGGGGTGGAAGAAAAAGTGGGGGCCATTAAGATCAGGGTGCTTTTCAAAGGGGGGGGCCAGGGAAAAAAAATTCCACGAAGGCACTGGGAGAAAGGCCCTCAGGGTCAATGACCCTTGGCCACAAAGGGAAAGCAATACAGGGAAATCACCTAAGAAGCGGAGGAATATCAATAAGATATGAGGAAGAGGCACCACCAACTGCAGCACGCAAAAAGGAAAACCCGGGGGGGGCAGGGCAAGCCAGGGACCGGGAGGCCCCTTGAGGGGGTCAAAAAAAAAAGGGTTTTGAATAAGGGGGCACATCTCTCTGGAGAGAGTGGGGGGTAAGCATGCGAACAGAGGCGGGAAAAACTACCTCGCGGGGAGGGGGGGAGGAGGTAAAAGAGGTGAGATTTAGGTTGAAGAGTGAGTAGTGAAAGGGACATTCGAGACCCCCCTTATCTGGGTGCGTGTGGTAAAAGAATGTGTGAAAAAAAGTGTGAATGGCGAGGGGAGAAAACGGCTGGCCATGAAAGGGGAAAAGGGGGGTGTGGAATCGTTGCAGACAAGAAAGGCACCCAGACAGGCCAAAACAGGAGAAATCCGATTGACAGGGCGAATCATGAGGGGAGGAACAAGGAAAGGGCCCGAAAAAAAAGGGAAAAGCCCTTTCGAGTAAAAAAAGGGGAAAACCACAGGGGGGAGAGGGGACCGGCGAGACGAAAAAACAGAAACAAGAAGGGGGAGAGGGGGAAGGATAGCTACATAGGATCGGGGGAAACAACCAAAAAAAACTTGAAGCAGTGTAAGGGCTGCAACTCTAGAGAAACGGAAAGGGTAGTTACAATTTTTTTCTGTTGGGGGGGAGAAAAGGTGGGGAAGAGATGTTTCTCAGGATTTGGGCCCCGGACGGGCCCAGATAGGGGGCCCGAAAGGGCTTATGTTGTCCAAAGGGGGAAAAGATTAATCTCCACTAAGTTTTGGTCAGAAAAGGTCAGCCGTGAAAGGACCGGAACAGAATAGACACATGCACGAAATGCAAGAAAAAGGGGGACTGAAGTTCGGAAAAAAAAATTGGGACAACCGGAAAAAGTGTCCATCATACACAGGGAAGAGACGCAGACTACCCGCACCAGGGGAGTGTACCTACTGAAACTAAGGTCAAGAGATTGGCAGGGCATCCCTCCATCTCGGGGAATGCAGGTAGGTCGTGGTCGAATAGGGGGGAAGGAAGATAGGTAGGATGGGGTCATAAAGTTAGGACGGTTGGCCCCTGAAAAAAAACAAGTGCAGTCTTGGCCGGCAGGGCGGCGCCGTCAAAAGCACGAGTAAGGAGCGCGAGGGAAAGTCAGAGGTGAAGGACGAGCGCACAGCCTGCAGTCCTTTTTACGAAAAATCCAGGGGGGGATCTCACACCGTAGTGGGAAAGAGCCTATATAGGAAACAGGAAGCGGAAAAAAAGTCCGGGAACGCTGCGTGCGGGGGGGGGGGGGGACTTAGGAAGTGAGGGAAAGCGCTAGAGGGGAGGCCACCAAAAAGACGGATGGGGCCTCGGCTTTCATCGCCAGGGGGAAAAAAAAAGAAAGTTCAAAGTTGTTTCTGCGGATGGGAGGGGGGCAGATTCTTCCTGCTTATCTCTTCACCGCCGGCGATGAATTCTCTGGACTTAGACGTGGCTCAAAAATTGAGAAGCTCCTTCGACGGTCTTCCAAGGCATTTCTTCGAGGCTGTTCAAGGGCAGCTGGGGAACCTCGGGCAAAAAGAAAGGGTGGCTTTTCCTCCATCAGTCAACTGAACGGAAGGTTACGAATTCCGAAGACCGAAAAAAAAAAGAGGCGATTTCTATTGAGTGATTAAAAAATGGGGCCAGGAGAAGCGGGGAACAGGCGAGAGTTCCGAAAAAAACAAAAACTTTGCTGAAAGCTAGAAGGCCACGAAAAGGAGGCATGACGCGGGAAAGAGATCAGAAGATTCAAGGCTGAAGAGGAAACGTCTAGGACGATCAAAGGGGAACGGGCTCAGGGTCAAGCCACAAAAAAGACATCCGACAGAAGGTCCGGACTCGATCTATGAAGATCAAAAGAAAGCAGGTCCAAGGGGCTGGGGTGTGGCCCTGGCGAAGTTCCAAGGAGCGAAAACCCGAGAAGAAAAATAAAGGCGCTCAACAGACTAAAGAGTACGCTCATCGCCAGCGCTTCTGGTGCCTGAGAAAAAAAAAGAATCAAAGCGGGCACCGGGATGAGATAGTAATGGAAAAGCGAAACAGGGCCTGAACGCCGTGGAGACGCGAGTCATCCTAACGGATAAAAAAAAGGCAGGGACCCTTCTATCTCGGAGAATTGAGCCTTACCATTCTAGAAAAAAAAAACTTATGGGGAGTATATAATGGGAGTTCGGGAAAGGGGTTTCGGTATCTAGACTGTTCGAGGATAGCGGGGATCATCAAAAGAGATGCTGGAGATAACCTTTCTCGGACATGCAAGCTCCGGCCTTCTCAGCACCATCCGACGCGGAGGTCGAGGATCATTGTCGATGAGAGTTGGGTTCTAATTATTGGGGGTTGAGAACGCGGAAGGGGAGGGGCATCGCCACGCCAAAAGATGTCTTTTGATGAGCAGCATCATATCGCCTTCTCAATTAAGGTTGGCGCTGGCGTAGAAAGGCCTTTGAAAGACTCGAAGGATGAATCCTTTAGCTTAGGGCATGAGAAAGCGCGCGCCCCTCGGAAATGCGCAGGGCGGGAGAGGGTAAACTGTACGAGACGAGAACGAAGGGAACGGTGCAACTCGGCCATTTCGTGGCAGAACCAGAAGCAGAAGGAGAGTAGACGGTGCGCGGCCATCGAGGGGGGAAGGGGGGGAGATTCTTCGGGCGCAGGCACGCAACCAACCTCCGGAAGAGAACAAGGAGCGTGAAGTTAAACCATCCGCCGTTTGTCTCCACGAGGAAGTACCACGGAAGATCGGAAAGCCGATCATCTCCTCGGCCGAGAGGGAAAACGGTCCCAGGACCCGGAAAACAAACGGCCTTGCGTAGAGTGGAAGTCGCGTTTGACGGCAAACGCTATCCTCACTGTCATTGCCGGAACAAGGTCAGCAAAGCTCCGGCCATCGGCCGCCCGAGGTAATGGATGGCGAATGCTGCAATAAGTCTAAGGGGGGGCGCGGTCACACTTCCGCGAGGTCGGGGTGAAAAGTCTTTATAAAGAGCGCACGGGGGGGGTGTCAAACTTACGCCGCCGCAAGGGGAACAATATTCCGACTGTTTCGGGAACCCGGCCGCAGCGTCATCATCTGAGACGATGCGGCTAAACTACGCGGAACGCCCATATTGAATCGGAGAAAAACGGTCGGGCTATTGCTCCTTCGGGGCATCTAAGCCTCAAGCGGGAAAGATCGGAAAATATCAAGAAAAAAAAAATATTCAGCCAGGGACGGGGACAAGTTTCTGCCACTGGGGGGTTGACAAACGAATAGTCGCGCAGGGCGGCAAAGGGGAACTGGGAAGCTCCTAGATGTGGCGGAAAAAGAAGCATAGTAAAGCTCTCTTCAAGTCCCACCAGGTAGCGGCTCTCTTCATATTCATGGGAAGGTCAAGATTGGAAAATTGAACATCCCCTCTGAGCTCAGGGAAGTCCCGGAAAGAGGGGAAACTCTCTCGTGAAGAAAGTAACCAAGCCCTCCATTTTAACCGACGCCAACAAGGGGTTATATGCATCCCCTGACGGCCCGAGGAAAGCGTGGAGGGGGCCGCCTATTCTGGTCTGAGGAGATATCACTTGCCAAGACCGGGCCGAGTCCGGGCGTGAAATAACGTCCAAGCTCCCCCTGTTGTGGGCGAAAAAAGGCCAGGGGCGACGGGTCCATGGGCTCGCAAGTTGAACGGCAACGGGGAGTGGTTACCTCACCCAAGAAGGCAAAAAATGGTCGGAACCGTGACTCTGAAAGCTATGAACGGTAAGTCGTGGTGCGACGATACGCTCCGGGAGATATTCTCCCGAGGCAAAAACAAGCATTTGGAATAAATTGCAGAAGAAGGGCAAGGGGAGGGAACCAGGGAAGGGTGAAGAGAAAAAAAGGGGGGGTGATAAAAGCCAATTATCATTCTGAAAACAGAAAAGCTCTCAACAAAAGTGGATGAAAATAAGAAAGAAGGGGACAGTGTTGGGGGAAGCGGGGGGGGACAGGACTCCTCATACCCCCATATATGTGTACATCCTCAGGCCAAGGGCCTCTAGAAATCGCCATGCAAAAAACGATCCAGGGTTGGGGGGAGCGGACAGTATCTCCGAGCGTCTCATAGCAGCCACCGTGCACCCCGAAAGAGGGGTCAGAGCGGTAGCACGTTGCTGTCAAAATTGGGGGGAGGAATTGGAGGGAAAGGGGGGATCACCTTGCCGGCGAAATAGACGAGCCCCACTGGACGCCCTTGCGCTTTAGGGAAAAACGGCCGTGACCGGGTCCAAACCCCCGGGGAGAGTTAGTTGCCCGGAGAGTTGATCAGAATGATCTTTTTTTCCGGTTTAGGGGGGAAGCGCGCAGAACGAAAGCGCCACCCAGAACGGCCGTGAACCGGGAAGGGGCTTCCTCTTCCCACCCGCGGAGGGCGTCGTTTGGGGGAAAAACTGGACGGCAAAGAGATAGACTCGGTTTACGGTCCTGAGCGGCACGGGGAAAAAGGCCCGCGAGGGGAGGAGGGGCAACCATTCCAATTAATCGAAGGGCCGAACTAAGGGGGGGCTGTCACGCGAGGAGCGGCGCCCCTTTCACAGAGAGTCACCAGCATTCCGCCGGAGCGCCTGAAATTCACGGTGCAAGGGGCGTCATCAACAGTGATGTGAGACACCAGGCAGGGAACCGTACGGCTCTAGAGCACGCCCCGCCTGATATATCAAGGCGGGTCGTAGAGGGCGAGGATCAGACGCAACGATCATCTGCTGGAAGGGGGCGAATCGGATATTATCCGAGCGCAGCCCGGGCCACTGCCACATCAAGCGCAGTAATCCGGCAGAAGCGCATGAAAACGCAATGCGCGCTAACAGCGTCTATCTCGAACTGACGCGTGGGAGTGTGCAACGCAAATCCCTGGCCCCGCGACCGGGTTTCCGGAGTAAGCTCTCATAAAAACCAGGGCCGGGCGTGCGTGCTCGCAATTTGTGGCGGAATGAAGTGGATGAGCCTTATCCGGCGGTACAAAACACGGGGGCAGGCCCGGGAGGTTTCAAGGCCGGGAAGAAAAGGTCCGGTGACCGCTGGGGGAGCGCTGGCTGCTTGAACCCCGCTGCAGATTAAGTGACATGGCCGTTCTTCGAAGTGGATTGCCGATTCGCCCGGGGCGGCAAACGGGCACATAGGCTGAAAAAAGGTCGGGACGTGTTTGCTGGAAGGAAGCCGGCTTCTGGCCGCCCCGGGATAAGATAGGGCGGAGAGGTGGATTTTCTCAGAAAATGGTACGAGACAGGCTGAAACCCGGCCGAGGCTTCCTGAATAAAAAAGGAAAGGGGCTGACTTCACGTCTCCCTTCAGCCCGCCCCCGGGGGGTCTAAGCTGAAGGCTGGCAGGAGGAAAGAACACTGGCCTGGACTCAGCGTGCGGATGTCGAGGGGGACGTACCGGTTCGCAGATGGATGAAAGGCCAACATAAAAGGCGCGCCGATCTGATGACAAAAGGCAAAAAGCATCCGTCTGTGTGGACGGGGCGTCAACGGGCGAAGAACCCAAGACCGCCCAAACCGCTCCCGCAAGGATCCTCTAAAGAGGGGGCCTCGTCCGGGGGAGAAAGCCGGCCCGTTCTCACCTGGGGGAGCTCCCTATCGGGGGGGGGGAGCTCAAATAACCTCCGTCCTCTATTAAGATAACCGGAATTCTCTAACGTTCGGTATGCGAAATTCCTTTAATCCGTACAAATCAGAAAAACAACTTATTATTCAAAAAAGAAAAAGAGAGATGGAAGCGGGAGTGGGGGATCGAGCCGGTCGAGCAATTCGCTCGGCTGCTGCGAGGTCGCGCAGTCGCGAGAATAGGACCTTAACTCTCAAAAACAACGTTCCTACCGGCCTTCTCAGTCAAAATCCGGGCTGAAGGGGCGCTTACACTTTTGTCGAGAAGTCTCGTTTCAGGCTTACTGGGTTGCTCTGGTTTGTCCGGAGATCGAAGAACGAATTTCTTAGTCTCCGAACCAGATGACGTCTCCATTATTTGTGGCGGTCAGGAGTTCAGTGACGTTGAAGAATCGACAACGCGAGCGTACCGGGGGCTCGGATCAGATGCACCAAGGCTGGGGGTCATTCCTCTGGCTTTTGCAGGGCGCTCTTAGAGAAGTGCAGTAAAAAGAACTCATCCAACTAGGCGGGGCATCATGGCTCTTCCAGAAAGTGCAGACACAGGAGTAACATCCGGCTACTGATGGGGGAGAGGACTTGCCCTCGGGCCTCTGGCTCTGCGGCAGGACACACCGGGGGGGCCCCCTATGTGTAAGTTACAATTATCCTTTGACTGTTTGCCGAGATTAGGCGAAAAAAACCTTGTATAGAACGCTAGGACCCAAATTTTAATTGCCTCGGGGTTCCGAGACGTCAAGTCCCAGCAGATAGAAAAAAGAGGGGGCCTTGTCAGCAAAACTTTCCGGTAAGGCGCGGTTGCACTCGGCGTTAGTTGGGTCCGTTTTCAAAGACTCGGTCACGTCAGTTGCCTTCAAACAAATGCATAAGCATAAGAGCAATAGTCGGGGGGTTACAGGGGGGGCGTATGATGGAAGCGCGCACGGCGCCCAGAGGAGAGATTCTTTCATCTATAAGGCTGAGCAGCTACAGTGTCTGACTATGAGCGACTGTCAGCCGTGCCATTAAGGGACACATAGGGATGGGGTCCCAACCGGTCCTTCCCCGGAGAAGCGATTCGCTGTCACCACGCCGCCCGGCAGAATGCGAGATTTTCGGAAGGCACAAGGACCCGCAAGGACACGCCTAGGGGGGAAGGAATCGGATTCGAGGCGCGAGGAGAAGGAAATTTCTGCGACAGGGGGAGAAGGAAAGGGGGTTGAAAAAAAAAAATTGCAATATTCTCTCTTCTAAACTAGTGCTGTGGAAACTTCTCCTCTCTGGGTAAGGAAACAACTCAGTGAGGCCCGCAACCAGTAGCCGTCGGGAAGGGGAAGAATGGTGGCCTTTTCCTACTTAAGTCAGGGATCATACCCTCTTCTCAGCTGAAGTGGAAAATACCAGACTCGCTAAATCCCCCACGACTCCGACATGTGAACACCATGGACGGTTTTATAGACAGCCCCCGTAAAGGCCAAGACGGCCGTGGAACGGGGGGGGGGGGGCCGGGAGCGCTACCCAGACACCTACCCGGAAAAAAACACTAGTGTGCTTAGGTCACGTAGGGGACGGCCAAGAAAACTGACCCTGAAGGGGTGGGGACCAAGGAAGGGGGGGAACTTAGGCGACGTGCGGGTCCTTGGGGCAATTTCCAGGAAAGGGGGAGAACAGGGTAAATGAAAAATCCCCACCAAGTCGAACCCGGCCTGAACAGGGACGGTCTGGTGCTCTATATACACTCCGGAGGATAGGAAACGCAACGAAGGCAAAACCGAGGTTTGGGTAGCCTGGGGAAAGGGTGAAGACGAGGGCCCCTTTGCCCACTTGAGCGGGAGCCACCCAGATAAGTTGGTGTATGGTAATGTAATAGGAAAAAGTATATGAAAACCTCAATTCGCGCACAACAACGGAGGATAGCTAGGGTTTCTCAGTCCTGACGCATGTTGGTATAAACAGGGTGCGTGACCGGACCAGCAAGGGGACCCGGCAAATCATGCCATGCTACAACCTCCCTTGGTTTTTACCTCGTTGAGGCATCGCATGGAGGCCAGTCTCATCTCAGTCAAATACCGTCAACACGAAGCGGTAGACGCGGTGCCAGGCGGGGCCATGAGGGTCATGAGGTTCCCCCGTGCCCGTTAAAACGGAGAGGCGGAAAAAGGAACAGTGCGCTGGAACCGTGCCTTCCCAAGGGGACGCAATTCAGGGGAGAGGAGGGGCCCGTGCGAAGGCCGGAAAGAACCAACGGACTTGACGGTGGTGCAAGGAGGGAAGGGGGGGTAAGGGGCAAATTTATTACCCGAACGGCCGTGCCTAACGGGCAAAGTGGTAAAGCGCCCCAAAGTCGGGGCGAGTGGGGAAAAAATTTCGGAGGTTGGGAACCTGGGAAAGGGTCTCGAATGTTTCCCTACTACTGAGCGGGAAAGAATACGCGAGTTCGAAAAGGCACCATGCCCGCTGAAGGACGGGAAGGGGGAGGGCAGGGAGGGGAAGATAAGTAGGCGGCTGGGAAAGTTTCCTGACACGAAGCAGCCGTCGAACAAAAATTGCGGCCGCGAGGGTGCGTGTGGGCGTAAACCTGATGGGACCAGGGCAAGTGAAAAGGGAAGGGGCCGAATACTAAAGCCGGTAGGCAAGCCGCCCGAGCGGTCGTAGCCGGGCGAAGGAAGGAAGAAGTCGAGGCGATCATCGCTCTTCTATAGCCGCGAAGTAATGCGAAAGAGGGAAAACCTTTCCTGAAAAGGACCATATAGGGGGCAGTCATGCGGAGTCATCAGAACACCGCTCGGGCTACACTAAGGACAGCTCACAAACGCCGGGAGGGGTACCATCAGGCGCGGGGGGAAAGGTTGGAATCTCGCCATCAGGGCCCAGTAAAGAGGCCTCCGAGGGGGGGGGGTAGTCATGGGCTGCACGTTGTCAAGAGTGATGATCCGGATCGGGCCGACAAGAAAGAAAACGTAGGCCCGAAAGCTTTCACGCAAGGAAACGGCACACAAAAGGGGAAGGGGGGGACTGACCTCTTTGCATCTGCTAATCGGACCCCAAGACGCAGTTCGCCAAATCGACGGGTCTCTCCGTGGGATTGCGGACCTCGAAACATGCATGGGTCTCTTTAGCGGCCTCTTTTCTTGGGTGAACTCGCCGATCGTATTGACAGGCAAGCCTTTCTCTAGGAAGTCCAAAAAGGGGGTACATCACGAAAATAAAGACTTACCCGCTGCCGATGATAGTCTACACGGTGGGGCTGTAATGCTCCCCAAAAAAACTACACCCTGTGCAGTTCTTTGCGTCCGCGAACGAATTCAGCGTCGCTATTTGGCTAGAAAACCACGGATCTCATGAGCCACAAACACGGTGTCTTCCTGGACGATCGGGACGTACAAACTACAGCATGGAAAGTTCGGTTTGGGGGCTGTCTGAAGCTAGGCCGAAAACAAGGAGACTAAAAGCTCCGCGACCCCCGCCGCTCCCTCGACTTAAGCTTCGTATGAATGAAAAAGACCGAAAAGAAGGGAAAAGCACTCCTTGGTCTAAACGAACTCGCCAAAAGAAAGGACCAGCCTAGAAAATAACGGCTCGAACCGACTCTCCCTACAAATTCCTCCGCACTGCCGAGAAACTGAGGGGGGGATGAGGTAAGATAGATTACGGGGATGAGGGGTAAAAGTCGAGAGGGCCTTGGGGGGCCTGAAGGTCATCTGCGCGGGGTGTCTCCCACCGGATCTCCGTCGGAGGAGGACCGACTCGCCAAATTCAGGATCAAAGCTCAAGGGCCAACACCGGGCAGAGTTCTTTTATCCGGGGTCAGGAAATCGCAAAAGGTTTGTCTAATGAGCATAGCAAGAGGACAAAAAAACGGAAATGTCTTTTGACTCTGGCGCCCGGGGTTGGCGCACGACATGATCAGCAGGGCCGGGAAGTGATCTACATACCTAAAAACTCAATTGCTTCTCTTCTGGTATCGCGCACACCTTACTGAGGTACAGAGCTTTTAAAAACGTGGCATGGGGATCAAAATTGAAAAGCCGAAAAAAAACCCCAAAAACCCCAGATATGGCGCGCACGTTTCTCGTAACCATTTAGGAAACACCTTGAAAAAAGACTAACGAAGACTAGGCACGGCTAGGCAACGGCCTGGCGGGCTGGTCGTACCATCCAAAACCCCAGCCGCAGGTGCAAGCGCTTACCATGCCAGAGGAATGGATAGACTGGGGCAAACCCCGGGGGAGATCGAACGGAGGCCAGCTCCTGGTCAGAGCGAAAGAAAGATGCCCAGCGGACAACTCTTCACCAAAAAGTGCCAGGGGAAAGGCCGGACTTTTAATCCGAAGGGCCTCGTTGGGTCAAGGGCAAAAAAGCCGGATAATCAATTCATTGAAAGGAACAAAAAGACGAGGCCTCAGCCTCTTAAAAGAATGGAACTGTTACTGGCTCTGCCTGAGGAACGGACGCGTAACAATAATGCTTGTCTCGAAGCGGCGGGGGGGGTGCTGAACGTCGCAGGGAGGGCGGCCCATTACTTAGGATTGGGTCGTGGACCAAAATCACGGTCTCGAAAAGATGACGATTCGGCTCCACCTCATCGCCGCACAGAAAAAGAGCAACGGTGGTCGGCGATGATCCTTCCGTCCCCCGTACGAAAAAAGGAAAGGCATTCGAAAGAAATGGATGAGCGACCTTAACTTGGGGTCAGGAGGCTGTCGGGACAAGGGGGAAAACTCCAAGAAAGATAGGGGAAGGAAAGACGGACCGGTGCTGTGCGACGGAAAGCCTCCTGTGTTCAAAGTTCACCAAGAGGATCTGAGAAAACAAATTTCTCTCGTCAGCAGCGCTTCCGAGTTGGGGGGGAGTTTGCAATGTACGCGCGTCGGGATATGACCCCAATGTCCAGGGAAAAGCGCGACCTCTCTCTGCCGTCCATTTTTACCCAAAACGACACGGGAAAACTCAACAACGTGGGCATTCCTTGGAGGTCAGAAAAAAAGAGGAAAAGAAGCCAGCCTCAGGTGGGTAGTTTTCCGACGAGGAGCGCTACCACCCTCACCTTCCAGTAAAAGAAAGGGGGGCGGGAAATTCTCACTTCAGGGAAGACCAACGGGAAACGGAAAGAACCCTGATGGGCCAGGACTTCGTGTGCCGGGAAGCAGGGACTGGGAAGGGATCCACGCCGTTCCGCTAGGGGATGGGAACTTTTTACGGAACCTGGAAGAACCTCAGTTTAACCAATTCGAAGGGGGAAAGGACAAGCGGAGAAAAAAGGGAGAGGGGCTTTGGATCACTATTAGCTATTCAAACCACGAGCAAAAAAGGGGTTGGGCAGAGTGCCGCAAGGCCCCCTTTTTAGGAACTTGAGTCTTTCAGAGGAAAAAGAGAAGGGTGAGGAAATGGAAGGATATAAAGCATTCGAACAGAAGGGAAAAGAAAAAAAGGATGATTAAAAGAGGGATTCTGTTGGCAGAGGATATTGGGGCGCCATGTTAATTGTAGAGCATAACACCCCTTTAGGGGTGGAGGAATAGAAAGGACCTCGGAAATCCCCAAGGGGCAGGCGGAGGAAAATCGCAATGCAAACAAGGGGTTTGCCCATCGTTGAGGGGGAAAAGCAAAGCGGAGCGTCTCTCGGGAAGAACCCGACCTTCAAAACGGGGGGGGGAGTCGCCTGGCGGCCGGGGCAATTGCGTGAGAAGTTCTAACAAGTGGCCGCTGAACGGCGCGAAAAACGGACGGGGAAGGGCCCCCGGCCAAAACTTGGTTCGCCAACCACTGAGGAGGGGAAAGGGGTCTCTACTTGAGAAGTGAAAAAACGAAGGTGTGGGGGAATTTGGGGGTAGGAAAGATACAAAACGGGGTGTCAACCCTCCAAACAAAAGTAAGGAATTCGGGGATGTGTTCCTCCCAAGAAGGGGAGGGGGACGAGGGTAAAGGCTGTGTCGTTGGTGGACACAAGGGAGGTAGTCGCTATTGGGGAAAAAAAAGGACAGATGACCTGAGCTATGGGGGAAGGTACGACGAGAGGAAATTCCCCATGCCTCTGAAGCGCATCCTGAGGAGAGCGAGGAGAGAGAAGCGGCCACCTTTTCCGACACAGAGAGAGGAAGAAAAAAGCACGAGGGCCCGCCGGTCTGCCTATTCTGTGAATGGGCGGAAAAAGTCCTACACCAGGGCGCAGTAAGTCCCGGAGTACGACACGGTTCCCGCGAGGCGATATCCTATAGAAAGGAGAGTAATCTTTCTAATGAGGGGGACAGGGAAAAAAAGGAAGTTTCGGGGGAGAAGGAGTTGCTCGGCTATGCGGGAGCCAGGAAGAGGGGAATCATAGAAAACCTGCAGGTGTCCCCTTGCAACAGAAGAGGAAAATGGGGGGAACCTGGGGGCATCGCCTGCCAAAAGAGTCAAAGGAGACAAGCAACACCGAAGAGCCAGGCCGGGTTGCCGAAGCCCATCCCGAAAAAAAAAAGGGGGAAGTTTGGAAAGTCCCGCTCTCGACATGAAAAACAGGCGGGATGTGCCGTTTCGGCGGGGGGGGGGGGGGGCAGGGAATTTGTTGAAAGGGAAAGGGGGAAAGGGTAGATCCGGGTATTCTTTGCGTGAAAACCGGACAACACAAAAGGCCAGGGCAAGGAGCCGTGCACGACCGGACCGGGGGACCGCGGGTTCTGACGGGGAGAGTAGGCTTCTAAAAAACACGAGGAAGAACCAGTGCGCGGCATCGAGTCAAAACTCAAGCCGGTGGATGGCTAAAAGGAGGGAACGCCCTCCTAACAAACAGGCGGAAATTTGGCGCGACAGCGTTAGGTCCTCGGAGGGGGGACGGACGCGCCGAAAGACCTTCTCGAAGGAAAGCTAAAAAGGGTAGAAGTGCGTAAGGTTCGTAGGGCTACTCAGTGGTGCCAGCACGGGGGGTAACGGAAAAGGGGCTGAAAGGCGGCCAGCCGAGGATTTTCTCAGAAAAGAAGGCACGTGGGAGAAATCGGAAAAACTCCAACGCAAGTCCGCGGTCAGAGTCTGGCCTAGAACGGCTTACGGAGGAGGGAGGGGAGCATCACTACCGGCACTAAAAAATGACAGGCACAACACACTGGAGACGACCGTATCTGATGCTTACGGGGAGGAAAAAAGGGCTGTTTGGGGAAACTCGAAAGCAACTGGGCACCCAACGGAAGAAACAGGATCCTCCCCCCGTATAAACCCACTGCGATTCCTTAGGGGGGCCAAAGAGGCCCACCGGGGTGAATGCGAGCACGGAAAAAGCGCGCTAGCCGTCGAACAGGGACGCAAAAGAAAACGATAACGTAAGGGACTCGAACCCGGCTATCGAGTAACAGCGAAACTAAGCCTGCCATATCTCTCAAAACAACAAAAGGCATGGTGGGGGACTGGCTCGGTTTAGAAAGGACTCGGCTCTTCCCTAGAGGCAGGGAAAAAGGCGAGAAGTCTTCGCCAGAAAAAAGTCGTTAGCCTAAGGGAAGCCAGCAGGGAAAGGGAGGGGAGAAAGTGGTCCGGTGGTCGCGAAAAAGGCGTGGGAGGAAGGAAGTCGGGGGGGGAGAAAACGCGGTGCAGAGCCATCGCCACACAAAACGGGGGGGGTGGGAGAGAACCATATCTCCAATCCGGTTGCAGAGCATGCAAATCAGGGGTGAGTGAAATCCCTCGATCAAAAAGGAGGAAAGGCACGGGGGGGGTCAGCGTCCGCCAGTAAACAACCGGCATACGGTTAATGCCCGTGGCGTAAGCCGAGTCAAAAACATGTTGACGAAAAAAACCAGCCCAAAGGTTCTCTCTTTTCATAAAAAAAAGGGTTAGCGGAAAGGGCAGAAAAAGGCAGAACTCTCCTTACAGCTGAAAGCCGGCGGCGCGAGGCTTTACGGCCAGCAAAAAAACCTCCGGGAGAAAGGAAATGGGAAAAAAGCGCTTTACCATTCCGACCTGGGAAAGCGGGTCGAATTGGGAGCAGAGAGGGAAAGAAACGGCTATGAACAGCGCAGGTCAGCTGGGGGGGAAAGGGGAGGGGGGGAGCCGCAAAACAATCCCATCTGGAACGCAACAACAGGGGACGTGAACTCGCTTTAAACAGCGGAAGGGGGTATGGGGCACGCCCGATCCGAATAACTATTGCCGGCAAAAGGGAAGCAAGGAAAGAGGGCAAAAAGAGTTCCCCGGGGCCTATGAAAAGAAGCAAAATCCAGATGCGGACGCTCCGGGATGGCGGCGAAAAGGGGGCCAGTGCTGTTAGAGCTCTACTGCTTTAATGCAGAAAGGGGGGGGGGGATTCTTACTAAAAATTACTTAAAAATACTCCGAGGACTGGGCCCCGGCCCGGTGCAGACTTCGGGGGACGCAAGGCTCCACGCATCTCCGCTCCTCAGAAATTATCAGGAAAGATGGAAAGGAATAAATCGCTACTACAGAAGTCGGCATCGTCAGGGTCGTAGGGGGCCGGATCGGAGGAGCCTTACGGTTCTGCGCCAGTGGGTGGGGGTGGTGTCTGAAGCAAAAGGGTGAAATACAGGGAGGAGAGCTGCGGGCAACTTGTGTCTCTCAAAGGAAGGTCAGACGCTCTACTCTGACCCAGAAAGGAAGGAGGGAAAAGGGAAGCTTCATATTGCATAAGGTCCGAAAGTAGAGAGGAGAGGCTCTCAGGACTGTCCGTGAGAGGAAATCGGGGAGTGGACCCCCAAGGACGCCCCATTGGAAACAAAGGAAAAAGGTTGAGGCACCTGAACTGCCCTAACCGTCGTGAACGGGGGTGCGAAAGGATATGAGCGCGACCCAAAGACATTGCCAGATCCGTGTGCTGAACGTACCAACTCGCGCCCGGGCCAAGCCCAAAAAAAAGGGGGGGATGACGGAACACACCTGACTTAGTTGAATGGGGGGCCACGGGATTGTCCTTGTGTCCAAACGCGTCAACATTTTTGATGAAAAGGGTACAGGGCCTCTGGCCCGCCAAGGAAACCCCTCGCAAAAACTGAGAAGGGGGGAAGGTCGGGGGATATTCCTACCCTAAAAAAGATGATATAGAAAAGAAGAGTTCCAAAAAGGGTGTACTCATGGCACTCGTTGCCGCGGAACAGGGCGAGGACACGCACCCATAAAGTGTATTCTCTCCTGTTCAATAAACAAAGAAAACCATTAAAAGAGAGAAAAAACAG
>Ga0179593_1392633_pt1 | contig 18517 bp, 13 predicted proteins | sample CZODoug2_1_08_16_FD_185931 | JGI IMG/M metagenome (GOLD analysis project Ga0179593, IMG submission 185931) | Vadose zone soil fungal communities from Angelo Coast Range Reserve, California, USA - CZODoug2_1_08_16fungal (PacBio error correction) | ecosystem: Environmental > Terrestrial > Soil >...
AGCGAAAAGAGAGGGCCGAAGCATAAATCTGGATCCAAGCCTAGAACCATCCTGGATGACCACAGCGAAACGGAAAAACTGCAGGATAGGAGAAGCCAAAATTCACAGAAAGTGGAAACATTGAGGCAAATTCATAGAGATGGAGTTTGAAGAGATGGAACACTGGAATCAAGAAACTGGGGACATGCAAGGACATCGATGGTTTGTCTATAAAACCAGAACGGCCGGGGAACTTAGGAAAAAGAAAAAAATCAGCAGCCCAAAACAGAAAGACGGAAGGGAACGCTTGCAAAGAAACAGCACCCGTTTTACCCACAGAAAGGATCCGAGGTGCAAACGGAATCTGCCGGAGATTCTTACCTTACTTTGGGGCAATAAAAGTAAACGCAGAGAGATCCGTCAGGAAGTCAGTGGTGAGAATTGGAAAATGCACGAAACTCACAAATTTCACTGCAAGCAGGATTGTGTGCAGAGAGGACAAAACGGCCTAGAGGCGGGGATCGAGGGAGAAAAGGGAGGGGGAACGATATACTTCATAAGGTAACGCGCGCGAGTGGTTGGGTGGAGACGTAATGCGTCAGAGTAGCAGTCGCGCAAGTGGTGAATGGTTTTGACAAAGGGATATCATTTGGGCAAAATTCAGAGGGAAGCTGCAGGATTTGGAAAGGAGGGGGAGGGATGAGACGTTAAAATCAGGGACCGTCTAATACTGGGGGTGGGAAGCGGGAGGCGAGACCATCCACCAACCGAAGGCCAGTAGTCAGTCTACTCAGCAGTGATAAATAGTAACAGCAGCAGCAATCGAAATGGAGACCTGGAAGATGGGAGGAAGTCATAGGGTGGAATCGGAGTGAACGGGTCAGGTAGACGAAAGTGTGACAGAAGAAAGACGATGATAAAGATACTAAGCTCAGTGTACGTTCCTCATAGGAGTAGTGCGGGTAGCCTGGGATGTTGAGGAACGGAAAGTTCTGGGCAGAACTCATGCGCGTGAGGACAGTTAAAAGGATGAAGATCAAAAAAGCGGCGGGTAAGTGCTCCAGGCTGACAAAATTTAGGGAACTGCCGTAACGGAAAAGGTTAACACACTAAAAGAGCGCCAATGAGAGGAAGAGGGTGACTCGGAGCTAGAGACTCAAAGGTTGGGCTCTCGTGAGTCGGGGTAAAATGAGAGTAAAGGAGGGAAAGTTTGCCAGCTGCGGGCGCATCTGATCGCCGGACCCAATAAGCTAGGAATGATTGGAGAGGGTCAGAAATATTCCGCGCTTCGGAAATTCCGCCCGGGATAAGTCACCCTGGGGCATAAGGCGGGTGTTTTGCAAGGAGAGAAGAAGGAATCCCGAGAAAAACAGATTCTTGAACTGTCTAGCCCTTGTTCAGACGCATCGTAGAGCAAAGTGGGAGGAGATGAAAAAGCCACGGAGGTTACTCAATATCAAACAAACGAAAAATAGAAAACAACGACATAACAGAGGAGCGTGACGGGGGGGAACACCCTAGTGACTCGCAGGCTTTACTTTAGCAGCGAAGAAGATCGCCCTCTCTGGAAAGGGGGGGACAACTTGAAAGAGAGGGGAAGAGGGCAAAAAAATTGGAAGTGGGTTACAATCTCGCCCCAGACAAGATGCAAAAAGGAGGGTGACTAGACAAAAAAAGATGAAAACGCATTAAAAGAAGTAAACTTATAGCAAACCAACCAAATGGACCTAACGCTTCAGAGGAGAGTTTAAAATAGCCTTAAGGAAATAAAAATGGATGGTATCACCACCACACCCCGTTAAGGAAGATTGCAAAAAGCCTATAAAGGAACGCGCTAGCACCAAAGGAGAAAAACCGCAGCGTTAACTTCTAAAGGTTTCTCAAGCCGACTCACCCGGGGAATTGCAAAGAGACGAACGACAATAAGTCGTTTAAGATCATAGGAGCCACGCGAAAGCTAAGACAAGGTATTTCAATGCAACATCTCCAATAGAAGCTGACCACCTTTTGAGCGCGAGTGCACTGACAGAGCCCTGAAGGAAATCCCTAAAAGAAAAACAAATCGGTCACAGCAAAGGAAGGCCGCAAAAGGAGACGTCCGCCCTCGTGACCGGCTACTTGGTATCTAAATGTTACAGGGAACGCTCTAGCGGAATGCGGCGAACTAGCAAGAATGATATCCGTCATGAATCCGGGGATACTCTGCAATCAGGCGAGTGGAGGCAGAGAGGAGACACAGTATTGCTGGCACCACAGCGTGAAAAGGGGGAGGAAGCCGGGTTGGGTTTTCCGGGAAATGAAGACTCGACAAAGCACGGCTCCGCCTATCATACCGACGGTTAAAACATGAGTGAAGCCTCTATGGGGAACGGAGGGGGAAGTCCCGGGAGAGGAATCGACAAATCAGAGGACACTCTAAAAAAAGGGGGTGGATAATCAACCGTGTGAACTCAAAATTAGAAAGTCTGCGGCTCCGCCGTTGCCCTCCCGGGACAAAGTGGAAGCGACGTAAAGAAGGAGAAGAAACCAAAACGTAAAAGAGAGAGATTTTAATTCTCCGATAACAAGTGAGCGCGTATGGCAAAGGGCATGAAAAAGTACATGAGAGCAGAATGAGGGAACTTGATAATTGGGGTGGATCGTACACGTGATGAGCAAAGAAAGGTGAGAGGAGGGGGCCTCGGGTGGCCGGGAACGTCCTTCAGAGAAGTTGGAGCTAGATGGATTTGGCGACAAGGTTTTCCTTTGGGAAGCGCGGAGGAAGATGCTGAAGGGACTGGCGCCGGGGAATACGGACGAAAAAAAGCCCAGAGGGGCCGGAAAGGGGAATATTTAAAACTACAGGTTTTTGACCCGGGCAGAAAGAAAAAATTACGTGTCCAATCTACCCAACGAGCCTAAGGAAAGAGAAAATGGAATTAAGGGGGGAATATATTTCATTTGCTGCGCAGACGAGAGGAGATAGAGAGGCATGCGCCTGAAAAAGTCGACTCATAAAGTAGAAGGCCCGGGGGTGGGGCGGCTTGACCACATTGCCGCAGGATGAGGGCTGGCTGGAGGGGGGACAGATATAGAACTTGGTAGGTCCGAGCTAGGACCGCGTCAGAAGGGGGAGGGACAAGAGGCGCGCAAAGGTGGTCAGACTGGAAATGTGGGAATTGATGAATCAAATAATCGTAAACTGGATGGCGTGCAGGCTCATGCGGATTTTTTACCAGGGTAACGACCAGGGAGGGTCAAGTGGGGGAGGAGGTCTTTATGGCAAGGGAACCGGAAGCCGGTGGGAGGGGCCCGGCGAAGACGGTCAGAAAGCGCGGGTTGTCCTTTTGGTGGGCGGGGGAGCTTAGAGGGAGGGGGAGGGTATTGATAGACCGACTTGAGGGGGGATAAAGGCGGCCAACACGAGGGGGGGGGGCCTGGGGGGGGAGTCGGCTTCCAAGACCATTGGTGGAGAATTGAAACCAGGTAGAGGGAACAAAGTGGGGGTTTTCTTGGGTCTCCGGGTATGATTAGGAAAATAGCGGGTGACATCCTGTTTAGATGTGGCAGAGGTGGGTAAGGATGGGAAACTGAGCTGGAAAATTTTGGTTAAAAAAGTGGCGAGAGGGTGACGACGGAGACAAGAGAAAGAGCTCAGGTAGGTAGGGCGGTGAAAAGAGACAAATAAACCGAAAAAAGGAGAAAAAATGGGGCGAAAACGAGCAATTACGATGGGGAGTAATCTTTTCGTTTTGACAGAGCAGTAAGGAATTGAAAAAGTTCCAGAAGAAGCTGACCGACATACTCAGAAACGAATTCTGGCGCAAAAGGGCCGAGGTTCAAAACTCCACGTGATGAGGAGATACGAGGCTGGCTCAGAAAACACGACTTTAATCTTTCGCAAGGGGTTTCCTTAGGTTGCACTGAAACCTGAATAATCGCAGGCCGATTTCACAGATAAAGCATCGACATGGGGGAGCGAAGCCGGAGTACATCGCGATTGTACAAGGGCCTGAGACAAAGGTGGCAAGAGATCCCGAAAGAGGCACAAAGTTGTTGCAGGCCGGAGATTCGCTGATGGGCTAGTATTAATCCGGTTGCGAGATGGGGTGAATTGTGGAACCTGTTAGAGGAAATTAGGACCATATCATTTTATCGAGCTACAGAACGTACGCAGGGTTCGGCTCCATGAAAGGCAAGAGAGAGAAAAAACGCATGGAGGTGACCCAAGAGACTGTCCGCAGTGATAATAATACCCAGGGAGAATACATCCTAAAAAGACGAAGATATCGGAAGGTAACTTTACGATAGAAGAGCACGGGGAGATTAGCGTCTGAGGGGACGTGCATTACCGAAGAAATCCCTACGAGAACTTTGGGGTATGAAAGGAGAAGAAGGATATCATGGCGCAATATCGAGTGCATGAAAAGGACGGGGGTGATCAATTGGCTGGGAGTAAGACGACCTTGAAGGGATGCGGCTCTGGTCAAATGGAAGAAGCAAGGGCCGCCACAGTATTCGCAAACGGGTACAGAGGGTCTTACCTTTTCCGCAGCACCAGGGATCAAGCTTAGCCTAAAGGAGATGAAGTTTTACTTCCCGCTGTTAAGGGGACGAAAACTGTATTCGTACTCAAACATAGCGAACTGAGAAAAAGTTTGGCGTCTCAAGGGACCAAGTATACAAACGAGAGGACTAAGAGATTGATATCTAGAGATCTGAGGCTTGTCGCCCATAAGAGATTGGTGCTGATCCACAGCGAAAAATGTTCAAAAAAGTAATGCCCTGATCGTTGTGGCGTGCGTGAAAAGGTAACCTTTATAAGATCGCATGGACGAGCTAAGCAGTAAGCTTTCATTTCTGCCACCCCAAGAAGAAGAAAAGGAGGGGGAGGAGGAAGAAGACGTGACACACTAATACGTGAGCAGCGGGGGGAACCGAGGGGAAAGGCAGGCAGGTCCGACGCGTGTGGGGGGGCGCGAGGGAGAGAAAACGTTTTGTTGTCGAATGGTACGATTCAGCAAAAGTACCTTCATGTGTTTATTGTTGAACAACACATCAAAGTTCAACAGCCAATGATGGGTAAATGAAGAGGTCATTGGGTTGCATTGAAGGAAACTCTCTCAGGTTTTGCAGAGGGGCAAAACGTATTGCCAGTGGGAATTGGTCCAAGAGGAGAGAAGAGAAAAGAAGGGCGGCTTAGCTCGCCGTGGTAGGGGGACAGAGGGGCCGAGGGTAGGGCGAGCCACGAAGAAATTCACGGGGTGTTGGGGAAAGATCAGCTCAAACAAACGGAGTGGGTAGGAACGGGAGGGCAAAATAATTCGCTGGAGAGGCCGCTCGGTGGAACAGGCACCAAAACCGAGAGGACCCACCAGCAGCAAGCGAGGAATAGTAGTTCGAAGACGAGGTAAATTACGGAAAGGGTTTCTAAAGAAAAGTGTCCAAAGCCAATAGGGGAAGACCTTGAATCGAATGGGGGCCAGCAAAACATTTCTCGAGAAAAATCTTGAAAGGGGTCAGCTACGGGGGCGGATGGGAGGGGGACGACGTCTCAACAATAAACTAGAAGGTACCGCGGATCGCCAAAGACGAAAAAAAAGGACAACTCGAACGAAGCCGGTTAGGCCATATTAACCGCACCCGGGTCGGTTTAACAAAGGGCATAATTGGGGGGCAAGAAAAGGTCGTTACGCCCAAAAGTTGGGGCTGCTTCCTGTTTCAAGGATTCAGAAAAAGAGAAATCGGAGCTCAGCTCAATAGTCTGTAGAGCAGGAACCTTGCCAAAATCCAAAACCGATTGAAATGCGCCATAAGATTTGAGGAAAAATGAACACTTCATCTTGGGTATTCCTAAACGAATGGCTTTCTTAAAGTGAGATCAACTAATATTCCAAGATATGGTGATTAACAAAATATTGTTGGGAAAATAACGTGAAGGTCCCGTCTAATGTGAAGAAAAAAACACAGAACTTGTTGGGCAGTACTTGGGCGAACATCGTAAAGAATTTGCGGAACGCAGCGAAGGAGTCAAGGTGAGCGGTGCGTGCGGCTCACAGGGGGGAGAATCTGTAAACTTTGCGAAGATTTGCTGGGGCAGCGGGAGAAATGGCCAAAGCGGAAAACCCATCGCATACGGCTGTAAGGAGAAACAGCCTGGGGGCCGCACGCTCTCGAGGAAGCTGAATCGAAAGTAGGGAATTTTAAGGAGATATCAAAGGCTAGGGGAATTCGCTAATGAAGAGTGTTGGGGGCTAAACGCACAGAGAGCGAATATCAAACGGATCAAAAAAGGGACGGGTAAAAGTAGATTAATTACGGAAGATAGGGGGGGGCGGCCCTGGTAAAAATTCTTGAGGAAGGACAGAAGTGGGGGTCATAATCAAAATTGGACTCTTCACAAGTTAACGGGGGGAAATGCGCACGAACGAGCGTTAGCTCACCGGAGACAAATTCTCTGGTCAGAGATGAACTTACGGTTCAACAAAATAGGACGTAACAACGATTAAGAAATAAGCATTGAGACGACGAGAGGCAAACGCAATAAAAGGGTGCGCTCGATTCAGGTAAAGATGCACATGATCGCCAAAAAAATTTTTCCACAGAATTCGGCACGCTTCAGCAACCCAAGAAAGCGACGATGAAAAGGTAATCCTCCGGAAACAACGGGGGAAAGTTATCCGCGGAAGCCTGGAAAAATAAGGAAAACACCTGCAAGAAGATTCAAGGCGTTGTTTGTGAGGAGAAACGTCATAATCCCGGCACCTGGGGGCGTCAGTACTTGCCAGACACGCGGGTAAACGTTGGGAGTATTGATATAGGTCAGTAGATCATCCTGAGAGTCTCGGAGAATGGATAAAGCAAAACGAAAAGATTCCAAACCCACAGAGACGTAAAGCGAGGGGTCAGAATTCATTCAATTGGAGGGTCTTTGACGGGCGAACCACAACCTAAACGGTGTTCAGCCTTCACGGACGAGAGGTATCCGGGCATTGGAAAATCTCGCACTGGGGGGCAAAAGGTGGGCAGAGGTTACATAATCTCCACGAATCAACATCTAATCGGCGCCGAGGCCTCTTAAGCAAGTGGGGACTAATTACGAATGGGAAAACGGAACTAGGCAGAAAACCAAACGTTTTCCCGAACGCGGAAAAGTGAAATGGGCCGCAAAAAAAAAAAAATCCGGCTAAAAAGCACAAGGATAACGCCACGAGCCCACCAGCCACGTGAGCATCGCTATGGCACACCTAAAGAAATGAACTAAAGGCGAACGCAAAAACGTCAGAAAACCAGAAATTGGGGAAATGAAAGTCAGAAGAAGCGGGACCAACGACACACTGGGGTCCGGCCAAATTTACCAGAAAACGGAAAAAAAATGGGAGGAATGGAACAAAGACATCGAGATGCACTCGAACTCGAAAGGGTCTTAGAAATCACCGGAAGAAATGAACACATATCTACTCACTCACCGATGTTGCAAAAAGAAAATCGTTACCGGTCCCGGGCTGGGAAAGACGCGGGAAATGTTCGAAGTCGGGCACCGAAAAAAAAATCCGTCCGGGCACGCGGCCAAGTGGCCCTCAACCGGGGCCGGAACTTTAGGAAACTGTGGATCGCAAGACATCTAGCGACTGCAGTAGAGAGAAACTGATTATGGTCTATCATCTAATCAGTGAGCAGTGACGAATGGACGTGGAGAGGGGTGTACCGTATTGAGCGCCCAGTGCAAAAACCTTCCCGGAGAGCAGTTGCTTCCTCTATTTTGGTTCCAGAAGAAATCGAAAGAAAGCCCGCCAAGAATCCGCGGAAACGACTCGATGGCAACAGGAGAAACATCAATAGAAAGTCCGGGGAGGCCGGCCAGGAAAAATCCCCACAACAAGCACGAAAAAAAAACCCGCTCGATCCCGTGGTCAGAAAAGAACAATTAATAAGTACTTACGGAGAACGACTGAAGCTAAAAGCAAGGCGGAATGTTCAACTACTGCTAATCTATGAGAGCTCTCAAACACAACGAAAAGGGATCGATCATCGTTCGCGGGGGGGGGTGCAGCTTGCGCGAAGCCAAAGTTCAAACGGACCGAGAATTTTATGATGGGGAGAGCGCCGAAAAAAAAAGGATCGCAGCCCCCGTTTAGGGCGATGGGAGTGAAATGGTAAACAGAGAGGCCGGCTGAAAAGTTGACCTAGGCTGTCACAGGTGCAAGCGAGTCAAGCGCGGGCGGGAGCGTCGGCTTTGTCGCATGAGGGTTAGACTGCGGAAACAAAGCGAGCAAGCCACGCCGTCGGGGTGCGCAAGAAGAGAACTGGTTGAGGGGTACCACCAAGCGCCTAGCGGGCAAATGCGAATACAGATGGGGGGGTGATCTATATTGATTAGAGAGCTTAAAAGCACATATGGGGGGGAGTGGCAATGGAAACAGCAGAGTAAGTGCAGGAAAAAAGGTGCTTCTGGTTCAAATGGAAACGCGTGGAAGTATGTATTTCGCTGAGGTGGGAAAGGGAGGTTTCAGAATTTTAACCGACGCGTCGGGACCGTACATTAACGGCCGGGGTGAAAAAACAAAGTATGGGGTCAGCCTCAGCAGGTGGAGAGGAGGGGAAGCAAGCCCTCTTATGCCGGAAGCGTGGAATCTAGGAGGTCGTTTTTCCGGAATTGCACGAACCGTTTCTTCTCAATGTCGTTGGGAAGAAGGGAGTAAAAAGGCAGCGCAGGCGGTTGGGAGCCCGGGAAGACTGTTCTCAAATCGAGGGTTGAGAACGGGCAGGGCGGGCGATTTCGTTATTTTGTGTTGGAACATTCTGTTCCGAACGTGGGAGGGTGGGGATAATGAGGAAATACGGGGAAAGTCGTGAAAGAGGTCGGGAAGGCCAAGACGTTTTTACGTACGGACGGAGTGGTCTAACAGGTTGTGTTTAGGTCTCCAAATTACGGATGGCATGAAGGCTGTAGAGCTAGTGAATATCCGCGGTTGAGTGCAGGTATTGGAGAACCCAAGGCGGACAAATTGGGTTTGGTGGGTCAGGGAGAGAGTTGAATGGAAAATAAAAAAAAGAACGATCTAAGGATTATGCTGTGAAGAAAAACGAAAAAATACAAGGTGAACAAGACGCTCTTAGCGAGGTTGTTTGAAATGACTTTCTTTGTGGGGAGCGGCCTAGGGGGAAAAATATCAGGGTTCAGAGAGGACCTTGAAAGAACAAAGAAAACGACGCACCGGTCTGCCATAAGGAAGGGTCAACCGGAGGGGGGGAGTAAAAAAAAAAAAAGGGGCGGCGCAACACAACAATTAACGGCAGGGGGTAATGCCTCTGGTGAAGGCGCCCCGCGAGAAGTAAAAGGGGGGCGCGCGGCAATTCTAGTCAAACTATAGCCAGTAACGCTAAGACGGGGCGCGAGGAACTTCCGCGAAATCTTTGATTTGCGCGGAAAGAAAAAACATTGCCGCCAGAGGACCAAGATATATCCCATGTTATGGGCTAATTATCGAGGATGGAAAATGAAAAATTGTTAAATCCTCCGGGTTCCTCGAGGTGTGGTTAACGTGGTGAAAAAGAATACGGGAGTTCACTTTAAAGAAGTAGCTACGAGTTGGACGGGTGAGCAATGCACCGCCGAACAGAATGGTTGGTAACCCAAGGAACTTTGGTACAAGGACTGGAAAATAATAATACAAAAAGGCGATCATATAAACTACTCCGAAGTAGGTAATGGGGGGCTTGGACGCAAAGTAGAGAATAATATTCCTCTATCTGTCTGGGGAGAAAACATGTGATCTCTGCATGCCTGACGATCACGCCAGGGTAGGAAGGCAATAAATCTTCTAATGAAATATCTATGGCGACTAGAGCCGGACGATGGTGGGATCATGAGGAGGAAATAAAGCGTTACGATGGAGGTCCAAGGCAGTCGCGGGCACGACACGGATGCCAACAAAAAGTATATAAAAGTGAGTGGGCTGGAAGCCGTGGAAGCCCAATGGGGGCACAAAATTAAATAGGCCGCTTCTCAGTATGGGAAGACAATCTAGTAAAGAAAATAGCTACAAGTCTGCGAACAAACCGAGACTGCGAAGTCTGACAGCTGTAAAGGTATACAGCGCGGCGTGTACTGGACAAACGGGAAGGATTGTGTCACTTCCGAAAGACTATCCTCGCTTGGCGGAACGAAAGGCTGACACAAAATATCTGGTGAAAAAGTTGGAGTGAGGAAAGGGACAAAGAGGTGATAAAGACTGAAGGCAAACGCATGGGGAAGCGTGTTCCTTGAAAGCGGGAGAGGCAGAGAAAAGACATTTTTGCCAAAATAAGACTGGAAAGATGTGGGGTAAAAAAAAGCGGTGCTTTTGAACAAGGGGGACAGCACCGGATGGGGGAATCTGACACGGGGGTTGTTTTTGGTCTCGTTGGAGCGGAAGAACCGATAGGTGGGGTTTGTGGGAGAACAAAACAACCGATTCCAAAAAAGGGTTTAAGCGAGCTGTTCCATGGGTTTGCACAGGAAAATTCGGGATGGACTGCTCGAAGTGTTTGAGATATTGTAAAACGTCAAAATTGAAGGGGGTGAACCGAGAGGAGAATAGCGCGCTCGGGGCGGTCGGGCGACCGTGGTCATATATAGCAGTGGGAAAGGCAGATCTTCTAACGCGAGCGAGATGGGTGAGGGTCTCAACAAAAAGGTGTGAGTAAAGATAAGAGGAAGCAAAAATTGCTTCTCTTGATGGTAAAATCTTCCACCCCCAAGAACCGATCTGACCAAAAAGGGACCTACCAAGGGAGCAGGCGACCTGCCTCACCACAATTCAACTGGGAGGGGCGGGCGCAAAGAGAACAAACCAGAAGGCATGAATCGAGAGAATGTGCAAGGAAGACCAGACACGCCCTCTGATCACTTCTGGGTAAGGAGAGATTGGAAGGGATGTTGTTCGCTTCGAAACGACAACGAAGGGCCGGGGGCTAGGCAAGAGAAAAAACAAGGGTGAATCCCTCGGCACACGAAAGAGTGTCCAAGACCTGAAACAGAAAAAAAGTCTGTGACCACAACAATATAAGAGGTTGGGGGCAAACTCTGAGTGACCATCGCAGATCTGCCTTCTTGAGAAGAGGTGAAAGAGAGAACGTCGAGGAGTTAATCAGGAACAAGGAGACGCCACGGGAGACCGGGCAAAAGAATATTGGAGAAGACCCCTTCCTCTGATCCACGGGAGATAGGGAGGAGTGAAGCACGTATAGTCATAGGAGTAAGGGGGTAACGTTAATACCGTTCAGAAGATGGGTAAAGAATGGAATAGGGTGTGGTCTTCATACTTTTGCTAGAACCACTAAGAGGAGAAAAAGAGAGAATGTAGTTTTCGAGGGGTTATTAGGAAAAGTAAAGAAGGAACTGGGGGACGAATACTTTCGTGAAAGGCGGCGAGAGGGGCACCAGCCAAGGGAAACAGAGGACGTCTTGACCAGCCCATGTAACACCCCTCTAGCAGGAACAGGGCTTAGTGTTGGGTGGTCGGGAGGGGAGTATGTGGTGGAAGGTGTGTGGCGTCGTGGGACATATTGCAATTGGGGGTGAGGGGGGGTCTGGGGGGGGGGGCGGAGGAGGGGGGGGGGGGGGGGGGGTGAAATTAAGGAGGAAAGATGGGGGGGAGCAAACTCAAATTCTAATAGAAGTCGAGAGAACTTCTCTTAAGAGACTGTCAAAATGGTTCGGGGATTAAGGTATAGGATCGCCTGGTATTCATTATTGAAACATGCAGGAGGGGGGGGGGGATAAAAGAATTTCGTACTTGTCTCATTTTGGAAGTTGAAGGAGCACGAAGGAGGGAATCCGCTCAATTGAAATCTGACGTAATGTCTCATCGAAAAAGGAAACAAGAAAATCGAAGGAACCAGGATTAAATAATAAGTGCGGACAAAGACTCCAGTCGGAGCAAAAATGGGGGAAGACGAGCGTAGGGAATAGACGCGCACGTCTTCTCACCAGAGAGTTTGAACCACAATCGTATTCAGGGCGAAGAGGCGCCAAAAAGAGGGTCGGAGGGATGAGTCTGAAAATGTAGCCTTCCTCTAACAGCTGGTGCCGAAGGGGGAACAAATCCTTAAAACAAGCGGTTCACGTGGGGGGGGATGGGCCTCCCTCTCTAAGAAAAAATGAGGTGAAAAGGGCCTACAGCGTCAGAATTGGAGGAGAGGGAGAATGAGAAGTCACATGAAGGAGGGATGAAGATTAGGAAAAATCCGCAAGAAGATAAAATTGCATAAAAAACACTCCCGGAAGAGCGACGGGGAAAACGAACCCAGAGTCGTCAGGGGGAGGGAAGGTATTCTCCAAATCAGAAGAAAGAGGAGTCTTAAGAGAAGCCTACGGTCCTTTTGGAAATCTCCACTGGCAAATGTGGCCAGGCGAAGGGAAAGACTCGAAAAAAACTCCTAAAACATCTTAAATCTTATATATGCATAGGCGTGATAATTAACGAGTCGGAGAAAATAGAAAACAAAGTGAATACACGAGAACCAAATTTGAAGGGGGAGAATCAACACTAGGCTGGGTCAGAAAATATAGAGACCCAGAAACAATGGGAGGGGAAAGAGATATAAAGAAGAAAAATAGCGAATGGGACGAATAAGGAAGTAAAATAAAAACCAAAAAGGGATTTTCTTAAATTCAGATGTTAAAAGCAGACGCAGCTCTGCTTGGCAGAAAGGCCGGAAGAAAACAAGATGGGGGGGGTCTAAATATTCACAATAAGCATCTATAGGACGAACTAGAAGAAAGAGGGTGTTCTTCAACAACCAAGAGGATGATGAAAGTTGGCCAGTGTTGAAAACAGTCCCTAAGGACTTTGAAGAAAAGAAGAAAAAGAGAAGAAAAAATTTCTATCGCGGAAGAATTGGAGAAAGAGCGGTACTCCGAATACACTCATTAAACGCTTAAGGGGCGCGCCCGCGTGCCAGGAGAGGTATGAGGCAGTTTCCATTTAAGGCAAGCGGCTGGGCTTCAGAGGAAAGTAGATGATCAGCAAGAAGAAACCCTTTCAACAGGCAGAAAGATCAGGGGGGGGAAAAGGTATGTACCTGTCTTCACCCGTCGAAATTAAAGACTCAGGGGGGTAAGCCAAAAAAGAGAGAAATATCGCCGGGATAGCGGGACAGGAATCGAGAAAGAATAGGGAAACGTAGGAATGCATGCCTCTTAAAAAGCCCTCACTCCAAGCCAGCTTCTAAAAGGGGGGGGGCAGAAAAGGGCGAGCGCTCAATTTGGGGGTAATGTGTCGCGGCAGGGGAAGTGCCAACGACGCAAAGACGTGGAAAGACGTCCGAATCCTAATGTCTCAGATCACAAACACAACTTAGGGAGAAAGAAAAATGTCGAATTCAACGAGGCAAAGGAGTGCGCGTGCAACGTCTTTACAGGGTCAAAGAATTAATTGTAAAGGGACGAAGAGGGGGATCGAAGACACGTGAGCGCTCATGCTGGAAGTTGGAAAGAAAAAGACGAAGCGGTGAAAGATGGCGGCGTAGACGTTTCTGGCAAAGGGTCAGCGAGGGGGATGCTTCGTCGACGTCTTTGTCTGACTATTCGACGGGAGAAAAAAAAGCAGAGGCCTGGAACTGAACGAGTTGGAATTAAGGTGTAGGGAAAGAACTTCGGAACTAAGAAATCAATACGCAAGGAAAAAAAGTTCGGGGGATGACGATATATTAAAGTGGCAGAGGAACGCGAAGTAGAAGAGAACGGCGAAGGTACAAACTCACATAAAGGAGACGCAAGCAGATGAAAGCCACGGGGCCAGCGCCGTAAGTATGTTCTTCTGGGACCTGATGTGTTCGATGTCGTCCGAATAGAACGTACAGTCCCAGAGAGTACAAAGGAAAAAGGGCTCGAATATTGGTCAGCTGTAGATGTTTGGATTGAAGAGGCGACTCTAGAGGAAAAAGTAGCTTCATTCAAGATGAGTATTGGGGAGACTGTTAAAAGGTGCAACAGGGGTCCATTGGTGGAAGGGGAAGAGGCAAGAGGGGTTTTGGCGAAGACGTCTCTACTGGGAAAAGAAGGGTTGGCGACGTGTTAAAGACGAAGGTCAGGAGGTAGTGGGGTGCACTCGAGGAAGAAACTTTGAGTGTTCGACTTGGGGGTAGCATCACAGATGGAGAAAGAGGGGGTGCGGGAGGGATTCCAAATACCTTTAAGGGGCCGCTTCAGAGGCAAGTTGGCTTCTCCGAGGAGGGAATGATAATTCGGGTAGGTACGCTCTCTCACGTTCGATTAGGGAAGGGGAAAAGGTATTGGGAAGAGCTGCAAATGTTTTTTGCCAGTGGGGGACGAGATGTGGAAAGGAGACAAGATCAGAGGACTGAGAAATTCAAAAAAAAAGCACCAAGACGCATGTTTGCAGGCAAGAGAAGGAGACTTAAAGGGGCGAGGGTGGGAGAAATAGGGGGTTTCGGGAGCGGCTTGGGCATAATAGCAAAGATTAATAGAGGGGACGTAAGAGAAGCAGCAAGGGGTACAACTAATCAGTTCCAAGAGGAGAGGTCAAAAAAACTATCGGGTGAGGCGGTGAAAAGGAGAGAGGAGAAAAAAAAAGGGTAATCTTGCGGGTTAGTGGCGAGAGAGGGAGAAAGGGCGGCGAGAAGCGATTTCATTACGATCAATAAGGAAAGTAGTACTTTGGAAATCGGAGCGACTAGTATGAAAAAATTGGTAAAAATTGAGGGATCAGGGAGACCGAATCTATCACATTTGGTTTGGGCCGACAGACTATGAGGGGGAAAAGCAAGGGGGGCGATTATTAATCGGTTCTACTAATGGGTGAAACGGGGGTGGAAACGAAGAATTAACGGACAATCAATTTTGAGCTTTAAGAAGCTTTCGGGGGAGAACGAAAACAAAAGATAACGGAGTTAAGAAAGAAATGGCAAAAACGCAGTTTCTCAATACCAGGGACGGAATCCTAGACGAGGGATAACCTACTGGTCTTTACACGAGAAACGAGCGATCTAGCGCGGAAGTTGGGAGGGGAGCACACTTTCAATTCTAAGCCAAGGAAAAAAGCTAGAGGGGGAAGGTGGGTGACGTCACGGAAAGATCGGCGCCGCGGGGGGAAGGAGGGAGGCGGAAGGATTGTGATGGAGGATAAGCGGAAGCGGTGAAGGATGGGAGTAAAAGAAAAATAGACGCTCCAAATATTCGCAAAAGCAGGGGAGGAAAAGTGGTAGCCTCAGCAAACAGGAAGGCAAAGAAGGGGCAAACCGAGGCTTAAGTGAGATATTACTAGGTCTGCTAAAAATATAGAAAAAAGCGGAAGGGAAGAGTCTACATTAGGATTTCATCTTTAGAAAACAAACCGCGCGTGAGTACTCTAATAGGGTCATTATTAACCAGAAGCGATTTGGGGACGCTCCCAACAAGAGACAGGGGCTTTCGACAGAAGTGGTGCAGGTGCAGGGGGGAAGGGGGGAGGTAAAGGGGGAAAGAATGCTACAATGACCATACTGAGCTACTCAGGGGAGAGGTAGGAGGAAGTAGGTGTAGATGGCGGGGACTTCATAAGACGGTTTGCCGAAAAATAAGACTTAAGAAGAAAGGGGGGGCGGACGTTCTTGTAGAGAGGGCCTAAAGGAAGGAAGGGTGGACCTGGGGCTGACCGGGTTTTGGGTTTGAGAAAGGAGAGAACCAAGAAGGGGTGTTGGGTGAGACAAACAACACACCGGAAGACCGAAATTTATCGAGGGGGGGAAAAAGGGGGTTTGGCAGGCCAAAATAACTGGGCATCTATTTGGGAGTGCGAAAGACCACTTCAGGAAGGGAAGAGAAGCCAGGGAGAGTCGCGCTGAGGTGCGGGCGCGCACAGAGGGTTGGGGGGCAAAGAGGGGGAAGCAAAGTCTGAAGACAGAAGAAGGCGCTCTCTGATATAGGAGAAAAAGGGGGGAGGGGAGGAAAAAGAAGAGAATCGGAAAAAATGCTAAAATTGCGGCTGGAAAAAAGCGATGGACAAGAGGGCAAGCCGAACTATTTACCGAAGCAGGTAAAAGAAGGAAAAGCAGCTAGTCTCTATCGAAACCCCCCACCCGGAAGGAATCGGGAGTGGACAACGGGAAAAATGTAACTTTTACTATAGAGTGACAAAAAAAAGATATAGTTGGGTATGGCACCTGGGAAACGCCTCAAGAAAATATTCTGGGTCATCTGACGTGTAGATGGGGTTGGGGTATAGGATAGCAAAAAAAAACAAAAAAATAAACGGTAAGGGGCTGCGAAATGGGAAAAAAAAGAGAACGGGGAATCCCTAACACAAAATCAGGAGGGAGACCTTGAAAGGAAACATCAAAGCGGCTTACCCACGAGAGTATGAAAAAGGGAGAGAAGCCCGAAAGGGGTCTTTCAGGGGGGCCATGAGAATTAAGTCGTACCTTCGTTCCGTCATTCTATTAATTAGAACATTGGGAAAAAGAAAACAGCCAAAGAACGAGGTCCGAATATTTCTAAATCCAATCTTGGAGACAAAGCGAGCGTTAAAATTGAAGAAAATAGGAAGAGGATGTAGAGGAAGGAGAGGTTGGTAAAAAAGGGGGAATTGCAGCGTCAATACTTCTCTGCTCTCGCTTGTCAGAATAAGGGGAGCAGCCAGAGAGACTGTGCGGAACAAAAGCACGCGTCACCGGTGGCACGGAGGTGAAAAACGGGAAAGGGGGGGAGGGAATACGGGGAGGGTCCATCGTCGGTTAAACAGCCATCCAGTAAACGCTGGGAGGAAAATGGGAAGAAAAAAAAAAAAAAAGAAGAAAAAGAAAAAAAAAAAAAAAAAAAAAAGAAAAAAAAAAAAAAAAAAAAAAAAAAAAAAAAAAAAAAAAAAAAAAAAAAAAAAAAAAAAAAAAAAAAACACCTCTCATCCCCGTTGAGAAAAGGGAAGGACGATAAAGGGCTGTAGATTTCGGGATCAGAATGTTGTTCGCAAAGCAATAGCGAATAGAGGAGGGAAAGCTCGCGGGAGACATTGAAAAGGATGGCGTAGTCGGTAGGATGAAAGCGTTATTAGGAGGGGGGAAAATGAGGGAATTGGGGCAGAAGACAACATGCGCTCGCATCTGGCGCGGTGGGGAGGAGGAAAGAAAAAGGAGGAGGAGATAAGAGAAATTGTTCTTCCGGTCTCGGGAGAAAACGGGAAACAAATCGAGGAGTTACGAAGAGACGAAGTGCGGCAGCACAAGTAGATCCTCAACCAAGTTTATCTCATAGTGAGGGAGAGGGAAGGAAAAGGAGGATCAGACTTTAGAGACGGTCAATCGCCCCTAAGACGAGGGGGGGGGAAGAGTAAGGGAAAAGAAAATAGCCGGAACGCCTCCTTACCTGCTTTCGTCGTAAGGAGAGAAAAAGGAAAGATGAAAGAGGTGTTGATCAGACTACCCGAATCACTCTGAACATGCGAAAAGGGCAGAAAGGAGGAGGGGGGAAGGATTTAGGGAATCCTTCATATACATCCTAGAGACAAAGACAGGGGAGAAGGGAAACGGAAAGAAGGCAAGAAAACCGTCCTTAAAGGAAGTGGTTCCACAAATTGGAGGATATGGGGTGCCCGCCATTGAAGTTGAGCCAAAGAAGGCTAGGAAGGACTCTTTCCTTCGAGAGTTAGTCCCGGGCCCTGAAAGGGGACAAATTGACTATTTTACATCCGATACCAGAATACACCCCCAAAAAAAAACAAGAAAAAAACCCAAAAGACAACCCCCCCCCCCCCAACCAAACAAAAAACAACCAAAACAAAGGCTAAAGTCATTATCGTAATTGTGCTAATGACGAGAGCTGCAAAAAACAACTAGACGGAAAGTAGAAAAAGTTAGTGTGTGAATCCCTCCGAAAATCTTGAATAAGGAGGGAGGAAAAGGGAAAACCTCATGGAGGGAAAGAGGTCATTGCCATAACTATAGAAGCGCTCGTACCAGAGACCCTTAGAAGGCGCCAACGAGAAACACTCTTCCTCTTTACCGTATGGGGAAGAATGGGAGGACAAGGGAAAAGGAAAAGGAGAGGGGGGCGATAACGCTACTAGAGAACTGTATTTTCTTAAAAAATCACATAACACCACATGAAAGGAAGTTGCGCGACTTTGGGAACCCCGTAACCGAAGTACTGTCCCTAGCCGGAAATTTTCTAACATTATCACAGAAGAAAAGAACAGAAAAGAGCCATGAAGGAAGCAGAAAGAGTGGAACGGCTGAACTTACTTTTTTACGTGCTAACCGCGTAGCAGATGCAACGGGATAAGAACCTGGTCGTCGGGACCGCTATTGAGAGTGGGGTTACAATATCTTTGAGAAAAGGAAAGGAATGAAAGGGAGAAAAAAGAGGAATCACGGCGTTGGAAGCCGACGGCGGAGTCCCTAAGTCTGAAGAAGAAGGGAAAAATGTCACAGGCGGAAGGGGAAAAGCCAAAGAGAACAAAATGAGCCGGACTCGGCCAAAAACCGCACGCAAAAGAAGGGTATCGGAAGAAAAGAGGAAAGAGACAGGATAGAGAAGATGCGCTCCAGGGGCGTTCCCTCTGCGAAGCTGGTTAACTCGGAA
>Ga0179593_1735097_pt1 | contig 18517 bp, 16 predicted proteins | sample CZODoug2_1_08_16_FD_185931 | JGI IMG/M metagenome (GOLD analysis project Ga0179593, IMG submission 185931) | Vadose zone soil fungal communities from Angelo Coast Range Reserve, California, USA - CZODoug2_1_08_16fungal (PacBio error correction) | ecosystem: Environmental > Terrestrial > Soil >...
TAGTCTCTCCAGCGCAGAACCAGAAGGAAAAGTCCATAGGGGAAGAAGGGAGCCCCGCCGTGGAGGGGGGGCTGTGGAAGACAGGAAGAATGCGCCGGTCGCCGGAAGTGTAATCCAACCGGTCCGCATCACAGGGGAGCACGCCACCAAAGGACGCCCAGAAAAAAGAGCCGGCCAATAGGCAAAATGGATATCGGCCAAACGTAGTTGGCAAAGGGGGGGAATAAGGTTTGTGTTTGGGGGGAAAAACCAGCGGTTGGAGGAAGGGGGGTGCTCCTAACCTAACGGTCTACCAGTACCTCAAGTAATAGTGGCGAGAAGTTATACGTGGGCCGTCGCCGGACACGTAAGTTATCCGAAAAAAAAAAGAAAAAGGGGGGGGGAATGCCCGAGAGGGGGGGGGGGTGGCCCTCCGGAAGAAAATATCGAAAACCAGTCCACAGTCGCTAAAGGAACAATAGGTTCGAAGTGGAGACGAAAGATGATCCACAAATGCTCTGAACGTTGCCATGGGAAGGAGGGGAAGGGGGTCGTACTACATAAAAAAAAAAAAAAGATGGATGAAGGGAGTGTACTAGCGACACGAGCAAGTCCTGTCCAACGGTGACAAAGAGTGCAAGTTGAGAACTGCAAAACAGGGCAAGTTTGGAAAGAAAGGATTCCGGAAAATAAGAAGGGGAACAGCCGTAAGTTAAGGGGAAAAGGCCGCAAGTAAAAGGTGAAGAGGGGCATGGGATCCAAAACCGTATAGTTGTGGAAAAAAGCGCCGTCGTAGCAAGCGATGAGAACGGACAATGTTGCCAGCAAAAAAAGAAGAAATCTGCCTACGAGTAGCTCAACTATCTGCTGTGGAGGGGAAGGAAAAGGCTAGGGGAGGAAGGAAGTGAGAGAATTGGGGGGAAAAAGGATGTGCAGTAATCCGGCCAGGGTTTGGGGGAAAAGAGCTAATGTAACTTGGGGAGTAAAAACTGGCACGCCGCCGTTTGGAGGGGTAAAGGTGGGTAGCCTTTGAAGGGGTTAGCGCCGGGAGATCACCGATTGCATGTGTTAAGGAAGAAATATCCAAACCGAACAAGGGAAACCTTTACCGACTATTATTCACAACGTAGAAAACTTCTGTTACGGAAAGGAGTTACCAAAAGGGGAAAGAAAATAAACACGTCTTACCGGAAGAATTGGAGCCGCCTCCAGATGAAAATTGCTTTTACGGCGTTATCGAGGTGTCAAGTGGAAGCACTTATTTACCGTGAATTTGATCCCTCAATGGGAGGGAACGCGCTGCGCGCGAAAGAGAAGGGTAGCGGAAGGGGAGAAGCAACGGAAAGGGAAAGACCGACTGCTGAAAAGGGAGGTAATCCAATCAGTAATTGAGGGGCTGTGTCGAAGGATGACGAAACGAGGCCGTGTCGTAAAGGAGGGGGGAGACGTTTGCTCGGACTACGGAAGGGGGAGGTTACTGCACTAAAGTCTCTCTCGGCAGAAAAAAAGAGACGGCACAGTGTTTGAGTGTCCGAAAAGGGGGAAAGAAGGGAAAAAGGGGTCGAGGGAGGGGAGAGGGAAGTGGTGGGGAGGTGAGGGCAGAGAAGTGTGGGGGGGGAAAAGGTTAAGAAGGGAAAAAAGATCAGGGAGCAGGAGTAATGGTGGTTAAGGGGAAAAGAAAAGGTAGGGGGTGTGGGAAAGAAGGAGTAGTTGTTGGGTAAGGGATGAGGAAGAAGGGTGATTGTGTGACTAGCAAATGAGAGAGGGAGGGGGTATTATGGGGGACAGAGAGGGGTGGGGAGGAGGACGGGCGAGGGGAGGAGTGATGAGTGAGAGAAGGTAGCTGACTCAGGGCAAGAGACTTGGTAGGGGGGGCGGAGAGGTCAGTAAAACGAGAAGGTGGGTGGGAGAGACATTTGGTGGAATAGGGTGGATATGGGGTAGGTAGGTCCAAGGTAGGGGTGTGGTAGTTGGAGTTTAGGGCGAGTGGGGGGGGGGGGGAGAGAATGGCGGGTAGAGGAAAAATGGGGGGGGAAAGAGGGAGAAGAACGAGGTAGGGTGCGAGAACTATTGAGTAAGTTTGATGTAGGAAGAGGAAGGGGGGCGGGGAGGATGTTGGAGGAAGGGAGGATAAAGGGGCGAGAGGTCTGGGTTGAGGATGGGGCTGGAGGGTCCGGGCGGGGGGGAATGAGGGGTTGATGTGAGGTGAGAGTGGGAGTTGGGTGTATGGCAACCGAAGCCTTGTAAAGGAAGTAGGTAGAGGCCACCCAGTGGACTATTGCTGTCAGCGATGGGTCCTGGTAATCGGCCCCATGAGTTGCGTCGGACGGGTAAAGAGGGGGTGGCGCCATTAAAAAGAAGGGGTGAAAGAAAAAACTCGACTTCGTCAATATCCACAAAGTTCGCGCCGGGGTGGGGACCGGGGGGAAGAAAAAAAAAGCACTGCTGATATTCCGTCCTCCAGAGTTACTTAGGCCGGGTGGGAACCAAAGGCAAAGGGAGATGCAAAATGTGATGGGGGGGGAAAAACCTGACGATGGCCCGACTGCTGCATGATTAGAGCGACTATAATGGAGGGAAAAGGGTTGCCATTTGTTGGGGGCCCCCAAACGCGATGAGGAAAGGGGGGTAGCACCCAGGGAAAGGGGGGGGTATCGGGCATCGGAAGGACCAGTTGTCCAGTCCCGTTTGGAACCGTCGCGAGACAGTTGTAGTAGGAATTGGATTTAATGTCGGACCGAAAGAAGGGAAAGACCAATCATCCCAAGGACTATTCAGCGACGAGCTGAGGTGGGAGACAGCATTGGGGGGGGAAAAGGCGCTTCGGTGGTGCGGGGGGTTGTCAGTTCGCTGAAGTGTAGTTTTAATATCCCGCCCCAAAAAACTCTCGAAAGAGGAATGCGCCAAAGACGATACGGAAACGGTAAACTGGGTAGGGGAGGGGAAGTGAGTGAGACTAAGTGACTAAAGAACGTTTCCGGGGCTCCAGCGCAGCCGGGGGGGGGAAATTGCTGATGGGGAAGTCGGAAAAAAAAAACCATTGGGTTATTTCCCACCGGGTTTCGGACAAACAAGGAGAGGCAGCCGCAACGTGGGGAAAGTTGACTTATTGAGTGGCCCACATAAAACAGGGCGGGGGAGGGGGGGAAGAAAGTTATCGCCGCAAAACCACCGTTGAAGGGAAATGTCGTAAAGGGATTTACGTAGAAGGTTTTGTCCCCATTGTATAAAGCAGCGTAACCGGGAGGGGGGGGGGAAAACTTGTTCGAGGGGGGACCAAAAGATGTGCTCGCTAAAAAACGATATCGCCGGGGGGGGAAATATCAACCGTCTGAATAACAAAATCGTTGCGGGCACAATCCCGTGACCGTCTTAACTGAGTTCGTGGAAGTGGAGGGGAAGCATCTCAGGGAGAGGAAAGGGAGGTAGGAGGGGGCTGGGGGGGGGAGAAGGAAAAATTTTAATGGGGGAAAGAAAAAGACTGATCGAGGGGGGGAACTGATCGAGGGGGAGAACAACTGTTTCAATTTGCTTTCAGCCGAATCTGGCGGATAAATTGACCTTTCTGTCTAGGAGTTGCCGGGGAACGTTTTCCCGGGCTGAAAAAGCCCTCTCCCACCACCTGGAAAGGGGGAATTTTCCTGTCCCGATACAGGGGGGTGAGACTCCAAAAAAAAAAAAGGAGAATTAAAGGAGATAACCAGCGGACAGAAAAGGGTCGTTAAAAGGCATCGGTGTTGCTCGGAAGGTAGCCCCACGGGAACCGGAACGGGACACTCCTCTCAATTCACCAGGGAAAAGGGGAGAAGCGACAGATTCATTCTCAAAAGGGAAAGAAGCAAAGGAGTCAGTTTGAAAGAAAAAAAGAGAAAAAACGAGGCCCGACAGAAGTTCAGGGGGGTTAAAACTAAAGTGCTTGAATACGCCAATCATCCCCTCCTACCGAAGCGAAGCCATCTGGCGATCGCTGAACAGCAACTTAAACAAAGTCGAAAGGAGGTCACTGTAAGGGGTGCCAACGGCAAACGATGGGGGGGGAGGACGGTTAGAGAGGAAAAAAAAAAACGCGGCGATCCGAAACCGCCATAGGCGAGCCAAGACGTGGCAAAAAGGCACACAGGTTTGAGAAAAACACCGGCATGGGACGAAGAGGGGGTTTCTACCAATTGGGGGGAAACCTTAGTAGGGAAGATACTACAATTTTCCAAGAACGTGGTTTTGCTATCAACTTGCGAACTACGCCACTAATCAGAAAAAGGGGATTTTTTCAATCAAGAGGAAGGGGGGTCAACTCCGGAATTGCGGGACTGGCAGAGGCAGGGGGAATGGGGTGAAAGAAAGGGGGTGTTTTTACGACTTCTAAGAATTTTGGTGGGGAACCGGGCTCCGGCGGAAGGGAAACCTTCATTAAACCGTTAGTGAACGTAGGTCCTACCGAAAGAAAGGGCTTCAATAACAAGGGACCAGGGGGGAGAGGGGAAGGTGGGGGCAATGAGAAACTTTCGGAGTTAGCCGCGGGAGTGGATATCATACAAAGTCAAGCGAACTGACACTAAAGGAAAACGAAAACCGAAGGCGCCGGCACAACGTCTTTTCTCAGAAAGGAAAGCTCGGACGAAAGAATATTTCAATTTGGGGGGAGGAAAAGGGCCTGGAAATTTGGAAGGGGGAACACATTATTCAATACGATAAAATGTCTCGCGACGGTGTGACCAACCAGGTACGGACGGACAAACTGGTCGCTCAGGTTCGATGTCAGAGAAAACCGGAGCCTGGGAATAAAAAGGGCATCATCGGGGGAATCATGTGGGGCGGCACAAACAAGCCCGGTCACTACCCTACAGGATCGGAGGCTCGTTTTGGGTCAAGCATTCGGGTCCCTCAGACAAGAAAAAAAAATCATTTGGGGGGAAGGCCTTTTCGTGGGGGTTTATAACCGCCTCGTAACTCGTCGGGAATCCTCGACAGGCTGGAGTTCCTTGGGGGGGGCCCCACTAACCCAAAAGAATATTTGGATATCTGACTGGTAAAGGGGAAGGGGAAGCTATGTTTGCATGGCGCAAACAAAATCATTAAACTGTCCTACACTCCTAAAAAGGGCGTCCTAAGAGGACGCGACGAAATAGTCGCCAACACTTGGGGGGGTCCCTCTACCATATTTACAAGGCGGGAGGGGGAAAAATCAAACACTGGGCGCGTTAAAGTGTGTTTCGGAAAGGGAAAGTTGCACGTCAAACGAGTGAGAAAAAGGCAGAGTCCCTAAAAAAGCGGGGACGGTAACGGTTTCACTGCCAAGGTTTCGTCATGTAATCGCCGACGTCAGAAAGAGGGGAGGGATTACATTGCAAAAAAAAGGCATTCCGGGGGAAAAAGGAAACCGTCGCTTCGAAGGGGGAGGCTAACCCATCGAGTAGCGCGCGGTGCACCAGGACCATTGGGGGACGACCTGCACGGTCCAAAAAAGCTGCTTTCCACTTGCACCTAGGGGAACGACTAAAGACAAAAGGGGAAAAGGGAGGCGGGCCGGGAAAACAGGGGAAGGAAATACTGGGCTTGGCTGCTGGGGGGAAAACTATCAAAAGGAAACAATGGATGCGGTGTGACCGGTTAGTATCGGCACAGGGGTGCGGTTGGGATATTCGGGAGGAAAACCTGCTCGGTGAGCCCGCACGGGCAAATCCACAATCTCCGGGAAAAGCCGTCAACCAGGAGCGTTAAAAGGTTCAAAAGTGAAGGGAGCCTAGGACAACAAATGGCCGCTAACAAAAGGGAGACAAATGCAGCGATAACAAAAAACGATACTTTAAACGTACAACGAACGAGTGGTGTTAGAAGGAGGAGGAGCTTTCGAAACAGGGGTGTTGGTGCTGGGAACCCGGATGGGTCCAAGCTCAGAGCGAGGACGACGGGGCGGTGGGGGGAAAAACATCTCAGTAATCCGAAAAAAAGAGGAAACTTAACCTTGGGGGCCCAGACAGGAACTAAGGAAAAAAAGTGGCAACTCGTAATTTCCGAGGTGAAGCTACGGGCAGTTAAATTGTCCCTGTTTTGCAGTTCGAAAGGAAATATTGAGAAGAGACAGGGACAAGACGGAGAGAGGGGAGGGAGTCACACGAACTGTCCATCCAACACTTCTACGAAAAAAAAGCCTTCAATGCAACCGGCGGACAGGGGTGATCAGAGGGACTCCCTTTCGATACCTATTTTGGGGGCCTGTTAGCGCCCTGATGGAGCCGGTTGAGCTAGGGGGGAGGCGGCGGAACCAACCAGAAGATTCAGACGGGGGGTCGGGATCCTTAAAAGGGAAAGGGGAACGGCAAGTAGAGGACTCGCCAACTCTTATGGAGGGGGCGGAACGGGTTATACGTGAGGTCGGGGAAAAAAAAGCAGGCCACAGCCAGCGGGAACCCACCAACAACAACATTAGGAAAAAGGAGAAAAGCAACTCTCGGGGGGGGGGCCTATATCTCTTTGGCCGACCGGCGATTTCCGGCGGGGCGGGGAAGATGGGCGATGGGGTGATTTTCGTACAAGGGGGGGTGGACTTGGAAAGCGACCGGCGCCTTCTGGGGACCTCAACCCCAAAACGTGGCCCGATATCTGCGTTTGCCTATGGAAAAATTCGGGGGGGGGAGAAGCTGGGCGAGAAGGGAAGCAGGAAACACAAAAACGGAGGAGGAAGGAGAGATTCCGTCAAGACCACGGCAGCCCAACCAGGCCCCGTCCATAGGCAAAAGAGATATAAGGGCCACGCCGGGGGAGTGGGTGTTCCTCATGGGTAATAAGCGCCCGGGTAGCGATTGGAAGAAGACGTCCAATCACAGGGGGGTCCATAGGCAAACCAGCGAGCCCAGAGTACTGCTGTCAAAAGAGAAAAGAAGAGATCAGGTCCAACCAAAAGGAGGGAGGGTTCTAAGAGGGGGAGAGGGGTTGTTGGGGGGGGTTGAACCCGTCTGTTTGCTTAGAGGTTATTTGCGCAGGAAGAAAAATAAAGGATACCGCCATTAACGACGCCGAAAGAAGAGGGGTGGCGATCAAAAAGATACTTCAGGTCGCAGGAAAATAAGTTATCCTAAAAAGGAGGCACCGAGATGGGGGGGGGAGCCGCCGCCATGCATCCAATGCGAAAAACCGGCCATCATGAGCTAACAGGAACAAATAGATCTAAAGTGGAGGACTACATGATGAGACAAGAGGTCCGCCGGTTCCAGATTAGGTGTCGTTACGAACCGTCGTGAGATGAAACGTCTTGTGGTACTCAGTCGACCAGAGAGACTGGGCCAATTTGAGAGGAAAGAGGGGTGCATTTGAGACCGGGGAACAAGTTCATGGGTAACCCTTCGCTTTCCGATACGAGTTTGGAAGAAAGAAAGCTGTCCTGGAAGGGGACTGGGCAATTGTAAGGAAGCTTGGGATGTTATCAGATTGTCCACACAGAAGGTACCAGGAAAATGAGGAACCCATCACGGTGCCAGACATGTCGGTGTTCGGCCGGAAGAGATAGCTCACCACTGCTTTCATTTGGGGGGGGGAAAGGAAAGTATCGGTGGACGTAGTATAGTTAGAGAGGAAATTGCAAAAGTGCTTATCGTTCCGGACAGGTTTGTCCTAGGCTAGGGACCCTTTGCGTGCAAATGGTCACGAGGATTGCCTTGGAACGTGGGGGGTCAAAGAGGGGGTGACTGTGCAAAAGGGGGCTGCCCGATGACGGGTTTAAGAACGCGAACAACCGCACCATGCCGGTGCCGCTAAACCCGAGGAACGATCCCAGCTCTGGTTACGATTGAGGTAACAACGCCACGCACAAAGGTACAGAAAGGTGAAAACCGTCCCCCGAAAATGAATTTGCTTTTCGGGTTATCGCATAGTGACAAGGGGGAAAAAGCCTGAGGGGAAAAAAAAAGAAAGGTGAGCACCCGCGGGTCATGGTGCCCTCGCAAGACATGGGGAGAAAAACGGAGACGCCCACTGAGCCCCCGTTGCAACGAAGACTGATTTCACTGTAATCCAATATGGGTCTGAGGGGGAGGGGGGACATTACTAAACCTAGGAAGGGTCTCGTAACGCGGTCCCAGGACGCGACAGTACGAACTTACGGGGGAGGAAAATATGAAAGGAAAAGGATTCTCGTTCTCGTCGAACCACAGAGAGGGCACATGGGTTTGAGCGGTCGCCGCAGCCTTGTAATATTATTGAGGCTCACCCAAATTTGTGGGGAAGTTTCTGGTCGAGGGGGACGCGTCTTGGTACGACAAAAGGGGGGAGGTATCAGGACCGGTTTTGTTGCGCCAGGCCCTGATTGTTTAAAGCAGCGACCGTCTTAGAGAAGAATTCGCGGGGAAGGAGTGGTGACCGAAGACAAAGGACATCAGAACGAAATTCAAAGCAAAGCGGGGGGAGGACTGGGGAGGACGCAATGCGATTCCAAAGCTGGGGGTGGCTGACGAGGGCCAAGGCTCTTATTAAAAAGAGCGACGAACATGGTAAGGGGGGGGAAGTGCCCTACTGGTTTGGCCGCCCACAGAACCGATAAGACGTGGCAAGGCAAAAATCTGCCATCGCACGAGCGGCCAGTTGCCGTACTTGTTGAGACTACGGGCGAGACAGTTGAGTTATAGAGACTAATTTGAGGAAAGAAGTTCCCGGACAAGCATCCAAGGGTCGTGCCGAAGAGCGAAAAGGTGGAGGTGAACCCAGGACAGAGGGGGACCGTCGCCTTCGTTGGTGCGGGGGATTGTCGTTTCGCGTGAAAGTTTGGAGGTCCTCGCCGCGGCTCTCCGAAAGAGGGAATGCGGCAAAAAATACCGCCTTCACCACGGTCCACGTTAGGAAGAGGAAAGTGATGGAGACATAATTCCAGCCATCCGGGGAAAGCCAGTCGCCATCCGGGAAACCAAAAGGGAGATTGGGGAAGTCGTAAAACACATTTGTTATTTACCCACCGAGGGCTTCCCACTGGCTCTGCAAGAAAGTTCCTTATGGGAAACCCCCCCCCCCCACCAAAACCAAACCACCCCCCCCCCTTTACGTAAATTGGAAGTGGCGCACAAGGGGGGAAAAAGGATTAGGGCGGTAGTTCAAAAGGTGATCGCAGCAAAACCAACGGATGCTGTAATGTAGTGGGATTTACGGAAACTAAAGGGGTCCACCATTTGTATAAAAGGGGAAGGGCCCAATTGCCGGGGGGGGGACGATTTGGGAAAGAGGGGCAAAACCGTGGAACGAGGGGAAAAAAAGTGGTGGGGACATCTCTAACCGTAGGAAACAAAATCGTTTGCCCTCAAGGGAAAGTCCCGTGACCGTACCTTCCTTGGCGCTGAGTTAGGGTGCTTTCAAAAAGAGTGGCTATTATAGAGGCGGGGAGGGGAGGACACTCACTTTTAGGTTGGGCAAAACGGAAAATCGGAAGGAAGGGTTTACCTCGGAGGGAGTTTGGAATCCAACTGTTTCACTTTGCAGGCGTTGTTGCGCCGGATCTGCTTGGACCATTTTGCCTTGCGAGAAAGGGCCTTTCAGGGGAAAGGGCTGGACATTGGAACAAGCCGACCACAAAGAGGTAAAAAAAGGTTAAGGCGCCGGTTTGAGAAGGGGAAAGGGCTCACAACACAACGGCGGAGGAGGAAAGAGCAACCCAGGATCGGAACAGGAAGGGGGCGTTATTACTCGGTGTTGGCGAATGTATCCCTTGAAAGGGAAAAGGGGAAAATCCGCTCAATGAAAAGGGGGCAATTTATCCGCAAGATCCGGACGAAATAAGCAAATTGGAACATTTGGGGAAAAAGCGAAAAGAAAAACTATCAGAGTTCCGGGGGAAAACTAAAATGTGAGGGGGGCTCACATCTCCCCTCCTCCCGAAGCGAGAATCGCCCGGGATAAAGGGAACATGCAACGCAAAGGAGAGGGGAAGAAAGACGGTCCAAGGGATTGGTGCCAGGAGCGAAGTTGGTTATATTCGACGGTTAGGGTCCCCACCACCGCGGCAACGTTCCGCCCAGAGGAGAGCAAAGGGGCAACCCCTAGGAAAAAAGGGGGGATTCTACACCGGAGGGGGGTGTACGCTGACTTTTCTTCACTTCTACGGGAAAAAAATTAGTTAGTAAATCCCTATCTCTACATGTCCAGCAGTCACGGTTTTGCTGGCGAATCAAAGGGAACTACTCAAACCTAATCATAACAGTGATGTGGGCCAAAAAGGTAAAGGACGTGCACTCAGGGAAGCGGCCAGAGGCAGGGGAAGTCAATGCGGTGGGATAACCATGGTGTTTACGACTCCATCCTCATCTTTCCCGGCGGCGAGGGCTGGATGAAAAAGGACAGTTCTTGAACGGAGGGCCCCGACCGACTTCAAATGGGAGGAAGAATACCTGGGGGGATCGTTAAAGTTGGCGCCTGGGCCGCTTTCAAGTTAGCCGCGGCGGGGGGATCACACCTAAAACTATTTCAAGCGACGGGAAAACTACATACCAAAGAAAGACGAGCCGGCACACGAATGTAAACTTGGGTAAACGAAGGGGCGTCGCCTCAAAGAGTTCAGGGATTATTTTCCGGGAAATATTTGGGACTACAGTAATAGTCAAGAAAAGAAAAAAAAAAAAAAAGAACGAGGGTCTCAAAGTCGAGTCAAAAAGTTCTGGACGGAACAAAGGTCCACGCGTTCCGATGGTTAACCGGGGGGAGCCTGGGGGGCTACCGGCTATTTCATCGGGTTTCATGTGGGCGTCCAACACGATTGAAGTCCTCCCTGTAAGGGAAAGGGATCGTTTTAATCAAGATGCATGCGGGCTCGGTAAAAGAAAAAGAGGGGGTTGGAATTCGCACTTTGCAATTATTCCCACAAAATCCGTAACGCGGCGGGGGGACTCTCGAGGGACTTTCCTGGGGGCTGCTTTCCCAACCCTTGCGAGGTGCATATCACGTGAAGAAGGGAAAATCTTGGGGGGGGGAAACAGCTAGGGCGTCATGGCGCCACCAGGAAGGACCGTTCCGAATAATCCACTCAACTCAGGGGGGGGCAGATTACCCTAAGGAAAAAACATATGCAGACATCAAGGAGAAAAACACTTGGTTTCCCCTCCTAAGTTACAAGGCGCGGCGAAAAATCAACACTGTGCCGCGTTAACCTGTGGTTAGACGAGACTTGGTCATGGAACGTCAAAAAGTTCTCCTACCAGTAAGGACGTTACGGGAGACTGCTTTACGGGAACGGTGACGAGGCCTCGGTTTTCAGGGAAGGTAAGCCCGCCGTCAGCAATACTGATGGGTTACGTGACAACAGGCGTTCTGGAGGACCGGCTCAGGGGCGTTCTCAGCGCTAAACCATCGTAGTAGCGGAGCGGGAAAATTACCATTGCGGGCGAGCAACGGTCAATCAGGCTAGGAACCACTTGTGCACCTATGCGATAAAGACCAGCATTTCATTTCATCAGGGGCGGGAACTGGGGAAGGGTAAAAGAAAGGGGGGGGAGGAGGTTAAGGGAAATCCGAACGCAATTGATCGGTGACCGCGGGTAGTATCGGCAAAAATGGTAATGGTGGCGGGTTTTTATTTCCGTTCAGGCACTGGCAGAGGGGGGGAAGCCTCACGGGCACATCACAGAGAAGGGGGTAAAACATTTTAACCGTACAGTCAGGCGTGACCGGGGGTGCACTCAAAGTAAAAAGCTGTACAAACCCTTGACGGAACGCTCATCAGAGTTGCAAATGAAAGAGATCTTGACTACGACAACTTTCAACGGAAAAACCGTACAAGTTTTTGAGCAGGACTTAGCCGCTTTGGACACCGACCGGGGGGGTGCACCTTATTTGGGCGTATAGCAGGGGGGGGGAGGACGTGCGGGGTGGGAACAAACTCTCGAGAACCATCAACAGCGGAAAAGTGAAATTGTCCCAGTACCCCGGAACGGACAGGAGGCGGGGATCGTATTTTCCTGAAGGAAGAGGGGGGCAAAGTGACCTGTGGGAAAAGGCTCAACTGCACTATTGCTCTCACCGTTGGACAGACGGAAGCTGTGTCGCTGAGAACAACGACTGGCATCGCCTACTGTTAGAATAAATTACTAAAAAACATACTCCTGAGGCCGGGAAACAGAGCAGTGTGATCAGCAGGAGTCCTCCACTTTCGATACAAGTTGTTTCATTTCATGTGCGCCTGATGGATCGGTTTTCGCGGATGATTATGGGGCTGGAGAGGAGAAATCGGATTCAAGAGGTCACTTACGTCCCGGCGACCGGGATGGGTAATCCAGGAAGGAAAACTCTTATTTTTTCCCGGCGGACTGGCGGTTGAGGGTCTCCGGCGCAAAGTGAGGCCAAGCCCAAAAGCAGTAGGGAAACATCACCAAAAAGGGAGGCATTGATAAACATCAAACTCCGGGGGGGGAAGAAGAAGGTGGGGGCCTATGTGCCCAGGGAGTGCCGGCGGGAGATGGTGGGCGACCTTGAACGGTGATGGGGGGAACCCACTTTGGAAAGGGGAAATCCTGCGAAAGGATCCTGCTTCGGGTGAACCTTGCTTGGGCCTAGGATCTTTTGCACTATTGGACCTTGGAATGATTGTCTGACCGGAGGGGGGGGGGACGGCTACCTGGAAAGCTCAGAAAAAAAAGGATTAGGGGAAAAGAGATATTCCAGTTGAAAGCAGCGTCATCCAACCCGCATGTCCCCTTTCCATATTCAAAGGAGGGCAACGCCCGTGAGGGTTTTCCTCAGTATGGCGTCGCCAAGGGTAAGTCCAACCGTGTCTGTGGAAAGGGGGAAAAAACGGTGGGGTGGGGACTTGAAAGACAATTTCCAAGTCGCCCACTGCGCACATAAGAACTCTCCGGTCCATAAAAAAGAGAGTGGACCCCCACGGGGGGGGGAAACATGAAGAGGTTGGTGGTGGGAACAGAAGAGGGTTTTCTGGTTATGTGAGAAAAGGGACCTAACTTATAACCGCCAGTAACTCGGGGAATATAGTTTGCGAATTTTATGAACCGTTCTCAGGTAAAGGGGGGTGCAGGGAAGTTATGCCCCAACCAAGGGGGGAAGGAAAGAGTTGGTGGTCCAGAAGAAGAAGTCAAGAGCGAACACCGGAAACATACGCCAGAACAAATAAGGTATCTAAAGTGTATGACGACAGGCTATCACAATAATCTTCCAACGCCGGATTGGAGAGTATGTGAGGGAGGACGAACCGTAGGTTTATAGACTCAGGTGTCTCAGACAGCCGCTGGACCAGTCAAATGGCCAACGGTTTGAGGAATAGTGCAGGAGAAATGAAAAAAGGGAAAATGGTAAAACTGCCAGGAGGGGAGGGTCGGGAAAATACTAGTTTGCCCATCTGTAATTTCCGTCCTGTCAAGGTAAAGTGGAAGCGGTTTGTCTGGGGAATCCTATATTTGGAAACGACCGCCGTACGTCAGACAGAGAGAAAGAAACATCCGTTTGAAAGGGAACGTCTTGGAAGGAGGGGCTTAAGACGATAGCTCAACCAGCTGTCCGTGTTGTACCTTTAAAGATAAGGTAGTATTTTAATTACGAGATTTGGGAAATCCGTGTGGCAGGAGGATGAAGGGGGTGGGGGGGGAAATAGGCTAATGGAACTTCGGGCAAACGGGGAACACGCCTTCCTTGTTGAAGTAAATTGTTGGGGAGCTATTGGAAAAAGGGGACCTGGCACCTTCTACAAAAGATGAGTTGTTTACGGACTAATATCCAACCGCAGAAGTATTCCCGGTGCAAGCTAAGCCGGGAACAAAGGGTCCACTGCTGTCCTAGTGGCTTCCAACCGCAGAAAAAAAAAGAGTTAAAGGAAACGGGCCCGGGAAAAAAGCCCGATTAAAATGAATGCGGTATTTCGCATATTTGTCAAGTGGAGAAGGATTGACCCGTGAAGGGGGTCCCGCAATTGTCATGGTGCCCCCGAGTCGCTCTAGAGGGGGGGTAGCGGCCAAGACTGAGCCAGTTTCCCTAAGGATAATGAGGGGAAGAATCCAATCAGGAGTGCTGTTCGATTACATGAACGCTATGCCCGTGATCGTACAGTTCCCGTCCCGCCCGTTCGCGGAGACTGACCTGGTAGGAGGGAGTGAACTGCAAAAACTGAAGAGAGGAGCTTCAGAACCACAGGTAAACGCTGCACAGTGTTTTAGGTGGCCGAAAGCCATGGGGAAAAAGTAGGGGAGGCCACCCGGTTTGGGATGTGCTGTCGAGATTACCAGTCTGGTCGCCCCATGGGTTGCGTAGGGGAACGGTAAGAGTTGGGGGCAGCCCATGAAAAACCCTGTGTGTCAAGAAAGGTCGACTTCGTCAGATATCAAAGATTCGCAGAAGGGGAGTGGTTACCGCCGCCAAAGAAGCAAGCCGGAATTTACCAAGGAGGGGGACGGAGGAGGGAATACCACGCAAAGTGCGAAAAAAATCGGGTTGGGAGAAAGGAAAAAAGAAGGCATTAAAACGAGCGCGATACTGTAAGGGGAGGGAAAAGTGCCATCTTGGGGGCCCACATAAACCGTGATGACGTAGCCAAGGCTCCTGTAATAAACCATCGGCACGACGGGAAAAGGGTCCCTTACGGACGCGGGCGAAAAGAAGGACAGTTTGAGTATAGGAATTGGATTAATGTGAGTAAAAAATATTTCCGGAAAAAGAAAATCCATGAAATAGGTCGAAGGACGGAGCTCAGGTCGTAGCCCGATTCGGTGGGAAAAACGGCGCCTTGGGGAGGGGGTGGAGTGGGGGGGCAGGCTTGAATAGTTGTAGTTGAATACGCCCGCGGCCATACTCCGAAAGCAATGCTCCAAACTACCGATCCTTCACCACGTCACTGGTGAAGACATGGGGAATTTAGGGGGTAGACATAAGTCTAAAGGAAAGGACGGGGAAATCCAGAAACCAGTAAAGCCTGGAAAGGCGGGAGGATTAAGTGACGTAAAACATTGTTTATTTCCCACCGAGCTTCCCACTGCCTGGGAAACCGCAACGTGCCTGAGTTTGCAGTACGTAGGTGGGAAAGGGGGAAAAACAAAACCATGTTCGGATTAGGGAGTAGTTCGCAAGGTTGATCTGTCAACCACCTTGATGAAGGAGGGTAGTATAGGGATTTACGTAAGTTTTGTCCACCATGGGTAAAACCGCAGAAACCATTGCCGGTGGTAGAAACTGGGTGCACTAGGGGGGGGGAAAGGGCTCGCCGGGGGAAAAGAGATAAGAAGCGTTGGGGTGGGGACATCTCTAACACGTCTAAAAGAGGCAGACGAATGGCGGAAGCCCTTGACCGTCTTCAGGGAGAATGAGGGGTCGTGAATTTGAGGGGAAGCCAGATCTCTCATGGGCGAGTAGAGCTTGGTAGGAGTTGGGAGGGGGATTTATTGTGAAAAAAGGACTGTCGATTGTTTACCTCGTCAGGGGCAATGTCGGTTAGGGGGGGGCTCTTTCGGGGGGCCGAATCTGAGGATAAATTGGGGGACCAGTTGCCAGGGGGAGATTGCACCGTTCGTTGCACCCGGGACGGGCCCCGTCCACCCACAAAGATGTAATAACATTTCCTGTCAGGAAGGGGGAAAGGGAAAAACAACACCAACGGGGAGGGAAGAGAAAAGAGGAAACAGCAAGCGGACAGGAAAAGGCGTTGGTGGTGTAATAAGGGGCCTGTTATACCGGGAAACGAAACTTATCGCAAGGCAACTGTCAAAAATTATTCCGGGAAAGTAGCGCAACGAAAGAGCAAATTGAACAAGAGGAAAAACTCGACGAGGTAAACGATCAGAGTTCCGGACGGTGAAATAAAGTGCTGGGGATAATCAAGAGCCAACCTAATACCTCGATCGCCCAATCTGCTGACAGAAAAGGAAAGAAAAAGACAGTTCACGACATGAAAGGTCAAAATATTGTGGAAAGGAAAGGGGAAAACGATTTTGTTTATTCGAGTTATAGATGTCCCCACCACCAAACAGTATCTCTGGGAAGGGGGAGGGCGAGCCCAGCGTGGCAAAATAGGACAACACAGGTGTCTACAGGAGGGACACCGGCACTTGGTACTCTGCGTTTTCTAACCAATGTTGACTTTAGTTATATTAAATCAAAAGACTACATTTCACAGACATCAAGGGTTTTGGGGGGAGAATTGCAAAGGGAGAAGGACTAAAATTCCCTATAGATTTATGGGGGGGGGGGGGCCACTCAATACTAGGACGAGAAACCTCCCAGTCACGTTGGCGGCGAATATCAGTGGGACGCACTGAGGAAATAACAATTGGGGGGTTACTAGAGAGAGAATTTGGTTGACACCGGCGAGGGACTGGTCTGGATTGACAAAGATGACCAGGGGGGGAGACTTCTGTCTACCTCACTTCTTCAATACAGGTGACCGTGGTGATCGGTAGTTTGGCGAATTAGGTTTCGAGGGGTTAGCCGCGGAATATACAACTAAAAGATTTCAAGGAGAACTGACAACTACAGCACACAGAACAAAAGGGAAGGCGAAGGAAAAAGGAAGGGAAGTTTCTACGCACCTAGCTCGTCGCGCAATGAAAAGTATTTCAGTGGGATGATGGGGCGGAAATTATTTGATGACGACATTAAGATCCAATCACCTATCTGCAAAGGGGGGCGACAGGTGTATGTCAAAAGGAGAAGGGGAATGGGAAAAAGGGCCGATGGCAGATTACCGGAGGTGGCTAACGCATCATCATCGCTTTCAGGACGCCAAACACTATGGAGTTCCACTAACTACAGTATCGTCGATAGGGGAAAAGAAGAGGGCCCTCGTACCTAAAAAAGAATAAGGGAATGCGTTTGCAGGGGGGGGGAACCCACCCCTCCACGCGGCGGGAAATAGACGAAAGTCTTGCTTGTCGCTTTGCCGGTCCCCACTACAAGGCGCTAAGAGGGGGGAAGATAGGAAAAAGACGTATGAAAAGAAAAGGGGAGGGAAAACTCTCGTGAATGAGAAAAAAAAACCAATCAGTACCGAGAAGAAGGAAAAGAAAATGGGTGTCGATTAAAAAGAAGGTTAGCGAAACGCACTATTCCCACACAGGGTTGGCCGCTACCTACTATTTACAGCGTCGACAACTCAAACGTGCGCTTTACCTGTGGGGAGGAACCAGACTTCATTGCACGGGGGGAGATTCCTACGACCATTCAAGGGAGTCCCAGGAAAACTTCAAGGGGGGAAACGTTAGTCACTGCCTCGTTTTTCAATCGAACACGCCGTCACTTATTGGATTGTGACATCATCATTTTCTGGCGGGCAACGGCTAAACCGGGTACGTGGAAAAAAGAGAACAAGAGATGGAGACCGGAGAAAATGACCATTGCGTGGACGAACCAAAAAAAGGTCATCAGGCTTGCTCCCACTTTGCACCCGAGATAACGCCGACGCAGCAATTCAATCGGGAGGAAACAGTGTCCGGTAAACGAAAGGGGAGTGGCTTCTGTTGGGACCGCAGTAGGAAGGAGGGAAGAGTTTTACCTCAGGTGATAGCGCACCGTTAATGGTGAAAAGGGTAGATATTACGTCAGGAACACTGAAGCGGGGACAGAGGGCACATACACCAGAAAGACGGGAAACAATTTACCGAAAGGCAGCGGACAGGGCCACTCAAAGTTTCCATGGGCCTATGACACACCTGTCCGAAACTCTAAATCACAGAGATGCAAAGGAAAGAAATCTACTAACGTGGGAAACCAAACTGTACAACCGGAGCATATAGTGGTTGAAGGAACTAACGCCTTCCAGGGGAGGGAGGAAATCCTTTTGGGGCTGGCAGGCATGGGGTCATCTCAAGGGAGAGGAAACGACGGCAGGTGGACAAACGCTGAAAAGATCACGAAAGAAAGACAACTGACACTTTCAGTAACGGAACTTAAGGCGGGGGGCAAATCAGGTAGGGGGAACGCGGGAGGGGATTACACTTTCCATTTTTGCACAGGGAAATCAACGCACTATTGCTCCGAGAACCTTTGGGTACAGAGGAAGAGGGGGGTCGCGGAAAAGACACCGACTGGTCTCAACTACGGTGAGATGCTACAACTGAAGCCTTCAATTTGCAAAAGTCCAGGTGAGAATTTTGATCAAAAGGGAGTAAGCACTTGAGTATTGGGAAGTATCTGCCTTGCTGGATCGTTTTTCCGAGATTGATGGATGGCTTCGGCGAACCAACTCTCTTCCATCTGGTTTCGGGGACAGGTTGGCACCGTCAAGTATAAAATCAGAGAAAGAGACTATTTTCGGCGAGGTGAAAGTAGGTCTACGGGAGGGGGGAAGAAAGGCGCAAATAACCGGCAGCCAAGCCGGTCTGTTCCCCCCACCACCAACAAATTCTTCTAAAAAAGCAAAACTCGGTGGGGGGGGTGGCCGGTAGCTCTTGTGGGACCGAGGGGCGAGTGCCGGATGGTCCTCCTCGGAGATGAACGGGAGGGGACGACACGGTTGGACTTTACAACGTCTACCCGAGTCCTCCTTAGGGGGGAAAGACCAAGGAAGTGGGGGCCTATATCTCGGTGAATAGGCGCGGGAAATGCGGGTTGGCTGCCCCCTGGAGGCTGTGACTGG
>Ga0179593_1304586_pt1 | contig 18516 bp, 17 predicted proteins | sample CZODoug2_1_08_16_FD_185931 | JGI IMG/M metagenome (GOLD analysis project Ga0179593, IMG submission 185931) | Vadose zone soil fungal communities from Angelo Coast Range Reserve, California, USA - CZODoug2_1_08_16fungal (PacBio error correction) | ecosystem: Environmental > Terrestrial > Soil >...
GAGAAGGGACGGGGCACGCTACATCCAAGGAATATGATACGGAAGGCCATACGCCTCGTTTTAGGTCCCCGGTCAAACCGCACAGAGGCCCCTGTTGTGGGGGAAGAGGGGGAATGGGGTGTTATGGCGCGCGAAAGACGGTTTAGGGAAAAGGCGACCGTAGGCAGGGTATCCGGTTCGCCATCCATCATTCAACGTCAACGCACAAAACACTCGGAGCATACAGACGGGATGAATTTCCCCTTCTGGAAGGCACGGGCACCTGCAATTAAAAGGAGTAACAGATAGAAATCCGCGGCGTGACTCTCAAAAAAACGGTTAGGGAGCTGAGAACTGAACAGGAGAATCTCCCACTAGATTCTCAGGATGGTCTCTGGGACTCAGAGAAAGGAACGCGGGACCGTTCTCATGCCGAGAAAGCCAGACTCAGGATTCCGTTTGTCCCCCAATCCTCCCTCAGGAAAAGAAAGTGAAAAGGTTGCGACGGCTGGGGGCAGCGGTGGTGTTCTTGGCAGGGTGAGGAAGCGATTCAGAAGCGTAGGGAACGCTCTCCGTTTTCGACCCAGGGGAGAGCGTCGCTACAAGCCGTTCAGAATCCATAACTGAAAGGGAAAATTCCTCCTACCACACTTCGAGAAGCAGAACCGGGAAAAAAGGGGGGTGAGCCAAAGGATCGTCCAGCTAAGCCGGCTCCCTCCCGGTGACTAAACACCCCAACGGGTTTGGCCCCTCGGTTTACCAGCCTCCTGGTTGGCCAAAGCGGTCTTCTAAAAGCAGGTGGGTCCCCTCATCTCCGGCCATCCTGTCGCGAGGATCCTTCTCCGGTCCCGGGTGGGAGGGAAGTCCAATTATAAGCTTTCTCCCTTCAGCCGCACGAAGTGATTGCACTCCCGGGTTAATGATGCTTCGCCCCCACCAAGCACCTTAAGTGGCAAGATCGGGTTTGTTCTTGAGGGGGAAACAACCAGATTAAACGGGCCCAGAAGGGGGTAATTCAGGTGCAACGACACAAGCTCCGTGGGGGGCAAAAGGAAAAGACCGGATGCGTCCGGCACACCCCAACAAAGGCCGCATACCGTGGCCCTCTAAGAGGTGGCGAAAGAATGCACCGTCAAACCAACAAAAGGTCGAAGCGACGGAGACCGCACAGCACGTCAGGAAGCGCCCTCAAACGTCCCGCGGGAACCCCCTGCTCTCAAGAATGTGTCTAAACATGCGGGGGGCCCCGACAAACCTTTCCCTTCGAACACATGGTCCCAACCCTTACGGATTGCTGGGTCACAAACACATAAGGGTTTTGGATGACCGGCACAGAAGAGGAAACCATTCCTAACCCATAGCAAACGGTCATGTCTGGACAGTTACTGATGTTTAAGGCTTCATGCTCGTTTTCATATAGGGAAAGGGTCAACCTAAGTGTACAACATACCATACACGAGGGAAAAAAGCCAAAGAAAGTTTCCTATACGGGAGGGTGGAGACGCTCAACCAACAAATAAGACACTTCGACCATAGTGCATCTATAAACGCCTCCGCCTACAGCAAGAAGGATGACGGGGATACGGGGGAACTGACAGCGGAACCTCCAGCGAAGATCCTTTCCGCCCATAGGTCAGGAACAAACAACAACTGTCGCCCAAAGACCAAGGAGATTTCGAAGGCTTCTACATGAACGCCCACGGAAAATGCATAAGGAAAAGAAGGAAACGAGGAATCGTGCAAGTTGCGTCCGGGTTGTCACGATGGGGGAGTAACTTCGGCGGCTCTGGAGGGGGGGGGGAAATAAGGGGGGACACCTTTAGGCCCTACGAGGAAAGATTTTCCTAATCTTCCGTTCAGCTGGCTTGAACAAGACTTTTAGCATCTCCGGAGGGGGGATCCTTATCGGTAATGTAACTTGGGTACACGATCTACTCACGATCTTGAGTCGACCCGCACCTTGTAGCCCGCTTCCCAGTAAGACAATGTGAATGTAAGGAATTCAGGTATGTGGACGTTGACGGAAAAACAATCGCTCGAAAGGGGATGGAGAAGGTCTCCCAAAGCGAGGTGGTACCACATGTAACTTATCGAGGAGGGCTTAAGAAGTCCGTCTCTACTTTTAGCCGAATAAAATAGAAGGCACGGGTCTGCACCCTTTGGTCTTCCTACGGAAGAGGAGCACACCATCGCCATCGGACGTACCCTGACATCCCTCCAAGGTAGGGGTAAGAGAGGCCCAACGGAATTACGTCCTTACTCATCGAAATAAAAGAGTCATTGACCCCACTGGCTCACAAAATATCCGGGGAAAAAAAGAAAAATTGGGCGAACCTTCTCGGGAGAGGGAATCTACCCAAGTCAGACCACAAAAGAAAGGGGAGGGAAGAGATATAATAGAAGGCATAGACCAGGTTGTTGGGGGGAAGGAGTGGGAGACCTGAGGTCAACTTCCGAGATCTCCGCGACCGGCGAGGGATAGGTTTGCCTGAGGGAGGCCGGGTTAAAACTTTCCTCTCCCCTCCCTCAATGGAAAAAGTGGGACGGATACGGGTGTCTGCGATTTATTTCTGTGGGGCTACTCGGTATCGAAGACAGCACCACGGGGGCCTGGGAAAAAACCGAGACCGGAACCAGTCAACGTGACTGGGAGTGGAGTATGAGAAAAAAAGGGACACTGCGGACTCACCATTATCACCCTTGAATAGTTTGTTGGGAAGTCAACCTGAACAACCCTCGAGATCAAGGTCAATTAAGAAAAAGGAGGTGGGGTTATTCCCGTGGGTAAGAGTGTCTGAAAAATGGGGGCCCAGGAGGGTTTGTTATGTTTGTGAAACAGCAATTAAGATCCGCGGAACTAAGTCCCGATATGAGTAAAAAAGGGTAAAAAAGTAAACAGTCTATCAAGACCCGTCTCGGAATGCCGAGTAAAGGAAGAAGGACTATTAGAACCAGAAATTTTATTGAGGCCACAGGGAGACCCCCCGTCGCAGATAGGAAAATACGGACAATAAAACTTAAACCCGACTCCAGGGCGGGAAAAGAAGTGGAGGGGAGTGTAAATACTTTCCTTTTTGTGTTCAGGTCGTCATAACGGTAAGGAGAAACCCGCTCTGCGACGTGCGCGCTTCCTTCTGGTTAAACACCGATGGGTACCCAAAGCCCCTGGCTATCTGGCGAGTTCTTTCGGCACGTATCAGAAAAGGGAGATAGAAGGGTGCCGGGAGGGGGGGGAAGATTAGGGCACCTTGTGAGTCTTGGCTGATGATTTAGGCGGTCGGGGCAGCCAGAGCGGGGACCCCAATTTGGGGGATTCTGCTTCTGGTATGGGGGGGAAAGAAGGAGGAAGCCTCCTTTGATAACATTGAAACAAAGGCGCGCAAGGGCTATCCTCCAAACAAAATGGGGAATCTTAAAATGATCCCTTGCGTTGATTCCTATTGAGACTCAGTACGACGTGGCCTCACAACCCCTTAGGGTACCGCCAAACCTGACTGTTTTCCCACACCCCGTGTTCTAGGGAACTGCGGGGAAGGGGGAAATGGTCCTGGGGCCGCAAGGGTCTGAAAAGGGGAATGACTCTTGAAGGGGGACCTTGTGTTCTCTAACGACATCGGGATTTCAAGGGTACTCCGAAGTACACAAGGGTGACAGATCTGCTCATGATGGAGAACAAAGCCTAAAAGTCTCCACACACTGGGGCACTGACGGCGTCGTTGGCGGTTAAGACGGAATTCCAGGTGGGAGGGCAAATGCCTGCATCGCTCTTGTGTGCTTTCCAAAGGGGGGAAGAAAAGATCAGTGTAAGACAGTACTTGCGAAACGAAAAAACTAAGACCACAATTCGCCACGGGGAATGTGGGTGTCCAAAGCATGGAGAGTCATCAGTGTCCGGTCGCTTGTCATTAGGGTGCTAGGCCGGAGGAAAGGACCTGGAAGGAGGGGAATTCTCAGAACGAATTTTCAACTGGTACGAAAGGTGGGGGGGCATTAGTTGGGGTTGGGAGGCATCGCTGGATAAACTTCGGGGGTTCAGTGTGCTGCCGGCGGAGTCACCCCGGGGGTCGAAGGGGCTATGTAGGAGTAGGGGTAAAGCTGAGAGTGGTGGAGGGGAAAGAAGAAAGAGAGGTTGGTGGTGCTAGCAGCTGGGGGGAACGTGGGAGGTATAGAAAGAAGGGGAGAGGAATATGACCGGCGGGGTGACTCTCATACCGCCGGTCTTAAAGGAGGAGAACGAATCTGACACCGTCTTAAATACCTAACCTTAATCTCCCAGGAGGACCGCGCCTCCAGCAACACCCCAGAAAGAAAAAGACCAAGAAGCTATCGCCCACTTGGGTTTGTGAGAAAGTTCTTCGGGGGGTAGGAAAAAAAGGAGAGATTCTTCTTACCACTGGGCCGGAATGAAAAAAAATTTTCAATCTTGAAAAAAGGGCAAAGAATACAAGCCAGCACTCGCAGAGTGGGGGGACGATATAAAAGGGAAGAAAGAAGAGCAAAATTTGAATGTCCTTATCTTCAAGCCCCGGTTAAGTTGACAGGAAGGGGCGGGGGGAAGAACCTCATATTGTATCCCCGCGTTGAATTCAAAGAAAGGGTGGCCAGTGACCCAACTTCGCATAGAGGGTGGGTTATTTCGACAAAAAGGGGAGGCGTGCGAACCACACCGGGATCGATCACTAAAAAACCCCCCACGGGGGGGAGGAACACTTCTTGAGGGGGGCCCTCCCAATCACTATCGGAAAAGCAAAACATGACAATATACCTCGAACCATGAAAGGGACACACTAAGAAGAGGCCCAGGGGAAATAACCGAGTCTGTGGAGGGCTACCTATAGGTTAGGGGGAAGCCACAGTTCGTACAGTAAACTGGTTACCACTCAAAAAAAACAAGGGTTCTTCCAAAAAGAAAACTCTCAGGTACACTTTTTCCGCTAACGGAAACTGGGATCGTCCGTTACGGACTACCTGGTGTTGAAAATTCTCGACCCCGCACGTTCCCTTGGGGGTGGAGGGGGTAATAGGGGGAACCTGGGGAATTTGAAAGGTATTTGGGAATCTACGACTATGGGCTACGGAAAAAGAGGGAAGGCTGACGATCCTGGTCTCCAGCCATCTTCACTTAGGTCAAAAAAAAGAAATCTCTTTCGAGAGCAGGGTACTGCTTGGGTAGCCACACGTTGGGCGGACATCCAAAGGGGGGGAAAATCTTGGAGGCTTCTCCACCCGCCCCTCTAACGGGGGGGAAAGCCGGAAAAAATGGGAGGAAAAGGAAACAGAAAAAGAGGGTAGGCAGTCGGCTCGGTAAACAGGTCGCGATGGGACCTCTAGCGAAAGAGGTGAGGGATGGCGGGAACCGCCCTTCGTCTGGACCCGTTTTCCTCATGGGCCTACCAGGGGGCTCGGGACAGGGAAATTACTAGAAGTTTTACCAACTCCTAATCCCAAAGAAACCTAGGCTCCAAGAGGGTTCCTTTCGCTGGGTCTGATCTTGTCAGGGGGGAGGGGAGCGGGGACGGTCGGGTTCGTTGAAAAAAGCGTCTTTCTCGTCGAGGGGAGGTCGCGAAAAAGGGGGAATAGGTCGATGCCCAGGAGTTCTATCGCGCTAAAAACCAGGGAGGTCAGGAAAGCATACCAAACGACAAAACACAAAAGCAGGAAAGGAATTATTCCGCTGCCTAGCACTACCGCAGGGTATCAGACGGGTCAGTACTTACAAAAACCGAAAAGTCCCGTCTGTTACCCAGGCCAGAAAAGGGCCACGTTCGTCTCGAACTGAAAATACCCCGCCAGGAACTTCCGAGCGAGGAGAAATCTGAAATCCAGGAGACGGCACACTGTGTAATACCAGAAGATGGAGGGGCTGGGCCCAAAAAAAGCCGGAAGGCGAGTTGGGGGTCTCTGGTCATTGCATTGCACCGCCATCCTTCGTTACCCTCTTATGGGACCGAAAAAGTGAAACTTCAACTAGCAAGATCAATCAAGAACAGTACCTGGCTCGTCGTCTTCACTAAGGACAAAGAAGAAGGAACTCCAGGGAATAGGGCCCGCCTATGGTTTCAAAAAGGAGAGGGGCAGTCCTCACACCACAGTTAGAACTACGTATAGAGTCGCCAAAATCGATGTTCTGCACCAATGGACCCAGGGGAAAGTACACGACCCCGAAAGGACTTTTTCAAGGGGGACTGACCCCTAAAGGCCATTCTAACCTGGTTGGTTAAACAAAACCCAGTGGGACAGAAGGCAACGAGCCCATCATGGGGGGCGGTCTGAACGGCTTCACCAATACTACGCCTACCCTTAGGGCCTAAGGGAAAGGTCAAAGGGTGACGTCTTACCTCATGGGCCGGGCTTGTGTTATCGCTACTCTCTGAGTCAAGACGGGAAAGGGGGAGAACGAACGGCTGAAAAGACCGACCTCCACACGGTCCAGAAGGGGGGATAAGCCGGAGGGTCTAAAGAGTATAGAACAATTCTGACGATAGGTCACACAAGGGGGCAACTCAAAGGGAGGGAGAAGGGGAAACGTGAAGCTCTCGCCCGTCAGATAAAGCGAAAACATGGACGGAAGAAAAGCGGGACGAAACCCTAACATTAAAGAGCCGGCAACGTACGCGGAGAAGGATCTTAAAGGGGGCATGAAAAAAAAAAAAGGAAAGTTCAGTGACCTCATCCGTATCGTGCCCCGGAGTAGTAAATGGGGGGGGGGGAAATGGTTCAGGGAGGACGATCGGAATCTCGGGGGTTATAGTCGTGGCGGCAGTAGCGCAGTACACGCTTCCGGAATCAGGAAGGAAAGAAAGGTATGCCGAATACCTTGAAAGGTTAACTCCAGCCTCGCGACGGGGTCGTAATATTCAGGCAAGGAGGAGGGAACAAGTTTGGGAAACTCTCATAGCCGGAGCTTTAAAAAGATAAAAGCACCTGGGAATCCGACAAGAAGGTCCGGGGGAAAGAAGAAGACTTGATAAAGTCATCGGGGACTCAACAAAACGTAGGCCTTGGGGGGGAGAAGGGGCTTCAAAAGGATTTGTCAATGGAAAGTCCTAGAAGAGAGCATGTCAAATGCGACTGGTCCGTCAAAGAGGAAGGGAATCTTCAGAAAAAAAACTTGGGGGTCCAGGCATCAACCTATGAAAAAAGGATCCCACGCAGAAAGAACATACCCTACAATCCGGAGAAAAAAAGGAACTGGTGTACGGCTCCGGGTCGAAACGGGGCGAGAGAGACACGGCAGACAAAAGTTGGCTCTCCCACATCACTCCCTATCCCACCTGGGAAAAGAGAAACTGTGCTCAGGACTGAAAAAAAAAAGGAGATTAGAGAGATTCCCAGTTCGTAGGGGGGGGGACATTTCAAAGGAAGGTGAAAGGAGAGTTGGCGAGCCCGTGGGTGCTAGGGGCCAGGAGGAAGATCCACATACGCTGGAAGAGCTTGAAGGGGACAAGGATTCCTGAGTCCAGGGCCAACCAAAGACTTGGGGGGGAGGGGGAGGTTTAGAGTCGCTTTTGCAGGGCCGGAGAGGGGAATCCGAAAAAAGGGGGTCGGTCACGAACCCAGGGGATCAGCCTTACTTACCAGCATCAGAAGGGGACAAGCCGCGAGCGCAGTGTTACAACTTCAGCTGGGAAGGAAAAGGGGCGGGGCATCAAAATAGAGAAAAAGGAGGTGGTTGTGGAAAATCCGACCCTACATATGGATTACTTCCATCAAGTTAGTAAAAAGGGGGAAGGAAATGGTGAGGGGGGGGCAAGATCCGCAAAATGAGAGGTCACGACTGAAAAGGGAAGAAATTAGTCCGGCCGCTTCCGCCGATCTTATTTTACAATTCGAAACGGGGGGGGAAGAAAGATCACCGCGCAAAGACTCAGTTTCGTCGGTCGGCGCCTACATGGGAGCCCGTCCCGAGCAAAAGACAGAAACCGATTCAAACAATGAAAATGCAAGGAAAAGCAATTGAAGAGGGAAGGATGTCAACCTGGGACTTCCAGGGGGGGTGGTGCAGCTGAGACGAGAAGTAGCCCACCTGAGAGGGACACGGGGCCTTCTGTTAGAGGGGGGAGTTGAGTAAAGCTGTAGCAGAGCGCGCGGTCTAGGTGCTGTGTACTCGTCCATCAATACCGAAAAAAAAAAATATGCGTCGGGATCTCGATGAAAGCTGTATCGTGTCATGATGTCTTCACGAGGGGGGAGAAACTGATCGAAAAAAGGTTTGATTGAGGGCGGGTAGGAAGCCGTCGTCAAAGAGTCCCTCTGCAACCCGCGGCGCAGAAGGAAGAACCCGCCCAGGCCTGGTAATACGAACAAGTGACGCCTTTGTAAGGCTTGTGGGAAGGGATTAACTACGGGAAGCCCCGGAAAGAAAGGGAAAAAGGATGGGTGAAAGGCCAGGACGCCGCCCTGGTGGTGTCCACCAAACTGTTTCGGAAAGGGGGCTTGGGGACGTGGCCCGAATGTCCAAAAAAGAAAGGAAGGAGATCAGGTCTTCTCTGGGTCCGGGTTACCTTGGGGGGGGAAGGGTAAAAACAGCTATGAAGTTAGCAGGCGGCTTCGGACAGACATAGGGGTGAAAGAAAGGCAGCTCAATCGGTTAAACCGCCGAGAGGTGGGCAACTCAGGAGGTAGTTGAGTGTAATAAAAAGTACGAAGGGCCAGTACTCCCTTGAAGGGGAATTTAGCGTTTGGACTGTGGAGGTCCAAGGGCCATGACCTTGTACTAAGGTAAATGGGGAGGTTCACCATTAACTATAAAAAAAACAAAAGATCTTCAAGAATTGCTGGGGGTGCAAGACGCATCCGGCAGTGGTTCAAACGGGAGCTGCCGGTCTCGCTTAAGGGGAGAGGGAATACCTGGTCAAGTGGAAGGGTCAAGGCGGCCTATACCTTTGGAAAATGAGGTGTATTGACGTGGGGAGGGGTGGTTCCGTTCATCAAATCCTTTAGAAAAGAGGGTCTTCCCGGGGGGGTAAGCAGATGACGCTCGCACCCACCGAGAATTCTGTCTACAGGAAGGGGGGTGGCGGCGTGCTGACCCGCCGTGGTTAGCGGGCTATCCTCCGGTTTGGAGAAGAGAGGAAAAAGTCACGTCGATCCCGACGCCAGGGGGACTAAGCGGCCTCAACCTCTTCAAACCCGATTCAAACAGAACTAAGGAAAGCAAAGCACCGGCGACCCCACCTGTTCGGTTAGCTTTCATGAGGGTTCTGGGTGTAACCACCGACGCGGAGTGGGCTTCCACAAATGTCGCTTAAATGAAAAGGAACCGTCCCGGTCCCGTGAGTCCTAAAAACCATCAAGGGAGGCTCGTGGCCGCTGAAATTTTCCGTAGAGAAAAAAAAAAAAAGGAAGGGGGGAATGTACAACTGTAATCAACTTTTCCTTAGGAAACCTTGATACGGGGGGGGAATAAAAAAAGTTGTCCAAGAACCGGTCGGCCCGTCAACAGGTTTTAGAACCGTTGACAAAGGATCGGACTGAGACCGTATGTATGTGGGGTGGCTTCGCGTGACGATGGTCATAACAACTCTCCTTCTACGATTAGAAGAGGAAAGGAAGGAGACCCACCAATCACGAATCGTACAATTAAGACTATACCTAGAAATTTCTAGAGGGCTTGATCATGTGACAATACCTAGGTACTTAGGTTCTCCTGCGAAAAGGAGGAGAGTAATCAAAAAAATGCGTAAGAGGAGCGGTATCGAACTACTTAGAGATTAAGGAGAGAAAAGAAGAAATACAAAGGGGTTGCGCACATACCGCCTCGGTCGGGGCCACCTCCACATCGGTTGGTGACAAACTTACCAAGTCACCTGGAGGGATTCGAAGGGCCGAGGAATGGTTTTAGTGAGGAAGGTGTGGAGAGAAAAAGACGTGGTCGACCGTAGAATTCCTAGTAATGAGACTAGACCGGTTCGCCAAATAGCACTGAGACTACACCCAAGCCAAGGAAGTCGCAGAGAAGGGAAGGGGTGGGAAAGTGTCTATCCACCTGCTGACGTCACGACCGGTGCACTGAGGGGCGGCTGCAAACCACCCGAGGAAAGGGGAAATCCGGCAACCGAGAAATTACCGTAGGAAAGAGGTTGGGGGAGCGGGCTCGGAACAGTTGCAGGTCCCAAATAGCTCCTGGGAAGGGGGGTATAAGGGGGGTGGGGGTACCGGGCGTTACCTTCCGGGTACAGTTTTCCCACTCGAGTTGTCCAAAAAGAAGGGAAATAGTGTCCCGCCCCCTCCGAGGAAACCCAAAATAAAAAGGAGAAAAGAATAAAGGGCTGTCGTGTCAGCTGGTGAGGTTCTTGGAGGGCGGTGTTTTCCTGAGGGGCGTCATTGGGTTCGTTTTACAGGGCAAGGAAGAGCTCGAATTGACGGCGGTCCGCGCCGAAAACAAAGCAAGGATGCTGCTCCCCGGCGGTCGATCGCCGCCGTACAACTCTCTTGAAGAAAAGACCAATTTGGGGAAGCAGCCTGGAAGCTTCTCCCCCCGCATCCTCAAGGGGACCCGGCCGAAGGACGCCACCCCAAAACGTGCAAAAAAAAGGTACCAGTCCATGGCCCAGAGGCGTCCGGAGAACCGCCACTGCCATGCCTGGACCATGGAGAAAGAAACCTCCAATGGAGCATGGTCCTTTAGGCAGACAAAGGAAGGTAGAGGACTGCAACCACCGCGGGAACACTTGTGTTCTACGGTATTGTGCAAAGAAAGACTCGTAACTTGGGTGATGGGGAAAAACCGTTCAAGACGTCTCCGCCGACTGACGAAGGGGGAACAAGGGGGAAAGAGGAGGTCTTAAAGACACCCCCGCACCGACGGGGAAAGCAGACCGGGGAGGCCAAATCAAATTCTGGGGGAGATCCGAGAGTCAGCGGGGCCACCTGTTTAGAAAGACTAAAAGTCTACATGCCATCAGAGGGCCGAAAAAGTCAACTTCAAAGGGGGGACAAGACAATTCTCGGCCGACGCTTTCGAGCGGTCCAAGGAAAACAAAAAAATACCCGGCCCGGTTGGGTGGGAACACCAAAAACCGAGGAAAAAACCGAGCACAATCAGGTGGGATTGAATTAGGGAAAGATGGTAAAAACCGAGTCTAACGCCGAAACCGTCGCACCTACCCACGTCAAAATGAGAACACCTGAGGGAGTAGACCTGGCGCGCTGGCGGGCCTTTACAAGGAGTCACCCGCGGCGTCCGCTGAGCCATAAAAGGAAAAAATCACCCCGGGGGGCAGATACTTCTCCGGCCACAAGGCCATCCCATCTCCAAGGGAGAAACAATTAAGGGCCATCTACACCCACGGAAAAATCAAGCCGAATTAATCCGGTAAACTCCTTCTCACACACGGGAAACTCGGAAAGGAGGACCCAGCGGTGCCAGAGAAAACTCATAAAACAAATCTACCTGACTCACTGCGTTTTATAGTCGCTGTGAGAAACTCACGAACAAACAAGGACGGAAAAAGTTCACTCATGCCCAAGGAATGGTTGAAAAGGATGACTGGGGAAGTGGTTTGAAGTTTTCTTGTATAAGATCTTCTTATTCGGGGTCTGTACCAATTCCGAACAATCCCGGGAGCGCCGACAGGGAGACAGTCGAAGGAGAAACCACGGATATATGGCATTGCTCAACCCACTCCTTTGGACCATAAATAGCTCAGCGGGGATTAAGACGGAGGAAAGGGACGGGGGGGAAAGGGAGAGAGGCCGATCTTGCGCATCACCTCAGCAAAGGGGGGTACACCCCGGATATAAAAAAAGGAGGGAGTCAAGAAGTAGAGGTGTCTTTGACGTACACACAAAAAACTCTCAGGGAAGGGAATGAATAGGAAAAAAAATTTGTGAAAAAGGTCGGGCTCGTCCCTCCCTCGGGCGGGGCCAAAAAAGGTCCTGCATCTAATTCTTCCGGGCTCGAAGGGGGGAAGAAACGGCCAAAGGGGGGGTAGGGACTCTGATGGACCACCACCCACATCTAAAAGAGCAGAAAAAGCTCACCGAAGGGGCATAGGACCGTTCGGCTCCGGTCCGAGAGAAGGGCAGGGGAAAGAATCGTATGCACTTACCACAAAACGACTCGAAAAAAAAAAAGTGCACCTACCCTTGGGTCACCGGGTCGAAACTGGGGGAATCGTCAAACAACACCAAAAGAGAGAAAGATAGATATAAAACTTATCGAGAAAGTAGCCCAATTGGGTTTAAAAATGGGTGCGAGCAAAGGGGGGAACTCACGATCTCCAGAGGAAAAGGAGGGAGAGAAACGAAGGATCCTGTACGACGGCCGAGGGGGAACGCCCTCCGAGGGCTGTCGGGGGATCGCTAGGGGTAGAGTGTGACGCAGAACTTCATAGTAGTGGGAAAAACACCACGTGAAGAGAAGGGAAAAACCCGGCCTTAGGATGCAGCCGTACGGCCACGAGAGCAGACGGGGAAAGGAAAAAGGAGATTGAGATGACACAAGTCGCTGTGACACAAGAGAAGAGAAGAAAAGTTAAGCTTGGTGAAATCACCGACCGCCGGCCGGCTTCAATTGAAGTAGGACAACGAATGATTCCAAGGTTCTGGGAAGGGAAAGAAATCGGCCGTATGAAAGGGACAACCGGTCCACGTAGCGCCAACTGAACTAGAACCGTACGGAGGAGGGTACGTCTAACTTCTACAGATCAAAGGGAAAGTTAGGTCCGGAACCAGTGGGGGGAAAATTCTAATAAATTTCCTTCCCCACGGAGAGGAAAAAAAGGCCGCCGATTCCGCCACCAAGAACAGGGAAACTTCCTTAATCCATGTGGGCAGCTTAGAGGAACGGGCTGGAAAGGAAAATGCAATTCCGGGTGGTTTTCAGGGGAGCATTCGGGTGGATCCCCCGAGCGTAGGAGGGGAGAATCATGACGGGGGAGGGGGGAACACAGACGGGTGCGCTGAGCGATCGCGGGGCGAAATTCTTTTTGTACTCACTCAAAAAAGGGGGACCAACCTCTCGTGATCCCGGTCGGCGGGGATCTGAAATGGGGGTCGTGGTACGATGTCTATTATAAATAAAACGTGACTCCAGTTTTGTAGGTACTGAAGGATAGAAAGTGTTTCCAATGGTCGCCGGCCTTTCAAGTAAACTTCCCCACGACCGTGCTCTCAGGAGATTCCGACGAAAAGAAAAAAAAAAAAGGGGGGAAGCTCATTTACTCAACGTGGCTTGAACAAAGGTGCTATTACCGTGAATCTGTCCCAGACCCGCCAACTGGAAGGGGTTATAAATGTCAAAGGAAATGTTTTGTGGCCACCCCTTGTTCGAAATTGGTGGTAGGGTACTGGGAATCTGGCTAAATCCGAATAGTAGGCGGCAGGAGTGGTCTTGCCGGGGGTTTGCCATTTTGGGCCCAGCTATGCGGGTATACCGTAGCGTCGAACTCCTTAAAAAGGCCGCGGGGAGAACTAGGGCGAACAACGCCGAGCGATGCGCAACGGTCTTATGAGGAGTGATTTGGGACGACGAATGCATGGGACGTGAAAGACCTTAAGTAAGAGGAGGGGAGGGGGTCCGTCAACCTGGCATGCAACAGGGTAAAATGATTTAGGTCAACAATGACCGGAAAAAAAAAAAGGGAGGACCAAATTGGGGGGGGGCAGCATACGCAGCGTTCCCTCGGCCTAATTCGAGGGAAGGGGTCTCGGGTGCCAGTTGGAAGCCGAGTCCGGCTGGAAAGGGCCGAAGTTTGTCCATGCGTAGGGGGAAACCCGGGTCATGGGGGTAAAGGGGGGCTGGAGGGTGTGGCATGATTTGGGAATGACAAGGATGTCATCTAAAGGGCAGCGGAGAAGGTAGCACACACCGTTGTCCTAAATGTCGGGGGGCTCCGGGTGGGATCCGATAGCAAAAGCAGGATTGTGGGGTGGGAAAGGGGGGTCGATCTGACCAGTTTTTAGAGACGCTGTGAGAGCCGTTAAAGCTTAGAGACGACGAATAGGGGGAAAACGAGGCATCTCAAAAGCAAACCGCCTACACACAGGCACCTCTCGAACAAGCCAAGCAGGCGATCGAACCGGTTCGTCTGTGGCGGGAAAGGGGCGGCGGGCAAAAGAGGGAGGGGCGCCGGAAGGGGAGAGGGAGGCAACGGTCCCGAAGGACGCGGCCGACCAGAAACAATGAGTTGGGGAAATGCACGAAAAACGGTTTACGATCCGGAAGACGTGGAAGGGTCCGGAAAGCGTCCAAGAAAGGGGAAGAGTGCCCGGAATAGTGGATACTCTCCAAGGGGGGGGCCCCAGTCTTTCACAGTGGATCAGGGCCGCCACCACTTGGGGGGTTGCCATCGTCTGCGACCGAGCGGAGGGTGGAGTTAGAAAGGGAAGATGGCTGTCGACCCGTAGCTCGTAAACAGAGACGTCAGAAACCTTGCTGAAAACGCACCCATAAAGAAATCAGGAAACTGCTCCGGAAGAAGAAAGTGACACGGGGCCTCTCGTGCGGGTCGACCTGACGAAAGGCGGTCTTCCGGGATTGAGGGTCATTAGTCAACAGGGGGGGAGGAAAGGAAGAAGGGTACGCATCATAACAACAACAAAGATTGAGTGGTAACCACAGTCGCACGGTGGGGGGATACCTGACAAATCCTCTTAGCAAGGTAGACAACTACCCCGTGCGTCGCTCCGAAAGAGGGGAAAAGGGGTATGGTAATTGAGGTCTCGTCCCTGGAGGGTTACAAAGATTTGGCGGCAAGGGAGAACGACGGGAACGCTTCAACGGAGCAGGCTGTCGCCAGACAATAGGTCACGTAAACACGAAAGGGAAAAGCTGCCGGGTCGGGGCGAGAACCACGAACTACAGGGAAACTGGAGTCGGCTCACGGAATCAGGCTCACCCGGGGCGGGGGACGCTGGGAAGGAAAGATTTTCAGGAAGAGAGGAAAGGTCTCGAATAAAGAAGTGCATGGGAGCGGGGAGGAAAGGCCCGTAACTGGAGGTCCCCGTGCCCATGGAATGGAAAGCCGCCGTAAAACGACGTGGGGGGCCAAAAGGGTGCCCTTCCCGCCCAGACAAGGTGGGCGATGAAGGCCTTTGCCTGTCTCGGGGGATGTCGTGAGCGGGGGGGTTCGGTAGGAGCAGGGGACGTCCTGAAATCAAGAGGAGGGGCGTCGAGCGACCGGTGGCCGACCCAGTAAGAGAGGTAGCTAACACCGGCTTCAGATCGCCGCGAAACAGAGAAAAGGACCAAACTACAAACAAAGGTCTACAGCCACGAGAAACAAGGGGTTATCAAAAAAGTAAGGGAAAAAAAGCCCCTGCGGGATCAGGGGGACCTATAACGGAGGGGGGAACCAAAAAGAAGACCTTATTACCACGGCCATGCCCAGGAGGTCGGGGAGAAGCCTGAAAAACTCCAATTACTCCATGGCAGAAGGTTTAATATGAACCAGTCAGGGGAAAACCTGTCAGGACGAAAGGAAAGAAAAGTAAACGAGTGAGTGGAAGCTCCCACCAACTCCCTTGCTGGGCACGGAGGGGTTCCGGTTGGAGGGGGTCACCAGACTTCGTAAGGATATTTTGTTTCCCAAGGGAACGAAGTAGAGGCCTAGTCACCGGGAAAGTAACGGGAAAGAAGTCTACTTCCAACGCAACCGGCTGGAAGCACCCTCAGGGTCACCTCAGAAAAGGGTTCAGGGGGGGAAGCGATGGATGCAGAGGGGCAAACCCACCGCGACGAAATCTACAGCGACAGCGGGGACCAAAAGGGAAAAAAAATCCAACGAACAGAGCCGAAAATAAGGGAGGCGGGGGCAAAAAGGACTTAACACCGCAAACCGGCCGTGTAGGAAAAACGGGGGTTGACCAAACACAGCCGGCTTCAGGGAAACAAACCATAAGTTCTTAAAGGAGGGAGGCAAACAGAGGACGATAAAAGGCCGGGAACCACCCGGCTGGGTCAAGGGGAGGTAGTAGAACAAGGGCCGTTCGTTTGTATAAATGATTCAGATACAGGGATTGCAGGAAACTGCGGGGGGACCTGGCTTCCTAACCTAAAAAAAAAAATCCAGGAAAAAAACTGGGGCCCGAGAATGACTTCCTCGAAAAAAAAGCAATCTCAACAGTAATGGGAATAGATCCACCAAGGACCTCCTAAAGAGGAATACTTTTGAAGGAAGGAAACAATCGAAATCGAGGCGCATAAGCAAGGAGACAGCGGTACTGCCAAGGCAATAAAGGTTCATTCACTCGACATCACGGGTGTACTGAAGAAAAACACAGAAAAAAAAAGGAACTGAAAATCGGACATCATGCCCGAGAAAAATACAGGAAAGTCCTCCCGGTTTGTAAAAAAGGGGGTGGTAACTATGAGGGAAGGCCTTTTTTGCTCGCCGTACGCATAATGTAGGCGCCTCCACTCACTTCTGCCCGGAAATCGGCCATCGGGTCTTTTGGCAGGGGGTGCTAGAACCACGAAAAGGGGGGGTCCATAATAAAAAATCTAAAGAGCAATAAGTCGGGGAAAAAGGTGGGAACCGCCTATGGGAGGGACTATAAGAACATCAAGACAAGAAGGAAGAAGACTGTGTGAAAGTCTAGGAGGAGGAAGTCAATGAGCGCGGAAAGGGGAATCAGGAAAGTTCAAAAAAGAAATTTGTCCCATGGAGTGCCAGCTACTCGCGGTGACCGGTCCTTCGAAATATGTTGGGGGGGGGGGGGGGGGGGGGGGGGGGGTGGCGTCACGGTCTATGACGGGGGGGGGGGGCGGAAATACGGCCAAAATGATGTTTGGAGCCTTATTAAGGACACAAACAAGCAGCCAACGTCGACCCGAGAAAAGGAGAGTTTGGCCGGAGAACGTACTGCAAAGTCCGAAGATAAATCTACATAATGGATGCTTGCGGGGGGAAACTTTGAAGCAAGACAGTGCCTTAAAGAAATCCAGGGCCTACCTGCTCGGGGAACTGGAAACTAACTGTGGACGACACAAAAGAGAGCATGAAAAATAACCCATTCTCTCTGGGCTCCAAGGGGAAGGGGCTCAAGGGGCGAGCAGTTGGGGCATCAAACGATCTCTCGGATCTATAGGCGGGCAGGAAAAGCGCTTGAAGGGGGAGTGAATCTCCCAGAGAGGGAGGGCTGTCGGGGGCTGAGCTATTAGGGGAAAGAAAACGTGAGTGGATGAACCCAACCAGGGGGGCATAGTGCCACCTTCCAACTTACGTAAAAGAGAGAACGGGATGGGCTCAGTAACACCTTTCGAAGGTCGCTGGGAAGAAAATTCAAAAGAAATGCGATAGACGTTGGGTGGACGGAACCAAAACCTCTGACTTACGGAAGGAAAAAGTAGAATGCCAAGCGGGGGGATTCCCAGTGAAAAAAAAAAGGGAAGCTCAAGAAACAGGAAGCATCAGTTAAGTACGCGGAATTACGGAGGAACTCCTCCGGGAGCGGAGGGCCACGTCTACGGGTAGAAAAAACAGATTACTGAACGGATTCAAGGAGACAAGGGTCCGGCCTCATTCGTAAATTGAAGACCCCCGACCGGAGATGGGGAGCCCACAGTAAAAAAATCTGGCCTTATCAACCGGGCATACTACCTCTTAAAGGAAGGAAACATTGAGGTAACTGGGGTGTAACAGGAGAGAGAAGAACCCGACTCGCCGTCCGGAAAAAAAGTGAGGACGGGTTGAAAGAAAGCTGGGTGCTACCGGAGCTCGGGCCTCTGAGGGGTGCAAGAGGTGACTGGAATACAAAAAGAAGCCGGAGGCGGGGGATCGAGAAGAGTTGAGGGTGGTATTCGGCGGGGAAGACGGCCGACAGTCTCGGCCCCTTTTGGAGAGTCGGGCTGCTGTTGATGGTTAAGCTGGCCTACGAAAAGGGAACTCGAAAAGAGAGTAAGGCGCGAGATCCGACCCAAAGAAAACGAACTACGCTGTGATTGTTAGAAACGGTTAGGGCAATGAATTAGCAGGCCTGGAAACAATCCTACCGCCACCCTTATGTAAACTCGGGACGACCACGTCCTGTGTGGGCCACAAAAAAAATTTTCAAAGAGGACTGTGGGCCGCTGTCCAGGGCCCGCCGCAGAAGATGCATTAGGAGAGTGCCTTTGGGGGGTCGGAAGAATGGGAAAGGGGCTGGGTTAGGAGAAGTCCGGGGGTAAGGGGGGCGCAAAAGCTGCAGCTCTTTAACCACTATCTAGGGCGCCACGGGGGATTAGGAGGGGGTGGAGGTTAAGACGACGGAAGGGATGGTCAGGCCGTGAAGTCATGGCTGTGGACAAAAAGAACAGAGCAAGTTTACTAAGTAGGGGCGGGTATGAAGAACTACGACCGAGGACAAGGGATTGGGTTGGAGAAGACGCATCGGCAACCTTGGGACTCAAGTGGAAGGCCATCATGGAACATGAGGTTCTCTTCCATAGTACAGGGAATGGGACCTGAAGACGACCGAACTAACCAGGAAAGGGGGACTTTCGGGTTAGTAATCGCGACCGGAGGGGGCGTCGAGTGGTGTACAGGCATACGTAGTGAGGTAAACGTGCTAAGGCTTGTCGAGCGCCGTGGAGGTCGGCGATCGGGAAAACGG
>Ga0179593_1580765_pt1 | contig 18515 bp, 28 predicted proteins | sample CZODoug2_1_08_16_FD_185931 | JGI IMG/M metagenome (GOLD analysis project Ga0179593, IMG submission 185931) | Vadose zone soil fungal communities from Angelo Coast Range Reserve, California, USA - CZODoug2_1_08_16fungal (PacBio error correction) | ecosystem: Environmental > Terrestrial > Soil >...
GAAAGCTGTCCGGTGCGCGGCACGGGGAAAATAGGGGAAGACTGGGGATGGCACGCTCTATGATAAATTGGGGGGAAAAGGAGGGGAGGAGGCGTGCTGGTCAGTCCCACCATCACTCTTGATCAGCTGGTCTGGTGTTCTACGGGAAAGAAAAAAACCAGGGCGCGTCACCGGCTAATGAACTGGTTTCTGGGCGGGGGAAGGAGAAAAAGGAAGAAGGTGCAGCTCACTTTCCACGGAAGAGAAGGGAGTATTTACCTCTGGCTGCCCACCAAGAAGAGTTCCGTCAACGCGACCAAAAAAAAAAGGGGTGTGCTGATATGGGAAGCATTAAAAAAGACCAATGAAGGAAGAAAAAAAGACCAATCTTACCACCCCGCAGAAAAAACGGTATTCTGCACGGGCATCGGGAAAAAAGGGCGTTTCGTGGAGACCCTTACTCTACGGGCAAATTCTTGACACTAGCGGAGGGATCCGTCTACAACAGTCGTGGCTCTTGGAAGGGATAAACGCCATGTACCGAAAAGCCATGGACTCGAAAATACAGTGAAGAGGGAAAGCTTCGAACGCATAGTGTGAGATCGTACCTGAGCGCGGGGAAGCTCGCCGAATTCGTGAAGCAGGGCCAAGGCGCAACACGCCGTCCTCGAAGAACGCCAATATCTGTCAAGAAGAAATAGCGGCGTGGTGACTAGGACAAGAAAAGGGGGGTGGAGACTCATCGAGGGAATAAATATGTTAGTCAAACTGGTACTAGTGACTTCGGCCGACATCATGCACGAAAAGGACGGGCTGCACGGTGGAGTTACAGGGGGAGGGGGAAAAAAAACTACTTTTTCTCTCACTCAGGGGGATTTATGGAACACCTCCGCCTCCTGAGGGGAAGACCATTACCCTTCAAACTGGGGAAGTGACAAAAGGTTGTAGAATATGGGCTCTCTCACAAATGCGGGGTAGGCGCGTCATCATCGCAGGCGTAGAAAGGGAACTACTACCGATGAGCGCGCGGGCAGAGGGAATGAAGCAGTCATAATAAAAAAAGACCCATGCTTCTTTCTCGAAAAGAGGTAGGGGGTATCAGGAGAGCATTCTCGGCTTCCTGAGGAGAAGGGGGGAAGGTAGTGGGACGTACGTCTACAAGACCTGGCGGATGAGTCGATTGCTGGAGAACTGCTTCCTTTCTGGACCTGAACGCGGGAATAAGAATAAAAAGACCACAGGCAGTAATCTGAGTCTTAGGGGTAGAAAAGGAGGTTATCATGTTGCGGGAAAGCTCGATTAGTTGCTGCAGATCCGAAAAAATGGTGGCTGCATTACGGAAGTCTCAAAGAGATAACAGGGACATGACATACTCACAAGATAAGTGCAGGAAGGGGGGCCGTGAGCTTGGCCGGCTAGCGGCTGTAAAGGATGGTTCGACCGCAGGAAGGAATGATGCGATCTTCTACCGGGAAAAAACCCTCTTTAATAAAGTCCGGGGCACCGACAACGATAAAAAGAGAGTTTGGAAAGGAAAGACCAAAGCACCGGAGAAGGCATCTTTTGCTGCTAGTAGGATACGGAGGATTTAAAGGAGATTATCCATCCTTCCGCAGTGAGGGTCACCCCATTTTTTTCAGATGCAACGAAATTAGGGCTTAGGGGGAAATGAACAGGCAAAAAACCGCTGTGGCTCAGCTGCGAAGGGAAATAGAGACTGTGATCTCGCTGGCGCGGGAAGGTTCTTGTCCAACCGGGCGGGGGAAGAGGAAGGGGTTCATCACTCTCAAAAAAGAGAAGGAGAGATGCACATCCGGCCTCGGAAAAAAAGAATCTCCACGAAAATGCACGCGAAGAAGACCGCGATGCACCCTCACGAGCAGAAGTGACATTCATTTTTGGGAAGTTCAAAAGAACCTAAAAAAAGGGCGAGTATTTGTGCTGAAGGAGGGGAAACGAAGTGAGAAATCCCTGCGGAGGGTCTACCCGCTTGAAATACGGAAGCGGGGCCGGCAGCTCCATCAAATGAAAAGGGCGCCTTGCTGTTGGGACAGGCCGAACTCTGAATCCAGGAACATTGGATCACGCGGGGGGAGGGAAACTTACGCCGGTCGAAGCTCCTCAGGGCCCAAATGAGCGGTCCCTCCCACTTAGAGGGGGAAGCCGCTATCCTTCCATTGCGAGAAGAAAAAGCCCCAAGGGGAGGACATTATTCGGAGGGGAAAAATGGTCCATTGACGATCTCTTTGAGAAAACGCCCCATTTGTCTCCATTGCGGAGGATAGAGCTCAAGAGCGTGAAGATAACTGCATGTTGTACATCCCGAATGGATCCAGAAGACCTGGAAGCTGGGGGAAAATAGGCGGGGTCGTCCCGACAAGATTCCCGCCATGATCTTGTCGCGAAGGGGGGAAAAGGAACTTCCCACGAAGTCATCCAATTGGCCAAGCCCTCCTCGAATGCTCTCGGATGAAGGAAGGGAAAGAAAATAGGGCGACGACATACAGACATAGGGTCGGGAGGCAAGAGGAGGACCTGCTCGAAAGCTCATCTTTCTTCAGTAGTTGGTAGAATTAGAGGGGACGAAGGAGGATGCAAAGCAATCCCAGTCCGCACGTTGTGAGACGAAAGGAGGGGTGTATGGGAAAAAGGGTGACGTGTCCATGGCTTGAAGGAAGGAGCCTTTTCTCCGAATCTCTGTACCATATCACAGAAAAAGAGGGAGGGGGGGGAAACACGCCAAATCAAAAAGGCCTCTTCTTCTCTGTATGATTGCAGGAAGAAGCAAAGAAAAGCCTGAACCAAAAAAGCCTCCCACAGAGGACGGCTATTGCCCCTTCGATAGAAACACTTTTTGGCCTGTGCGGGGGAACCCACATCGCCTAGGGACCTTGTCGGAATATTGACGTTCTCTCATGAAGTAAGGCTTGGGAGGGAAAAAAAAGGGGGAAAGAAATTAGGAGAGCTACTTAGGAGAAAAACACTGGTGCTCTCCACTCATGCGGTTGTGCTTAAGAGAAAAAGGAATATGAGGAATTCGAGTACCAAGTATTGTCCTTATGTCAAAAAAAAGGGGGAAAGACAGCCAGAGCCTTTGGCGAGAAAAGATCAAGGAAAGAAGGGGAATAGTATTTAAGACCCTATTCCTATTGCCGCAGTTAACAAAAGAAAAACGACGTGCCCGATTCACAAGTGGGGAGAAGAAGCTCTTCTGTTTGGTCCGCTGCTTAGGGAATGGGGACTGCACAGATTGAATTAGTGAAATTTCAACATGGTCTTTTCGGCGTTGAAGAGAAGGTTGGGCGCAAGAGGAAAAGAGACAGCTCATTCCTGACCGTTGAAGAGGCCTTCAAAAACCTTGACCGGAAAAGAAAAAACTCAGAACAACCTGTAGAGAAACTTGCCGGTTTTTCACCTTCGAAGGGGCACGGTAGAAAACACAAAAGGATGAAGTCTTCTGAACGGCGGACAAGATGTTGTGGCATGCAAAGGAAAGGAGGTAGAAAGAACAGACGTACCAAAAGGGCTTTCCATCCACAGCCTTGTAACAGGAAAGTCGACGGGTTTCCGCGCACTGGAAAAAAAAAAGGGATCTCGCTCCTGATCGTGAGGGGGGGGGGAAGGAAGGAAGGGTCGTCGAGCCTAAAAGCAACATTGGAGGGAGGAACACCTCATCGAAAGAAAGAGGAGCTCCTGACCGCTGCTCCACGCGGCACTAAAAAAAGAGAGACGAAAAGTGTGACAAAAAAAGAAGAGCGTTGTCGGCGCAGCGGGAAGAGAGGGAAGGGGAAGATACCCTGTGGCCAATGAAGAGGGCAGAACCAAGAAATGAGCGAGCAACGAGGAACCACTTCTGCAATCAGGGGCTAAAAAGCACGCGAATTATAAAGGGGTAGGGGGGAAAGAAAAAAGAGCCCACGGCACTCCCCATCTACGCAAGAGAAAGGGGGAAAAGGAAATATAGAGGGGAGCCAAGAAAGTGGGGGCCAGCGAGTAGGGAGGTCTGAACGGGGAAAACGGGGGGGTCTCTTCATTTAGCCATATGTATCTCTCTCAAAAGAGGGGAGGAGATATAATACATAAGGGGTGCTAAATTGACGAGAAAAAGGGATGATGGGATGACTTCTCCGTGGGGGAAAACAATTGGCATCCGCTGCTGACCGGCTCCCCTCAGGAGAGTGGCTGGAGGACTACGTCCCTAAATCAGAGGAGGGGGACGCGTCTTCGCTAGGGAAAGAGGATTCGCTTACTTCAAGCAAAGGAAGGGGGGGAAATGGCCTAACTGCCCTAGTAGGAAAAAAAAGTAAAAAGGGGGGTCGGAGGAAGGTAAGCAACACATTAGATTTCAGGAAGCTTTCGCCTACAACTGAGAAGGAAGGGAGGGTGCCAAAGAGAGTTTGAAGTTCCGCGTGTGGGGAATCGAAAAATGAAAGGCCTTAAATGTATGAAAAAAGCGAGGGGACCCGAGAACTATTCCCTCAACAAGAAGAGGAATACTTCAGGGAGGAAAAGTGTATCAGCCCTTCCGGTCGCGGAACGTGGGGGCGTTCAACAAGGCGTTACGAGGGGAGGGGGGGGGGTGGAACCGTATGTAATTTCTAACATGCGGAATCTTTTTCGACGGCGACGATCAGAAAAGGAAGAAAGAAATGGGGCCTGTGTTACGAAAAATTTCGGGAGCAAAAGGGGGGGGGGCACAGCACTCACAGTGCGATCACAACGAAAGGGGGAGGGAAGGAAAAGCCGGTCAAGGGGAAGGGTAAACTTCAGAATTCTCTTTCGAGAAGGAAGAGAAAAAAAAAAGGAGCAGCTTCCAAAAACGAAGGGCGTAATTGGACCCTCAAGCTGTGCAAAAAAGGGGAAAAGCGCCCCAAGATCTGAGAAGGGGAGAAAGGGGCATCGGAGGGGGGAGTATTGTCCACTGGCGGACTCTTAATCAGGGAAGAACTTCTGGGAAAAGGTCTCGGCCTTCGACACCGCGCAAAGAAGAAGAAAAAACGAGGCACCCCGAAGGGAAACGAAAAAGAAAAGCGACGACTCATAGGAATGTGTGGAAGCAAGAAAAAAAAAGGAAAAAAAACCAGTTATCTGAGGAGGAAAAAAAAAGAAGTCGCGCCCGAATCTTCGTTAGCAGGGCAAAGATGGAACCAACCACAAAAAAAAAAGAAGGAAATCGTCCTCCAAGGGGGGGCGGGGGGGGGGGGTACTTTCAGGAAAGAAAAAAGGGTTGAGGACCAGATCGCGTGCCAAGGCTTTAAAAAGAGGCAAGGGGGAGTCTTCTGGGAAGAAACGCCTACGATACGCCGCGGCACGTGTGTCGTGAAGGAAGGGGGGCGTGGACAAAGAAAAAAGAAAATGGTACCGCTTTTCTGGAAAAAAATGGAGAAAACTGAGAAACCAACACGCAGGGAAAGGAAGGGGGCGCATCTGGGAAAAAAAAAAAGGCTGCGGAGCGAAGGAGGCGCGCAGAAAGAGGGAGGGAGGGACGTCTCTTGGAAAAGACCTGCGAAGACCGATGAAAGGTGAAAAAAAGAGACAGCATAAAGACCTCAAAGAGGGAAGAGAAAGAGGAGGGGCCGAAGAAGGAAGAAGATGTGTCCCGTACTGTGCTGGAGAAGGGGAAAGGGGAGGGGGAAACGTAAGGGAAAAGAGAATTGCGGCCTCGATCGATTGCGGCATGCAAAGGAGTGAGAAAGCTGGAACGACTGAAGGAAAAAAAAGCTGTCCCCCTCGGGCATTCGGGTCGTACAACCTCATTTGAGGCGGAGTCGGAGGAGGGGGAAGAAAAAGGAGTTGCTGCAGAATCAAGAGTGTGTGAGCGGGGGAGGCCGCAAAGGAGGAAAACACAACGAAGACCCTTAAGAGGGGAAGGGCAATGTCCAGGAGAGAGGACTTATTCTAATACCAAGGACTCGGGAAGAACGGGGCGCAGAAAAGAAAGCTTAAACGACCGGAGGAAAAAAAGTCCATGTTTGAAAAAAAGGGTCCGGAGGTGCTCAACGATTAAAAAGAAAAGGGGAAGGTCGCTTCAAAAAGTGGGCGCAAACCCTAGAGGTGTCTGGGCAAAGAAAGAGGGGCTCCGGCGGATTTCAAGTCGGGGGGGGGGGGAAGGCTAGCAAGAAAAATTCTCCCGGCGTGGTTCCCCCCCAGGAAAGGAGAAAAAGAAAAAGTTCTCCCAAGGGAAAGGTAGGGGGGAATTAACTTCCAAAAAGGGCTCATCTTCGCGTTTGCGGGCATCGGGGAGAAAGAAAGGGAGGGAGGGTCGTGAGTGAAGAAAAAAAAGTTCTCGGCCCGGCTGTGAAAACAAAAAAGGGAGGAGTGGGATGATGCAAGAAGGGCGCGAACAAAGGTTTTTGACAAAAGGCCAGCGAGATCACATTCCTATTGCCCGCAAAGAAAAGGGGGGGGAAAGTTTGACAGAAGGGAGGGAAGAACCACTTTTAGACGGAGGGCTTGGAAAAGGAAAAAAGGGGGGGACACCAGTGAGCAGGAAAAACAAAGAGAACCGAAGGGGAAAGCGTATCGCCACACTCGAGAGGAAAAGGAGAAGATGTTGGTCAAAAAGTCCTATATCGTTTAGGCACCTCCGAAAAGGGGAAAAAGGATTCCCGGAGAGGAGGGTGGGGGGGAAACCTGCGCGGGGAGGAAAAAGGGTCTTCGAATAACTTACTCCGCTAGCCGGCAAAGAAAACCCCGCCCAGTATATCTACGGAAAGGGGGAGTCATGTCCGCTTGACGATCTCTTTGGGCGCGCACAAAAAAAAAAGTACTGCATCCACAGGTGAAAGGGATTATGAAAAAGAAACATCTCGAGAAAAAACTGGGGACGCAGAAGAAGGGGTTACGGAAAGGGGGAAATCCGCAAGAAAATGGGGGAAAAGGGTGATTCGGGTAGAAAGAAAACGACAGTAAGCGTACGGCCTCGCCAGGGACAAGTGACCCATGAGATTAGGGGTGAAAAGGGAAGTTCCCCACGCCAAGTAAAAAAAATCAGTCCGGCCCTCCGCGAATGCGAAAGGAAAGAAATTAGGAACACCAACACAGAGAAAGGCGGTCGAGATCCTATACGTGAGGGGAAGAAGAGAAATCCGCCCACTCGCTGAAAGGGAAAAGACGAAAAAGGAGACCGCCTGGCTGATGCAAGACTTACGAAAGCAGCCCCCCAAAGGGGGCCGCGAGACCGATAGAAAACGGGGAATAGCAAGAAAAAGGAAGGGGTCATGGCTTCCGAAAAAATCTCGCTGCCTTTTCTGAAGGACAAGAAGGTCTTGCAAAAAGGGGAGGGGGGGACTCCATCCATCCTACTCGGAAGAACGACTTCATGGACGAAGGAAAAGGCCGTACCAGGTCAGGAGGAAATAGGTATAACTCGATGTCCCTTCTAGAGGAAGAAGAAACGGGTTTTTGTCGAGGGAGAAAAAAAAGCCGAGGCCTTGTCGCGTGCAGATATTGAAAGAAATAAAGGCTTGTAGAGAGAGGAGGAAGAAAAAAGGATGTCCGCGCGAAGGGAAAAAAGAACTTTGCTCGCCACTCCGGGAGAAGGGGAGACATATGAGGAGGCGGGAAGGGGGAGTGCGTAAGGTCCATTGCGGGGGGGGGAAGAAAAAGAAAGTTGAGGGTGAAAAAAGATCAAAAGAGAGAAGGGGGGGAGGATTGCCAGAAGTTCTTCACCCGATTAAAGGGAAAAACACACGAAGCCGTGCCGATGCCCTCTTGCCCAGAAAGAGGGGGGGGGGGGGGCCGTGGTGTACCAGCAGAAGGAGGGGAAAAGAAAGCGAAAGACGTTTCACAAGGAAAAAGAGCTGCTCCTTGTTTGGAAAAGGAAAAAAAAACGATGAGAGATCAGCTCAAGAAGGGGGAGCCCTTCTCCCGTGAAGGGAGAAAAAACTAGTCCGAAAAAAAGGGGGGCGGGGAAAGAAGAAGCATTGGAACGGGCAGAAAAGTGAGCTTATTTAGTCCTTCTGATAAAAAACACGATGGTGGCTTCCCCGCAAAGAAAGGACGCAAAATGGCATTCCCCAAGAAAGGACCAGAAAAGCTTTGAACGCCGGAAAAAACGAGGAGAAAGGGACCTTCTTGATCTCGCATGAGGAAAAGGTTTCGGGAATTCTCGTACGATCGCGAAGAGAAAGGCTCGCCAAACTCAAGAAGAAAAAGAGCGCCGACCGCTGCGTCCCACGCGGCAAAAGAGAGGGGGGGAACACTCAGACATAAGAGAAAGGAAGAAGAGAGAAGATGTTGCTCCGAAAATGAAGACCAACACTTTAGCTAGCCATTCGGCAGGAAAAAAGAGGAAAAAAAGAGTTCTTTCCGGACGAGAAAGGGTCTGCCATGCTTCAATGTCGCCCGCGGGGGGGAGCAAGATAAGTCGTAAAAAGAAAAGGGAAGAAGCGATGCAAAGGGGGGGAGGAGGAAAAAAGACGCAGCCATCACGCCCAATCGCTTGCCTCTCGTCGGGAGAGCTAAAAAGGATGATGAGAAAAAAAGGTATGGGGGAAGGCAAGCGCTTTGCGTGATTGCTGCGTCTCCGTAAGCTGAAGAGAAGGCTTCAGGAAAAAAAAAAAAGTGCTTTGAGGATCTCCGCCGCACGATCGATCTGTCTCAGGGCAGGAGAGGGGGGATGAGTGAAAATACGGAGAAAAAATGAGGAAGCAGTGGGAAAGGAAAAAGAGGACTCAAGTGGTCGTGCTTCTCAAAGAAGAAGGAGGGACTACTTTCAGCCAGAAGGGAGGTATCTATTCTGAAGGAGAAGATCGTTAACCGGGGGGGAGAAAAAAAGGGAAAGGAATTCCCAGGACGGGGGGAGGAGGCAATGTCTGCCTCGCCATGTTCCCTCTATTAGAAGAAGGAAGAAACCTCGCTGAAAAAGAAAAAAAGGAAATAAAAAAAGGTCAACCTGTATCAAGACGGGAAGATTTTGGTTCCGAAAGGGAGGGGGGGGGGGGAGGAAGGGGGGTCCGTCGGGGGGAAAAAAAGGGCAGTCCACACCATCGTGTTCGGGGGGGAAAAAAAAAGGGAGGAAAGAAGCTCACTTGTCCAAGGGGAAAGAAAAGAAGGGCACAACAACCTGCACGTTCGCGGAGGGAGTCTAGAATCCAAGAAAAAGGAAGAAGGAGCTGATCGATCAGGAAAGGCCCACAAGGATCATCTCCTCAACGCGGAAAAAAAAGGGGGGGGGAAACAGATTTGGGGGGCAAGATGTGGCAGCCAATTCCGACTGCTTCAACAGGAAAAGAGAAAAAAACCAGAATATGCTGTCGCAAAAAGAGGGATGGCGATGGAAAGGAGGGGAACTTCTTGGCAATCCTATCCTGAGGGAAAAAGGCTACACCAAAAAAAAGGAGAGATGGCGCCGGATCACCCGTCCAGAAGAAAGAAAATTACTACTCCTCAAAAAAAAAGGAGGAAATCACCCCGCATGGAAGTGAAAAAAAAATGTATCCGATCTCGACATTCAAAAAGGAAGGGGAAGAGGGACTCACCTGCAAGGGGAAGGCCGCAATATCTGCACGGCCGCAATTCCTCAGAGGGAAAGAATAGAATGAAAAAATTTGGGGGGAAAGAAAGAGGAAGTGGAGCAGAGGAAGGGGAGTCTGGACTTCGTCCGACATCATGCACCCCTACGGAGAAGCTTCTTTGAGGGAAATCCTAATCTGTTGCCTCGAATGGGAGCAAGGCCGCAATTCCTCATTGCGGAACCATGGGAAGGGAAAACTGGTTAAGAAAAGGGGCCTGTTTGGCATCTGGGAAGGAAAAGGGGGGGGGGCTCGAGCGGGGGGAAAGGAGAGGGGGAGGGGCCTTCTACACTAAGGAAAGGGGAGTCGCGCGGGCGATTTGAGGAACGAGGAAATCAGTAGGAAGAGCGTTCGCCCGGGTAGGCGCCCGAATAGGAGGGGGGAACCAAGGGTGGGGGCGGGAAAATGGGGGAGGGAACACCAAGTATACTACAAGATCCTGGCGTGCATCGGGAAGGAAAAGAAGAGAGTTCCTGGAGGGAAAAAAGGACATCTATGGGCTACATCAAAAAAGGAGGGCCGAGGACCAAAGGGGAGGGAAACCTGAGGGGACGACTGATAGCTCTATTTAGCTCAGGGATGAAAAACTCAAGTAGGAAAGGGGGGGGGAGGCCAGTACTGCCTGAAGAGGGAATAGGCTGTACATGAAAAGAAAAAAAGCGATATAAGGGGGAAAGGGGATAGCGGCGTTACTCATTATTCGAAGAAAAACGGGGAAGGGAAAAAACCTGCGGAAGGAAGAAAGGGGGGGACATCCCTCTTTATAAAAGGGGAGTGCGAAAGATCTACTATTTTGGTAAAGGATACCAACATCATGCACTGAGAGAGGTGGATGTCTATCCGGAAAAGGGGGAACGGTTTAGAAGTTGGGGGAAGATATCCAGCCTTCCTCCCGGTAAAGGAGGGAAACAAGGGGAGGAGCAAGCCCTCTCTCCCCCTGGTTATGGTATTATGAAGACAGTGTCAATGGAAAGAAGCGCGACAGGGGGACTCTGGCATTTTCTTGTCGTACGGGGAAGAGGGAGAGGGCCCTTATTTGGACAGAGAGAGAAAAAAGGAGGAGTGAAAGAGAATAGTTCAAATAAAGGGGGGGGGGGGGGGGGACTCGGGGGACGAAAAAAAGAAGGAGATCACAGAAGGGGAAAACGTCGCATTCTTAATCCAAAAGGGAAGGGTTTGTGGGGAGGGAATCCCTACTCAGGGTCGACTGAGGGAAAAGGAAGGGGGGGAAAAAAAAAAAACTGGGGGAAGGCTTTAAATAGCACCAAAAAAGCCTTGAAATCCGCCCGAAGAGCTCCAGAAAAAAGTAAAGCACCATTTTCGCCGTTCTGGAAAAAAAAAAAGATGCGGATCGTTGAAAAAACCGAAGGAGAAACTGGGACGCAGAAAAGGAACAGGGCCCCAATGCGCGTCGCCCAAAGGAGTAAAAAGGGAAGCTTACGAACGGAGAAAGGCCCGCCCCGTATATCGCCCGGTCTTAGAGATCCGCGCTTGATAATAGGGTTGCGGCGGGGAAAAAAAGGGAGACATTTCGGATGATGAGAAAAAAAAAAGAGAAAAAAAGCGCGATTCCGCGCCGCCCATGAAAAAAGGGATCACATCCAGCGTGTACAGCTGTTGGTCTGATTGGAGGGAGGGGGGACGCAAACTATAAGCAGCCGGAAGGGAAAAAAGAAAGAAGCGATACTTGGTGGGGAAAAGAAAAGCCGTCATCAGTTATTGCCCACGAAAAGAAGAAAGAATTCGCGGACGAGAGGAGAGGGGAAATCTGCTCGCCATACTCATAGGGGATCAGAGGGAAAAAAAAAGCCGAGGACTTAAATAAAAAAAAGAATCGGTCGTCAGGGGGGGGAAAAGCAGCTGCCTCCTTTTTAATTCTCGCGCAGCCCAGAGGAAGAACATAATCTCAAACCTTCCCAGTTGATACGTGGGAAGTGCGCCCGCGAGGGAAAAAGGATGGAAAAGATTCCCATTCAGGAAAAAAGGGGAGAGGGAACACGCCATCCCGCTACGTCTTACGCAAGGATAGGGGGAATGATGTGGGAAGAAGGGTGCCGCTGCTCCACCTCTTTCTGGGAGAAAGGGTTTCCTGAGGGATTGGCAAAAAAGGAGGGAAGGCTCGCTCAGGCGCGAGGTGGCCCTTCTTCACGAATTCGGCGCGCTACGTAAGGGAGGAAGAAGGGGGTTCTCTCAGACCAGGGGGTGGGTAGTATTAGTTCCGTCATTTGGCCTTGGGTGAAGAAGGGAGGAACGTCGACAAGATCCCTCCGGAAAGAAAAAAGGGGTAGGATGCAGAGCAAAGATTCCGAGTCCTCCAGTTGACATGAGACGGGGACGCTTTCCAGATAAGAAGGAAGAGTGGGCCGCTTTGGACCGTAAGCAGGAAAAAAGAGGGAAAGGAGGAATTCGCCCAATCGATAAAAGGAAGAGGAGAAGGGTTTGGGCAAAAGGAGGGTCGATCAGCGCATTCTGCCCGTGAAAAAGAAAGTGAAAAAAGGCTTAAGCGACTAAGAAAGAAAAAGGGGAAGCGCACGTTCCGGTTGTTGGCACTCTGTCTCAAGGGGCATCGAACAAACCCAAAGGAAGGGGGAAAGGGAGATGGAATCTTCGCAGGGAAACACGGGGGGGGAGGCCCGCACGGCTTCCTGCCTCTGTATAAATACATAAAGGGGAAAAAGAGGGGGGAAGGACCACAGCTTGTGAAGAAAAAGAGGGGGAAAAGGACGGCTTGCTCCACGGTGACCTTCTGGATAGAAGGGAAAGGGGGGTGGGGTTATTCGCCAAAGAGGAAGGGGCGGCTCCAAAGACGACCGCCGACTCTGCTCCTCACGCGAAGAGGCACCATCCGCGAGAAAAATTGTCCGTCGCAGCGTGCTGACCGGGAGGAAAAAAAGAGGGGGCCGACCTTGCTCCAAAGAAAAGGGGGGGGAAGAGGCCAGTGCCGGAGAAGGATGGCCGTCCGCGCCCTGCGCTTGAAAGTCTTGGCAGAAAAAGAAACTCCCCAGCTGACAGAGAGCGGGGAGCAGACCCGAGCCACGAGATCGAGGGAGCAGGGCAGGGGAGGTCTCAAGATACGGACTTAGGGGAAGGGGCGAGAGAACACACAACGAGGGAAAGTGGCTGACATTATGGGGGAAAGTAAAAGGGAGAAAAAAAGGGGGGATGGCAGTGATGGCTGCGTCCTCCAGTGGAGAGGGAACTCTTCACAAGTGATGAGAAGAAAAAAAAAAGATTCGAGAGCGAAAGAGGAGAGCGGTCTGCGCATTGAATAATTTCAGAAAGGGAGAGGAAGGGAAGCCACTTCCAGGTGAAGAGGGGACCGATGGCTCGCTCAAGTTGTCGGGAGAGGAGAAGGGGAACAGAGGAGTTAGGCTGAAGATCCGAGCAGGAAAAAAAAAAAAAGAAGGAAGTGGAAGTGCCGCTTGGGACGCAGCGGTCCAGGCGAAGAGGGTGAGGTGCGAGGAGAAAGCGAGAGCGATCGGACCGAATTCCGCAAAGAGAAGGAAAGAAATCAGTGGGGACAGGGGAGGAAAAAAGGTGCAACTCTCGAGTGGGGCCAAAGGGGGGTACTAAGCGGGCAGATCTCGTGGCGGTCAGTGAAAAGAAAAAACTTCCTCAGGATCAAAGGGGAAGGGGAGAAGGGAAGCATGTGCCCAAGGGAAGGGCAACGCTATACGGGGAGAAAGAAGTCCAAACAAGGGCTCACTTTCTAACGTTCAAAGGGTTCGAAAGCGCCCAACAGTCTCATCTTCCTCAAAGAAAGTATGGGCAAAAAAAGAAAGGACCCACCCCGCAATCAAAACTGAGGGGAAAAAACAAGCGGGCATCGTGCACTTCGTTCGGTGTGAGGAGGGGGAGAGACTTCGGCAATCAAGAAGAGAGGGGGAGTGCGCGTCGCGACACGCGAAAGAGGGGAGAGGGGGGGGGAAAGTGAAACAGAAGGAAAAAAAAGAGAGGGGACCGCTTAACAAAAAGGCACCAGTGTAGCTGAATGCTGTATCCGGAAGGGGAGTGATGTCATGGCCAAGGAAATCTCGCCTTCGCGCCGCAATATCGTCAGAGAAGGGGGGGGAGGCACACAACCTCAAAGAAAAAAAAAAATACTTGCCAAGACAGAAAGTCTTGGATCCTAGAGAGGATGCGTCTCACATCAGAAAAAGAAGCATGAAAAGGCGAAGGGGACTAAAGGAGAAAAAAAAAGGTTCCCGACTGTGGCAGAGGGGGGAAAAGGGCTCACCCTTCCTCGCCGCATGTCTTCCGAAGAAAAAGTTTAAGGGGGAATGAAAGGTTTGAGACATCTGGGCTCGCGGCACAAAGAAGGGGGGAGTGAACGAAGAGTCGAGAGGAGGGGGATCTTCTACTACCTGAAAGGGAGACTCTTAGAGTGTGATGCATGAGCAAGATAGAAGAGGGGGGGAAATTGCGTCTCGTAGGCAAAGGAAAGTATCCTGCGCGCATTCGCGGAGGTAAGGAAAAGGGTATGACGGGGGAAAAGGGAAAAGGGAAAAAAAAAAAAAGTATCGCGACAAGAAAAAAAAAAAGAGGGGGGAATGCAGTTGGTGCCGGGGAAAAAAAAGAACAACCAGCTTTACACGAAAAGATCGTACAACTGCAGGGAGAAGGGGGGATGCGCTATGGGCTCTATTAGGGAAAAAATAAGTGGGAACCTGGGGGGGGGGGGAGGGATCGCAAAGGGAGAAAAAAAACGAGACCCGCGATATACGTTGCGGGAGAAGCTAGAGGAGGAAAAACAAGGAACGCGAATGGTTCTGAAGGGGGGGGGGGGAAAAATGCTGAGCTTCAGGTCAGGAAAAAACCGCGTGATCAAGGTCCGAGGAAGAAGGAACGAGGTGGTCTGTAACAGGGGAGTGAATGCCATCGTAGGTGCGGAAAAGAGGGCGAAGGGCGGATAGGGAGAAAAGAAAAGTTATTCAACCAGGGAAAAAGGGGGGAGGGAACCGATGCAGCAGCCCTCCTTCGCCCTTTGGTTGGAGGAAAAAAGGGACAACTGGGGAAAAGCGGGGGGAGAAGAAGGAAGGAAGAGCGACTGTGATCTCGGGAGGGGGGGAAGGAGGTTCTGGCGTAAACGTGAGAAAGAAAAAAGGAGGAGGAGGAAAAAAAGAAAAAACGACCGTTTTGCCATCACGTACGCCCACGAAAGGAGAAACGCAACTCTCATTATGAGACACAGGGAAATTCCTTATCCCTAATCCTACCAAGGGGGGGAAGGGAGAAGATAAGGGAAAGGGGGAGGGAGAGGAGAAAAGAGAATCGCCGGAGCAAGGAGAAAAAGGGATGGCATTCAAGCACATTGCGCCGTGAGGACCAAGGAAAAAAGTATATCGTTGATCACCTCCGGACCTTGAGAAAAAGAGGGGAAAGGGAAGGGCGCTTAGGAATGCTAACCCAAAAAAGGAGAGGGGAAGGTCCTTCGAATAAGAGGGAAAAAAAAAAAGACCCGGCCCCTCCCGTATATCGCCAGAAGAGGACCCGCTTGAAGATAGAGGGGTTAGAGGCAGTACTGTCAGCCACAAGTTGCTCCATTGGGGCGGAAGAAGAAGATAGACGCCAAAACCGCCCAAAAGAAGGAAAGGGAAACTGTGGCTTTGAAGAAAAAAAAACGCCATAGATCGCGTTCGGTCCGGAGAGAACGGGCCCGCCCATTAAAGGGGGGGTGTTTCCCCGTACGTTCCCCTCAGAAGAAAAAAAACGGGTCAAACCAGAGAAGGAGGAAAAAAAGGCGCCGCCAGAAGACGAGGGGGAGAAAACAGATACGTGATTTCCTAGTCTTCCGGGAGAGCGTCGCAGAAGATGAGAGGGGAAGTAGCGCCTCAGCGCCGAGAAGAAGGCTCTCCCATCCAAGAATCCTCGTAGCAAAGGAAGAGGGCCAAGCCCCATTTTGCAGTAGGGGAAAAAAAGGAGAAAGACATCGGCGCGGCCTGTGAGAAAAAAGAAAAGGACATGGGAGTGCAAAGTGGAAGAGAGGAAACACTTCCGAGGCGGAAGGGGGAGGAAGGGGAGCCGAAGTCCCTAATCCGTACAGGGAAAAATCTGGGAAACTCTATGAAAAGGAGGAAGGGGAAAAATTGGGGGCCGTGCGAGTAGTTTCCTGAAAAGAGGAGGACTGCGCATATTGGCCAAAGGGAAAATGGGGGGGGGGGGGTTGTGTTTTTGGGGGGTTTGGGGGGGGTGTTGGGGGGGGGGGGGGGGTTTGTGGGGGGGGGGGGGGGGGGTGTGTGGGGGGGTTGGCAGGAGAGGGAGACGGATATGTCCGCGCTCGGAATGGGAGGAGAAAAAGAACTTTTCAGGAAACCATAAGAAAAGTGTCGTAGTGGAAGGGGAAGGGGAGGGGAGACAGAGCCAGACGTTGTCATTTCGGGTGTCGAAAAAAGAAAAAAAAAGATGATTGCAGAGTGCTGGAACATGCATCGCCCACGAACGCCTTCCGGCTATGCCCCTAGGGAAAAAAAAGAGAGGGACTTTTGGGCAAGGATTAGTCGAAGGAAAGTCGCCCAATCGGAAGGGGGAGGGATTGCGAAGCTTGCTCTTGTTGGCAAAAAAAGGAGATCATACGCAGTAAAGGGGAAAAGGGGAAGTCTCCCGTTGACGCGGCTGAAGCGACTAAAAGAAGAAAATGCTTGAACCTGAGAAACGAAGGAGGAGGGAGAAGGGTCGCCGTCGAACACGATGGGAGAAAAAAAAGGAAAAAGGGCCCGCTGTAAAATACGACGGCCCACAAAGGGAAAAAAAGGGGAACGCCCTCGAGTTCAAAGAAAAGGAGGAAGGGGACCTTCTTTATCTCGCTCTGAAGCGTGATAGAAAGGGGGGGACGCTCGACGCGAGGGGCAAAAAAAGAAGGAATGGACTGAATGAGAGAAAAAAGCGGCAACTTCAACCGCCCGCATCGATATCGAGGGGAAAAAAGGAAAGCCGTTGTCGAGGAAGCGAGGGGGAAAGGAAGCGTCCGCTGTGCCCGACCTCTACCGGTAGAGTCAGCCGACGTCCACGCGGGAGAAGGGGAGGCCTTCCTCGCCCGAGGGGAACACTGCGCCGCGCGCCCACGGCACGCCCAGCTGACGGAGAGAATCCTCCACGAGATTAGAGGGGGAAAAAGGGAAGAAGAAAAGTTGCAGCGATTCCTTGCGTCGCCAAGGGAAAAAAAATAATTAAAATAGAAGAAAAAAGGAGAGAAAGAGGAAAGAAAGGGGGTATAAAGAGAAAGGCAGCGATTGCGGGGGAGAGGGAAAGAGGGAACTCTCTGCCGAAAAAAAAAGAAAAGAGGAATCTCGCCATCACGATCGAAGGGAGGGGGAAGACTGGGCGCTCGTCGCAAGTGATACTGAAAAAGGCAAGCCAATGGAGTGAGCTGTAAGGCCCTATGTCTCGCTCAAGTGGAATAACGCAGATAACCCAGAAAAAAAGGGCGTTGCATGTGAGGCGGGGGAGAAAAAAAGTAAATCTCGATTGCGGGCCTTTGAAGTGCCCGCGGGGGAAAAAGAAAAGGAGAAATGACCCTTGATGAGGAGAAAGGATAGCATTTCCTCGAGTAAAGAGGGAAAACTCATCCGACTCAAAAAGGAGAGAACGGTTAATAAGAGAGGAGGGAAAGAGGGCACTCCGCTAGTGGCTGCCCTTTTGGAGGGAGGAGGGAAGGAAGCCGTGCGGGCAGGAACAAAGAGGGGGACGGCGACGATCATAAGGACTTCATAAGAGAAAAACAGAAAAGATGCAGTGGCACAACAAAACGAGGGAGGGAAATCCTGTCAAAAGGGGGGGAAGTCACGGCATAATTCCTTATCGATCAGAGGGGGCATCTTCCGAAAATAGGAAGATGTCGTATTGGACTCATTAAAAAAAGGAAGATTCCGCCCAAGCAAGGAAAAAAGAGAGAGGACGTGAAAAAGGGGAGGGGGGGAGATGTCACTGGCGACTCGAATCGGGTCTAGATCCTATCCGGCGTCGCTGAGAGAGAAAAAGGGAAAAAGGAGCAAATGCAAGGCTGAAAGAGAACACCCGCATTGAAAGAAAGACAATGCCATGAGACAGCCTCTATGAAGATGTTCCGCAAAGAAGAACAAGCATTTAGTTGGGCGAGAACTGTAATCCGAGCGCGGACAGTAGAGAGAGGGAAAACATGCCAAAAAAAAAAAAAGATATCTGCACGCCGGGGAAAAAAGGTGGGGACTGCCGTCACATAAGGTGTAGGACAAGAAAAAAACGTTCTACCATAAAGAGGTGGATAGAAAAGGGGGAAGGAGTCGGGGAGGAAAAGAAAGTCCTACTAGACCCTCGGAGGGCTTGATGAAGGGGGGGAAAAAAAAAGGGGGCCCGACATTTGTCTTCTGGTACAGGAAAAGGGGAAAGGGCAGAGCAATGGGAAAGAGGGAGGCCATTACACTGACACAAGGGGGGAGGGGGACGTATCACCTTTTCCTGGTGGGGTGGAAAGAAGAGTCTTCACAACGGGAGGAAGGGGATGAAGAGGATGGAGGCTCGCTCATCCGGAAAAAAAAAAATGAGAACTAACTGACTACAAGACGAACAGGCAGAAGGAGAAAAAGAAAAAAGGTCTCGACCCGATGCTTCCTTTCTTCGAAAGGGCATAAAAGGATAAGGGGAGCGTATTTCTGACTGTCTTTCCTGAGGGGGGAGGGGGGATGTAATACGGGGTATAGAGAGGGAGGCTCGAGTAGAGTGAGGGGACGGCTTCCTTTCGTTACCGAAAGAAAGAAGGCCAAAATACCAAAAAGATGTAAAGAGGGGATCCATTCTTGTCGTTAAAGATAGGTAGTCGTAAGTGGAAGGTGAAGAAAGGGATCACCTTGGTGGGGGGAAGGAAAGATGCCTTTTGTTGGGGGGGCTCAAAGAATCGCAAAGACAAAACGACTACCTGGCGATAGAAGGAGGGGAAGCAGGGCAGGCGTAAGAAGATAAAAAAAGAGGAAGGGCGACCAGGGGGGGAAACAAACTTCTTCGTAGCTTCGAAAAAACAATGAAGGGTTTGCCAAAAGAGGAAGGGGG
>Ga0179593_1536724_pt1 | contig 18513 bp, 21 predicted proteins | sample CZODoug2_1_08_16_FD_185931 | JGI IMG/M metagenome (GOLD analysis project Ga0179593, IMG submission 185931) | Vadose zone soil fungal communities from Angelo Coast Range Reserve, California, USA - CZODoug2_1_08_16fungal (PacBio error correction) | ecosystem: Environmental > Terrestrial > Soil >...
GGAAGACAGTCTTTTGAATAGAGATTAAAATTCGACGGCGGACTGGGGTCGAAAGAGGGTCACCAAAAAAAGAGAAGAAAGGAGATCCAAGAGACGAAAGTGTAATAGGCGACTCGTCTGCAGGGGGGAATCCAGGAGATTCTCCATTCGGTGGGTAAGACACTGGTCTCTCTACTTTCCGATAGAACCGGAGGGGGGAAGAAAAGTATCGGGGAGAGAGGATGGCCTGAAGAGGAGGACAAAGGAGAAGGGGAATCAACAAGACAGGTTTTCCTACAGTAGGGTTGTCGTCAAATCGTAAGGTTGCAGGGTTGCCAGGAAGCAGCACAACGACGTGCTCGAAAGTGGGGGCACACGCAGACACGGCGTTCCCAACTGGAAGAAGGAGGGGGTGAGGGGTCGCAAAAGAAAATACGGGAGAGTGGGAACGAAGTTAATTCATCCGCCTGCAGTCCGGAGGTCTAACAGAGGGGGGAAAAGACATCGTATAAAGAGGGAAATGGTGAACTACGAAGGGGAGCAACCTGTTTGGGAAAATCCTGCAGCTAGATCCGGTCGGGGAAGAAGGAAACAAGGGAGAGATCTGGAAGAACGGGAAATCTCAAGGGGAACGGGGGCTGCCCGCCAGCGTATCAGAAAGCAACATGTTTCTCAGTCACGGGGAATAAGAAATGAGCGTACGTGGGGGACTCGAAATGATGAAAAGGGAGTAAAAGATTGGAACATAACGAAACCGCCTGAGGTTCTATCCGGGAACCACAGGGAACGCAAGAGAGAGCAAGGGAAAAAAGCACAAGAAAAAGGGCACCAATCTAAGGAGGGAAAGAGGCCCGGCGGCAAAAAAAAAAAATGCGCCAGTGCACTATCTGTGCCCGAAAGACGGTCGGACCTGAGTGAGGGGAGGTCTGGGCGTATAAAGAAAAGAATAGACACCAAAGGGAAAGACTGGTCACCTGCGTCATCGAAGCGAAACATCTGTCCTTCCTTCATAAAAAGCCATTCAGAAAATCCCGCAAACAAAGAAAAATCGAGAATGACTTGCGGAGAGGAAAACCTGAGAAGGAGGTGGTTTAAGGGACCGACTTTGACCTCTAACGAATAAGGGCAGTATCACGGTCGGAGAAGGGAACTTTAAAAAGAAAAAAAAATCAAAAAGAAGAAAAGAAAACGCGGAGGGGAGGAATCGCAGAAACTCGTATATACATGTATCGCCGGCATTGGTGATTATCTCTACCAACGGTGTAACCGCTGAAAGATCTAATAGCTTAAGGAAGAACGAAGGCGGGGGGAAAAGGAACATTCAAGGGTAAGGGGCCATACGGATTCGCCTGGAGGGTTCTTAAAGCCAGCGGTGCATCCCTTTCCTGAAGGAGCCTTCGAACGGAAGCTCTGGGGGGGAAATTCAGGTGAGGACAAGTATGAAGCTGGAGAGGAGAAAAGGACTACATTCTAGAGAGAGTATCTTCCTCCAAACGAGGGCGTATCGAATCTTCTACCAGTCGGGAAAGGAAGAGTTCATCAAAATATATTTTGGAAGGAGGGTGTGGTGAATCATCGGGCGAAACGAGGCGACTTCGAAGGCCTTTGAACGCAGTATTGGAATGGAGATCTACTGGGTACATCAATCGGGGGACCTGGGGGAGGTGAGGGAAAATGAGAGGATGCCACCGGGGGGTGAGTGAGGATTGGGCGCAGATCACTGTTATTAATTAGTTCACCATGACTCCGGGAAAAACCCGAAGAAGCCTAAGAGATTGGGGAGGGATGTGAAAAGAAAGGGGCAGTGATGACATTTTTTTGGAGAAGACTTTTTCTCCCCAGCGATTAAGGTAGGCGACTCGTTGGTTCAACGGGGGGAAAGAATCACTTCTCATAAGATTCGTGAAAGACCTTTTGGGGCCGGAGATCTATCATGCGGGTCCCAGGGTCGAGGGGGATACCTCAAAGAAATCTTTCTATACTAAGTTGCGATCAGCACCAAACTTCTTGTAAAAAAAAGGTGAGGAAAAAAAGAGGGAATGGGGGGGGGGGGGTGTGAGATGGGGGAGAGTAGGGGTGGAAAGGAGAGGGAGGGGATGGAGCTGGGAAAAAAGGGATAGGGGGGGAGGGAGTGAATAAAGGGGCGTACAGGAAAGGGGACAAAAATAGGAGGGAGGGAAACGGGGGGGGTAGAAAAGCGGGGATGAGAAGAATGGGGTGGAAGGCGGGGTGGGAAGAGAATGAGTGAGGCAAAGAGGGGGGGGGGAGTGGAGAAGAGCGGGGTAGTGGAGGGGCGGAGACGTGGTGAAGAGGGAAGGGGTGAGTGAGATAGGAGATGGGAAGAAAAAAGGAGAAGGTGGAAAGGGAAAAAAAGGGGGGAGAGGATCGGTAGAAGAGGGAGGAAAGGGGAGGAAGAGTGTGGGAGCGGTGGAGAGGGGAGGGGGGGGGTGGAGGGGGGGGGACGGGGGGGGGGGGGCAGCGGCGGGGAGAGGGGCAGGGGGGGGGAGAGGGGGGAGGGGAGGAAGGGGGGGGGGGGGGAGGGACGGGGGGTTGGGGAGTGGTAGCGTAGGGGCGAGAGGTGGTGAGCAGCGATGGGGGTGGGGATAGGGGAAAAGAGGGGAGGGGGGGGAGGGGGTGGGTGGGGGGGAGGAAGTAGTGAAAAGGAGAGGGGGATGGAGGTGTGGGAGGAGTAGAGAGAGAGAGGGGATCGGACACGATAAGGAGTACAGAGGTGATGGGAAATAGGGGTAGGAGGGGTGTGAAAGGGGTGGGGGAGGGAGGGATAGGGGAAAGTGTATAGTTGGGGAGAAGAAGACGTGGGTGATGGGAGGGGGGAAAAGGAGGGAGGTTGAGGGAGGGACGAGGGGAGGAATTGAAAAAAAGGCCTTTACCTTATATGGAAAGACAGAAGAAGCCCGCTAAAAATTGAATTAGACCCAAACATTTGGTGGACGGTATGTTGGGAAGAAAAACAAAATTGAAGGACGGCCACCGGGAGGGGGCAAGAACAAACGTCGCCCCTCGTATCTGTAGGAAAACACGATCTTTTATTAGTGTTGTGACATGCCTAATCACGTAGAGTCCAAGAAAAGACTCAAGGGGAAATGACTCTCGGGGCTGTAAAAAAATTGGCAACGCTCGGCTGCGGGAGGGCGGTCGAGACATATTTCTGGCCAATTTCCATAATTTGAGACGTGTGGAGGAGCGTCAAAAAAGCCAAAACAGACACCATTGTTCAAGAAAAAAGCGCGCGGGGGGGAAGGGGGTCACCTCATTCGGCGATTTGCAAGGAAGCACGCCATCACCAGGTAGGAAGATACTCTCCAAAATGAGGTCGGGGGGGGAGTGACGAGGAAAGAGCCAGGGAAGGGGGAAATTTCGAAGCTGGCGTTTTGCAACGTGCAAGCTCTAGTTGATGGGAAAAGCTCGAACTGGGGGGCAAGGAATCTGGGGGGGGGAAGAAGGAATAGTTTAGGTCGAGGCCTCGAGACAGAAACAGATCTCGCAGAGAATCAGTCCTTGCCCAAATAGGGGCAACTCTCTTTGTCAAGAAAGTAAAAAGCTCCAAGAGTAAGAGTGAGGGACCCCATCAAAAAGGAAATCGAGCGGGGGAAGGAAAGGTAAAGGGAGGGGACGGACAGGAAGTGAAAGCTGAGGAACAGGAAAAAAGAAGTGTTTTTTTGGTGTTGCCAGCAAGGGAAAAAGGGAAAGATGGGGAAAGGAGGAATAAGGGACGAAAGGGAAAAAGAAGGAAGAGCCGTAAAGAAAGCCCGAAAGAAAAAAACTAGGCGAAAGAAGAGCCGTCACTGTACATTCCGGGGGGGGGCAGTCAGAAACCAGCTTCATGCCGGGATGTGGAAATGCTTCTCAGAGGCAGAAAAAAAAGAGTAGGAAAAGAATACTTGCAAGGCTGGGGAGCGGGAAGTTAAAAAAGAAGCTGGGGGGAAGGCCGGACGTGGCAGATCGCCGAGTTTCTTCTCGGAGCGTACTGCAGAGCTTCCCGAGCGCTGGGGATGCAGAAGAGGAGGAAGATCGGCAGGGGGAAAGGAACGGCATCGGTTCCGCCGCGGCCGACCAGGAACCAGTAAACGGTAAGGTCGGCCAGATGGATAAATTATGTAAGTCTGGGGGGAGTGCCAGGAACCGACGCTGAAAGGGAGAAACCGGTCTGTCGAGGTGAACGATTGGCCGGCAATGAGCAGATGCTTGCTATCGGAGATGCCGGAAGGAAAGGGGGATATTTAAAAGAAAAAGAACTAACTAAAATCCAGTTTTCGAGCACAATCAGGTCGGCAACAGGTAGAGAACCATATGGAAAGTTGGGGGCAAACGTCCATTTAGCGGGGACTGGAAACGAAAGGAAAGTCAAAAAGAATGGTCGAGGGGTCGAGGGCTACCGGTTGACTTTCGATTCAACAAGGGTGTTTCAAGAAAATGATGCCAGAACGCCGAGGGCCTCAGACCATTTGAGGGTTCGGGTCGGGAAGAATCCGCAACAAAGGAGCAGCGAAAGGAGGGAAAACTGGGGGGCCGAAGTTCTCACTTGACCAGCCTGGAAGAAAAAAAAGGAACCAAGGAAAGGTTGGCATGCACAATCCGCTATGCACGGAATCTCGATCCCTGCAGTGCGGCTTTCGTGCGACGCCAGGACTGAGGACAGGGAGGAAGTTATCGCATGGCCTATCAAGAAGATCTTGGAAAAACGATGGGCGAAAAAAAGACATTCGCTAATGAAGCCGGAAGGAGCCGAACACCTTCTCTCAGGACCAAGGTGATGCGCTATGAGCCCAAAAAATCTCAAGGGAAAGGAAAGAGGGGCCATAAAAGGGGCTGTCAGAGGGGAAATGACGAAAAAAGGTCAGCAATGGAAAGGCTTTGACCGAAAAAACCCGCTCTGACGTAAGGGGAGTTTATAATACAGCACAAGCGAAAAGGGACCCGGGAGTGGAAAGAATAAAGGGGGAGGCCCGAGTCCCCGGGGCATGGAGAGGCCTCCTGGAATAACGGCATATCGCGTTCAAAAGTTCTTGGAAAATTCAGAAATCAGTGGGAAAAAAGAATGTAAACCTTAAAAAAAAGCTGGTGCGCTACGGAGGGCTACAAATGTCGATCAAAAAGCTGGTGCCAACGGGGCGAACAGTCTCAGCGTTGGTATTTACTGGAATGGAAGTTCGAGGGGGGGAAAAAGTCATCCAGAAGAAACAAATCCGGAATGGCCGGCGAACAAGAAGGAGGCGAGGGCAACCAGCTGATCGTGAGCCCCACGTCAGGCCAGTCCGCGAAAATCGAAAAGAAGTAAGAGGAGAAAAGCGGGGGGAAAGGGTTGAAAAAATCAGAAACTCACCCGGAAATATATCGCCGGAGATGGGTTTTTGGATGGAACAATTCGACAGTGAACAGAAAGATGGAAGGATCACGAGACCTCCTGAGAAAAAGATCGCGAAGTGGCGAAAATGGCGCTTCTCGCGCCGTTGGGGAAGAAGTGCAAAAAAACAAGACCTGATCGCGCGAAGAAGGATAAAATGTGTGTCGGCCGACACCCTTTATGCATAATCCGCGCTTCCACGGCCTGGGAAAGCCTACGAAGAGAGCCGGTGAGGAAGATCTGCGCCAGCCTTCGAGCGGGGATACGATCGTCGACCGTTACGGCCGCAGACATTTTTCTATATGCCCACGCGGAACTCTCAAAACATGGAGGGGTGGAAAGAACCAGAGGAGCGAGGAAGGCACTTGATCATCTGGGGGGCGGACCTTTTCGCGTCCAAGAGCGTTTCATCAAAATCATACCGGCACGCTTCTAATTCGGGGGGGAATACCTGAAGAAAAAAATTGAGAGCATCGAATGGAAAAGGGCGACGCGTCGTCAGGAGAGCACAGGAGATCGCCAGGCGGAGGGACGACTGGCGCTAGGTCGGGGCACCGTCCTATTTCGGGCGCGGGGGAGATGTTAAGGGACACCAGGAGAAATGTTGGGGTGCGCCCGTCCGTGTCGAGAAAAAGCAAGGCAATGAAAAATATTCACGAAGGTTTCTGACCTATATTGAAGCGGAATTCAGGAGTAGAAAATATGGAGGAAATGAAAAAGAAGGTCAGGCAGGGGAAACCAGGGGAGGACAAGGCTGTCCCTGTGGGTTTTCGAACGAACCGGACAGGAGGGAGATAAAAAAAAAGAAGAAAGTTTGTATTCCTATTTCCAAAGACTTGATAACGGGAGGCTACCATCGATCGATTACCTCTCAAGCTTTACGGGGGGGGCATGAAATAGGAGCGCGGAGCAGCAAACCTGTTGACATACTGCGCTCTATACGAGATATTTATCTCTCAATCCAAATTAGTAAAGGGGGACCCGCGCCAAGTGGATTTTAAAGCCTCCGAGGACCAAATGAAAAAAATGCCGCAGCAGTCTCGATCGTATCAGGGATGATGGGAGCAAAGGCCCCAGGCGGAAGGGGGCCGGCCACACTGGAAAAAAAAAGCCGCGGAAAGGTGGACAGGAACACCCTCCACTGATCCTTTTGACTGATCCGGACCAGAACGCCGGACCTGGGGGGGGGAGAGCCGAGACTACCTAATATTCATACACTTCTGGCAATTGTAAACGGCGTCAGACCATGCAAAGAGAGGACACTCAGAGCGGTGGGAAGATGATGAGGGGGGAAGGGTGCTGGGGAGCTTCGACCTGAGCACCTCTGCCCAACTAGCCAACATCCGCTAACCATTTGTTCGGAAAGAAAAATCTGAAAAAAAAAAACGCTGGGAACTTGACATTCTAGAAAAAACATCCTCGAATCCTGGTGTATCCACAGCCGCTCGTCACAACCGGCTTTGGACTTAGCGGCACCCATGGGGGGGAAGAGAGAATAATTAGAGAGGGCATTAAACGCGCGAGGTGACGAACAGTCCGCCACACACGAAGATGATAAAGCTTTCCAGGACTCGCTCGCATGCAAGTCAGGGGCGTGGGGGAAGTTCCTTGAGAAGATCAAGAGGGGATGAAAAAGGGAGAGATGATCTTAAGAAAGTATCGGAACTGCTGGCGTCAGAATCGCCCCGAAATGCTGATAATCCGGTGGATCGGATCATTCCTTCGGCTGAGTCCAGGATTGTAGGAAGAGTCCAAAAGAGGAGCTGGGATGGAGGCGCGAATGGAGGGGAAGGAGGGGAGTGGAAGAGAAAAGTAGGAAGGCGGGAGGAGGAGTTAAGAGCAAAAGGAGGAGGAGAGGTGGGGGTGGAAGGCGGGAGAGGCGAAGGAAAGGGAGAGAGGAGGAGATGAAAGGATGGGGGGGCGGAGGTAAAGAAGAGGGAGAAAAGGAGGAGAGGCTGCGGATCAGGGGGATGTCTGGTGAAAAATGCGGGGAGCCAAGAAAAATATTAAACGCGCATAACATGAAAAAATAGCGTAGGGGGACTCAGGGAATGCATATCGGCTCCAGAAAACGTGAACTCACCTAGTGACTGTGGGTCATCAAACCCTAGTATATGGAAAGGGTTAGCAAGCATCTGGGAAGAGTCGCGGGAAGCGGGGGGGGGACGCCAGGGTGCACATGGCTAGAGAGAGGAAGAGCTTGGTCCAGCACTGAAGCAATTGGCGCCGCGTGGACGGGAGAAAAAAAGAAGGTTGAAAGGGCACGAAGACCCCACGAAAAAAAGCGACACCGCACCCCAGAGGACTAAGGGACTGACTGAGGAGGAGTGCATCCTCTAGTGGATCGAAATTGGGGGGAGCCACTCAGCAGACCGAAGGGTGAAAAACAGGGCGAGCGAAGCGACCTTCTCATTGCTTAAACATACCTTCCTGGGACTAGAGGTTACCCATTGAGAGAAAAGGAGGGATTCTCCTGGGGGCGTTGGGGCTCTTCTCAGAGCCGCAGACAAATGTTCAGCTATGCAGTGGAAGCAAAAGAAGAGTGACGCAGAGAAGGGGGGTTTCTGCGGAAGAAAAGGAGTATTACCTTTCGAAAAGGATGATATTGAAATGGGTCCGACTCCTCATAACTGAACAGGGGATCTACCTAACTGTCGGGGGGACTTCGGGGAAAAAAAAGCAAAAAAAAAAAAGGAGTTGCACGCATGCGCAAGAAACAGGTCGGGTAGCCAAGACGGATCGGGGAAGCCGATCTGGGATTCGCCATCTATATCCATGCGGGCCGGGAAAGGAAAAGCAAGAGAAGAAGGCATCGGGAGATCAAGGGATGCATCGGAAACACTCGGAGTGCGGGTAAACGGAAATTTCTGGTCACTTTTTCGTTAAGGAGAGGGGGATTGGGGGGATTGAAAGCGGTCTTATCTTCGGAAGAATAAATCACCATTTCGTCGCCTCTCCATGAAGCCGACCTAAAGAAGGGGCCGCTGAAGTCCAAGGGGACAACCTCGACTCGAAAATGCGCTCGGCAATTTGAAAGTGTCAGGATCCGCTAAATAACCGCAGATGCGTATTTGCGAAAACAACGGAAAGGGGAGAAACGCCAAAAGATCAGAAGGATTTTGAAGGCCTCAGGTCGAGGATGAAAAGTTGAATATTGTGCAGACGTATGCTATGATCGTCCACAGAGTGAAAGGAAAAAGACCAAGAAGAGTTTACAGAAGTTTAAGCAAGCGTCAAAAAAAAGGGCTGGTCGCCGGTCCCATCCAACAAAGGCGGGACTGGCCCCAGCAAGAAAAAAAAAGACGGAAAACGCGCATCAGGAAACGCCAGACACCTTTCACGATGTCATCAGCCAGATGTGACAGAGAGGTCTTTTTAAAAAAGAGGCGGGGGGAAAAGGCAAAAAGGGAAAAAGGCAGATGAGGGGGCCGTCGAATAAAAGCCGCAGCAAAAAATAGTCAGATAAATCCGACACGGGTCCTTCTAAGTCCCATGAAGGAAACGTACACCAAGGAAGAAAGGGGAGGCAGGTGGAGGCAATTTGAAGGAGAATCACAACAACAACGAGAAAAAGAGATAGATACTAAAGGACCGAAAATTCCTGCGAAATATTCTGGGAGGGGGAGGAAAGAAAGTGGAACAAACAAGGAGACGAGGGAAAGGGAGGGAGGGATGGCTGACCAAAAAATAGCTTCCACGAAACGGGACTGGTTCTCTTCCGGTGAAGGCCCCGTGATCGAGACACTAGTCAAGAGATGTAAGGGCACTGTTCCGAAGAGAGGTCCCAAGGAGGAGCTGTCTGATCAAGGGGGGGGGGTCGGACTAAAGCTTTGGAAACGGACACAGGCCGCTTGTGGTATAAAAGGCGCAAAGAAGAGGGAGAAACCGGTCACGCGAGTTGAGCGAAAAGAGTGGTGCACCTGAGGACTGGGGCGTCATCTTTGGGTAGAAGAAAAGATTGGGATTAAATATTTCCTATGTACTCTACTGAAGCGAATGCAGGGGCCGGCAAAAGGAAACGGAAGAGGGAAAGTTAAGAAGAGACAAGGTCAGCGAAGGAAAGTTCTATTTCGCCGACGACTACCGGCCCGAAGGGCCAGGAATCTCCGTCTAGGGGGGGATTTGGGGCCCAACGGGGAAATCAGAAAGGAAAAGCAGGCGACGGGGGCGCAGAAAATGGGAAAAAGAATTGGTCTGTCGCCAGGATCAAAAAATCCCAAAAAAATGGAGGGGCAAAAGGGCAGGGGTCGAAGTGACCGTAGGGACATCCAACCCGAAGCCGCCTTTGTCAAGGGGCGATGCCAGCCATCCTCTATGAGCAATTGCGGCAGAACCTCAGAAGGTCCGGGAAAGGGGAAGGTGGGGGGAAGGAGAAGGGGACCGAATCAAAAGGGGCGGGGGGGAGTAGGAAAGATGGGCTAAAGAGAAATGTGTCCATGCTATTCGTAAGCCCGGGGGGGGGAAAGTGATGCAAAGACGCTTAAAAAAGGGAGTGATCACTGTGCCCCTTACTATAGGGAGGAACTAAGGGGTCAATGTACAAAGGTCATGAAGGTCCCGCGAAAAAAAAGAGGCGTCAAAGGGAAATCCAGAAAGGCAAGAAAAAGCCAAAAGAGAGGAAAAGGAAGAATAGGGGACAACGACCATGTCGAAATCAAATAGAACTCACTAAAACCGGGAGGCGCGAACCTCCTTGGAATAAGAAAGATAACTGAAAGGGACTGGTACAGAAATTACCAATGAAAAATTGCTTCAGGCGCTCGCCGGCGAGTCTCGAAAAAAAGAGGCCGGGGCGCACCGGTCCAAAAAGGAGAAAGTCCTCAACGGAGAAACAGCCTCGGGAAAAGAGGTTAAAATGGGGAGGGGGAACTGAATTCGGCGTGGTTGTTCCAAGGGAGGGAATTACGCGGCGGAGGTATAAGGGGATCGGAAGACGGAACATCAAAAAGGGGGGAGAAGAGAAAGATGCGGCGCAACGAAAGACTGGAAGATGGGGATGGCAGCTTCCATGCCTCGACGAAAAATTTCTGGAAAAAAGGAACAGGGGGTGAAGAACACAAAAACCCAGCAAAAACTGAAAGCAATCAAACCAGAAAAGTATGCGAGGGAAGTTTTGGGAACGCTGCCAAAAAGGTCTCCTCATGCGGCATTCTACTTAGACAAAAGAGTGAGGGCTAGTTGCCGAAGAGGTTGTCCATCCACAGGGGTCATTGTCACCCGCATCATCAATGCTTAATCGCGACCTTCTGCCTGCCCTTCAAGCAAACGGCTCCCCAGAGGCCATAACATGGTGCAGTCCTAACTCCTTGCAGAAGGATAAGAAGATAGCCTTGGAAGTCGCAAAAAGAAAACACTCTCTGCGCCAAGACGTGTGGTTTCCTTACAAGACTATTCTCGGAAGAGGGTCGAGAAAAACAGAGAAAATGAGGGAGGAGCCAAGGGGAAGAAGGGGTCTAGAAAAAAGACGCTATGTCCTAAAACTTAACTTCATGAACTAGGAAAGTGAAGAATCAAGGGGGAGCTAGAAACTATAAAAGGAGGTACTAAAACGATCTGCCGGCGTCAGAGGGCGATGGAAAGAATTCCTTAAAATTCAAAAGACTGGGGGAGGCTCTAAGTGAGAAGCTAAAGGGGCAAAAGACCGGAGATCGGAGGCGATGGAGGAACTGGCGACTAGGGAAACGGGCCTCCTGTTCTTCGGACTAGAGGGAACGGAGGGTAGAGGGCGGAGGGGGAGGGGAACCTAGTCGACGAGTAACCTTCAATGATAATCATTGAAAAAGGACCCTTGGGGGCATGAAAAGGGGTCCTCGTCAATATCGTTCCGCAGGGAGAATAGAAAAAACACGAAAAACAGTGACACAAGGAAGAAGAAAGCGTTCATGCGCGACCGGATACGAACAGAAGGGGCGTGTTATTGTCGCAAAGTCGTTTACAATTTTTCCCGGCGAGATTGAAACTGCACAAGATAATCAAAAAGGGAACGCTGGAAAAGGAGAACAGAGATGAAAGCGGAGTACGGACAAATGTTTGTACCAAAAAGGCGAGCATAATATCGAAGAAAAAGGGAGGAAAAAGGGGAAGAGCGGAAAAAAATTCGAGCGCGGACAAACAGTTTTGCTGACGACTCCTCTAGACAGAACGGCATGAAAAGTCTCTATGAGGAACGATGGGAGAGACTTCCAGGAGGGGGCAACCAACACGGGGGGGAGCAAGGGAAGGGGGTCACAAAAACGCCCCGGTTCGATAGGTTAGGAGCAACAGTAACGCCTGGGGTCTAGGAAGTGTGGCCAATGTTTAAGACGCACGAAACATCGGGAAAAAAATGAAGAATGCAAAAAGGGGTCAAAGAAAAGTCGTGAAGATCTCATGGTTCTTGTGTGGAAAATCTGACCAGGATGTGTTTGCGAAAAGAGAGGGCAAAAAAAAGCTCCCATTGATGGGGGGTCAGTCGACCTAGAGAAATATAGTCCTCTCTAAAAAAAGACAAGTGTCCAAAAAGGGAGAGAGAAGATGAAGGCCGCCTAGGAACATTCTTCGTTACTGAAAAGAAGACAAGCGGGGGGGGTGTAAATTTTTCATTTTCCGGCGAAGAAAACATTCATGTAAGGTCGGATTGACAAGAGGACTTTGGGCAGGGGGGGGCAGCTTGGCCAGTGCTAACGGCTTTCAGGTTGGTCGGACGAGGGGGACTCGAAAACGGGGGAAAAGCGCCATGTATGATCTAGACCCAAGACCAGGAGGATAGAGATGGCCAAGCTTCAGGCTTTTCGCCATCTGTTCGACCCCGGAATGTAGGGGGGAAAATGGGGAAAGGGAACGCAAAATTGTGACGGAAGGGGGGAGGACGCGGGTGGAAAAAGCAAACGCAGGCCTCCTACTTCCTGGTGGGAGAAAGACTTCAACGAGGGGAGTCAAAGAAATGAAAAAATATCAGAGGCGAGTCTAAAAGAAATCGAGAGCGTAATCGTCTCCGAAGCGGGAAGATCTGAGAAAAAGATTAGAGACCGTAAAGAAAGATGCTCTTCCGGAAACAACTGGGAGGGGAAAATAATCGTAAAAAAAAGAGTGATGATGGGGGTGATAAAAGAAAAACACGAAGAGGGAAGTTAAACGCCATGTGCTGATGCATTGGATAGAGCAGAAATAGGGGTGTCTAAAAAAGGAGAAGGGAGGGTCAGAAACAAACGGGTGGGGATGGTCGGATTGGAAGAACCAAGAAAGGAAATGACGTTTCAGATGGCCTCCTCGAAACGGGCTCCAGAAATAAGGAAATAAGAGGAGAAGAGGGGATGATTAGAGGGGGGGGGGGGCCGAACGGGGCCACTCATCTTAAGGTAGGGCCTCATCTTTACTTCCCCCCCTTGACGAGAAAAAAACCAAGCCCTCTAAGTTAAGGGTAGAGGAGAGCTCAGGGGGGAAAAAAACCTCGCGAAAAAGGAGGATGGGGAAGAGGACCTGTTGGGCTGAATCTTCGTTCGCAGCGGTCAAAAATGATTGAAAGGGAAAGAAAAAAGCGAAAAGGGGGCGAGAAAAAAGGATGAGGCCATCGGGCCCTCACGAGATAACTTGTGAGTCCCGGTGAAATGAGTGACCTACAGAGGGAGAGGGAGGGGAAGGGGGAGGGGCCTCCTCTAAACTGGCACCTTTTCGTGGCTCCCAGGAAAAAAGTGCAGAGGGGGAGACGTTAAAACCGATCATCGCGTAAGGACAGGCTGAAGAAACGCAGACTAAAGACGATCAGAACAGGGATCTAGTAATAGAAAAAAAGGGGGGTGAGACCATAAAAGTCATTAGAAGGAAGAGGACAGCAGAGAGATATTGAAGGGTGGAGGTCTATCTCAGGCCCCTCTAGTCTCTGTAAACTTGATTGTGGCAGAAGCTACCTGGTCAGGGCCAAGAAAAGGGAAGGGGGGGGGAAACAAAAAACTTAAAAGGACCAGAATCTCCAACCATGATGGGAGACCGAATGAGATCGGCTTGTCAGATTCACAGGGGGTCGCTTTCGGAAAGATCAAGGGGGCTTAGGGTGGTCGGGCCGGTAAGAGCCGGCGAATAGAAAGGGCGGGGGAAAAGGGATCAGAGACCGTTTTTCCTGGAGTTCAAAATTTAAGAAAAATCGAACAGTGCAGATTGAGAGAACGAATCAAATATTAAGTTAGCGGATAGGAAGTCCGCCTGTCCGAGGACAAAAAATATAGACGCATCTGCGCTGCCGGGAGGATCTTTTGAAAGAAATTATCACAGAGAATGGAAAAGAGGAATGGAAAAAAGGACTCCTCGAAAAAGGGGAGTCAGCGCCGCCCCGGGCAGGTCCCCTGGTCGTACAGGATTGACTCGGGACTTGAACGGGAGTTCCGAAGGCCAAGCACCCGGAAAAGAGGGGAAAGAAGGATCAAAGAAAAAGCCGCAAAAAGAGACATCTCTCTCACGGGAGGAAGACCATCTTCAATCTGATTTGGAACGCCCCTACAAGATAGACTCGCAAAGGAAAGGCTTCAGGGAGGGGAGTAGAGAAGGAAAACCAAGTCGCAAATTCGGTGTCGTGGGAACCGGCTGAGCTGGCGAGGAAACCGGCATTAAAAAGGGTAATAGGAAATCTACTAGGGTCGGGACGGGATGGGACACTCGGGGAGGAGTCCAGGGAGGAGGAGGGGGTGAACAATATGAAAAAGTCAAAGAAAATAACTGCTAGGAGGTTGCAAAAAGCTGTAGAAGGTCCTAAAAGTTGCGGAGAATTTGCGTCTCTTAAAAAAGAAAAGAAAGCATGTCAGCACAAAAAGGCAGTAAAAGGAACAAAGGAAACCGAGAACGAAAAATGGGGGGGGGGCAAAAAAACTAAAAAGCTATTCTCAGATAAGAGACGCATGGGGAGGCGAGGCAAGGGGGGGGGTATTGGGATGAACAAGATGAAGAAAAGGAATCTGGCGTAATTACAAACCAGTTGAGTTCTATGTACGGAAGAAGAAATCAACGAGAAGAAAATTTCAAAAAAAGGAGGAATCTAGGAAAAAGGCGGAAACCGCCCGACGCAAGAAGGACCTAGAGGGGGGGAGAAAGGGTGCGGACTAACCTGCCAGCCAAGGTAAGAAAAGCACAAAGGAAAAAGAAAGAAAAGGGGAGAAACCCGCAACTCTCATCGCCAAAAATATCGAGCGTCGAGAGTGACCGAAAAGGTTCATCCCCGCTCCACGAGCCAAGGCAATGCAACCGTCGAGGGGAAGAAAAAGAGTGGCGAAAACCTTTGCGTGCGCGCCTAAAGGTCCAGTGAATGAATCTGCAGTGGCTATCGAGTCACTAAATCCAAGATAGGGGGAACTAATAAGAAAGGAGCCTTCAGCCGAAAAAAAGAAAAAGGGGGAGCCAAAAAGAAAAACGAGAACCGAAAACTATCCCACCTGAATCCTGGTTCAATTCTTCTTCTTGGCGGGGAGGCACCTTGGGAAAATTTCAGGAGGACAAAAAACAAGGATATGCGAGGACCTGTGAAAAAGTAAACAACCTCGCCTGCCTCAGGCCCAAACATATTAACGCAGAACGAAGAAAAAGGAAGAGGGTCTGAGCAAAAGGGAAGAAGCCGCTAGAGGAGGAAAAAGTAGGTCAGTCGAAAATGAAGGGGAGTCAGTCAAGGGAAATAACGAGAATACCTGGGGGGAGATGGGTGAGAAAGTCTGGAAACGGAGAAACACCGCTGAGAAAGGAATAATCGGTCGCAGCGTGGAGGGCCCTCATTCTTGCGATGTGCTGCGAAGAGCTTCTGAAATGGAAGGACGAGTCGAAAAGAAGAAGGGGCATCGTCAATCAAGAATGAAGGATGATCGTGAGTGCCATCGCTCTCACTGCCATGCCTTATAAGCGCCACCGGGGAACTAAGGGCGAAGGGGGAGGAAAACAACATCGAAAGGAGCAACAATATACGCCGGGGCCCGAGGGTTTTGGGAAAGGCGCGACTCGTTGGTTAACTGCCGTATAGTATGGGAAGAGGGCAGGGAGAAAGAAAAGGATGCAAAATACCTCGGTTCTGGGGCTGGGAAGAAAAGACCAGCATGTGACATGGACACGAGAATGCGCTAACCGGCGAAGTTCTGAGAAGGAAGCCGAAAAAACCTGGAAATAGCTCTCTGAAAAACAATGGTGGACGCCTTGCTACGAAACCGTTCCATGAAAGACCGGAAAGAGAAGGGTCAGGGCGAGGCCATCCGTTCTAGCTTGGGAAGGAAACTGAGATCTATCCGGAAAGAAAGAACCTGGGGTAGAAACATAGGAATCAGGGAAGCGAGAAAAAAAAGTCACCTACCTGCATCATGAGGGAACTGAAGATGGCATCGAGGTTTTTGGAACTGGGACCGGTCATGCCGGGAGAAACTCTTCCGGCGTCAAAAAAAAGCTTAAAAGGGGGGAACCAAGAAGAGCTGGGCAAATCATACCTCCGTTCGAAGTAGATTTACAGTGGGAGATCTAAGAGGGGAAAAGGGGGTTGAGTCAATGGGCGGCTTAGACTGAAAAAGAAAGGAGAAATAGGTTACTCAGGTGACTAGTCTTCCCCAACAACAAAACTTTGATTTGGCAAAGGACCCAAAAAAGAATAAGATCATCACACATGCAAAAGGTGGCCGCGGCAAGAGTCTCGAGATTTGCCTCGGAGAATGAAATAGCATAAAGATTTGGCACAGACTAACGCTCCCTGGGAAACGACCGGAATCGAACTGAGGGGGGAGGTGATGTCTACAAAAGTACATGGAGCGCAGGAAAGATTCTAGTGAACAGTTCTCACAAAAGGAGGAGGAGAAATAACACAAGAGGACGACGGGGACTAAAATGTCCGAGGGTCTGCAGAAACGTCTGCTCCACAAAAAAGAACGCTGAAGAAAAAGACGATGAGACTAAAAAGGAGAAAGAGAGGGTGGAACGGATTCGAGAGACGATGGGAAGGTGTTGCTGCTATCCGCGTATAAATGAACGGCAGAATGTGGGCGAAGAAGGACGAGCGATTTCAGGGAGAAGTGAGAGAGGAATCGCCGGGAAAAGGTTCACTCGCCGCAAGTTGGGCGAAGGAAAGCAACCTCCTGCCGGTGAGGAAATGCGATTGCGAGTGGTGGGAGAAAAAAGGGAGAAAAAAAGTTCGTCGAGTCTCCGTCGGCAACACATGAAAAAGCTGTCACGATCTTGCCTAAAATCTCTTCGGAAAAAAGGGGAGTGCCGGGAATTAAAGGGCCCAAAGCCGGGGGGGGGATCGACGCATCGGGAGTCAATCTCCGCGAAGACAAAGGCCAGGAGAGGAGGAAGGGGAGGAGCACCTCCTAAGTCTATCTCAACTTTAGGCAAAAAAAAGGCTCGGAAAAAGCTTGAGGAAGGGGGGGGATGCCCGAATGGTACGCTAACGCAGAAAGAATCAGGATCACTGGGCATTAACTCTTTCTCGGTATACATGTCGGAAGTTTGGAAGAGGAGAGGAAGCCTGTCAGGGAAGGTTCTCGTAGTTTGAGAACGGCATGGATCGCGATCCGACCACGGTGAAAAGCGGTACCCTGAATAATAGGAACCAAATCTCGAGTGTCATGAGAGAAAAGATAATCAGTGGGGTGCGGAGCAAGGCAAAAATTGAGGCCAGCGCATAGAGAACGGTGCCGGGCCGACGACCTTCCCTGTTGACATCGCACGCGATCATCAGCGAGAAAGGAATGTCCAAGGAAAAGGCCACAAAAGGCTCGAAAAGAGCCAACGCGTCGTCCGCGGAATGCCCGCAGAGACTCCATCTTCACCCGAGGAAGAGCACCTATTCGTCGACAGGGGAAAAAATCGGTGTTGGAGGGATTCAGGGGGAGGGAGGGGAGCAGAGACATCGTTGCGAAGTCGCACCGCAGGGAAAAGCCCGTTTGAGTCATGGGGATAGATATCTACTTAGACTGCGGCAGAAAGAACTTGCAGCTGGTCGCGGAACGGGAATTTGGGGAAAGAGTCTGAGAGGGCGCCGCGACTAAAAAGCTCCCGAAAAAGAAGTAAGGCTTGCTACCTGGAGGTTTCACATCAGTTGCCTGAAAAAGAGGGCTTTAAAAAAGAAGAGTTCGAAGGAAGGAAAGGGAGAAACCGAGCGCCCTAAAAGGCTTCATTGCGAGGAGGGAAAAAATAACCCCTTTTTAAGCGGATATCTATCGTCTGAGTCCCAGGAGAAAAGAGATTTATGAATTTACGGGGGAAGGAAATGGGCGCACCACAAGTCAGGAGTGCGGGTGATGGTAAGAAAACCAATCTGAGGGACAGACCAAGTGTATGATGTCTGTCCATCGAGGAAAATCGTGTAGGGGACCTTACTAAAAAAAGAAAAGAGGAAAGGGGTTACAGGTTCACATCAGCCGGATCAGTCGCGCCAAGGGCAGGGACACGCATGACGCCTCAGCACAAAAGGGGACGATTCGCCATCTTATAGTAGATCAAAAAAAAGGGGGTCGGAGGAATCAAGTAATTAAAAGGGGAAGGACCTAAAGAAAGGGGGATTCAGTGAAAAAGCCGGAGGGGCATCACATGGCAAAAAGAGTCTGTTAACGGGCTGCGTCACGACCTTTTCGAAATCCGAAGCGTAAAGATAAAAAAAAAAGAGAACAACCAGAGAGAAAAAACAGTGCTTGCCGTACGGACATGCCTAACTTGACTCTTGCAGTAAGCCAACCCTCGAAAAGGGGAGTCAATTGAAAGAGAGGCGGAGGTAGAGACTGACTGGGGCTGCCAATGGTCAAGTGGTGGCATCGCCTGCTGAAAGGCGCATTTGATTTGCGTCATCAGGCAGAACGTCGTTATAACTGTCATACCAGGAAGGGTATCGGGAGAGACCTCCAACATGAAAAAAAAATCGAGAAGACTCGTAGAGCAACGCGGGGACCGTTTTCTGAGAAAGACATCAATAAAACTTCGTGGCGCGGCAGGCGTGCCTTTCCCCAGATTAGGGAAGTCAGATGAAGAAGGAGTGTCCGGGAGGAACAGGAAGAGGAATCAAAAGTAATTTTTCGAATGCAGAAATCGAGCGTAGGGGGAAGCTATCTGGGGCGGAATGAAACTGTGCGCCGACGAAGAAAGGGGAGTAGTTACGTAAAAGCCCAACACAGCAAGAGGTCGCAAGAGCAGCAGGCAACGCCCCGAACCGAATATGGTCTGGGTGTGGGGTCATGCGGCGT
>Ga0179593_1664026_pt1 | contig 18513 bp, 22 predicted proteins | sample CZODoug2_1_08_16_FD_185931 | JGI IMG/M metagenome (GOLD analysis project Ga0179593, IMG submission 185931) | Vadose zone soil fungal communities from Angelo Coast Range Reserve, California, USA - CZODoug2_1_08_16fungal (PacBio error correction) | ecosystem: Environmental > Terrestrial > Soil >...
CCTGAGAAAGGGGGGGGAGTACTAAGTCAGCATTCTTGAGGCCGAGCAATGGGGAAAGATCCGAAAGATACCGAAAAAAAGAAACAGGACGAAAAAAGAGGGGGGGTGCTGACTTGAACGGAAGCGGAAAAAGATCCGTGTGGTGATCGTAAAAACAGAACGTTCCTGATAAAAAGGTTGGGGGAAAGCCAAAGGAAGGCGTAGCCCGCGGTGGCGGGCAAGAGGAGGAGATTTCCCGGAACGTCCCGTTGGGACGGCCGGAAGACAAGGAGGGTCAGCAAAAACCCAATTAGAGAAAACGCGCCGTCCGCTAAAAGGTGTCATTTGAAAAAAAACGAAGCCATGTGCTCAAGCAGTTTGCAGAGGGAACTAAGGGAGGCTAATTGACGCCCACTTGGGAAAGTCATCATTGGAGGGGGCCATCGTTAACTGTCCGTCGGGAAAGAGGGCAAGGAATGACCTCCATCGAACGCGCCTCGATCCCGGTCGGGAGGCCCGAAGCTAGAGAACCGAACCTGGGATTGAGGAAAACCGCCCAAAGAAAAAGCCAACTAAAAAAAGGGAGAGAAGGGGTCAAAATCTGGGTACTCCGCCGCGAAGCGAAGGGCGCAACAAGGGCCTTATGGTCAGAAAAAATAAGTATGGAAGAAAAGAATTGGGAAAAGGGGGAGTTGGGAGTCCGAGAGGAAAGGGAAATCCTGGATACCCGAAAATGGGGGCCTGCAAGGAGCGGGAGAGGAAAAAGCGCTACTAAGGAGAGGGAGAGGGTAATCCGGCGCCAAGGTCCTTGTAGTGCCACAAGAGACTCAAGCCGTTTCCAGAGTGAGAGCCCCAAGTTCGATCTGAAGAGACGAATCTTACTACCTCAAAGGCATAATAGTAATCGGGGGAGGATCCGATTAAAAGAAGTGTGGAGCTACAAGGGTCGCACGCCCCAATAAGTGTCACCACAGAAAAGAGAGCTGCGGGGGGGGTGGAGGAGCCATAAGGACGAAGATAAAGAAGCAGGTCGGCCCTGGTCGAATAGGGTGATCTAAATTGGAGAAGTGAAAAAGCGGGGAAAAACTCAAGGAAAAAGCCAAACGAAGCCCTCCGACTTATCCAGAAAAAGGGGGAACGGGAAAGCCGGACCAAAGCTGCGCGGAAGAAACGGCCCAAGACGAGAGGGGGGTCCCATTGAAAAGGCGAGATAAATAAGGGACTGATGCCTTTAAGCGCTTGTTGCATAAAGGGGGAAGGAGTCAGCGGATTAGAGGTACTCCACAAAAGCGGAAAAAAGGTCAGAAAAGAAAGGAGAAGAGTTAACCGCGGAAAAACTCGAAGGGGTGGTGATCCCTCAGGACCTACACAAGCTCCCTTCAGCAAGACTCAGGAAGATCTGGGAAAAAGAAGAAACCGAAAAAATCGAGGGAAACACCATGTTTGAAAAGCCCCACAGACACTTTCTGGAGTCGGGGGGAAGGCTTTAAGCAAGGACTAAAAAAGAAAGAAGGCAGCCACCTCAGAAAGCGTGTCACGCGGCAGAAATCGCCTCACGCTAAAAAGAAAATGTCTTGGCGGTTCAGAACGTGACGCAGGCGAGTACGATCCTTCACCAAGCTTACCCAAAAAAGACCCGGAAAAAAAAAATGAAAGGGGGAAAAAGGAATTGAGCACGAAGTATAAAAACAAAAGGGAAAAAGGACTACCGGCCAAGATTTTGTTGTGACATAAAATTCAGTAAGAGAGGGACGCCAAGATGAGTTGCAGTCATGCAATCAAGGAAGAAAAAAGGAAAAAATCAAAAGAAAAAGGCAGTGTTGGGTTTAAAGGGGACGATCCCTAGAGTATGAACGCATCCAAGGAGCGGAAAATTGAAAGGAAAAGAAGAGAAAACGCAACATTCGCCTAAGACTCCATCACAACAGAGGGCTGCTCTTCCGCGATTCGTAAAATGCAGGCCACTGGGTTCAAAGCGAGGAACTAAAAAGAAACGGCAAAAAAGGGGAAAAAAAAAAAAAAAACCGTCAAATTTCAAATCCACACGGCTACTACACACGACACGCGAAATTGACGTCAAAAGAAAAAAAAGTGAAGTACGATGGAAAGAGGACTTCAGCTAGAAAAGGAACTGCTGTTCTCGAATAGGAATCACTCACTACTGGAAGCGCATAGGGTAGGGGATGTGAAAAAGGGAAAAAAAATTTTTTCGAAAGCGGGGCCGAGGTTGAATGCGTTTTAAGGAAAGGGGAAAAGCTGGGAAAAGGGGGCGAAAGAAAGTAATGGGGGGAAGCTGATCTCTAAAGACAACAGTGGGAGGAAGAGAATCAATGTTAGGAAGGAGACTAAGACACCTGATTCTAAAGAAGAGGGGGGAATTCGGAAACCAGATAAAAAGGACGCCTAAAACGAAACCCCTCCAGGGCGAACAACCTAAAATAGGAAGGACAGACTGTAAACTCCAACCAGACAGACACAAAGGGAGAGGGCCGTAGAGATGGAGGTTGGGGCTGGCAAGAAAAAAGCAGACGCTCCAAGGGAGTTACCGATCACAGCTTCAGAACGAATAGGCAAGAAGAGGTTAGAAGAAGAACGGCGTTCGGTAGATTCAAAAGTTGTCGAGAATTTGGGGGAATACGATTTCAAAAGGGTGGGCAAAGGGAGGAAAAAAAAACATCAAAGGAAGGAAAGGTACCGGAGAGCAGAAGTACTGTTCCTAAGGGAGTTCCATGGATAGAGCGCTGAAGGGTCTAGAGACTCAGGGGAAGTGAGCTGGCGAAAAGATCCGAGCGAGCGGACAAAAGGAATTGTAGGACCTCTGACCTAAACCGCTCAGCGAGGGGAGAAAAGGCTGGGAAGTCACGGCAAGTTCCTAGAACGCATAACGGATTGCAGAACGAGGTAGCGGGACGGCGACAGGAGTGGGAAAAGGATGAAAGAAAAAGAGGAAAGAAAAAACGTGGATTGATAAGGGGAGCGACTTTTCCCGGCGAGTTTAAAGATCCGGAGCAAGAAAGCGAAAAAGGGGGAGGAGCAGGGGTAACCAAACTGAGGGAGCCAGCCTTAAGGGGCGAAGGGCAGGGGCGTAAAGCTCGATATAACACCGCAGGAAATACTCGAGCGCGTCGATGCGGGCCGGCAGTGCAAAAGCTAATATGGCATAATTTAGTATAAGGCACACATGAGGATTGGGGGAGAAAGGGAAATGGAAAAGGGGGGGGAAGTACATCCTGCCCTATCAATAAGTATCGCGGGAAGGGAACACCTGGGGGGAATAGAGAGTCTGAATCCCCTCTAAGAACCAAGAGACGAGTAAGATGGTGAGCTGGGAGCTTGGGATTTAGAAACGAACTCAAGACATAAGCGTAAACCTGGTAACAAAAGGAGGCACACAGCGTGCACGCAACTCAAAAAAAAAAAAGTGGTGGTAAGAAAAGGCACAGTCTCATCATAAAGAAAAAAAACCGCCCGTCACAACAGGAGAAAGACTTTAGGGCAGGGACGAAGAATTCAGCAGCGGAAGGAGGATGGGGGGTTGGGGGACAAGGGAGAAGGTTGCCTGCCAGGTTTTTTCCTGCTATCCTTACAGTCTCGGGTTGCAGACGTTGGAGAGGGGCGCTGCTACTGAATCCCAGTAACGACTCATGCACAATTGTGAAGAGGGGAAGGGGAAAGCCCAGAGCGGCGAGAGGGGAAAAGAAAGATAAACTTGTTCCAACGCCGGGGCGGACACTTAATGATTGGTCTGGGGGAAAATAAGCCAAAAGGGCGTCTCGATTCGCCGCAGGCACTACTAAATGATCAAAAAATACTTCAGCTGAATAGAAGGAAGGAGTCGTAAAAACAGTTCTGACTAGGTGAACGGCTGCTTGGAAGGGTGGCATTAAATTAGCGTGGGATTAGGAAGCTGGCATAAACGGGAGCCTAAAAAAAATGAAATACTTTCCTCCTTTTCGGGCGATAGGTAAATCACAAGGGGAGGGAAGCGAAAAAAGAGCAACTGCACAGTCCGTAAAGAGATGATCTTGGGAAAAAGACTTTAAGAACCCAAAATCCGCCTCGCAAGAGGGGGATTTTCTCCATCATGGAATGTTGGGGAGACCAGGGGGAGGGCCAGAGCGGAGGGACAACAAAAGTTTTGGGAAAAACAAAGCTCAATAAAAGGGAACCGCGAAGATTGACGGCTTTTCAAGGGCTGAGCTGGATCAGGAGGCAGGGAAGGCTCGAAGACGGAGAAAAGGATCGTATGCGCCGCTTTGGGGCGGGTACAGAAAAAGAGGAACAAGAAACAAAGGCAGAGAGTTAAAGGAAGGGATGAAAAGGGACAGTGCAGGTTTATCGACACGGACGAAGCTAAGAAATGAACAACCAAAACCAAGCAAGAACAGGTGAAACATGCTTGGGGGGGGGAAAAGGACAAGAAGCGCTTCTGGATCGAAAAAAGAGAGTGCAGGAACACAGGGTAACATCACTCCCGAAAAGAAGGGGTTATGAATATTCTAATAATCAGAGCAAAAGTTAAGGGGGGAAGCAGAGTGCTGGGCGAGGTCCAGGAGGCTTGCTAGAAAGTTTTCGTCGGAGACGACCGAGAAAAGGCGCCAGAACGAATAGAGGGGAAAAAATAACAACAGAAAAGATCAAGGGGAGCTGTCCACAGCGGATGGGGGTGGGTGAAAAAAAAGACCGCTGTGGCTTATGATACTTCCAGGAGGGAAATTCGAAAGAAAGAAGGACTGAGAAAAGTCGGGATAGGTTTCAAAAGAGGACGGCTTAAGAAGCCGAAGGGATCGGGAGATCGGGCCGGGGAGACTTAAAAGAGCGGTTGAAAAGCACCGGGGGGACCTGAATTGAGATCGTTTTAAGCACAGGAAGTTCAAAGAAGAGATAAAGGAGACGGGCCCGGTGCGGAAGTCATCGGGAAAAAGGGGATGAAAACTGGCGGGACCGCTCAAACATGCGGGAACTATGGAGGTCGTCGAATCGTTCAAAGGAACTGTCAAAATAACGGGTTGGCCTGTTGATCACAAAAAGGTTGAAAAGAAGAAGGAGACAAATAGGAAAGAGCCAGAAAACCTGACACTTGAGACAAAAACAATTCAATAACTGTGAATCACGCCGATAAAAAAAATGAGGGGCTCAACCAAGAAAACTTTGACATTCTAAGGTGTATCTAGAGCTCCACAACAAAACTGGAAGAAAGGGGAAGAGGATCTAAAGAGTGAGAACAAAATAAAATAGGCACGGAGGTCTTGTTTTCCTAGCAAAAAAGCTGAACAAAGGCCGTTTTGGCGTGGGAGGAAGGGTCCCCAGAGAGCCAAAAAAACGTTTTTCGAAAAAAGACACACGGGCAGAAAGCACCGACGACTAGCGCCAAACACCTCCCCTGCACTGGAATGTAAAAAGATTGAAAGAAAAAAAAAAAGCAATTATCTCAAAAGTATACGGGAATCGATAAAGAAACTTCCGGACAAAGAATCTTCAAGTCGCATACCGAATCGGAACTACTCAAAAAAGGGACTATCGAACCAAACTAGTAACGGAATATGGTATCACAGGAACCTATCAAAAATCAGGTGTTTTCGTAAGAAGTAAGGTTGAGAAAAACAAGCTCAAAATCAAGGACAGCAGGTGTCCCCGCACCGAAGAAAAAAAAAAAAAAACAACATCCAGAGAAAGGAGGCGGAGAGGGGGGAAAAAAAAAAAGAAGCGGAGAACGGAGGTGAAGGTCATCCAGCACACATTCTAGAAGTTGGGAACCAAGATCAATTTGGCAAATAAAAGCGGGTGGGGCGGGCCTGAAAGAAAGTTCCAAAAGGGAGGTAGGGAGAGGAATAGAGGAGGATAAAAAGAGCAACGAGATCGGCAGAGGAAAGGCCATCGTCGCGCTGCTGAGAAGAACCCCCATTGGGAGCACCGGCCAGGTTGTTGGGGGGGCTTAGAACTGGTAAGGGAAGATCAACCTCGGAAACGGCCCATCCATGACCAATCTTAATCAGAAAAAGGGCAAGGAGGAAAACGGCATGACGACCGCCATCAAAGAAAGAAGCTACCCCCCGTGAGGTCCATCAGGAGACGAAGTATAACAAAAAAGCCGCAGCACCGACCCCAGAAAAAAAACATCAAGGATTAGATACAGCTTAGGATCTTGGTTCAAAAAGGTCCGGAAGAAAGCCGAAACTTGCCGGGGCAGAAAGGACGTTCTCAGGCTCGAAATATGGGGAGGAACGAAATGGTCCCTAAGCCCGTGGACTGCAACGCTCTCGAAAAACCGGGCTCTCTCTTCCCGGGTTAGGGAGGGGGCAAGATTGTCAAAAAAAGGCAAGACGGCCTCCTCAAACCGTCATGCAAAAAGCGCCGTGAAACACCGTATAAGCGAGGAATTCAAAAAAGAGGGGGCTCAGAAAAAAGGAGGGAACCGGGCTTCCTAGAAAAAAAGGCTGGTCGCAAGAGACAGCCCACCAAGCGAACCCGGCAGCGGGGGGGACACCGAAAAGGAAATCAGAAAAAACTCTATCTGAGGTGTAGTAAATGAATGGAAGGGGGGGCTTCGTCGACAGGCGAAGTGAACGACCTCATGCGGCCAGGAAAGACGATAAATGAAAAAAAAGGTCAAACAAGCCTCGCCCCCGCTGCTAGGGGGTCCAAGAAAAAACAAAAAAAACTCATACATCTAAAAAAAATTGGGGGGGGGGGGGGGGATGGAAAAGGGGAATAAAAGAAAATCCAAAAGAAACTCGACGAAGGTCTTGTAAGAACTGATGCTCAAGAAAATCAGCGAACGTCATGGGGACTCCAAAACTGCAAGCAGGGGGGCGAAAAAGGGAAGGAGCGAAAAAGCATAATAAGGCAACCTCGAAAGTGGGGGGAAGCTCAGCCTTTAACCGACACTCCTCAAACTACCTTGAAGAAAGTTTCCGGAAAACTGAAAGAAACAAAGCCCAATCGGAACGCACCACCAGGAAAAAAAAACAGAAAATATACCGGTGGCTTCGGCCAAAAAGGGAGGAACGGGGCGAAAAATAGGCGTCAGAAATGTGCTCCTAGACTCCCAATTGAGATGCATCGGAACGCAAATCGGCCGAAGAAGCTTACAGGAAGGGAGTTTTAATTTAAAACAAGGGGGGAACCCTCCTCGCCAAACCCTGAAGAACAGACAAAAAGGGGGAGCCGGGGGGGTCGGACGGAAGGTCGGTCTTGCAGGGGAGTAACAAATGGAAAATAGCGCTCATAAAGACGGCCACGGAATTGGGGAAGGGGGCAGCCACTTGGGCTTACCGAGCAGCGCAAAGAATATCGTTAAAAAAAAAAAGGCGAGGAAGCGTGCTTAAACCGAGTCCAGCAGCTAAGGAAAAACATTCAGAGCCGATGTTGCGGTTTTAACGTGGGAAAGGACACGCCAGCTGAAAAAAATAGGTGCCTGAGGCGGGAAAACCCCGACAAAAAACAGCGATTCGCCCTCAAGACATCAAAACCATTACAAGGTCCTGAGGAAATCTGGAAAAAATGAGAAAAAGGAAAGGAAAAAAGGAATGGAAAAAAAGGCGGGAAGATCGAACCAAACAATTCAGAGACAAAAAGGGATCGCTACACACACCCCAACTTGTTAAAACAGAGCAAGCCGAACCTGGAAAGGTCCCGAATCGTCCAAATGCTTACTCAATCAATCTCTACACCCACCGCATCGAGAAAGTCAGGGAGGACTTGAAAAAAACGTGAACAAAATTTCTTCTAATTGAAGGGGGTTCTCAAAAAAGGGAGAGGGGGAACTGGACTGTGAATGCGCACATTTTCAACGAACTTTGTGGAGAGAACCTAAATGAAAGAGGGGAAGAAGAGGAGTATCTAGAGAACAAAAAAGCGGAGGAAAAAAAAAAGAGAGTAATAATTTAGAGCAAAAATACCCACTTATTCTAAAGAATGGGGCTGCATGTTTGGATGGACGAGTAACCAAAAAAAAGGCCAAACTCAAAAAAAACCTGGTCAGAAAACTGGGGTCACCGCCCCTCCCTGGGACAAGCAAAAAAGAATGCAATACCCGTATCTAAAGATGAAGGGCAGAGGCAAAAAGAAAGGGAAAAGAACCATTAGAAAAGGTCAGAAATCGGACCCGAAACAAAAGTTGGGCGGGCCAAGGGCGGGAGGGAAGCTCAATGGTGACAAAGATGTGACGGGAAAAAAAAGGAAGTCGCCGAGAGGGGGCAAGAGGGGGCGCGAGTGGGGGGGGAAGAGAATCCTCGAGGGCACAAGAGAAAATCAGGTGATTTGGAAGGGAAGAATCGCTGGGCGCAAAGGAGAGAAAAAGGGGGGTCCCTTAAACCGCTCCGTACAATGGCAAGGGACGGCGCTGATCGCATGCAAAAAACCAAAAAAACATAGTGAGGTAAGCTGCTTAGAGGGCAAGCACGTTCAGAAGTAAAAAACGACGCAAGGAGAAACGTTTCAGAAAGACAAAAATAAAAGAACAGTAAGTTGTCCTTTTTAGTAGATGGGGACCGGAAGTGGGTTCAGATACGAACCTGCAAGAACGCCCTTAAGCGAAAGAGAAAGCCAACGAAGAGTCTCAAAAAGGATAAGGCGAGAACGCAACGGAAAAGCAAATGGAGCGGAAGCAGATGATCGAAAATTTCGAAGAACTCTGAGGGAATTAAGCTGGAGAAAATTGGAAGATGTTAAAAAGTGAAGATTACGGGGGTGCTGAAAAAAGCATCCCATCAAACGTTATATCAGGGGCACCGTGAGTCCGGAAGGGGAGGGAGCTTGGAAAGCAAAAACCCGATCTCCATAAAATAAAGGGCGGAGGCGATGTGAAAAGGAGGAAGAAGTCTTGCGGTATTTTAACGGAGGAAGCTCAGAGGGGGAAACGCGCGGAAACCATTAGAGAGAACAGGCACAAGAACTCCTCGAACAAAAGACCTGGTTGAGCAAATCTGGCTAGGAAACCGTCAGAGAAGCATCAAGCGAAAAAGAGCCAAATGGAATCAGCGGGGCGAACGTCCAAGAGGGAAAATTTGGGCTAATCGAGATGATGCTTGGAAAAAACAGCAGAGGTGAAAAAGGGAAAAAGTCAATGGGGGGTACGAGGCGTGGCAAAAGAAAGGGGAAGACTCAGCAGACAAGAAACCCATTTTAAACAAAGACACAGGGAAGGTTCAGGAGCAAAGAGGGGAGCGGGAAATAGGGCCCAACAAGGAAGGAGGGGAAAGTGAAGGAACAGCGGTACATTATTCAGGCTGAGTGTCGAAAGATAAAGCAAAGGGGAAAAAAGCCGCCGCCGGAGGCCACATACTTAAGGGGGGGGAGAAAAAAGAGCGCGCGACTATAAATGATCGGGAATTGGGGCCTGAAGAGAGGAGGGAAAACAGGCTTAAAGAAACCGAAAAAGACGCCCTGTGCGCCTCAAATCTACCTCACCTCCTTCGGAGCAAGCGGGTTTCGGGAAAAAATGAAGCCAATCCGTTGATGGGACGCATAAGGGCCTACTGCTAAGGAATTCCCCCATCCTTGAAGGAACATAAGATTTGGAGCAATGTGTAAAAATGGCGGGAAAGGGAGAGGACGCGGGCGAACAGGAATCCCGAGGAAAAGCGCAGCGTTGAAAAAGTAGGGGGTCGGGGCTCCCGGATTGGATCCAGTCAGAGGTTCCTAGAAAAATCAGAAGGGACAGTGGGGGTCAAGGGTAGATTAAGGTTGGAAAAGGAGGTTACATGACCGAGGACCGACGCCCATGGAGGGGTCGAAGACGTCCAGCCGATTAAAGGAGGATGACGAAAAAAGTTGGACAGTAAAAAAACAAAAAACAAACCAATGAACCGAAAACCTTAAATTGCTTAGGGAGAGAGCGAAGACACAGTAGAGGGGCCGGGGTGAAAAAAGAGAAGGAGGGGGGCCGTAAAGCATAGTGGGGACCACACACCGACGCCGGAGATGTGAGCCCGAAAAGTGGGAAAAGGGAAAAATCTGCTAGGAAAAAATTCAAGTTTAAGGAAAATAAGGAGACTTCTTAATGAGAAAACGCCAAGGTCTGAAGATCAAAAAACAAAAGAATGTCTCGACGGGATTTGGGGGAGGAAGTACGAGCAGATTCCCATCAAGGGAAAAAAAGAAAGGATGGGAAAAAAAAGAAACGGGACGGGAGAGAACGACGAGAGTGGACACGCTGGCATGATAGGTTGACGATCTTCGCCATGCCGTCGGGGGGGGAGTAGGTCGAGGCGAAACGAGTTAGATGGAATTGAAAAGGAGTTGAAGAAAGTCACCGTGGAATCTTGGACCTATCCAGAAAGACTAACAGGACCAACTTAAGTCAGAAAGGGACCTGGCAAGCAGCCAAAACAACAAATTGCAACAAGCGAAATTTATGCGTAAAAAAACTAAGAGAACCGTGATTGATCGCGGAAGATGAAAAAAGGACGGAGGGGGGGAGGGAACAGGAGACAAAAAAGAACAGCTTTGAATAAACCGATGACCACGCCACACACAAAGAGCATCGGGGATAGGTAGCATTTAAGAAAGAACAAAGAGCATCAACAACAAAGAGATCTAGAGGAAGCTGAATGCGACAATATAAAACTTCTCACCTGGCGTGAAAGGGAAGCACCGCTGGGTCGGTCCTGTTTCTAAAAAGCGGGTGAATGGAGAAACTTTGGAAGAGAGAACTTAAAAAACTTGGAAAAAGCTCCAAACACAGAAAGACCGCACGAACTAGGAGCTAAAATACGAAATAGGGGGGTCCAGCGCGGTCAAGCCAGTCTCGGACACGATGAATCGATTAGTTCCCCCGCAACCGGTAAAGGCTTGTTAAGGGTCGAAGCAAGGGAAGGGGCCCAAGAGTCTTCAATCCATGAAAGATAGGCGGGGAGTAAACAGCGACGCAAAAAAAAAGAATTGCTAAAAACTACGAGCGAAAGGGAGACTCTAGGAGCAAGGAAAAGAAGGATAGATCGGGTGTTGGAGAAGCAGCGGCTGGTTACTTCAAGGAAATTAGAAAGAACAACCCGGCCCCATCACACCAAAAAAACATGGGGGAGGATGGCTTGATTTCCGTAATAAGAACGGGGCAGTCGGTCGAAAAGAAGAAAAACGGAATTTAGAAGAGGGAACAGCGATCAGTCAATGTCCGAATCCCCCGTCAAAAGTGTGGCGGGAAAAAATTTCAAAGAGGGTCGGCGGGAGAAGCACAAAGAAGGAAGCAAAAACACAGAGATCGGCGGACATCAGCTCAAAAACGCGACGTCAATGAGGGTATCCCCTAAGGAACATGGGAGGCATGGGTGGCTCAGGAGGACTGGTCAACCTTAAGGGAGATGTGCCGAGTCAAAGTGGATCGCTTGTCTCAGGGAGAATCGGAAAAGCGAAGATAGCAGGGCCCGAGGAAAAACACGGGCTCCGAGGGAAAGGAGGGAGGAACTCGGCTAAGCTTAAAAAGTTAGGAGAGGAGCAATCACCCCACACTCATAACCAAAGGAGAAATAGGATCCGCATGCATCTTTGGAAGTCCTTAAGAAAGAAGAGAAAGGTCAATCCAACCAGTAAGAATTATAGGAGCGCAGCTGGCAGGGCTTGAAGGGAAAAAAAAAACGACAATAGTCGAGTTGGCAGTCCTCGAAGTACATTCCAACCGTCCGGAAATCTCGGGACAAGGAAAGGCTTGAGCAGACGTACCAATGTAAGTGTGGAGGCTCCAGGTATTGCCTTTGGCCCATCAAAAGGAAGAACCAAAGGTCCAGAAAGGAAACACGAATTGTCTCTCCACTCAACTCTATGGGAAGATCAGAAGAGAAAAGGATCTAAAAAAAGCGGGGATACCAACGAGACCAAGACCACAATAGGCCGGCAAAGGGGAAACAGCCAGGCTAAAGAAAGTTAAAAGTCGGACTTTCTTCTGGTGGGACCTACAGCAGAGATAAAGAAAAAAGAGATGCCAATGAGAGAAAGGTGTATAGCTCGAGGTTGGGATTCAGAGCGCACTTACAAAGAAATCAGGAAGCAAATCGCATCTCTGGACCATCCTATATACCAAACGGAAGTAAGTGAGAAGCCAAAAACAAGAAGTGAGGTTTCCCATGAAAAAGAATTCAACAAAAAAGCAAGAGAAGGATAAGACCGTTGGTGACTCGGGGGGAAAGGGATAGAAGACGAAAACACAAAAGAAAGAGCAGGGGAGAAGTGGCGGCGTGACATAGCAGCGTGAAGCCGACTGGAAACCTCGATGCTCAGGGTGGAGGTCACAAAAAAATCAAAGAAAGGGGGATCTAAGAAAGGGGTTCGAAAAAAGAAGGAGGAGCAGCAGATAAAACGAAGCGCAATGATACATGGGTGGAGCTATAAATGGGACATGCGAAAGGGCTTCAAGCACGAAAAAAGATAAGCGAAAGGGTGATCGCGCCTTCTCTCAAGTCAAACATCTTCAAGTGGCACCGAATGCTGGTAGGGGAGTGCGAGGGAGAAGGTCAGAAAAAAAAAGAGAGCCGGTGTATAAAAAGAGAACCGAGCGCCATTTCACTATTTCTCCCTGGAAGGGCTCTGGAAGGCTGACAGAATGTAAAGAAAAAGCAGGCCACAAGAATTGTTAGGTCGAAGCATACTTACATGAAATGGATCGCACTAAAAATCGGTGAAATGAATCAGGGGGAAGGCTGTCAAAACTAAGTAGTCCCACCGAAAGGGTGTGATGGTGGGGGAGGTAAAAAAGGGGAACGATCCCGGGACTGAAAAAAAAATCCCCGCCAGCAGCTTCCAGCGGAGAAAACTTAGGAGGACTCGAGCTCCAGCGTATAGACCAGGAGGTCCGGTCCTAGGAATCTGTGGCAGGCATAAAGACTGAGAAACGAATCAGCTCCCTCTGCCAAAAGCTCAGCCCGAAAATCAAAAGGACGGAAACACGAACCAGGCCTTGATAAAATCACAAAAGCGCCACTTGCAAAGAAGAGAGGAGGACCGGGAGGTGCAACCATTGGGGATGGGAAAAAAGCGACTCCACTAAAAAAAACACCCTCTCGAGAACGGGAGCATCAAAGGGGGGGTGGCGTTCTGCAGTCAATTAATGTTCGTTAACCACAAGGTCGAAAAGGGGAAGAAGATGGGAAGGCCAAATTTACGCTTTGGAAAGCGTGGGGGGAACCCGAACATAGCCCAAAACTCCCGCCATGTCTTAATCAGTGGTTACGCCTTACAAGGAGCTCTAAAAAAAATGAGGAAGGCCTGGACAAAAAAAATGAGGAGTGGCGGATCGAAACACACTGTAAAAGGACACACGCTTTGAAATGGTGGGAGACCTTAACCGACGGCCACCGAGAAAATGGGGAAGAACCAACAGAGCAGAAAAAAAGCCCATAATGGCTTAAGGAGCGATGCGACGTAAGGAAGCAAGGTGGCGTGATTCAGGGTGTTTGAGTGAACTCTAGGGGAAATAAACAAATGGGGAAAAAAAAGAAGAAGCATACTTTAAAGTGGGCGAAGTATGGGGAGGTGTACAGACGGGGATTCTCGGAAAAGGTCGTCGTCTGGCTGGAAGGCCGACGGAAAAGGGCGTGCGGGAGAGAATGAATGGATCCGGTGAGAACTCGCAATGAGCATGAAAGGAATGGAGGGGCCTAAGTCGAAGCGCGACCTGCCCGCGAACTGGGAAGATGAAAAAGACACTGCTCTCCGAGACTGGATGCTGTTCATAAAACAAAAAAGCAAAAGGAATAAGGAAAGGGACGAAGCAACGCAGGGTTCTTGCAAACTACACAAAGTCGGAAGAAAAAGGGCAAAAGGGGAGGGAGCATTAATGACCACCAGGAGACGAGCCCGAACAGACGAAAATCAACGTGGGGAGAGGCAGTGCGTGATTTAAATAACACGTGGGAACGAAAATTCCCGGCGAGAAGTGTGTGCGGGCGCCTGAAAGTTCTGCGGGGGGGAAGAGGAGGGCTGGAGAGAGCTGAAAAAAACGAAGAACGGTACGCGAGAGGGATGGCGTCCGGAAAAAAATTGGGGGCGATTGAGGAAGGGAAAGACCGCCTGCGATGGAGTTTATCCGAAAGGGGGAGGCCGGAGCATTGGGGGCTTACGAAGGAAAGACTCAACAGAACTGGTTTAAAAGGATGGGAACTGTTGGGGGAATCGAGGGAGGGTGGCGGAGCGTAAAAGCCCAAGAAACAAAAGGAGGGGGGAAAAGGGCCTGGGAGGGCGGGAGTTCAGGGATGGTATGTTCACGCTGCGAAGAAAAAAAACTTAGCGAAACTCTTAGAACTAAGTAAAATCCTCGACCAAGGAAAATGGTGGGCCGGCTTTTTAGGAAACGGCACAAGCGAAAAGAAAATCCCGCAACCAACGGAGGAAGGTTGAATCAAGCATAAAATGGGAAAAATAGGGACGGCGGAAGAATCAAGTATGATCGTTGTTGTGATGGAAACGCAGCAGCGGCCGGGAAGAAAAAGAAAAAGAATTGCGCGCCGATAGTGGTTCAACGGCGCTGCGAAAAACAAGGATGGAAAACGCTAAGCAAGTATATCACATTTTGGGGGTCCGCAAAGAGGGCGGAGGAGGGAACCGAGGGAAAAAGTTCGCCGGTCTGGGGAAGGATGCCGCGAGCTGTTTGCACCCGTTAAGACCTGAGAGAAAGACTATCAAAAAGAACACCATACTTCCTGGGATACTATAGCAAAGCGATCGACAATTACTGGGGGGGCTACAAATTGTGAATGAAAATACGAGGTTTCAAAGAAGGAACAGAAGAACCAGGAGCCATGGCTGCCAGGAAAAAATCTACAGAACGGAGCCGGAGCGAAAAAAAGCCGTTCGAGAACCTTGAAGAAAAAGACCTTCTGCTCCTAAGGCAAGACCGAACATTAGGGGTAGAGAGCGATTTTCGTCAGCATTCAATTTTGTTGCAGGAAAAAAGAGGAAGGAGGAAGGGGAACGTGGAAAAAAAGGGACCGCGAATCGTGGGGATGGGACCCGAGCTGGAGGGTGCGTCCCTTGGAAACCTTCAGGGGAGGCGGGAACGAAGGGATTACTTGATGGTGGTAGCAGAAAGAAGAAAGACAGCCCATGGAGAGTAACTTCCATAACGACTGCAAAATGGATGGAAGAGTCAATAATAAAGAGCGATCAAGCCGCCAAGATGAAAACCTGGGGACCGTTTAGGAAGGGCCGAGATTCCAACTAAGAAGAATTCCCGCCGATCAGAGGGTGCAGCTGACGTACAAAACAATGATGTGACATCAACCGCCAGCCGAAGAAAAGTCAAAACCGACGCGGGCGATTGGATCCGGCGGTATCTTATTGAGGGCAAGGTTTTCGAGAAGAGGGAGTGAGAGAAAAGAACCGGGGGGGCCGTCCAACGGCCCTCATACAAACGGATCTTTAACGAGGCCTTCGGGAGTGGGGGAAAATTTAAATCAGAAAAGGGTTGGTTCAGGTCTGGTGGGAATTGCAACGACATAGCGGCTAAGAGAAATCGTAATGAGGGAATTCAGCGGCCTAAAAAGTAGAAAGGAGGAGAGATCGGGGCCGACGGAGACTCTGCTCAAGAATGTTTTGTAAAAACGGGGGGAAATGAATTGAAAGGCACCGGGAGAAGAGGAGAATGGAGATAAGAGCAAAGTCAATAGCTTCACCTAAGGCCCGAGTGGAGGCGGTTTACCAAAGTACAAGGAAGAGGCTCTTAAAGCGTTTGCGAAGATCGGAGTGGGAATAACTTCCCGTGGGTGGGGCGTCCGGATCGAAATGAAGGGAGAAAAAGTCCGTTGAGTTTTGGGGAGTCTCCGAATCTGAAGCAAGGATCAACCAAAAACTAGGTGATTCCGGGGATTACCACGAAGAAAGAGCTCAAGGGGGTTCTCAAAATGGTGAGAGAATGAAGCATGGACTCACCGGAAGAACAACGGAAGAAATCGGGGGATAAGAGAAAGAAAAAGACGAGGGAAAACTCATCACGGGGCGGGGAAGAGGCCAGAAAATGTGGCTTTCAGGTTTCTATCCAGGGGTCGGTGGCGAGATTGAAAGAAAAAAAACTCTGGAAAAGAGTAAAAAGAGGGCTCAGAAAGATCGCGCAAAACAAAAACGCCGAAGGAAAAGGATGGGGGTAAGACCGCAGTCCAGAAAAGATCCACTATGGAAGATAGGAACGAAAAAACCAAACATCGTTGGAAAGAGGAAGAAATAAAGAAGGGAGGTCTTCCAAAAAAGTCTGAGATGGCAGGCAAGGGGCCACTCGGGCGGGAGGCAAAATAAAAATAGGAGGGGGCCTAACCAATACAGACTACAAGGGAAGAAACGTTGTTGGAAAAACCACGTCGAAGTCATGCAGGTCTTATCCGCAAGGGAGAAAAAAATACGAGGAGGTACCGCAAAGACCCTAAGAAAAAAGATGTGGATGCCGTATGTAGGATACAAGGATCCGAGTGTTGCGTCACGCTAAGCCTAGATCAATAACAATTGAGACAGAAGAGGGGGAAGTCAAATGACACAAGTACGTTGGCGGCCCTGATAAGCAAAGTTCCAGACGGAAGGCGGGGAGAGGCGAAAAACAGAGGAAAAAAGTAAGGGTCGAAAGGCAAAAGGGAGAGCGAAGGGGAAGGGAAGAAACAATCTGTCGGTGTCTCCCCGAAGAGAAAAAAGGAGAGGCATGGTAGGATACTGTAGGTCCGTGCAGTCAAGGAATAGAAAATCCGCTAGGGCAAATGGTCTTCCTGCGTGCGGAAGGCCTCGTCACGAGAAACCATAAAAAGCAAAAGATCCAGAGAGAAAAAGTAAAAGAAGTACCTCGGGCAAAAGGGAAAACGGCAAAGAAGATCCCTTCCGTCAGCTGAGGAAAGAAAGATCCGTCAGGCCAAGACCGAACATGCCTGCGGGAAGGTAACCTTTCAGATGAGCGAGACAGATTGAAGGGCTTGGCCTTAAATGACTCCAAGAGGAGATAGTACAAGGAACTGTGGATGGGGGAAATGGACAGAAAGAGGGACCCTAAAGAGGAGGTGAGGTAGAAGAACGAGGCGGCTGAGAAGTACCCAAAAAAAGACTGTAAGAAAAGGGACCTAACGAATCCCCCAGGATTTAAACGGGGGCCGGTACGCGTCCCTCCAGCAAAGTCTGGTTGGGGGAGTGAAAATCAAGATTCCTGGGTAAAAAAAAGAGGCTCGCAACAGCAAGATATCTTCATAAGCCTAAAAAAAAAGAAAAAAAAAGAAAATAAAAAAAAAAAAAAAAAAAAAGAAAAAAAAAGAGAAAAAAAAAAAAAAAAAGAAATCGAGACTTTCCGCATCTCTAAACTAAAAAAACATAAAGAAAAAAAAAGGGTCTAGAGGAAAGTTGGCAGTGGGATTCAGAAAAGCGAACGTCTGAACGCCTCGAGAGAAAAAAACGAGCAAAAACCGCCTACTTCATAGTCAGAAGAAAGAAAGCCAAACCCGAGGAAAAAAAAAACACAAATTCTCACGAACCACGGAAATTAAAAAGGGGCCTGCTGTAAGCAAGGGTCGCACAACATTATAGAAGTCTCAAAGTGTACTGGGAAAAAAAAAGACATCTAAAAGAGGACTCCACCAAAGCACGCGTAATGGTGAAGAAATATGATGGGAGCGAATATGTACAGAAAAAAGGAAATCGGCAATCCTGGTGTGCTCAAAAAGAATCAAAAAACCAAAGAAACACTACTTGGGCTATTTAGGGGAATCAAACGCAATCGGGTGCCCGCCACCAGTGGTTTCCAACGAAAGAACGGCACATTTTATAGAAAAAAGCGAAAAGGCATCACATAAACCAAGGGGTTGATAAGAAAAGTCATCCTCAATTCCATCAACTGCAGGGTGCACGCACAGAGGCCGCCAAGAAAAGGTAAGGATACGGAAAAAAACATAGGCAGAAAAAAAAAGAAGCGAAAAGGAAACTGCAAGAACCCTCAGAAAGGCGGAGGGGGGTCGCAGAAGGCTTCTTGCCGTTTAAAAAAACATCTCTTTAAATCACGGAATAATCGGGAAAAAGGGAAAAGAGTGAAAGACACCACTTGGGGTCCAAAGCAAATTCCTGGACCGTAGGAGAGTTGCAAAGATCGAGAAAAAAAGAGCAGGCCCACCATTCTGAGGTTTGCTGGGGGAATGTAATAAGGGTACTATCACTATTCGGACCGCGGAAAAAAAAGACAATCTTAAAGGGCGGGACGCCGCAAAAAAGAGCACCCACGAAATCTAACAAAAAAGAAGTACTCTCCGATGAAAAAGGGGGTCAGGAACCGCCAAAAACGGACAGTAAAAAGGGGAAGTCGGGAACCGAGGGGAAAAGCACCTTTGGAATCCACAAAATCGGGCAGAAAAACCATTCCGCAGGAATGTTAGAAGCAACCGGGGAGGAACGGCCATCAAAAGGACGTCTGCGGTGACGCGCCCTAAATACTCAAAAAAGGCCACAGATCTCAAAGAGGGCGAAAGGCTGCGGTGATGTAAGAACCACAAGGTGAGGAGGGAATAAGGTGTACGCACGCGGAGAGGGGCCGGGAGGGGCGGAAGCGGGGGGGGTTAAAAAAATATCTGAAAAATGGGATCAGAAAGT
>Ga0179593_1782656_pt1 | contig 18512 bp, 23 predicted proteins | sample CZODoug2_1_08_16_FD_185931 | JGI IMG/M metagenome (GOLD analysis project Ga0179593, IMG submission 185931) | Vadose zone soil fungal communities from Angelo Coast Range Reserve, California, USA - CZODoug2_1_08_16fungal (PacBio error correction) | ecosystem: Environmental > Terrestrial > Soil >...
AAAATAGGCTTTGGGGGGGGGGGCTAGCTCCATGCAAGGGGACACATTAGGACCTCCGAGGACTTTGGGAAAAGAGAAAAAGAAAAATTGAGGGATTTAATAGGGGAAAGTATTCGGTCCAGTGGCTTAACAATTTTCCAACAAAGGCGACTTAATGAAATAAGAACCGGACTTACGGGAGGATATATGAAAGGAATGCTATGTGTAAGGGAAAGAAGAGGTCCATGTGAATGGGATTTTGAGGGGGGTCGGGTTAGAGGAGCAGAAAATCATTAAGAAAGGGAGAAATCCATTTTAGAATTGCTCTGCGGAAGGAATTCTCGCTGGAGTAGAAGGGACCGAGTGAAGGGTCCTATGACGAGAGGTGAGAAACGCTGGGAAACTCAAAAAAGGAAAAGATATAGATAGAGGAGCACAAGGCGATTATCAGGTACCTGGGATAGCAAAGGAGATCCAAAGGCCCAGAAGGAAACGCTCAGAATTCTAAAAAGTCGTTGAATGAAATAAAGAAGGTAAGTCGTTTGAGGTTGCTAAAAAAGAAATCGCGGATAATTGAAAAAACCCAGAAGAAAAAAAAGGAACAATCTGAGAATAGTAGGGGACCGGTAAGAAGTTCCTTCGGGGAAAGGAACTCAGAGGAAAAGAGAATCGGAGAAGAGTGACCGCCCGGTATTGTTCTTTCGAAAAGGAAAGATGGAAAAAACTGTGGGAGAAAAAAAGGGGGGAAAAAAATGGAGTCCCTTACGGGAAAAAGGTTATGCACACCCCACAAGAAAGGGGGGTAACAGGCGTCCACGTAGAAAAACCCAAGTTGCGGGAGGGAAAGCTTGCGGCCAATAACCGATCGACTGGTTCTCGGGGGACTGAGGACCGAGAAGTACTTGAGGGGAAGGAGGACGTCTCCCGGGGGGGTCCCGCCGAAGGAAACGATTCTGCGGAAAATTGGAGGCAAAGGGGGAACACTGTTTGACGCTCGGGAAAGAGGGGTGGTTTCAAAGTCCAAGGGGATCGGTCCCAAATGGGAAAAAAGCCTCTGGGAGGCAAGGCGTTCGATCATGATGGAGATTACAATTACCCCGTGCGAGGAAAGGCTTGTGCCGTTTCTGCCTTGTGTTGAGCTTCTCCGGCTGGGTAAAATTCCGGTTAAACTTGGGTAACCCTTATCCAGGCCGAAAGGGGGATATGTTGGGAGAGTCCCTCTCACGGAAAAAGGAGCGAAAGGGATTTCCGAGGGGGTAAATAAAGAGGCAATTTCAAAAAAAGAAAAAAATCGAAGACAGTGGGGCGAAGTTGGTAGGGGTACTATTCCGCGGACCGTGAAGACGGTGAACTTCCGGGGAATAGGGAAGTCTCAGGGTGGAGAAAACGCAAATTACGCATTCAGAAAAACCTTTCTTGATGGAAGGAAGCTGGTAGGGAAGTATTAGGGCGCTAATACTAAAAGCCGCCGCGCGGAAGGTAGCATCGGATGCAGCAGGGAGATGTGAAAGGAACCGGAAGGTTGTCGAGAAGGCAGAAGCGAAAGTGATGGGTTAATAAGAAGATGCCGGGGGAAAGGAGAGAAGCCGAAAGAACCTCTAGTAGGAGGGGATCGCTGTTTTCAAAGGTGACAAGGGACTCCGTGAGGAGAGGCCTTAAGGGATAAAAATCGTGACTGGATGAGAAAAGGCGACTCCACGGGAAAAAGTTATAGTTCTCAAAAGAATCTTCCGAAGTAGTGTCAAAAAAAAACAACTGCGAAAGGACATCTTCATAAATGACTCCGATAACTTCAATGAAGTTCACAGCCCGGGTCGAAAGAGGAAGACTTTTGGGGAAAAGAAGGAATCGGCTACAAGGAAAACGGCTTAGAAAGTCTTTATCCTGAGAGGGGGGGTCCCAAGTAAAGGCAGTGGTGGGGAAAATTATCGAGAAAAGGGCTAGTTGAAAGTCTAAAAGAAGATCCATCGCCATCTTAAGAAGTGAGGACGGATCGTTGCAAAAGAATTACTTAAAAAAGGAGAGCGTTAGCAAGAAAATACACGCAGGAAAAATGAGATAAACACAGCGATAAACGATTTGTCTCCGAGAAAGCTGGTGAGGGGAGGCTGGGGGAACATGTCCAAAGTAGGGGAATCTCACTCGGCTAGATTTCCGCAAAACAGAGGGGCACATCAAATGAGGAGGCTTATTTACGATGAAAAATTGAAAGCAGTGGGGACGTTGAGGAAAAGGGGAAACTTTTCAGCCGAAGAAAACGAGGGGGGGGGAGAAAGGTCCAAACACAAAAACGGGGGGGAGACATTCGGAAAAAATCATCCACGTTAAGGGGGTGACGCTGCCAGCACCCGACAAATGCCGTTAGAGCATACCGTTCGAAGAAAAATCTGAGGATGGGCGTGGAAAGAAGAACCAGGAGGTGCAGAGGAATCCAAAAAAGGCTTGGCAAAAAAAAGACTGCTGGTCGTGGTGGGTGACGTGAGGGTTTTGGGATACGAAGAAAGTATTATAAAAACCTGTCGAAAGGTGGGGGGAAAAACCTTGGTCAGATACGAACTTGGCAAAGAAACGACATTCAGACGATCTGGGATGCCCGAATCCCGGAAAGAGGGTAGGAAAGGAAAACATCTGTCAGAAAGGTTTACGATGGCTGAAGTTTTGGTCGCCTACCCCGGGGTGAAGAAGGGTTGGGGAAACTGGCTTAGCGACATCTACCAAAAAAGGGCGACGAAAGAAAGGAATTACTGTGGGGCTTACCCACACCGAAATCTTGAAAAGAAGAGGGTCTATGTAAGCCTCAATGAGAAAAAGGGCGAAGTTCACAGGTCCCAATGGGACACCTTGAATAAAGCTCTAACCAATCCAGGGCAGTCCCCATCAATCAAGGAAAGATGCGGGAGGGGGAAGCCGAGAGACTAGAGGACAGGAGAAATTCTCTTTTCAGAAGGGAGAGGGCACCCTAGAGAATTTGGGGAAAAAAAAAAATGGGTGGACTTAGACTTGAGAAGGGGGGAACGTGGTGGGGAGCCTAATCAAAAGTTCATGACAGGGGGAAAAGAAAGGGGAAACGACACTGGGGGGGGTCCAGGAGAGGGTTCTCAAGCACAACGATCATAAGATCTCTCAACAACAACACGTGAAATATATATGGGAAGGGAGAACTGGAATTCTCCTGGAAAAGGGAAAATGCGAGAGAGCTTGATGGGCCTTGAATGTAGAGAACAGAACATCGGGTAAGGAGAAACGTGGTAGGGAAAAAGGATCGGAGGTTGGGCGTGAGGAGCCTATGGGGAAGGAAAGAGAGGAGGTGGGGGGAGGAGTCCTTGCGGGGGGGGTGCCAGGGAGGGGGACTTGGAAGGAAAAATAAAGGGTGGGGTAACGACCGGGCTTTATGACCAAGGGGATGGCCAAATACGCAGAAGGGCTTCCCTTGACTAGGAAGAAAAGCTTTGGAAGTAACAGGGCTTCCGCTTTGCCAAAAGGGAAGTCGGAAAGGAGAGTGATCGGGGGCGAAGGAGAATTCTCCTTGGAAAAAAGATCCAAAGGGAAAAAGAGCCTTGATGGTAGTGCTGACACCAGAACCAGTAACTTCGGGGACAGTCGAAAAAAGAGGAAAAAAGTGAGTCACTCCCCATTTCTGATGGGGGGGGGGTCGCGGAATTAGCCCGGCACGTACACCAAGGTTTGCACAGAGCAGAAACTTGTAAGGGCGGAGTCTAAAACGAGAAACATCTGCATGGGAAATCCTTCTGGTTTCCAAACACTAGCCTATAACAACACGACGAAGAGGAAGATTGGATAGCCTTTTTGGCACGGAAAGGGAGAACACATGAAGAAAAAGTAAGCGGAGGGGGCTCCGGTTGTGGGGCAGATAGACCTTCACGGAAAATATAAAGGACAGGAGGGAGAATTTTATGTGAAGGGGGGGGAAGCTTTGTGAATGCGGAAAGGGAAAAAAAGCCTACCATATTGGAAACCCGGTTGATGAAGACCACGGGCATTGCTTGAGATTCAGAGGAAAGAGTTTTCTAGAGGGGTCCAGGAGGGGGGGGGACGACTGGACACGAAAGCCGAGAACTCTAGCAGGGCGAGGATCCCAAAGGATCCGGCTTTGAGGAGGAGAAAAGATTTTCGGAGAAAAGGGGAAAGTTGTGGGGAAAGGGACTCGGGCATTCATCTTCAGGTGGGAAGGGTTATCAAGGGGGTACGTAAAGGGTCAGGAGGAACTGAACGAGGGAAACATTATCAGAAAGAAGGAAATTGTATAAATTAACTTGCAAGAGAAGAAGTCCCCAAATCTAGAGGCATAAACGCTTACAGGTTAATGAACTGGAAGAGTTCCGGTAACTGGGGAAGAGGAAGGGTTCCTATTCAAGGTCATCTAGGGGGGGTCGAGGGGGGGAAAGAAATGATCGTACAATTCTTGATATCAGGGATCTTTAACCAAAATCAGAGGGGGGGGGGGGGGGATTGTTATCTTATCAAAAGAAAGAAAGCAATTGAAGGCGAAGAAGGGTTCATATAGAAATCGGAATAACAGGAACTGTGATAGGAAGTATCGAGAAGGTCGGGGTTGTAGAGGGGAGACTTGTCTACGATAGGGTGAAAAAGGTAAGGCCCGAAAATCGTAAGGGAAGAGCTTAAGGTGCCTGAACCCGGAAGATTTGGGGCCTAAAGTGCGAACGCAGATCAAAACAGGGGCTTACGCGCTTTATGCCGGAATCCGCGCAAGAGACAAAAAAGTTCCGCAGAATCGTCTGGGGGGGAAATCGCCGGTTTAAATGGGAGAAAAAGCGGAAGAAACAGATTCTGGGCTCGAAGAAGAGGAAACGTGAAGCAGAGCAAGCCTATGGAAAAAGAAACCAGCTTCCAGGGAAAGAAATTTGGAGGGAGAACTAAGCTGTTGGGAGATGGAACTCTAAAGGAGAGGAGCCGTCGGATACAAAAACAAACCCTCGTACTGCGAGGGGAAAAGACTTCATCACTTCGGGGGAATGTCTTCGAGGGAAGGGCCCAAAATCATTTAAAGCGAAGCGGAGAAAAGGCCGAGCACGGAGGGGCGGGGGGCTCACCTTGGAAAGGGAGGAAAATGCGACGTTATCAGCTCGGTAATAAGAAAGAAAGGGATGAACGCGGAAAGGGGGTACTTGGGGAAGGCAACCGTTCAGGGGGGTTAAGTATTCTCCACCGGGAAGGAGAAGAAAAAAAATTTGTGGGGAAGGGGAGTCGAAGGTCTATGTGTGAAGCGGGCACGCTTCACCTCGAACTCGGATCGGAAAACTTGTTGGGAGAGGGAAAAAGAAGGAGTTGACGAAACGTCGTCTCGGTAAAAAGAGTGTTCGAGATCAAAGAGCTTACGCTCACTTTATGGTGAGTTTCACAGGTTTAAAAGGTGTAAGGGTTACCACGGGGAAAGCAAAAGACTGGACTCATTTTGTGAGTTTGAAGACGGTCAACTGTATCAAAATTGGGGTGCGGAGAAGAAAACAATCAATGGGGGAAAAGAAGTGAACTAAGGGAATTATCTCACAAGAAAAAAGGAAGGGGAGGAAGAGTTTTAGCAGAAAGGAGGAAATCAAGAAACTAAGGAAAGGTGTCACCAGCGGGGGGAAAAAAGAGCTGGGAAATGAGCCGAAGAAAACTCAAAGGCTATATGGGAGTTTGGTGAGGAAAAAGGTGGGCCAGGTACTAGGATAAATGGGCGGGCGGGGTCGAGTCTCCACCTGGAAAAAAGATATAAAAGAGCGATTACCTCAAACGCCATTGCATCGACGGGGCCAAGACTAGACTGGAGCTTACCAAAGTGGTCCGGACTGTTCTCGATTTGAAAAAGACTTAAGGGATCTGGGAGATAGGGTTAGAAAAGAAGAGAGCTCAAAAAAACTGAGGAGAGGATGATCGGAGTCAAAAAAAAAAGGGGCTCTAACTATTTCAACAAAGTCGCCTAAGAAATCTAAATAGCCACACGGGGGGGGGAAAAACCTTAGACAGGGCAACTCCGCTGTGGGGGTTGCGAACTAAGGATGGGCATTCAAACTTGAATTGAGAAGTGAGGAAAGGAGCAGAAAAAGGAACATACGAGAAGAAACCAGACAGAAAAAAGAAGGGAAAAAAAAACGAGCTCCTATATATATATTTAGATAAAGTCCTCCGATGGAGGAAAGGAACCATTCGGAGTTGAGGGGGCTTTCGGGCGGAAGAGATTGAAAGACAAGATGGGGAGGGAAAAGTCTGGTGTTAAAACGTAGTGACCCGTCAGTTGGGGGTGATTTGAGAAACCCCCAAGATACCTGATTAAGAGGAAAAATCAAAAAGGAAGGTGACGGAAAAAGAGTGGAATCGGAAAGAACATACCGGGGGATCGGCAAGGAAGTGGTCGGGGCCAAAAAAACCTTCTAAAAAGCATCAGGAGGGGTTTATAAAATCCAAGGAACAGCACTCGAGAAACGAACCGGTCTTATCGAGGCAGATTACCCCAGAGAGTTAAGGGAATAGGCTGAAAAAAGGCGCTGAAAAAACTCGGCTCACGTCCAAAGAAGGGGGGGCAGCGCGGGGAAGGGGAATACCATAAGTATAAAAAGGCCTGGGAAGGGTCTGAAGAAGTACGTGCAGCTTCGGTTAAGGGGCTTGGAGTTTGGGTTGAACTGAGGGGAAACGCGTCGGGTTGCGGGGTCCAAGGCTCACCGCCAGCAGCAAAGAGAGAGAGAGGGGCACGAGGAGGGGGAATAAAGAAAAGCAATGTCCTAACACCAAAAGGGGTCGAAAAGTGAATAATTTTTTTCATGAAGGGGGCGTGGACGGCAGGGGGGGGATCTGAAAGAAGGTAGACGCAGGATAAAGAGAAATCTTTGAGTGACGGCATTCAAAACCGCTTTCCGTTTATGGGATCGGGGAGAATCGTAGTGGGATAACTGAAGAAGAGGAAGAGCTTCTGAGGCCAGCTGGAGGACAAGCTTTGGAGATGGGGTAATGAAAAAGGAGAGGTTGGGGAGGGAGACGAGAGGACGCTAAAGGAAAATAGAGAAAAAAAGGAAAGAAATGCAGGGGAGGTCATCAATCAGAAAAAAGAGAAAAAATTTCTCACAGTTAGCGCTGTGCAATTGACAATAGGCAAGGCAAGGTTGGAAAAAAGATACCTGGATTTCTTGTAGCTCCGAGAGGAAACAAAGGACCCCGGGGTGACGACAAAAAATAAGGGGACTCCCTTCGCGTAAAGTCTTAAATAAGTGCCAATAGCTGCCCGAGCAAAGGCTGATGTCTTATCGTAACCTGGATCATCCACAAACGACTTGAGGTTAGTGAAAAGCTCTGCAAAGTATATCCAAGAGGGGAGGGACTCAGTCACTCCAGGGTTGCCCGAGGGAAAGAGTTTATAGGCGTGAAGTCCTTAGATCGCGTAAGTCTTGATGTAAAAACCTTCGCAGGGGATTCAAAGAATAAGAAATGAAGAGGAGAAAATTAGCGAGCTCATAACTACAAGGGAGCTTGAGAGAGGGGAGGGGGGTGATTAAAAAGGGAGATGCCTTTTCGAAAAAGACAAGCAATGAGACGGCGATCGGCTGAGTCTAGCTGGATCCAATGCGGCTACAGGGAGAAGAAAAAAGGCTCTTGATAGGAAAAAAAAAAGAAAAAACGAATTGGGGGTCCTGAAGGGGGAAAAGGTTTCTGCGGCGCGAAAGCCTTGAGGGAGGGATGGAATATTTAAGTAGGAGGTGGATAAAAAACGCGAAAATTTCATAAAAAAACGGCTTTAAGGGGGAAGGGACCGCAAAACGAATCGGAGAAAGGGGGTACGATGAATCTTAATCAAAGGCGGAAGCATTGACATGGGAAAGGTGGTGATCATCACCCTAAGTACAGAGTTAGAAAAGTTACACAGGGGGGGGACCAAATCTGGGGGGGACCTCAGAGGAGGAACCGGGTAAGGGAAAGAGATGGGGGGTTTGAGTGTGGAGGCTCTTATGACCAAGAGGGAAGACAATCCGGGGCCAGCTTAGAGGGCCTCAAATTCTTCAGGTTCGTCCAGAGGAAGCCTGAAATCGGAGGGGGAAAAAAAAACCCCTCTCAAAAAGAGAGAAGGTATACATGAGGGGGTGGGATAAAGGTAACCCAAATAGTATCCATGGCTGAAAAGGAGGACTTAATGGTGTTTCGACGTGGGGGAAAGAATAAGGGGGGCCCAAGGGACGCTAAAAAGAGAGGGAAGGAAATTGGGTTCACATTCTAGGAAGCAAATATCATGTCAGCCAATCGAAGCTGGAAGAGGGGCTCCGAGGGGAGAGACCTCGGTACGGAATCCGAAGGTGGGCTGGTTTCATCATACTCGCCGTCCAAGCATGGGTAAAGGACGGATCTATGGTCACCACAGGAAGGATCAAACTGGGGGAAAGGAGTTTGGGGGGGAACACACCCCTACAAATAGGGGAGGGAGAACCACGGTGCTTTGAAAGATGATAAAAAGGCCGAGTAAAGCTATTCCGAATGGGGGGGCCAAGGGAAGGGATCAAGAAGAAAAAAGAAAAGTTCCCACATCATAGGGGAGGAAAAAAAAAATGGCCGCCCCAGACAGAAGCCCGAAAAGATTGAGCCAGGCCGACTCCAAAAAGGGGCGTCTTCTCTTGCTACATACTTAAGGACACAACGGGAAAAATGAGATGGAAAAATAATTTCACAGGGAAAGGGTTGACCACAGAAGGGTAGGAGAATAACATTCCGTCCCGCAAAGCGAAACAGCAATTAAGCATAAAGGGAAAGGACTTGAGCCGAGTTCCGAGAATCCAGATAGGGGGGGCGCATCACCAATCTGATCCCTTATAGAAAAAGAAAACGGAGAGAAATATATTTAGCGGGAAGGAAAATATACAGATCGAATTGATGAGAAGAATAGATCACAAGTGAGTGCGATTCTGAATTGAGGGGGAGGAGGTGTCGGGACGTGGTTTAACGGAGCGAGAGGGGAAACCCCGTATAGAAAAATTGAAAAGGGAGGGGAAATCTCCAGGACAAATTTCGTTAGAAGAAGAAAGAGAGAAGAGGGGAGGGGGTAGCTGCCTGGATCAGGCTTCGGTTCCAAGGGAGAAGGGGGGAGGCAATTTTGGAAAAAGCATTAATTGAAAGAAACGCCAGGCCTGAGAAATTCGGAGAAGGGGAAGAACCAACGTACGAGCCATGACGAGGAGGATCAACAGGGGAAAGGGGAAAAGTGGGCTGCCGCGGGCAAAAAAGGGGTTTGTCTTTGGTGTACGAAAGGGTAGTGAAGGGAAAAGTCCTGGAAAAGGAAGAGAATCGCTCAACACGAAGAGAAAAAGGATGGACGCGTCTACAAACGTGTATCCTCCATCAAAGACCTGTATGGCTGCGTCATCCATCGTACGATGACATGACAAGGGAAGTCGCTTGAATAAAAAAGGTCTATTTGGAGGGAAGGTGCAAAGGAAAGCCATCTAAACCCCAGGAAGCTTGGCGTGGAGGGGCCACGTTACTCAAAAATTTCGAGGGGCGAAACTGAGATAACCTGGGAACAATGTTCAGAAAAAGGACTGTTTTAACAAAAAAAAACCAGTGTATAAACACGAAACGGGAGGGGACCGCGTTGTGTGGGATAAGCTTTCGGCAGGGGAAAAGGGGGTGAAGTGCCTATGACGAATCTAGGGGGGAAAAAGCATTACGGAACGGCCTCGGGATGGGGGAAAGAAAGAGACGGACAACGGAAGAAAACAGAAATAATAGAAAGGGGTTTCACGAAGGGAGAGGAAGGGGAGAAAGATTTTGGAAAAAAGAGGGGGGGGGAGCTAACATTTTTTCTAACATAATGAGAAGTGGGAAGCTAATAAAAACTGTCAATAAAGGAAAAAGGGCATTAAGATGGGACAGAAATAAAGGGTTCGGTTTCCTTGAGGTGGGGGACAATGGACCTACAGAACAGGAAGGCTCAGGCGAGGGGAAAAAGTGGATGAAAAAGACATTAAATAGAGAAAACATTCACCCGCGGGAGGGAGCGCCGTCAGAAGAATATCGTGGCAAATCGTGGAGAAAGAGAAGAGACGTTTTTTTCTAGCAGAAGGGGAAGGAGGGTGGCCCCATTGTAAATAAGAGAAAAAGGTCCGGAAAGGTGAAGCTAAACGGAGAAAAAGGGAGAAACCTCAAGAAAGGGAAGATGGCGGACACGTGGCAATCATACTTAACCGAGGAAGTGCATCGCTTCAGTTGAAGAAAACGGGTCGCTTAGACACCACTTTTGTCCCATGGGACATAAAGAGGGGGAAAAGATTCAGCAATATGAGGGGGGAAAAGGCTAGTGGAAGGCCAAGAGGAGGCCGTCAGACCAAAACGTAAGGGGGAAAGGGGGGGAGACAACAGGGGGGAAACGCACAGTGGGCAGTCATTCGACGAAAAAAGAAACTCAGCAGGGGGAGTGGCAGAAGAGAAAGTAATCAAACGTTAAGGGGCGGGATCATCTCAATTGAGAGGGAAAGCAGGAATTCAAAGCTTTTGAAAGTGGAGACAGAGCTGGGAGACGAAATCTGAAGGAGCTGTCACCATCTTCCGTCCACCTTCCCTTGGGGGTCTACTAAAAGGTAAAAGGGCATAAATGTGCAGAAGGGATTCTCTGATTGAGAAAATCGTCCTCGAAAAAAGGAGAGGGGAGGACACGTTGCAATCATACACTTGTCTCTCTGAGGGGAAAAGCGCAACTCATCCTGGTTTCATTTAAAGATTGAATATGCTGGCTGACGAAAAGAAAAAATTCATCGGGAAAGAGGGGAAAGCTCTTGAAAAAGAAATACAGCTGCTTCCCATGAGCCGAAAAAAGGGGGGGGCTGAGCGTCCTCAAAGTTATGGGAGAATAACGAAAGTAACATAGTGATCAAAACCGGAGGAAGAAATGCAAACCGGGGGGGTCTCCACCCCTCTTAAAAAGGAAACTCCTGAAACAAGGGGAGGACAGTTTATGTCTACAAGGTGGGACATTAAAATCATTTAGAAAAAAAAACCACATTACCAGGGGAAGGAACTTCTAGGCGCGCAAAGGGGGGGAGGAAATTCACATCAAGACAGCAGAGGTTTAAAAACTCGTGGGGCGGCCACCAAGTTCGGAGTAATCCTTGAAGAAAAGGGAAGGCTTTTGGGAGGAGATGCTTCACATCTAGGAGGAAAAAATTTGTTTGGGAGGGGTAAGGCCCTATGCTCGAGGGGCGTCAAAAGGCGCTCAAAGAGGTCAAGACAAGGGACTGAGCGGGCGTCTAAAAAGGGGGGATCTCTGAAATTGCAACGTTTCGGAAAGAAGTTAGCACGCGGGAACTGAGAAAAAGAGTCGCTGATAATCTTCTGGGGAGGTGGGGGAAGGGAAGGTTTGCGGCAAAGGAAAGGATCTGTAGGGGGAGAAGGGGGGGGCAATAGAAAAGGGTGCGGCCAGGAACGAGGGGTATGTTTTGGAAGGGGAGAGGGTCCACAAATGCTTTGTGGGAGGGTGGCAAAAAAGCACTTCAATTGTGAACAATCAAAGAAATTTTTTAGCGAAAAAAGGGGTTTCTTTCCAGAGGGGAGAGGACGGGCGCGACGGAACTAGGGGGGGAAAAAATCTTTTTCAAGGGATGGGGGAGCCGTGATCAGCCAATAGAACTTTAGGGAGGGGTGATCAGGCGAAGGGGGAGGGGCGCGTACTGGGCCATGTGCCTGTTTGCAGATGGTCGGTCAGGGGAAACGAGATGTCTTAAACCTGTTCGCACAAGATTAAAAAAAAGAGAATGCAGCGAGGGAAAGAAAGAGGGGCAACGTCATGGAAAGGGGCGTCGCATAAATTAATCTCGTACGGAGGAAACATGTGTACGGGGGGGGATGGTACAGAGGGGGTAACGCGCGGGGAGCTCTTGCCGAGGCTATAAAGAAAGGGCCTTCTCCGAACACACAACACGGAATAGAAATATCGTATGGGAGAAAAATTCTCTCTATGAGGAAGAGGAAAGCGTAGGAGAGAGCTCCACAGCGAGTCCAAAAGAGGAAAAAGATACACCTTGGGGGGAAGAAAGACATTGGGGGAATCTTCGACGCAGAGGGGGAACTTGCGGCAGTCACTGGTAATAGAGAAAGGAGAAGGTGCGTTGTAGTATCTGCGAAGCAAAACATTGTAATAGCTCGCTGAAAAAAAAAAAAGAAGTTGGGGAATGCAAAAAGAAACAGACTTACACATATGCGAGCTCGCATAAATATTATTGAACTAAACGTCCTCAAGGGGGAGGGGGACGGAGAGCCTTCATCAGAAAGGAGAACGATTTCACGATTCCCAATTAGGGGCTGAATCTCTATAAAAGATGAAAGAGGATCTTTGTCGTGGAAGAGAAAAGGAGGTGTTCAGGAGGGTCCCTTACCTTGGACAATTGAAGTGAAGGGGAGAAGACCACCAAAGCTAAAGTTGGGGTACCGGCTTTCACGTCCAAAAAAAATATTTAAGGGGACCGAAAAGGGAGTGGAGGAGACGCCAAGGACTTTTTCAGGGGAAAAACCGTCTTCTATACTAAGAACGGCATAAGCATTTCGTTGAGACCGAGGGGAGACTCCGATAAGAAAAAAGAGGGAGGAAATTTATCGAGCATCCCAATTTTGAGGGAGCAAACTATTACATTGGGGGGGAGAGGGGGAAAAGAATTTGATAGGGAGGGGGGGGGCTCCCCTCTCATATATCTTCTCCGAAAAGGAAAAAAATTCCAAAGAGAGGAACTTTGTGTAATCGACCTGTTATAAAAAGTCTTACAAAGAGGGCCTAAATTAGAAACATGTTACGAGTGAACAGGGGTGGGTTTCAACGGGACTCAGACGATTGTCTGAGGGGATTTGCCACTTTGCTCACAAGCAAGACGGAAAAACAGCACCTATACCGGGAAATTCGGAGAAATAAATGAACAGGGCAAGGAAGAGCAATCGAAGAAGGGGAGAATGTTCAGAATTCTATTCCAGAGAGGGCGTTTTTGTCGACGGGGAAGGGTCGTCGGAAGGGGGAAATAAAGAATAAGGTCTGTAATAAAAAAAAAGCCCCAACAAGCTGCAGTCCAGACCACATTTGGGGGGGAAGGAAAAAAGATGGTAACATTCAGCTGATTGGTCATCGGCGCTAATACTTAAATGCTAGGGGACAGCATAGGGTAGGGTGTTGCGAGGAAAAAGGGTTTGGCGAGAAGAGAGAGGAAGGTCTGCGTCTTACTCCGTAGCTTCACTAAGAAAGGAGGAGCGACGAAAAAAACGGGCATCAATCGGGAATTTTGCCTAGTTCTGGCAAAGTTCGGCAGCCTAATGGTAAAACGGGAAAAAGCCGAAGCTGAAAGAGGAGTCGTTGACGCATGAAACGGAAAATATCGCCCCGGGCGAAGCTTTTAAGACGCCCACGATACCTTGAGAGATGAAAGGAACGCAACTGTAAAACCGATTAAGTGACCATATTAAAGAAAGCTTCAAAAAGTATGAGGAGTGCTCCGGAAGAAAGGAGTAATGCCCACAGTTGGGGGGAAGGGAGGAAGTCGAAACTCTGCAACGGGGAGATCCAACGCCTTGGTACTGAAGACCGCAAGGGCTGGCCAAAGGGGAGAAAACATCTGATAGTAGGTTATCCGGAATCTGAAAGTCTAAAACCTTCAGCCAAAGGGGGGAGGTTAAACAAAGAAGAGTACGTAATGAAGAGCAAAGATCGAGGTTACGTAGGAGTGCTATAACATGCAAGGGAAAGGGGATTAGGTAAAATTTCCTTGTATGTTCGTAATAGGCCGTGGTCAAAGAAGGGAAACGTCGAGAAGGATCTGATCCCCGGGGGTCGGCGGCATAGCATCTGCAGTGCAAATTGAGATAAAACACAGAGTCAATAAGGAAAAGGGGACTCAAGGGGGACACAGAGATGGCCTGCGGAATCAATCCTCGCGTTGAAGGGGGTAGCGGGGGGAAAAAAAGCGACAGGCAGGAAAACGCGAGCATCCTCAAGAGAGGGCGTGTCCATGTCCGAAATGGCAACGCCACAGAATAGGGAAAAAAATGGAGAAGTGTGAGAGAAATTAAAAAAGTATACGCATTGACCATGTTCCTAAAAGGGAAAAATCACCCTTGGAAAATGGGGGAGAAACTGTTAAAAAAAAAAGAGGGGCCAATCTTCCAGAAAGGAAACTATCCTAACCATTCGTGAAAATATCCCGTTCCTTGAGGTCTGCCGTGCCGTCTAGGGGAATCAATACTCTTCCGACTCCTTCCGTTGAAAAAGGGGGGGTCATTCTTCAAGAGGAAAAAAAGAAGGCGGCGAACAAGGAGAAAGAAATCGCTTATCACAAAAACGAGGACACCGCGTTCTGTTAGAGTTTGATAGGAAAAAAAGGAGCTCCCTTCTTGGAAAAACATTTAGAAGCGGGGGTTTTTCGCTTTTGATCGAATCGGAGGGCCCAATGGAAAAAGCAGACTTCCAACGGAAAGGGGGCTAAGGCCGGACAAAGCATATCCCAATCGAACGCAGGGAGCGCCGGGGGGGGGTATTGTCGCCTGCCTCGTACTGCGACTTTTACTTAAGACGACGGGGGGGGGGGGAAACGCCGAAAAAAAGGGGGGGTCTACTGCTGAGGGAAACGGCTACAGTAGAAGAAAAATCAACTGAAGGACTTTGGGTACCCCCGAAAAAAGAAAGTCTTGAAAAGAAGGGAAAGTGGAATAAAACGACGATTGGGACAAGGAGATGGCGTAGGGGTTCCTGGGGGCCCAGACCTACTGGGAAACAATGCCGGAGTGGAAAATCATGATCGTCAATGAAGGAACCTCACCGCACTTCACACTATTTATCCGAAAAAAAAGGCTTCCTTCGGGGAGAAAAGGAGAAAAAACGGATGTTAGGAGAGTGAAAAGGAAAGAGAGATAATTTCACTTTTAATAGAAGGGGGGACCAGATGCTGCTCCTTAATACCTTCCCGACAGAAAACATCGCCGGGGAAACAAGAAGAGGACAGGAAATCAGGAGAAGAGGGGGGAAAAGCCACAAATCGAGGAGGAAACACAACAACACGGAGGTAGATATACTTTATCGTATTGGGAACGTGGAATAAGAAACCGTTAGTCCTTTCCTTGGTATCCAAGTGAAGGTGGAAAAAAAAAGGGAATTGACTGGAAGGAGGCGGGACGGTGAAGGAAGGGGGAGATTTTGTCAAACAAAGAAAAAATGAAATTAAGAAAGTTAATGGATCTTCCCCCAGATCGGGGCCAATTATCTTGGTACGAGGGGAACTTTGGGAGAACCGCAAGACGGCTTTTGAGGGAGGTCATTCGGTGCCAGTGGCCCGGAGGGGAAGAAGAGATTGATGGGGAAACGGAAAATTGGTAGCGCGATCCATGGAAGGGCCAAAGGAACAAAAGGGAAAGAATCGCCATTTACTAGTGACAAAAATGGAACACATGACATGAACATTGGGGGGGGGGGGGAGAAGCTTTAAAAGAGGGGTTTGTGGGAGTGGGGGTCCCGCCAAAAAGAAGGGAACAGTTGGGATCGCATCAGTGATGGAAGGAGGAAGGGGGTGAAAGGCTCAGCCCAACGGCTGGGAGTGAGAGAAAAAGGGTAGCCCGCCATCAAAAGAGGGGGATCAGTCAGCCTCGTGAAGAGGAGCACAAGATTGAAACCGAAAAGAAAAAACCATGCGCCGATGCCGATTGGGGGGACACATATATGCTCAGGAAAAAACCCCAAGTGGTAAAGGAACTCTTGGGGGGGCGAAGTAAATACAAAAAAGGAGTAGAACGTCGAAAATGGAGAGAGAAAGGTCAATCTCAAAAGTTCATAAATGGAAAGAACCCCGTAAAGAAAAAAAAGACTACCGAAGGGAAGGGGTTTACCGAGTTTTGGGGAGATTCCTCATGTATATCCTGTCCCCCCGGGGCCCTTGAGCGAATCCATGAAGATGATGAGTCCCTACGGAGGGGGTAAATCTTATTGTCGGGAAGAATTGTGCTTGAAAAAGGGAAAGAAAACACATAAAGGAAAAAAAAAAAAGGAAAGGGGGGGAAAAAAAAAAAGGGGGGGGTAGTTTACAACAGGAGGGGGAGGGGATTTCTGGAAGATTTGGAAAAAGTGTTCGGGCTGAACATTTCTAAAGTAGTAGGACTTCCAGTTTGAATGAAAAGCCTGAGGAAGAGGGGGAGAAATTGCAAGGATTGAAGAGGTCTCTCTAATTGGTCGGCTCCTTTAGTGGGAAGATGTGTGGGGGGGCATTACACACTAAATCCGGGAGAGGGAATCGGCAGAAATTCTCGTTGAATGTAAAAAACAGCCATTAATCAGAAAGGAAAACCTGCGCACAGGAATATCGGGGGATACAAAATTGAGGGAAGAGATGTGTTCTCTCAAGAGCAGGCAGGGTGGTTCCTCGACCGACAAGAAAGCCTTGGTAACGTATAAGGGGGGACTGAAGGCTTGGAAGAAACAGGAAGACGGCATCGACAAGAACATAATTAAAAGGGTACAAAATGTGTCGAGTGACACGTGAAAGTGTTCTAGGATCGAGCAAGTCACCGAGTGGCTAGAGAAGAGGAATACCGGAAGGGAAAAGAAACTGTTTCCGCGCCAGGGTAACTTGTGAAAGGGGAATAAAGACTTTCCGTGGAAGGGGGGGGAAAGAGGTCAAGCTATAAGCTGTTGATGCGATTTGGCAAACCCCTTTATTAGGGGAAGGAAGCCTTTGATACGTACAACGTCCGGGCAGGGGTGACGAAAGGCTGAAGCTCAAAATGGGTCATTAATAAGGGGGTGTCTATTATGGCGCAGCCTCAGACACAATATTACTCTTGCGCTGGCAGTAGTATATATTAACTTAAATCGGAAAAAAAATGGAAAAAAGAGAGGAACGTGAGACTAGAAAATGGGGAGAGGCGGGGGGCGTCTAAGACGGGTGATAAAAGCTACGATGTGTAGGAAACAATCGGCTCGCGCACGGGGGGAGGAAAAAAGTTCATCTGTCAGAAAAAACGACGGGGTGATCGTAAAACATAAATTGAAACAGCGAAGAAATTTGGAAGAGGAAAAAAGAAAGGAAAAAAGTTGAGGAGAGGGTCGTCTGCGGAAAGCAGGCAATATTATTGAAGTCACAGGTGCATCGGAGGGAGAACATACGACTTTTTCGCGAGATCGTCTCTAACACCGAGAAGTTAAGGAGACAGCGCAAAAAACTGGAGGAAAAAAAATTCTGGAGAGCTGCGCATCGGATATTAAGCGCTTGCCGACAATCAGAGGCCGTCTTAAAAGGAAGACCCTGATCACTAAAGGTGAGGGATTACACTCCAGCGTGGCGATGGTAATACGAAAAACTCTTCGATTCGTCCGTCTCTAACAGGAAACCTTTCAACACCCCGCTTCCACCGCTGAGAAGACTGAAGGAAAAAACTCCAATGTCCCCTTCGATGAGACGGTGGAGACAGGGAAAAAAAAGAAGGGGGATGGGGGTAAAATCCTTCGACCATGAAGAAGGAGAAGGTGTCAAGTCGTATTGTCGGGGTAGGGGAAAAGGGGCAAATGGAGTCACAGAACATCTGGATCAGGACAGTTGAAACAGAACTGAAATATCAAGCTACTGTCAGCAAAGACTGGAAAACGGATTTCACGTTGAAGTGTAAGCAGAGACAGGCAACCTGATTTAACCTGGGGTCAGAAAAAATAATTGGCGCGCTGGACTTTTTTTGGACGGTCTTCTCCGGGAAGAGGGGTTATGTGAGACCGATCAAAGAAAAAAAAGGCGGCAACTCAGATGTACAAATACTTCGCGCGACATTTGTGAATCTCGAGGATGCGTACGCGAAATCTTTCTTCATACTGAGGAGGAGGGGGGAAAGTCTGTTATATGTGACGTCAACAGGGAGAGTCGCTGGCCGCTTCTTATTATCATACTTGGGGTGATGGGTCAAAGGAAAAGTGAATGCTTTATTGCCGTAAAAAATCCTTAAACTCGGAAAAGAAGAGTTGAATCCAGGGGGAGTTTTTGAGGGGGGAAAAGAAGGTATCACAAATAGCATGGGGTGGTCTGGGGGGGGGAGAGAACTTCCAATTTGTAAATTAAAGGGCCAAAAGTGGAACACCAGGCGGGGGAGAACGACACATATTGGAGTTCTTTCCATCTTGGATCATTCGGTCAAAAGAAACTAAGGGAGAACTCGTGTGGAAAAAAAGTTGTCAAAGATGGAGGGAAAGCTCGCCGAAGAAGAAACGGACGTATTAGTGAAAGAATAATATATATATAGTGAACGATTTTGAAGTCTGTAGGAGTCTGGGGGGGGGCATGTTTAATAGAGGAAATGGTCGGGCGTGGAAGCAGTCTAGGCACGTTCAGACTAGCAAGAGAAGCCTACCGGGGGAAAAAAAATCGCGATACTCCAGTATCGTGGGACTAAGGGGAGAGCGGCTGAGAAAAAGGGTAGAAAACCGGCGATAAAGAATTTAGAAAAGAATAACCGAATTAGGGGAAGGAACAAGCAGGGGGAAACTTCATCGTGAAGGATACTGAGAGCGAGAATCTCGGGGGGGTCATCCGGAG
>Ga0179593_1728072_pt1 | contig 18511 bp, 17 predicted proteins | sample CZODoug2_1_08_16_FD_185931 | JGI IMG/M metagenome (GOLD analysis project Ga0179593, IMG submission 185931) | Vadose zone soil fungal communities from Angelo Coast Range Reserve, California, USA - CZODoug2_1_08_16fungal (PacBio error correction) | ecosystem: Environmental > Terrestrial > Soil >...
TTCACAACCCGGAATAAGAAGGGGGTTCCTAGAGAGGAAAGGGAAGTCTATGTTTGCTCGGGAAGTAACAAGGGGGCCAGACGAAGGTCCGGTGGCAGAGACGGTTTTGAAGGCTCTAGAGGAGATCCTCTTACCATAACCTGGGAAAGGGAAAAAAACAAATTCATACTCTTTCCGACAGGGGGGGGGGGGGAGAAGAGACAGCCGCGGGTCCCTCTTAAATTATCGCTCTCCTTTGAAAAGAAGCTGGCGAGGGCTTTTTTCCTACTCGACGAGAAGAAAAGACTGGTTGCTTTGCCTTGGCAGGGGGAAGAAGTGCCAGCTGATGATCTCGGCCAAAGAGAAGAAGAGCTGTTCCTTCCGAGGAAAAAAAGAAGTGTGACTTGTCGTTTCTCTCGGGGGCTAAGGAAGGACCCTGAAACTCCAGATGAAGAGGGAGTCTTATTACGAGGGATAGAAAACGTCTACGAAGCAAACTTAAAAGGAAAAAAATGGGACTAGAGTTTTATTCTCGGTTGGAGAAGGAGGGCAGGTGCGCGAGAGGAGGGGGAAGAAGGAGGAACTCTATCGCAAAAAAAAGGTGATTTCTGCGCGTTTGAGGCTATTTCTACGTGACCGGAAAAGTGTGCCACGCTTCTACGAAAAATAGGACCTGGAGGATTTGGGGGGTCCCTTTTTCATCTTTTGGGTTGAACCCGTGGAAAGGAGAGGGGGGGGATTTTGCACCGGGGAAAAGAAAACGACGCTGGCCGCTACTTGCTTTTTAGAGGGGATGGTTCTTTCGGAGGGGAGAGCGCAGTTGCTAAGGAAAAGGAAAGGAAGGGATATCGCACTATGGGGGACCGTACTCCCATTTGCAGTTGGATGAGATACCTCGCAAGAAGAGGGCGCCCGGTCGAAAAAAAGGGGGTGTCGATTTTTTAGGGGAAATTGCTTTTGTGTATCCCAGAGGCAAGAAAGTAACTTGCTGGGGGGAAAAGGAGGACGTCCTCGGAGGAAACTTTCTGTCATTGAGAAAAAACAGGGGATCCATCGACATCCAGTAGGGAAGGAGAGAGAGGGAGGAGAGTCTTCCAGCTTGAGCAAAAAAGAGGATACCCGACCTTCTCAATCAAGGAAAGAAAATGCTTCTTAGAGAAGAGGAAGATTACTGTTATTTACATACTGAGAAAGGTTCTTTCGAAGGGAAAAAGTCGTCTCTTGCGGGCTGTTCTGCAGTGGAAAATTGAACATGTCTATTTACGGACGTAGAAGGATGGTCAAGGCGAATCTTGGCTTTCTGAGGGGAGGGAGGAGGGATACTGCGAGGGTTGGCGAAGTGGGGTGCGCAAAAAAATGGAAGCTCTCGGGGTAGTCCAAAGCAGAAAGGGGGGGGGGCGACCGACCGGCGCGAGGGGGGGGGCAAGGGCTCATTGAGGAACAGAACGGTCGAAAAGCATGTCGAAGCGGAAAAGGGCCTTCATCATGAGCCAGGGAAGAGGAATGGACGCAGTCCCTCGAGGGAAAAAAAAAGCGCCAAAGAGGAGGGCAGATTTATTTCTTACAGATAGATGTCCTCCTCCTAAGTGTAGCGGAGAGAGGGAAGTTGCTGCCCTCAGGAGAAAAATCACGTGTTTTCTTGACGGGTTTATACCTTCAACCGAGAAAGGAGTTATTTGGAGGGGGGGATTTATCCCACTTATATGGGGGTGTTCGAGCCCTGCCCTTTTTTTCTCTGCGAGAAAGGGGGAAACCGAGATGCAACGCCTTCGGCGTAAAAGAAAAAAGAAAGAGGAACACAATCAGTGCCGGTGGGAACAGTTTACGGTTCGCATGCAGCAAGAACGTCTCCGTTGTTGTCTGAGGGGAGGGACGTCGTTCGCAGGGGGAGGGAAAAAAAAGAAAGACAAAGGGAACGGCTTCCCCCCCCGCCCAGAAAGCCGGAGGTGTCTGGGGAGAGAGAACTTTCCTCTCATGTAGGGGGGGGGCAGGTCCTTGTCCTTTCGGGGTGGAAAAGGAGCACAGCAGAGTCCCCAACGCAAAAGGGAAAAAAACATGGTGCGCCTTCCCATAAGGAGAACAGTTCTGGAGGTCACTATCTTTCCGGTGGAAGAAACCTGGGGCTCAAGCGAAAGGGGGAAAAAGGAAAGCTCTTGCCCCGTCCACGGGAAAGAGCCGATTCTCTCGAAAAAAAAATGATAGGAAAAGATCCTTTCAAGGGCAAAACAGGAAAAGGGAAGCCCTGGCCCAGTGCCCATTCGGGCTGAAAAAGGGGAGGCCAAAACGTTCAATATCTTTAAACGGGAGGAATCAAAAATTCTTTGGACTTCTCCCAGGGAGTTGACCTCTATTAGGCTGCGGCAGAAGAAGAAAAAGAACCGGCCATTACAAGAAAAGGAAAAAAAGAGCAAGTCCATCATACAAAAGAAGACAACGACCCTCCACCCTTTCTTTTCAGTTCTTTTTTGGAGCAGTACAAAATTGAAGGAGGACCAGCGCCGCCGATAAGAAAAGAAAGGAGAAAGAAAAAACCTTAGAAAGGGGGGGGGGAAGTCATTCCCTTGGGAGACTCTCCGGCTGGTGGAGAAAACCTTCCAAAAAAAAGATTTTTGGGCGGAATTACATTGGGCTTTTTGAAAGGGGAAGGGCTTTGCAACAGTCTCAAGAAAGGATGCATCTCAACCCCCGGGAAAGAGAACTACACAAAGAAACGACTCACTTTTGATTCGTGAGAAAAGGAAAAAAATAACATCACCGCAGAACGGAAGGGGTCGTCAACGTCCGTCACACATCATGGCGTCCTCTGCCTGGGCAGAAAAGCTGCCATCGAGGAAAAAACTGATTCGGGCTGGGATAGAACGACTTGCCTCCGGACCAGAGCTCATCTCGTTGGGCTGTTGCTGGGTCTCGGGGGAGTGGCCCAGCTTGCCTCGCGGCATAGGCCAAGGGGAAAAAAAAGAAATGCGACTGAGGAAAAATGTGGCCGGGGGGTCGTCGATAGTATGCTTGCTTCCGACCTGAGGGGGAAGAGGGGGTTTCGAGAGGTGCAAAAAAGAGACCCGTCTTCCCAGAAGCATAACCCAGCCCCCCTGAAGGAAAGGAAAACCCAAAACACAGTTTTCCTGAACACAAAAAAGTCGCCCACTTGCCCAGGAAAAAAAATCCCCGAGGCTGACCACGCCCGGCAAATGAACCCGACCGATCTTGCCGTCAAAGAGGGAGAAGAGAGGGACCCCTGTTCCAGGTCCGCGAAGGAGGGGGGGAAAGGGAAAGAACGACAATTACGACCTGGTGCAGATAACAGGTGAGGAGGGGGGGGAAGGAAAAAATAACAATGTTCTTTTCGCAGATCCGCCATAGGGAAGATAAGGACCAGGGACGCCTACGGGAAGAGTGTCTTCCAGTTCCTGATTTGGAGGGGCATCGGACAGGCCGGAGGAAAGAAGGACAGACGCTCCTGGCTCGCAAGAATGGCATCGTCTGCCTGGAGAAAGAAAAAAAAACAGAGAAAACATTGTATCTACTAGGACGGAAGGGGGGTCTACGACCCCAGAAAAGGGGAAGAAAGCTGCTGGCAGAAGCGAAAAAAAAGATTCACCATCGCCCTTAGTAAGAAGACCCTAGAGGGCGATGTATCCCTAACCGAAGAAAAGATGACCTGCAGGACCGGGAGAATGAAAGAAGATTCAACCTCGTGGCGATCTCCGAGAGGGAAAGAAAGCTCTTATTCTCTCAGGAAAATCTGGTCGTCGGGAAAAGAAAAACCCAGCCATTCCGGAAAAAAAGGGGGAGCTCCCGTGTGCCACTACACCCAGGGGACTCACTCTCCATTTACAAGAAAAACGCTGCACCCGGAACCGCAACAACTCAGGAAAGAAAGAAGGGGGGGAGCCGCGTGCCACCCATTGGGAAATTCTCCATCGTCCGAAGAGGTAACGCTCTCCAGCTTCTGTGAATGATGGGGAGGAGAGGGGCCTCCGCCTCCCCTGGAAGAGGAGAGATCAGCGCACGGAGAAAAAACTGAAGACCACCATCCTGTTGCGACGGGGACGTTTTTCTCTTATAGGAAAAGGGGAGAAAGAGGAATCGTCTCCTAAAAAGAAAAAAGATTGCTCTGTCGTTTCCGGAAGTAGGATCCGAACTGCCTCAAAAAAAAGACAACGTCCACCTTTTCCGGCGGAAAGAGAATCAGGTCAAAGGAAAGGGTCAGTCTATCTGGGCCAGAGAGAAGAGAAATCTTCGACCCGCCGTCGACTGCACGGAAAAAAAAGGGGAACCGCTTTTCTTCCTTCGTCGAAGTAATGGACAAAGAGAAATCCAAAAAAAAAAAAGAAAAAAGATCCCCTTGATTTCATCGAAGGGTGCCCCGCTTCTGGCAAAGGGGAAAGTGTCGCCGTCAGCGGAAGAGGGTGCGACTAACTGGAAAAGGGGTGTACTCTGGTGTGAAAAACAAACACCACAAAAAAAGAGAACGCACCATCCGGCAAGAAACCGGCCACAGGGACGAAGGTCCTTTTTTTAACTAAACCATACTCTTCTGCCGTAAAGAGAAAGAGGGGTGCCGGGTTGTTCAATCGAGTAAAAACAAGGATTATTATTAAAAGAGAGAGAAAGTGAAAAAAAGGGGCCTACTTCCCCTGCCAGAAGGGATAACAGGGGATCAAAACTTCAAGGACAATACGAATGGCCCTGCAGGGGGAAGGAAGTGGGAGTTGCTCTACGTGGGTAAAAGAGGAGGAGGTCACCGTTGACCATTCGGAGAAAGAAATTTCGTCGCCACTACGCCTGGGGAAAAAAGGCCAGGGGAGTCCCTCTTCTTCCGTCTTCGGGGCAGAGGATGTGCAGAAAGAGGATAAGCGGGCACCTTGTACTGGTCGGGAAAAAAAAAAGGACGGCGGTCGAAACGTGCCAAATGATGAGCAGAAAAAAAAGAAAAGGTGGGCCTATGGTTCTTTCCGCGGGAAAAGCGTACGAGGAGGCGTTCGAGGCCGAGCAAGCCAGAGGGGACGAAGAAAAAATGGATCAGGCGTAGTAAGGAAGATCTCACTGCAAAGGGATCACACTTAACGGGTTGTGCGGCAGAGTGGTCGGGTTGTAGAAAAACGTTTTCGGACCGTTTTCTTTTTTCGGGAGGGGGCAGCCCTCCGTCCCGCACCTACCTTTCCCCCGCTGTAGGCGGGGAGGAGCGCCGCGGGAGGCGATTGTCTAATTCAAGGGTGTCACTCTGCTACTAACAGCGGGGGAGGAGAGGGGGTTGCGTTTCCTGGAAAGGGGTACTGTATTGCTTGAGCGGAAAAAAGGAAAAAAGGAAAGTGACATTTTGATTTTCACCGGGAGCGAAGGGAATACGGGGGGTCGGTGTTTAGCGTTTGGCCCCGAAGACCTCAGGGGAGGAGAGCTCATCCCTCGAGTTAAAAGATAGAGCGGAGAGCGCCACATTGTTGGGGGAAAAGAAGAACATCCAATTGTCCTTCAGTTAGGATACACCGAAGTCTTTTTTCGGCCGGGCTGAAAGAAGGAATAAGGGGGAATCCCTGTGCTTTATAAAGGAGCTTTTGATAAAAAAAGGGGGTCGGCAATACTGGCTGTGTTAGTAGAAGAAAAGGAAAACAGCGTGTCGGTCAGCACAGAGACATGGCATATATCTATCCTGTCGCTAGGCTCCAGGCTGAGAAATGAAAAAGGAAGGCAGAGCCCGACCTTCTCAATCAGGAAAAAAGGGGAAAAAAGAAGAAGAAAAGGCGGCTTAACGCCGTAGCTTAAGAAGGAGTGATGGCGCTCTTCGCCAGAAAAGGCTCTTTGGCGGGGGACTGTCAGTGTTACTCGCGGAAACCTGGACGGGGGAGATGAGAAAGAATGACGTCAAGATTTCGGGGAGAGGGGGGGGGGAGGTTGCTCGGAAGAGTCTGATTTAGACCGACGCTTATTTGGGGGGTGTTGCGATGTCTCATAATGATTTTTTTAACCAAAGCGGAGAAAAACTGGGTTTATTGGGGTTAGTTCCTAGACAGAAAAAAAGCGTAGGGATTGGCGAGAAAAAGGGCTCGCTGGAAAACGGAGATCATTTATTCCCCTCTCAAAAAAGCTTCTAAAATCATTTAGGAAGAAGGTCGCCGTCACTGAGACAATATGGGAAAAAAAAAGAGATCCAGTTAATCGTCTTGAGGGAGTGGAACCTCGCAAAAAGTAGATTTCTTCTTACCTCATGCAAGGCTGCAGGCAAGAGAAAGGGAAAAAAAGTGGTCGCGAGAGCTATGCAGAGGGGGGGAAAGAAAAAAAAAAGGCGAACTATTACATCCGGGGGGGAAGGACGTTACTACCTTCAACCGAAAAATGTGATTTCTTTTTAATTGTAAAGAATAAAAGGAGAGTTAGGGGTAGTTGCGCGTCCTTTTTGTCGCTTTCTCGACCCGGGCTTCGAGTGAAGCCCTTCGGCGTAAAAACGCCCCGAAAAGGGAAGGGGAAAAACAATCCTTTACTGGTGAGCAGACCTTTTACGGTTCGAGAGAACGGGCATTCGCAAACCGTAAACACACGGGGATCAATTGTCTGCTGGAGGGGAAAAAAGAGGCGATCAAATGTTACGGCTCCCCCAAAAGGTAACGCCGGAGGTGGCGGGGGAGGGAAAAACCGCCGGGAATTATCGACTTGCGAAGAAGGGGGGGGGGAAGGGTGCTTGTCTCTTTCAAGGGGGCCCACTTCGGAAACTCTCCTCGAGAAAAAACACCTTTTTCAGGAAAAAAAAAGCCTTCCCTCATCCTTGAAGGGGGAGTCGAGTCACGATCTTTCCTGTGCCGCCCGGTGCCAGGGGAAGCACGAATGGTGCCCTTGGAAGAGGAAAGGTGACGTTGGCCCTTGACCGGAAGAGAGAAAAGAGAAAAAGAATCCGGTCAATGTCACCGTCAAAGAGCCAATCAAGCGCTTCGAGGCCCCCGGTCACCGGCGGCACCGGAAAGAAAAGAGGAAAAGGTGAAATGACACACGTCAGTATGGGGACGGAAAAAAAAAGGAGAAGGGGAAGTTTTGGTCCTCTGAGGAGTCGCGGAAAAAAATACCCGGCCTTACAAAGACGTCCCCAACTAACATCCTTCTGTCTACAACTACCCGACAAAGAAGGCAGAGGGGGACTGGTGTGGTTCCGTTCACACAGTGAAGGGATGAAGGGAAGGGGAGAAAGAAGAAGTAAGAGAGCAGACACACCGGAAAAGGGAAAGACCGGTGGAAGGGGGAGACAAGTTTTTTCTAACCGTCACTGATGTGGGGGGCGAAATCGAGTAAAAGGGGAGGTGGGGTTAGCCGAAAGGCCGTTGCAGCTCGAAGCCGGGGTCGCCATCCACAAAAAAAAGGGAAAACACACGACGCACTACCCTTCCTTAAAAAAGAAGAGAAAAAAACGGAACCATTACCCATCCCATCACCCTCTCTGCAGAAGAGGGGGAAGAAGCCATAAAAACGGATGTCTCTGTCTCCTTGCCTGATGGCGCCAAGCTGCAAAATCTCATCAAAGAAGGACATTCTGCGGAAGTCCTGAAAGAAGAAAAAGAGCCTCCCATCTGAGACGGTTGAGTTCAAGGTTCAATCTCGGGCCTGAAGCAGACGCGTCCCTGGCTCCTCTGACGAAAGGGGGGAAAAGTGTAGCAGTGCGTCTATAGAGAAAGTTCGCCTCGTTTTTCGAGAGTGCAAGAAAGGAGACCAGCTAGCTTCTGTCTGCCATCACCGCCCCGGAGGGGAGAGTATCCCAGCGATCTGCAAAGGGGGAAGAAAGGATCACCCACTCGCCAGGAAAGACACCCACCCATCCTCGCAGGATATTCCATAAAGAAACAAAAGAGAGGCACTCGCCCCTACAAGAGGGAGAGAACGTCCTTCAATCTGACCCTGTCCAAGTAAAAGCAACGGAAAAATACTACCTGTTTCAGCGCGCACTGGGCGGGTCGAATAGCGCCAAAAGAAAAGGGCCTCGATTCAGGACCCGGGACGCTCAAGGAGGAAAAAAAAAAGCGATGGCTTTCCAGTTCCTTGATTGCCGGCAAGCCTTTCTAAGCCGGAAGCCTCGCGCCTGGCTCGAGAAAGAAGGGAAGCGATGATGGGAGATCTTGCCCAGGACCGACACTCTTTGTCCATCGGAAAAAAAGAAGAAGTATGCCGACCGGCTGCTGCGGGGAAAACATTTAAAACTCGACCTTATTTCCTTCGTTGCAGAAAGAGCACGGCCGAAAAAAGAGAAAGGGGGACGATGGATCCTAACTAATACAATGAAGCGGCATGCCGTGAAAGGTACGTAATCCTTCCTAGTTAGGGGGAGATATCCTCGTATTCGAGTTGCCGGAAAAAAAAAAGAGGGGAGAGGGCGCCGAGACGACCTGCACAGAGAAGGGGGGACACAACGCTCCCACCGCCATTAAGGGCAGTGGGCTCTCTCCCGGGGAAAGAAGCAGATATGACCGGGTTTCGAGAAAAAAGAACCCGTCTTCACCAGGAAAAAATCCTTCCTTTCCGCCCATCTGGTTCGGTCGCGAGAAAAATAAGGGAAAAGAAAATCAGACATCGACCTAATCCGGGGAAGGGACGCCTCTCCTCCCAGAGGGAGACTTTCCTGCCTCCTCCAGCCCTCAGCCGCTCGCAAAAAAACCGCAGAGAAGAGAAAACGATAAACTCGGCCGCCACACGCCGGTTGGTTTGCTTGCTCGTAGCGCGAGAGGGGAAGTCGTAACCGAGAAGGAGAACCATTTGCAATCTTCTTGGAGGAAAAGCTAGGAAATCAGCAACTCCACTGAACCACTGGGAAAAAAGGGGGGAAGTCTTCCATGAAAGGGAAGGAAAAAATGCGGAGTCGAGGAAAAATCATCTTTCACTTCTTCGACAAGGGTCCAAATCAAAACCCTTACCAAACGCTTTTCCTTAGAGGAAAAGAGCCAACACGCTCCCCTCACTGAAAGAGATCAAGCTCGCCGCTAAGGCAAACCTCTTCTTTCGTGGAAGATAAGTTTGTCCCTCCGGAGGAGGGGGAGTTGACTAAACTTGGTAAGTACCCACTTCTCTCAAAAGAACCCGCTTCACCTTCGGGCATAGGGGACTTGCCGGGGGGGGAGGGAGGGGGGGAGGGAAAACCATCTACTCCTGAGAAAAATTCTTATTCCTTTTGGGAACGTAGGTTAAAATATATAATATTTTCAAAACCGGAATAAATAAAAAAACTAAAGCTACTGTCCATAAGGGAAAGAAGGGGGGGAAAACTCTCTCCAGGAAAAAGAACCTTCCTTTTTCCTATCTTTCCTGTACAATCACCTTCACCTTTTACCAGTTCGGAAGGAAAAAAAGACGCTGCTGACAACTGGTTTGAGGGGAAAAGGGGGGACCCGCGGAAATGAGGCAGAGGGATCGTCCTCTGCGCCTCTGAGGTGGTAATTACGAATTATGAATCTTGCCCGGGGGAAAGGGGAGGGCACGAACTACGGCGTTCGAAAGAAAAAGGAAAAGGGGGGAGCTCGGCCCCTATCTACGCCAGGGAGGGGGGATCCTCTTGACGCTGCCCATTTGACGGGGGGGAGGGGGTCTGCCGACAATCCGATTCCGCGCCAAAGCCAAAGGGAAAGGAATACGAGGTCGAGATCGACTGCGAGAGAGGAAATAAAGGAAAAGGAAGATGGTGGCGGCAGAGTTGGAGGCGAGGGAAAAAACGCGAGCGGCTGAGGCTTTATGCAGGAAGGGGCACCCGCTGCTCTTACAGATAATTCGGGCTATTTCTACGGAACAGGGAAAAGTGTGCCCTCTTCTACTAACCAGAATGAGAAGGACGGTTCCTTTGCAGCGGTGGAGGAAGGTCACCCGGAAAATTCTCTACATTTTAGTTCACACGGGAAAAGAAGAACGACCGCTGCTGGTGCCTCTTTGAGAAAAAGAGGGGGAAGAAAAGCGATTGCGGTCTTCTATCTCATCAGGGGAACGAAAGGTATCTCCACTATTTTTAAAGACCTTACATCCAAGTGCCTGAAAAAGATTTTATTGAGGGGATACGATCAGCCAGATTGGGGGGGGGGCCGCAACGAATAATAATGGGAAATTTAGAATTATCAAAAAAAAAAATTTTGAGGGAACAGAAGCCGGTCGTCATACTGGAGGGTCGTATAACGCAAGGGAGATGACCATCTTTTCTGTCAGGAAAAGCGGGATGCCATTCTTTACAAGATCGATTCCGAGAGAAAGAGGAAGAGAACGGAGCCGTCCTGGCCGGAAAAAAAAAGGAGGAACGGGAAGCCATCGCTACCGGGAGGAAAGAGCCGGAGCGTCCCCTGGGAAATATGAGGCTCCTTTCTACCAGCCCAGGTTATGAAGGCACCAGGTCGTATTGTTCGGGCAAAAAAAAAGGGGGGGAAGGGGGGATAGCGGACCCTGGAACCGTTCCGAGTGGGAAAAGAGGGGAAGTGAAGATGGTCGGGGCGAATCTGGGCAGGGAGTGAGGAGACTCCGGAAAAGGATTTGTTTGGGGTTGGCGGAAAGTGGGGCGAAGGGGGGGGAAAGCCACCGTACTTCACACTGGTGAAGAGGGGGGGAAGACAGATGGCGGGATGGGAGGAAGAGGGAAGCTGGTTCTGTATGAAGAGGAAAAGATGCATAAAGCAGTTCTTAAGCATCCTATCGCTGCACGGAAGAAAAGAGGGGAAAAAAAGGCGCCATGGAAGCTTCCCTGCTGGCGCACAGAAAGAGAGGAGAAGCACCGCAGTCACACGAGGCTGAGCAGAAAGACAAAACAAAACCAAGCCCCCCCCCCAACCCCGCAGGAAAAGACTTCCTCCTCACTCCTTTTCGCGGAAATTGACAAAGTCCTAGTCTACTATTACATCCCGGTAAGGACGGACGTTGACGACCAGAAAAAAGAAGGAAAGGAAAGTGGAAAAAAAAAAGGGTAATTGTTGAAAAAAATTGTTTGAGGGAGACATCTTGTTTTAGGAAACGAGGTGTAATTGTCCACGAATCCCAATTATATGTGGGGAAAAAAAGGGAGGAGGAGAGTGTTGTGCCGTTCCCCTGGGGGAAAGGAGGTGAAACATCCTTCTGCTTAAAAAACGCCCTCTACAAAGACGTCCCTCACCCTCACGTGCCTTTTATGCAAAAAAGCCGGAGCATGTTAGGGCCACATTTCATGCGCGAACCGGGAAAAAAGGGAGAAGGGGGGATGCGGCGCTACTTCTTCTTCCGCAAGCAAGTTGAACCGGCTTCCCCCCCCCATAGAAGGAAGGTAGTTGTAGACCGCCCGTTATTAGCCAGGAGGGAAGAGAAGGGGGGGGGCCGGTCTTGTCCTTGCCGGGGGGTGGAGGAAAGCAAGAGGGCCCAAACGGCCCTCCCCAAAAAAAGTGAGACCGAAATCCTTTCAGTTTTTCATCTCCACTATTGAGAGGGAAGAAAGGGCCGCCCGGTGGCCGGGTGCCTCGAGAGAATGGGGGGGAAAGGGGGGAAAGGAAGGGGGGACGGGCAACTTGACGTTTCCTTTACCAAGAAGAAAAAAAAGGAAAAAAAAGATAGAGATCCTGTCAAGTCACCTTAAAGAAAAAACCAAGGTCGAAAGAAGGCCCCCGTGCACACGTTCTCCACCGAAGATAGGAAGAAAGGGGAACTTCAAGAGGGGTACTGGAGGAAAAGGAGGGGGAAACCAGGTGAAAGATGCTCGTCCGCAGTGTTCGCCAACAACGGGCTATTAATTGCAAAATCTCCCTTCTGTCTACAACTACCCCCGCCACCGAAAAGTACATGATGATGTAAGGGCGTTTGGGTAAAGGGAAAGTGGCTTACAGCGCCGTCCGATAGAATAAGTAAGAAGAAAATCAAGTTAGGTTGTCGCAGGCCACTGAAAAACAGTAAAAGCGCCCCGGCTTTTTTGCACTAAAAGGGAAGGGGAGGGGGGGAAAGCGATTACTGGAGGGGCTGTTCTTGGGATTGCATCTCGAATAACGGGCTCACCGGAGTCACCACCCGATCTCACTAAAAAAAAAAATCTCACTTTGGATTCGGGACCATGAAGAAAAGAAACTGAGGCAGGAAGGAGGGTGCCGTTCGGTAAAGGAGAAAGGAGTTCCATCGTCGCCTTTCACGGACTCAAAAACTCTACCCGGTTCGGTGGGCGCAGTCTCTGCAGCTACTTGCCTGAGGGAAGGAAAGGAGCACCCTCGTTTTTACAGGGGAGAGAGGGGAAGCGCGGGCCCTTCGCCAGCAAGTACGCATGAAACCTCTTTTCTCATGTCTTGCGAATAGGATGCTGACGGCTGGCGCAGAGTTGGTAGAGGGTCAAAAATGAGCCAGCACACCGCGTAAGAGAGTCGGTCGCCTCCCTCAAGACATCAAAAAAAGATTCTTCAACAGTGTTCCCGTCCGGTGGCAAAAAAAAAATACCTCGCCACTTCCGCCAAACCAAAAAAAAAGAGAGGATACTCAATGACCCACGCCGCATCCAAAAAAAAGGGAAAGACCATCTTGAACGTCAAGCCTTCGTCGAAAGAGAGCAAGGGGCCGCAACACTGCAGCCAAAAGAAAAGAACAGGTGAGAGCGCCCAGAGACGGGGAGGGAAAGCAATCCAACCGTACCAATCTATCAGGAAGGGGAGAAGCCGCCGGTCTCTATGTCTTTCAAGGAGGGCAGTGGAAATCTTCCACTCCTTCGCCGTGCTAAGAAGGGAGAAAGCGCCTTTCTCGCCCCAAGGGGAGAAAGACTTGGCATAGGGAGGAATGAAAGACATGAGGAGAATAGCTTAGACCCCCGTCCATTATTCAGGACCGGATGGAGGAACAAAAAAACTAATTTTTATAAAGCACAGGGAGGAAAAGGAAAGAAAGGAGAGGGGAAGCCCGGGGCCTAAACCTCTACTTCAGAAGGGAAAAACCCCCCTCTACCTAATCAATCTGAACGAACCGACAAAAAATTCACTCAACCGGTGGCGATCCTCAAAGGGGGGAAAATGACTGCCTCACCTCCGGATGGAAAGCACAGGGTCTCGGTTCCCAAGAGAAAAAGGGAAGGAGGCACAGCATCGGCTTTCTCGATGGAGGAAAGCCAGTCATCTCATCTTCCCTTTTTTTCGCATAAATAGCAAAGGTAAAACCGCTGCACCAGGAACCGCAACAGAAGAAAAAGAAAAGGCTTTCTTCTCCAGGGACTGGGGGCATCCTTCTCCATCTCCGAAGCAGGAGGGCAGAGAAAAAAACCAATAAAAACGGTCTGGCCTGCTGGGGAGAGGCCTTCCAAAAGAAAGAAGCCGCTCTCTCCCAAGACTTCCCATCTTACCTCAACGGCCAAACCCGAAGGGGTGGAAAAAGGGGGACGAGTAGCGTCGCCGTGCTATCTAGAAAAAGTAAAGCCGCCTTCACCAAGGGGGGAAGGCGGCCATCTTCTTGCCGGAATAGAAAAAGAACTCTCTCAACTCCACTTCCACCTGGGCCCGCGAACATCTCAAAGAAAGGAGAGGGGGGAAAGGGGAGGCAGGCCGAATCGGGAAAAGGAATCTGGCACTTCTTCGACCAAAACCAACAACCTTACCCCTTTTCCAGCAAGGAGTAGAGGAAAATGAAAAACACTCACATAAGCGAGCGCCCCGCATCTTCCGCAATAAAAAGGAGCATCTTTCTAAAGTCTCCTTGTCCGTCAGGACCACGAAGGGTGGACGAACCATTTTTCCAAGAAAGGAAATGGTTTCTGACGAACTTTCAAAGGGGGTACACGTCGCCACTCAAAAACGGTCCGCCTTCCTTCAGTCTTGCATTGTACGGAAGGCGAGCTGGAAGAAAAAAAAAAAAGAGGTACTCATTCTGTGGGGGAGAAAAAAGGGTTGTGCAATCTCCTCTCAACAAACAAAAAGATATGGAACAACCCTTTTCCTAAGAAGGGAAGAGTGAGAAAGAAGAAGTAGTACGATGGTTTCGACCGCGAGGAAAAAAAAAGGCAGGCCAAGACTTGGGAAGGGACGACTGGCCGGTGTGCCGGGAAACGTACCAAACCTTTGGACCATTTCGTCGAAAAAAGGAAGAAAAAAAAGCAAACTGGTTTCGCCACTACAGCCGCGGGCCACGCGTAAAGGATCGGCGCTGGGGGAAGAGACCTCTTCGTCCGGGGAGGGAAAGGTCTGTACATGGCTCCTACTAATTATAATCGTTAAAAGGGGTAAGGGGGACCACGGGAACGTCTAAGGGAGGGGGAAAGACAAGAATGAATGCTCTCGGCCAAGAAAGAAAAAGACGGTTCGTCCTCGGTACGCCGGCCCAGGGGGGTAGGGCGGCAAGGAGTCTTTCTAGTCCGACTCAAGCCGAGGTCCGAAGGCAACGCCCAGAAAGAACAGGTCGATATCTCACGGCGAAGATAAGGGGAAAAAGAGGCGAACCGGCATGTGGCGGCCGATTTGGGGAGTGAGAAGTGCGTGTCGCGATCGTCTTAGGGGGACTGTCGGAAAGGCATCCCTCTGTTATCTGCTGAGCCGAGAAGAAAAAGAGAGGGGCGAAGAAAATTTCCAAGGGTGGCCGAGGGAGGAAGAAAAGGGGCGGACCGGAAGGTTGTTTTCGGGGGGACCTGGATGGCTTTAGCTAACCCGGCAAAGTTCACAAAGGGAGCTCGACGACGCTTCTTGTGCCGCACTGGAGGTGGGAAAGAGAAGACGAGTGAGGTCGGGAGATCTGCATCAGCGGGGGAGGAAGGGAGGGGAAAGGAGATAGAACGGTTTAATGCTAGTAGGATCCGGGAAGAAAAGGGGATTCGGTAGGAATAAGAGGGTCGGACGGTCCTTGCCACGAAATGAATAATGGTAAGGGGGAAAGGTGGAGTTATAAAGGGGGGAGAGGGGCCCATAAAAAGGCATACTTGCTTGGTCGTAGAAAAAGCCGGGTCTATTACCATAGTTTCGGTCAGGGCACAGATCAGGAAAGTAGTAAAATAGCGAGCCAGGCGAAGGAAGGGGAAGGAGACGTCGCCGGCCTGGGAAAGGAAAAAGAAAGAAACTGAAGCCATCGCGACCGGCGGCAAAATCCGGCTGATCGGAAGGTGATTTAGCTCTTCGACCCGCCCCAGGTTACTGGAGGAGGGAAAGGAGTATTGGCTTCTGTTGCTGGGCAGGGGGAGAGGAAAAGGAAAGGGGTAGTGGAAAGGACTGTATACGAGGGAGGAGGAAAGAGAGGGGGGGTCGATCTTGGCGTGGCTGCCGGTGCGTGGTAAGGATTTGGTTGGGCTTATTTTTCGAATTCTAGTTGGGTGAGCAACCGGAAGTTGGATGATGGGTATTGCCGAACGAAAGGGAGGGAGAAAGGACGGATCTATGGAATCAACGGGGGAAATATCGAAAACGCGGCGAAAAGCCATGGAGGGAAAAAGATGTGACAATATTTACTCATTCCTTCAGCAAGTATCCAGGAAGCGTCCAAAGACGAGATAAACCGAGAGAAAAAGAAAAAAATAGGCTGAGCCTATGGGAAGGGGAAAAAGGAAAGGCAATTCTTCTCATAGACTGCAAGAAAAATCCGGGTAGGGGATTTCAGCTTTTCTGCCATCAGGCAAGCGAGACATACGTTTTCTTGCCGTGAAGGAAAAAGGGGGAAAGAGAGGAACCACACCCCAAAAAAAACCGCCGTCCTCAGAGCGTTTGTACGGGGATGGAACAAAAAAGGTTTTTTAAGAATGGTAGTGAAACGGGGGGTGCCGTTGACAAGGGGAGAGAAAGGAAACGGCTTCGCAGGACTTCAAAAGAAGGAGAAAAACGCCCTCCAGTAATCGCGAAAAAAAAAGGGTGGAGCAAAAGCCTTAATCCCTTTACGGTTCTCGAACAGGAAGAAACGTAAAAGGGGAGACGGTTTGTCTGCGGCGCTGAAAAGAGGAGGAGGGGAGGAGAGGGAAGAAAATAAAAGGTTAAACGGAGAAAAAAGGGTAGAGAGTGGCGGGGTCGTTGTAGACAAGGGGGTCGAGGGTCCTTCTTTGTCCTGGCCGGGTGTTGGCGAACCACTGGAGGAAAGAAGAAGGCACAAACGGCCACCTTGGGAGAGCAAAAGGAAAAAGGAAAATCCAGGGAATGTGGGCATCTCCAAAAGGAGGAAAGAAGGGTTGGCCGCCGGTTCCGGGGCCGAAAGAAAACTTAACCACGGAGTTCCTGACCTGACTCTCTCACACAACAACTGGAGGTATATGTGAGAAGGAAAGGGGGGAAAAGAAAGTTGAAGCAAGAAAGAAAGGGAAAGAATGAGAGACCCCGGCACCGTCGGCCAAAGGAAGAAGGAGGGAAAGAAAGGACCACCATTCAAGGATGGGACTGAAAAAAAAAAAGAGCAAATGTGAAGGTTTGGTTTCCTCTGAGGATGCGCTTCCGCAAGTGGTCGCAAACAAAAAGGAACAAGAAACGGGCCCCAACTACATACGAAAGGGGAGAATCCCGGCGTTCTAAACTACCCCGACAGAAGGAAAGGACTGCGGATGTCAGGGGCGCGGGGGGAGAAAAAAAAAGGCTTAAAAGCCTCCTATAAAAGAATAATCTCTCATACAACACCGGAGACCAGTTTAGGGTGAGCCAGGAAATTGTCTCGAACAGGAAAGGAGAAGGGGAGGGGGGGGCTAAAACTTCCAAGGGGGAGAGTGGTCGTCCGGCTTTCATCTCTAAGCCCGGGGTCGCGCAACAAGGGGAAAAAGGGAAAAACCCTAGCGCACTAAAAGGAGGACCCTAGAATTGGGATTCTTGAAAAGGGAAAACATCCCCATCACCCGCTCTGCGGACGGCGTGGAAAAAAAAAGCAAGGGCCCAACGATTTCATCTTCGCCTTGCCTGATGGGGGCAAGGAACGAGATCCGCGACACGTATGCTGCGGAAGGAGAGGAAGAAGGAGTCCGCAGCCTAAAGACCTCGGGAACTTCTGTGTTTTTTTGCGGGAAAGAAGCCTGACGCCACAATTACGCTTCCCTTGCTCCTGCTGACGAATCTTGTCTCCAGTGCGGCGATAAGGAAGGGGAAGGAAAAAAAAGGGGAGACGCGTTTTTCGAATGTGGGAAGAAAAAGTCTCATCGAGAAAAAAAAAGAAAAACCTCCCCCCGTCTTATTCGGCACAATCTGAAAACATGGGGAAGTCCGGGTTGGGAGAAAAAAAAGAATTCGCCCACTTACTCCACCACCCAAAAAAAAAAAGGAGGAGATCCATATGACCACGCCCCGACCTGGAACGAAGCCTTCGTCTACCTGACTTCAATCGCCCCTGTTCAGGGCAGCGAAGGGGAAAGCACAGAAACGCCATACGAAATGGTGAAGGGCCCAGAACCTTGGGGGGGAAAAATCACCGTCCTCGATCAGAACCAGGAAAAAAAAAAAAGACGAACGCCTCCTTTAGCGATTGCTTTCCAGTTCCTGATTGCGAAGAGAGAAATGCCGCGCCGTGCTAAAGAAGGGGAGAAGAGAAAGGGGGACCGAGTGTAAAAGACTAGGCATCGTCTGCTGGAGAAAGAGGGGGAAGGAAAAAAGCTTGGAAAGGAGACTACAAGACCCCCAAAGATTCCTACGTCTGCCTTCATCGGATCAAAAGGAGAAAAGAAAAGGAAGGACACTCTGACCCTGATGGGAAGGAGGGGAGAAAGGGAGAAAAGCGACTTCGGCGAGGGAAAGGACAGCCCTTGGCTGTCCGGAATCCTTCAAGAAAAAAGGGGGGGAAAATCTTATTCGAGTGCCTTCATTCCAAAAAAAAAACCCGGAAGGAAAAGGCAGAGCACTACACACAAGAAAAGAGAGGGAGGGAGGGAAAACTCTTCCCACCTCCAGGAAAAAGTTCGCGCTCCCTTGGGAGAGAAAAATCTTCCCCGGGGACTCTCACTTCCATCCAAAAAAGATGACCAGACTCTGCAACAAGAAAGGAAGGTAAGAAAAAGGAGTCGCCGCTGTTCCAAGGGGGACCGTCGCCATCGCCGGATCGGAGCCCAGGCGTGGCTTTCCTTCTGTCTCTTCTATTCCTACAAGACTAAAAGATAGAGACCCCTCAGCGAAGGAGAAAAAACAGAAAAGAGGCGCCACCATCCGGTTCGCCGGGGAATGAGCTATCGAAATATCGCTCCTTCTCATTTGCATCTGTCGTTGCCGGCGGCCAAAAAAAGGCGGTGCATCGGCCTCTGAACCCTAAAAAGAGGAAAAAAAGTAAAAAACACTGGGCCTTCTTCAAACAGGAAAAACCGCGGCGTCGATCGGGGCAAGAAGAAAGCGACCGAAAACTCGACTTTCACGGCCACTCACACCGGTGGAAAACAACCCACGGGAAAAAAAGGAAGAGGAGAGTAAGAAAAACAACTTCAGGAGGGAGACCCGCGCGGCCTCAGCGGAGAAACCTGGAGAAGAGGGTCCCCTCTGCTTGCTTGGCGAAAAAGAAAAGAAGAGGCGTCGGCTGTTGTCGGACGAACGGGAAAAGGTGCGAGGGGGTACAGTCGCGAAAAAAACCGCCCATTCGGCAACAGCTCTGGGGGCCTTGCCGTTTTTCGGCGAGCGGTCCGAAAAGGGAAGAGCGCTTCTTGCCTTAGAAAAGGATGAAAGGCCGGGGTTTG